>ENA-ORUM01000228-ORUM01000228.1-human-gut-metagenome-genome-assembly--contig:-NODE-228-length-82127-cov-13.417292_pt1 | contig 82127 bp, 71 predicted proteins | sample MGYA00242083_ERZ509217 | MGnify/ENA primary metagenome ERZ509217 (study PRJEB26280, sample SAMEA2338831) | human gut metagenome | biome: human gut; feature: human-associated habitat; material: faeces...
CCCGTGGGAGGGTGTGCTTACTGGTGGGAATCCCATTATAGCTTAGTACAAGGTCACAGTCCTTTAAAACCTTTTGCTGTACTTCTTATAGAAATATATCCAATAAGGAAGAATGATACTATTAAAAAAATAACGGAAAATACTTTTCCACGAATAAATTTTGCAAACCCTTGATACACAAATAAAACCGCCTTCTATCATCAGTGAGTATATCAACATATGATACAACTTATGACACAGAAAAACAATACTAGTAGAAAATATGTCTTAAAATATTTGAACCTTGCCTGCTTCCTCACAGTCCAGTTCTCTTTTTAGGGCAATAAAATGTTGTTTCTGCTGTTTTCTCAGATAGTTCTATTTAAATCTTTATGTTTAAGGTCAAAGGTAGTCAATCATAAAGAATGACTACCTTTGATCTTCGTATTAAATTGTTATAAGATTAATTAACATGAAAAATATTACTAATAAGAATTATTCTGCAAGTGTTTCAAAAAAAAGTTTCAGATCATCTTCTACAGTACTAATTCCTGAAATGCCAAAGTTTTCTACCAAGACCTTAGCTACATTAGGACTAAGAAATGCCGGGAGAGTAGGACCGAGATGGATGTTCTTTACACCAAGATACAAAAGCGCTAACAGAACGATAACAGCTTTCTGTTCATACCATGCGATGTTGTAAATGATAGGCAGGTCGTTGATATCGTCCAGACCAAAAACTTCTTTAAGTTTTAATGCAATGACAGCAAGAGAATACGAGTCGTTGCACTGTCCGGCATCTAGAACACGTGGAATACCATTGATGTCGCCTAAAGGCAATTTGTTATACTTATATTTCGCACATCCAGCTGTCAGGATCACGGTATCCTTCGGCAGTGCCTTGGCAAATTCAGTATAATATTCCCGGTTCTTGGCTCGACCATCACAGCCTGCCATAACTACAAACTTTTTGATCGCGCCGCTTTTTACTGCCTCAACAACCTGATCTGCAAGAGCCAAAACCTGTGCATGTGCAAATCCGCCGATGAGATCTCCCGTTTCAATTTCGGTTGGTGCAGAGCATTTTTTGGCGTGTTCAATGATAGCGGAAAAGTCCTTCTGCTCCCCGATTTCTCCCGGAATATGGGTGCATCCTGGATATCCGGCTGCGCCGGTGGTGTAGAGTCTGTCCTTGTAGCTGTCCTTGGGCGGAACAATACAGTTGGTTGTCATCAGGATAGGACCGTTGAAAGATTCAAATTCCTCCTTCTGTTTCCACCACGCATTACCATAGTTACCGATAAAGTTGGGATACTTTTTGAATGCTGGGTAATAATGAGCGGGAAGCATCTCGGAATGGGTATAAACATCCACACCAGTTCCTTGTGTCTGCTCCAGCAACATTTCCAGATCTCGCAAGTCGTGACCGGAAACCAGAATACCGGGATTTTTTCCAACGCCAATGTTTACCTTTGTGATCTCGGGATTTCCATAGGCTTCCGTGTTGGCCTTGTCCAGCAAAGCCATACCGGATACACCATGTTTTCCGGTTTCCATTGTCAGGGCGATCAAGTCCTCCATGTTGAGATTATCATCCAGTGTAGCAGCCAGTGCCTGCTGAAGGAAAGTGTCCACCTCACTGTCATCCTTCAACAGCACATTTGCGTGCTTGGAGTATGCAGACAATCCCTTCAGACCGTAGGTGATCAGTTCTCGCAGAGAACGGATATCTTCATTTTTTGTGGAAAGTACGCCGACTGTTTGGGCCTTTTCTTCCCAGTTGCCGGAGCCATTCCATTTTGCTGCTTCTGGCAGGACAGAAGGATCTGTGATTTGCGCCAACAGTACCTCTTTTTCTGTCAGTGTGGCGCGGATTCTCGCTTCAATGCTCTCTTTGTCAAAATTTGCATTGGTGATAGTAGTGAATAAGTTTAAAGTAATCAGATGATTGATTTCTGCGGACACCTGTTTGCCTTCCTGACGTAGTGCAGTTGTGACAGCCGAAATTCCTTTTGTGACATAGACCAGCAAATCCTGCATGGCTGCTACATCAGGTTTCTTTCCACACACACCAGACATGGTACAGCCTTTGCACCCAGCGGTTTCCTGACATTGATAGCAAAACATTTTTTGTTCCATAATAGACCTCCTAAAAGTTATTAAATAAAGTTATTTGATTTTCGTTTATGTGGTTGCCGTATAATCTGAAAAAGATAAATGCATTTAAATTAATCGTTCCAAACGATTGCAGACACAGGACACGAATCAATAGCCTCTTGTACGACCTCTTGATTTTCATTGGTTGACGGTTGATAAGCCTCTGCTTTTCCATGTTCATTTATGCGGAAAACTTCGTCACAGACACTACAGCAAAGTCCGCAACCAATACAGAGATTCTGTTCTACTCTTGCAGATTTCATAAAATCACCTCCTGATTATGGGAATTGAATTTCATTAAAATACAACGATTAAAAGCATTTTAAATGCTTCTTGTCCATATACCGCATGAGGGTGTCCAGCAGGCATAATGATGGATTCCCCTTCGTGTAACAGATACTCAGTACCGTCGATAGTGATTTTTCCAACACCATCCAAGCAGGTAACAAAAGCATCCCCATCTGACGCATGAGTGCTGATTTCCTCCCCTTTTGCGAATGAGAACAAGGTAATACTTACTGCTGGATTTTGTGCCAGTGTTTTACTGACAACTTGCCCATCCTGATAAGAAATCTGTTCTTTTAGTGTTAATACTTCTGCTTGTGAAATATTTTTCATTTTTATACTCATAATAATCGCCTCCTATCAAGTGTTTTTATTTTGTGTTGTTGGATGTATTTCCTGAATCTAAATGTAAGATCAATCCAGAATTTTACCATCAACAGAGATGGTGATGACCTGCCAAGGGATAAATTTTCCGCTTGCTTGCAACGCTCTTTTTGCGGCCAATTCCAGTCCGCCACAGCAGGGAACTTCCATTCGTACAATTGTCACACTTTGGATATTGTTGCTTTGAATAATCTGTGTTAACTTTTCGCTATAGTCTACATTGTCTAGCTTGGGACAGCCAATTAACGTAATTTTTCCGCACATAAAATCCTCGTGCATTCTGGCGTAGGCATATGCGCTACAATCTGCTGCAATCAGTAATTTACCTCCGTCAAAATAGGGGGCATTGACGGGAACTAACTTGATTTGGCAGGGCCACTGCCCCAGCTGTGATTCAGTCCGTATTGGAGTAGAAGGAGCAGATTGCGGTGAACGTTGGATATGTTGCATCCGGCTGCCGGGGCAGCCTTCATGAACACTAGCAGAAAAAGAATTCTGTTCATTCTTTTTTCTCATATTTTCTTGTACCGCCTTTTCATCGTAGGCAGCAGCTTCTCGTTCCACAAAGGAAATCGCTCCGGTTGGACAGGTAGGGAGGCAGTCTCCTAAACCATCGCAATAGTCGTCGCGCAGGAGTTTTGCTTTCCCGTCTACGATACCAATGGCTCCTTCGTGACAGGCATCAGCACAAGCTCCACATCCATTACATTTTTCTTCATCTATCTGGATAATTTTACGAATCATTATAAATTCATCCTTTCTCTTGTATTTTCAATGTTACTATAATATAATTTATAATGAAAGTATGTTGTCATAACAACAAAAAGGAGGAAAATGTGAATTTATCTAATACACAACTATTTCGTGGGTTAGAAACAACTGAAATTACAAGTCTTTTGAACTGCCTTAACACCACGGAACACAGCTACAAAAAAGGTGAAGTTATTCTTTCTGAAGGAAGTATTACAGAAAATATAGGAATTGTTCTCTCAGGCATGGTGATGATATCATGCAATGATATTTGGGGAAATAGCAGCGTTCTGGGAAATGTTGCCCCTGGTTCCGTATTTGGTGAAGTATATGCCTGTATTCCGGGCCAACCAATGTTGGTTACAGTGTCTGCAGTTGAAGATACTTCTGTATTATTTATGAATGTAGGGCGTGTTCTGACTACTTGCTCTAAATCATGTATCTTTCACACCAAACTTGTACAAAATTTGTTGACTGTTTGTGCATATAAAAGTCTTCAACTTTCTCAAAGGATTCAACATACCAGTTCTAAATCTATACGTGGGAGATTAATGTCCTATTTTTCAGAATGTGTAAAACAATTTGGAGGGAATTCTTTTCTCATTCCATATAATCGCCAACAGCTGGCTGATTATTTGAATGTTGACCGTAGTACCATGTGCAACGAACTTTCCAAAATGCAAAAAGATGGACTCATTGAATATAATAAGAATCAGTTTTTATTAAAAGACAGATTAATGCTTTGAATGGATGTCGTAAGTGCTTAGTATGACTGGTTATTCAAAGAAAGTTGAAAATATTTGACAAGGGGTTATTATATGAACATTAGAAAAGCAAGCAGAGAAGATTTATCAAGAATTGGAGAAATCTATGTCTTTAATAATCGTGCAAATTATTATCCGGTATTTAAAGACAAAATTTATTCATTTAGTAAGTTGCAAGTTATTTCAATAATTGATGAGTATTTTAAATTTGATGAAGTCTTAGAAAGTATTTATGTTTTTGATGATGGTTTGGTAAGTGCATTTATGGAAATAAAAGAGACAAAAATTTGCAAATTATATGTTGATCCTTTTTTTCAAAATAGCGGAATAGGCTCAGAATTAATTGAATTTGCAATTAAAGAATTAAAGACCAATCATTTATGGGTACTTCAAGAAAATGATAAGGCAATTTCTTTTTATCAAAAACATGGATTTCATTTGACAAACACTACGATGGATATAGAAAATACTAACAAAAAAATCGTAGAAATGAAAAGATGATGGTATAAAAAGATTATTTTCGATGTTGTATTAAGGTTGACGGGCAGTATACTGCCCGTCAGATGACTATCCTTTTAGTTTATTATCCTATCATGTGTCAATATTTTATACCCTTGCCGGATGCTGGGTGCACTGTCGCCGTAGATTTGATGAAGCCTTAAAGCTGATCCCAAAATCCTATCAAAAGGAATCCAATACATTTCTTCTGATGAAACAGATTCAGGCGATCTATCGGGAAGAAGGGAAACTGAATGCCCTTTCTTCTGATGAACGGATTAAACAGCGGCAGGCGGTTATCAAACCTCTTGTGGATGCTTTTTTTTTCGTACCTGAAAACCATAAATGTGTCTAAAAAGGACAAATTTGGTGATGCCGTAAGATATGCACTAAATCAGGAAAAATATCTCCGGGTATTTCTTACAGACGGAGATGTTCCGATTGATAATAATGCATCCGAAAGGGCAATCCGAGGCTTTTGTATTGGAAAAAAGAATTGGCAGATGATCGATACGATTCATGGAGCCAAATCTTCCGCAATCATTTACAGTATTGTAGAAACTGCAAAAGCCAATAATCTGAAACCTTTTGATTATGTGCAGCATCTCTTGGAAGAGATTCCGAAACACATGAATGATAAGGATTGTTCTTTTCTGGAAGATCTTCTGCCCTGGTCAGAAAAACTTCCGGCAGGGATCCGCAAAGCTTAAATATCGGTGGCTGCAAAGCAGCCGCCTAAAAATGTCAAGGTACTCGCTATTTTGCGTTTACGATGTATTGAAATGGGAGAAAAGACCAACGCGGCGATGGTAAAACCGGCGATAAACTACAACATGAGATGTATTGAAATCGACATCTCAAGCCGGTCAAGGGAGCCATTGCTCCGATAAACTACAACATGAGATATATTTAATCATATTGAATAGAAAGAGCATGTAGGATGTTTTATTAAGGAGCGTCACGAGCCTCGTGGGGAATAGAGAAAATATTTTAAAACGAAAAATAATATACAAAGAAAAAAAGTACAAGCTCTGATGGATTTGTAAAAACTGGTGTGATATGATTAAGTATATAAGGAGTGATAGCATGAAAAAAGGGCAGAGATTACTTTGTAGCGATGCGTTTATTAGTACAAGCAACGACAAGTTATTTTATAAAATTTTGTCCGTACAAAACAGTGTGGACAACAATATGGATTGTCAATGGAATTATACAAAGCATATCAAAAAGGGGCATTGAGCCGTTTGCTATCTCATTTGTAATCATGTTAATGCCATATATTGTGCAAGCGATTATTAAAGGACTAGATGGATTAGATGATAGGTGGAGAGTAAAGCAGTGCCTGGAAAAGAAAGAAAAAGAGAAATATTCAAAAGTATATAGAAGATTACGTACAGAAAAACTTGAAGAAAAGGTAACAAAGAAAAATAGGGGGTACACGAAAGATGAGTGATAGCATTACCTTACATGAAATTTTAAGTCAATATCGGAAGAGCGATCTGGTGGAGATTGCAAAGCTTCATCATTTACATGGATATTCGCAATATAAAAAGGCGCAGATGGTTGAATTTTTGTGTCGTGCACTTCTTGATGCAGATGTGATGAGGAAATATTTTATGTATTTGAACGAAGCGGAGCTAGAATTATTGGATTCCGGCGAGAGTCAGATTTGGATTGAATCAAACGAACATCAGTATGATTATTTGGCGGAAGGCGCCTATATCGGAATCGGTTATGACTGGGATGGAGGAGTTGTTTGTGTACCGGAAGAGGTGCGGAAGGCATATTTGAAAAATTGTGATACGATCTGGAAGCAAAGTCTTAACACGGATAAAAAGCTGTTAATGTATTTGAATGTATTGTCGGAACTATATGGTATGTGCTCAATTGAACAAGTGATAAATTTGTATGTGAGAGATGGCGGAAGTAAGAAGGAACTATTTGAAGTTATTTCTTTTTGTGAAGCGATACCGGAGAATAAAAAGTATTTTGAATTAAGAGGAGAGAAGTTGATTTTAAAACTTTGGACCGACGGAAATATGTATAAGGAGCTTCAAAAAAGACAAGGAGGCTGTCCGTTTTATGAGCCGACGAAGGAAGAAATTGAACATTTGGGGACGAAAGGCTATCTTCCATTTAACAAATATATGCTGGAACTGAAGGATTTCTTTATAAAAGAAGGACATGAAGAAGAGCGCGAGGCAGAATTGCTTTGTAAAACCATTCAGATGATTATCCGCACCGGTGGTACATATGAGCATATTCGGGATGTGCTGGAAGTAGGATTTATGGACTTTGATTATGTTTCAACGAATGAAAAGCTGCGGAGACAGCTATTGCAGAGAATCGACAATGTATGGGAGCATACGAATACCGTGATGAGGCGTGGGCATATGATAAAAGAAATGGTTGCGGAAGAACCGAAGAGTAATATTATTGTATTTCCGGGCAAGCGGTAAGAGAGAGGTAGATGTTTATGGCAAGTGTTGTGAAGAAAATGGAATGTTATAACATTCGAAAAAGTGTAAAGGATTTGGGGGAGGATTTAAAAGAAAAAATCAAAGCAGAGCGGGTGTGTGACGATTACAAAGTATTGGGGAATGCATTTGTAATGCTACTAAGTTTTGAGAGATATTATTGGAGAAATGGAAGCTATGCGAGTTTGACAGTGATGCTGACGGATGACGGGCAGATGCAGACGGCGGATATCGTTGGTTCCGGTGGTGGCGAAGGACTGTGGAATTTTAGTTATGGAGCAAATGCAGAGTTCGCAGATATGGCAGTAGAAGTTCTGCAGGAATATGGTTTTCAGGAGAAAAATAATGAGTGTAATAGAAATTGAGCACCTCTCGCGTGACTTTGGAGGAGGAAAGGGAATTTTTGATGTATCTTTTCAGGTTGGAGAGGGCGAAGTGTTCGGCTTTCTTGGACCGAATGGCGCCGGGAAGACAACCACGATTCGACATCTTATGGGATTTTTGAAAGCAAAATCAGGAAGCTGCACGATCAATGGTCTGGATTGTTGGAAGGAAAGTGACAGGATCCAAAAGCAGCTTGGTTACATAGCCGGAGAAATCAGTTTTTTTGAGGATATGACTGGGACGGAATTTCTTAAATTTATGCAGAAATATCGCAAACTTGGTTTCGAGAATCGCCAAAAGGAGCTTTTGGAGCGATTTGAGGTAAACCCGCGGGGAAAGATCAAAAAGATGAGCAAGGGAATGAAGCAAAAAATCGGGATTGTCGCAGCGTTTATGCACGATCCGACGATTCTTATCTTGGATGAGCCGACAAGCGGACTGGATCCATTGATGCAAAGTCGGTTTGTGGAGCTGATAGAAGAAGAGAAGAAACGTGGAAAGACGATTTTGCTGTCTAGTCATATGTTTGAGGAAGTGGAGAAGACTTGCCAGCAGATTGGGATTATACGCAATGGGAAGCTGATGGCGGTCGATTCGGTGGATGAACTTCGCAAATGTCATGTGCATTCTTATACGATTACACTAGATAATGTGGAGATGGCGAAACAGTTTGCCAATGATTTTGACGGAATTCGTGATGGACAGAACGTGACAGTTTTCACCAAACCAAGTTTGGAGCAAATCTTTATGCATTATTATGGAGGTGAGAGCGATGATTAGTCTTCTGTTGTACAAACGAGAAATGAAAGGCAGTATCAAGGTGTTACTCATTTTTGCGGCAGTGATCACGCTCTATGTCACTGTGATTATTCGGATGTATGATCCAGAGATGATGAAAACATTGGATGATTTTGTGAAGGTGATGCCGGAACTGATGGCGGCAGTCGGAATACATGCGGGAGCTACGAGCCTGATTGGATTTATGATATCATATTTATATGGATTTATTTTGATTGTATTCCCGATGGTATTCTGTATTCTGCGAGGAAATGGTCTGATTGCCAAATATGTTGACCGAGGTTCTGTGGTTTCTCTTGTGGCGGCGCCGGTAAAACGGCAGAAGATTGCGTGTACACAGGCGAGCGTACTTATCAGTGGAGTGATTCAGTTACTTGGCTATGAGACAGTATTGGAAATCGTGGTGGCACAGGGGAGCTTTCCGAATGAATTGGAGATCGCAGAACTTTTGAAACTGAACTCTGGATTGTTTTGCCTGTTGTTATTTATTGCAGGAATCTGCTTTTTGGCATCGTGTCTGTTCTCGGATACGAGATACAGTATTGGGTTAGGTGCAGGAATTCCTGCATTGATGTATGTTCTGCAGATGCTTGCAAATGCAGGGGAAGATGCAGAGAAAGCGAAATATTTTACGTTTTTTACATTGTTTCAGCCGGAAAATCTTGTGGCTGGAAAGAGCAGTGCGCTGATGGGAGTTACTATTTTACTTATCGGTGGAATTGCGCTGTTTGCAGCAGGAATTTTCCTGTTTTGCAAGAAAGATTTATATATCTAAAAAGAGACACTGATGACGGATTTCCGTCATTTCAGTGTCTCGCTGTGATTTAAGACCGATGTACTGTAGAGAAACAGGACATCCTGATTTTTAAAATCAATCAGTGATGGCAGCGAATAGCTTGAAAGATAGCGTACATCCAGCAGTGTAATCTTTTGGTATCCGGTGGCAAGCAGAGGTGCAATGGCACTGCCGAAGGAATCGCGGAAAATAACAAGTTCAAGGTCTGTCTGTACGGCAGGATTTTCAATTGTGATATAGGACAAAGAGCCGGACAAAAAGAGCTCGTAAGGGTCTTTTCCGTCGCCTTTTACAAAATCATACATGGAAATTTGACGGTCGTTTTGGTGGTCGAATACAGTGCACTGTTCTATTGCAGGACTTGTCAGGAACCAAAGTGGTTCGCCGGAAAGATTCTGAGCCGCCTGCCCTGCATAAGCGCCACGAAAATCGTTTGTAAATACCTGCTCTTGGAAATCATCTGAGACAAAAGTACCCATGGAGTCTGCGAGATGATTTGCAACATCGATGATTTTTTCCTGCCGCCAGTGGGGATCGGTCTGATAATAGTCGGTTAACTCCAAAAGCGGTGCAATATCGATATAATGCATCTGCGGATTTGCATCTTGCATCGTCTGGAAGAAATCATCATAGTCCATTGTCAGTGCAGAGTCATCGTCCTGTAAAAAATAGTTCTTATCCGGAATGATGGAAAGATAGATATTTTCCGCATTCCCTTTTAGACAGGTCTCATAAATTCTTTGAAACACTTTCGAGGCGTGCTTCAAAGAGTCCTCGTGCATCGGATATTCCATTGCGATTGCCATATCATCTTTTAAGTACAGTCCTTCTATATCTGATTTTCCAAGTAAATCGAGAGAAACAGTTGAATACAGGTGGCGGAATGCTTCTCGCATCGGAAACTGATCGACCGCATATTTATCAAATTTTTCCATAAAGCTTCCGGAGAGCAAGCTTCCTGTATCCGGCGAAGGAAACTGTGTGAGCGGGCGCCTTTCGCTGAGGGAAACCTCATCGGACGGCTTCAGAAGACAGGCGATGGAAAAAGAAAATAAGAGAATACCTGTGGTAACAATTACGATTCTGTTTTTCCATTGATCTGACATTGAAAATACCTCCTTCTAAAAGCGAAAATATAAAAACGGGTTATAAGAATCCTGAATAAGATAAGCAGTCACAGTAAGCATTAAAACAATCAGGACAGCCGGCTCTAAAATATTGAGGAGCTGTTTCGCCGTTTTCTTTGTACGGAATCTTTCAATCAGCTGCGCAGCAAAGGGGGTGGCGCCGACCACAGAAACGGTGAGGATAACACCATAGCTTTTGAGATAGTATAAGAATTCTTTTGAAACAAGTGGCAAAGAGCCGCCGCTAAACATGACCTTGAGCGTTTCGAGAGCATCTTTGGTGGAGACTGCATTGAAAATGACAAAGCTTACGGTCACTGCGAGCAGGACATACATATGGGAAAATAAAGAATGTTTTTGCAAAAATGCAGAAAATCCTTGCTTTTCTAATACAAGCAGAACCGCAAAGAACATTCCCCACAGGACAAAATTCCAAGATGCACCGTGCCACAGTCCGGTCAGAAACCACACGACTGCGATGTTAAAAAACCAGCGGCTTTTTTTCACGCGGTTGCCGCCCATCGGGATATAGACATAGTCACGGAACCATGACCCCAGTGTAATGTGCCAACGTCTCCAGAATTCCGTGACACTTCTTGACAAATACGGGTAATGAAAATTATCCGGAAAATGGAACCCGAAAATATTGCCGAGACCGACAGCCATATCACTATAACCGGAAAAATCAAAATAAATCTGCAGCGCAAAGGAAAATGCATACAGCCAATAATAGAGAACAGAACGGTCTGTGGAGGTTTGGAAGGTACTGCAAAGCGCGCCGAGAGAGTTCGCAAGAAGTACTTTTTTGGATAATCCCAATATGAATTTTCGGATGCCAAGTGCTGCTTTCTCAACAGAATGTTTCCGCACTTCAAGCTGTGCTGCAATGTCTTTGTACCGCACGATCGGTCCTGCGATCAACTGCGGGAACATCGACACATATGCTCCAAAAGAAATCAGATTTGTCTGCGCCGTACAGTCTTTTCGATACACATCGATGAGATAACTCAAAATTTGAAAGGTGTAGAAGCTGATACCGATTGGCAGAGCAATGTGGAAAAGCGGTATAGACAATCCAATTGCATTCAGGTTTCCAATCAAAAAATCAATGTATTTAAAATACATTAAAAGTCCAAGATGAATGCAGCAGGCGCCTGCCAGAATCAGTCGGGAATGCTTCTTTCTCTCGATGAGGATACCTTCGATATAACCCAGTAAGATGGAGAGAACCATCAAAAAAATATATCGTGGTTCTCCCCAGGAATAAAATATGAGACTGAAGAAAAGCAGAATGAAATTCTTCCATCGAAAAGGCACGCAAAAGTAGCAGACTAAAACAAGCGGTAAAAAGTAGTATAAAAAAGGAATGCTTGAAAATAACATACTATAGGTTCTCTTCCGTCAAGATGACTGCAGATGGATATTGGTCTGTCAACTGTGTTTTGAAATAGTTGATCAAGTCTGTATTTCCAAAAGCAGAGACAACATAATCATCGCCAATTTGAGCGAGAAGCAATACTTCCGGGAATCCACACATCCACTGGTTGCCAAGTATAGATTCTTTTAAAGAATCGGCAAAGGTATTGAGCGTTTTGGGGTCAGACAGATGAAATGCAGATCCCGTAAATGTATTCGCATTCATTGCATGAATCAGGCTTGCTGCATCGTCGATCAGACCTGCTGAATCCTCAGGCACAATCAGCAGAGAGCGTAAACTTTCCGTGTCGCTGACATCGAATTTCCCGGGCTTATTGTCGGTCATATTGTTGTAGTCACCGCCCATAGCCTGAAATTTGTTGTCGTCCGAGTATGAGGACCAGACAGTTGTGAGAATCTCCAAGGCATCTTTTGGTGAGGTGTCTTCTTTTGAAGATTGTTTTTTTGTACAGCCTGCCAGTGAGAATGTTAAAAGGAAGGCTAATAGAATTGATAAAAATTTTTTCATAAGATCTCCTTTTTCTTGAATTTATTTTGTGGCTATATTGTATCAGAGTCCGGGCAGAATAGCTAGGAGGAGAGACACAAAATTTCTCAATTGCAAGTTCGGTACAGAAATGATATAAATAAAGACAAAGGGAGGCGTTTAGCATGGATTTTGAGCAGGCAAAACAGGCTTTTGAATTGTACCTTAACGGGTATGACAGAAAGGATGAAAAAGTTTATTTAAAAATTGTACATACATATGGTGTTGTAGACTGCAGTGAGGAGATCGCAAGGAGGATGGGATTGGGAGAAGAAGATATTTTTCTTGCGAAAATCATTGCCCTGCTGCATGATATAGGAAGATTTGAGCAACTTAAATTATATGATTCATTTGAACCGGGCATTTTTGACCATGCACAGTATGGTGCAGATATTTTGTTTCGGGAGGGGCGGATCAGAGAATTTCTTCCGGAGACAACGTGGGATGAGACAATCGAGACGGCAATCCGTTATCACAGTGCATTTCAGCTTCCAAAGATTTCGGATTCAAGAACTTTATTGCATGCCGAACTGATTCGGGATGCGGATAAGCTGGATAACTGCCGTGTGAAATTAGAGGAGCGGGTGGAGGTTCTGCTTGGAGGAGCGAGTGCGAAAGAAGCAGGAGCGCAGGAAATCAGCCAGAGAGTCTGGGAGACATGTCTCAATGAACGCTCCGTATTGTCTGAGGATAGAAAGACAAATCTGGATTACTGGGTATCTTATATAGCATATTTTTTCGATATTTATTTTACGGAAACGCTGCAGATTATTCAGGAACACTCTTATGTGGAAAAGATTGTGGACAGGATCCCGTGTGAAAATCTTATCAGTAACGAACGGATGCAGGAGTTGAAAAACCATGTCATAAAATATATAATGAATCGTGTAACGAAAGCGAGCAAAAAATAATAGGAGGAAATGCGAAATGAAGGTTACGAACGACATTATTTATGTAGGAGTCAATGACCATCAGACCGATTTGTTTGAAGGGCAATATGCGGTACCGAATGGAATGGCTTATAATTCTTACGTAATCAGAGATGAAAAGGTCGCAGTTGTAGATACTGTAGATGTAAAATTTGCACATGAGTGGCTGGACAATGTTGGAGCCGCACTTGGAGGAACAAAGCCGGATTACCTGATCATTCAACATATGGAGCCGGATCATTCTGCGAATATTTATAACTTTATGAAAATTTATCCGGATACAACAATCGTAGGAAATGCAAAGACATTTACGATGATTGCGAATTTCTTCCGTGATATGGATTTAGATGAGAAAAAGCTGGAAGTAAAAAATGGAGATACATTGACACTTGGAAAGCATGAACTGCAATTTCTGTTTGCCCCGATGGTGCATTGGCCGGAAGTGATGCTGACTTATGATTCTTATGAAAAAGTGTTGTTTTCAGCAGATGCATTTGGAAAATTCGGCGCACTTGATGTGGAGGAAGATTGGGACGATGAGGCACGTCGCTACTATATCGGTATTGTCGGAAAATACGGAATGCAGGTGCAGAACGTGCTGAAGGCGGCACAGAATTTGGATACTCAGATGATTTGTCCGCTGCATGGACCTGTTTTGAAAGAAAATCTTTCACATTATATCGGAAAATACAATACATGGTCTTCGTATGAGGTGGAATCAGAGGGCGTGATGATTGCCTACACATCGATTTATGGAAATACAAAAAAATCGGTGGAAGTGTTGGAGAGTAAACTGCGCGAGAAAGGATGCCCTGAAGTAGTTGTATGTGACCTTGCCCGTGAGGATATGTCAAAAGCAGTGGAAAATGCATTCCGTTACGGAAAACTTGTGCTGGCGACAACGACATACAATGCTGATATCTTTCCGTTTATGAAGACATTTATTGAGCATTTGACAGAGCGGAATTACCAAAATCGCACAATCGGACTGATCGAAAATGGAAGCTGGGCGCCACTCGCCGCAAAAGTGATGAAGGAAATGTTTGAAAAGAGTAAAAACATTTCCTGGCTTGAGCATAATGTGAAGATCATGTCTTCGCTTAATAGTGATAATATGGATCAGCTCGAAGGTATGGCGGAGGAATTGTGTAAAGAATATGTTGCACAGTCTGACACAAAAGCGAATAAAAATGATCTGACAGCATTGTTTAAGATAGGATATGGACTTTATGTTGTGACTTCCAATGACGGGGAGAAAGATAACGGACTGATCGTCAATACAGTGACACAGCTTACAGATAATCCGAACCGTGTGGCAGTGAATATCAACAAAGCAAATTACTCACACCATGTCATCAAAAAGACGGGCGTGATGAATGTGAACTGTCTTTCTGTGGAAGCACCATTTGAAGTATTCAAGACATTTGGATTTCAGAGTGGTCGTCTGGTCGACAAATTTGCAGGATACCAGACACTTCGCTCAGACAATGGATTAGTATTTCTTCCGAAATACATCAATGCATTTATGTCCTTGAAAGTGGAGCAGTATGTGGATCTCGATACACACGGCATGTTCATCTGTACGGTGACAGAGGCGCGGGTGATGAGCGATAAAGAGACGATGACATATACGTATTATCAGAAAAATGTAAAACCAAAACCACAGACAGAAGGAAAGAAAGGATTTGTCTGTGTCGTTTGCGGATACATCTACGAAGGAGATGTCTTGCCGGATGACTTTATCTGTCCGCTTTGCAAACATGGAGTGGCGGATTTTGAGCCGATATCGTGAGAAGGAGGAGTCGAAGAAATTCGGCTCCTTTTTTATGTCTGAACATTCTTATTTTATTTCATAATCAAATGATAGTTGCTATTGTAATACAATCCGAGATCATCGCAGATTCTTTTATTTATCGCTGTGAGTGCATCGTGGTATTCTTTATATTTTGGCGAAAGCGCAATCATATTTGGGATAAAAATATCGTTGTACCCTTGATTTTGGAGTTCTCGCATAAATCGGCGTTGCGAGATGAACGCAGGGTGATATTTGCAAAAGAAGCTGTTGCGAAGTTTTACATTTTTTCGGGTCTGCTCTAAAAGTCTCTGATACTCCTCGTCTGTAGGATTTAAGTACTGATAAGAGACTGACCTGTTTTGCCACTTCGCTTAATAACATAAACGGTATGCTCCTTTCCTTGTGATGGGTATATTATAAGGGGGTACGCAGCGTACAGGTCAAGGAAAATCAGAAAATATATCAACTTTTTTCTTGTGTGGGTAAAAGAGTTATCGTATGATTGGTATAGACAGGTTACAGAAATGGGAAGAAAGAGTGAGAAAAACAAATGAGGATTTTAAATATTACAGCTCAGAAACCGCACAGCACGGGAAGTGGAATTTATCTGACGGAGTTGGTAAAGAACTGGAATGCCCTTGGATATGAGCAGGCAGTTCTTGCGGGAGTTTATGAGGAGGACAGTGTAAATTTCCCAGAGGGAGTTATATTTTATCCGGTGAAATATTTGTCGGAGGAACTGCCGTTTCCAATTGCAGGAATGTCGGATGAGATGCCATATAAGAGTACGAGATATAAGGACTTTACAGAAGAGATGTTTCAAGCGTACCGGAGTGCATTTCAAATGGTGGTGCGAAAAGCGGTCGAGGAGTTTTGCCCGGATTTGATTGTGTGTCATCACCTGTATCTTCTGACTGCGTTGGTGCGGGAATGGTATCCGAAGAAGAAAGTCATTGGAATTTGTCATGGCTCTGATTTGCGTCAGATTTGTAAAAATCCATTACAGATGGAATACATTCAGAAGTGGATTCCGCAGTTGGATGGCATTGTGGCATTGCATGACGGACAGAAGAAAGAGATTATCCGGATTTTTAATTGCGGCGAGAAGCTTGTGCACACTGTCGGGGTTGGCTACAATCAAAACCTTTTTTATCGGAAGAAAACAGAAGAAAAACCTTATAGACAGTTGGCATTTGCGGGGAAAGTGACAGAGAAGAAGGGGATTTTCAGTCTGCTTCGGGCATTGGAGATGCTTTCGGTCAAACCGGAAAATCTGGTTGTGAAGATTGCAGGAGGGCATGGCAGCAGAGAAGAGTATGAAGAAATTTGCAGGCTTGCCAGAGAATGCAGATATCCGGTGATATTTTTAGGCAGTTTGCAGCAGGAAGCTTTAGCAGAGGTATTTCGGCAAAGCGATGTGTTTGCTCTCCCGTCATTTTTTGAAGGATTGCCACTGGTGACAATGGAGGCAATGGCATGTGGATGTAAGGTGGTCTGTTCGCAGATTCCTGGGATGGAAGAGTGGTTAGATGAGCATGTGCCGGGGCAACAGGTGGAGTTTGTTCCGTTGCCTGAGATGACTCGGGTAGATGAGCCGAAAGAAGAAAAATTGCCAGAGTTTGAAAAGAAATTGGCGGAGGCAATAGAGAAGAAATTAGAACAACAACAAGAAGAATGTCCCGATTTGAACGGTGTCTCATGGGAAGGCATCAGTCGGACTGTTCTGGAAATGATAACGTAGAAAAGAGGAAAAAACATGTTTATAGATATGCACATGCACGAATCGACATTTTCAAAAGATAGCTTTTTAAAATTGGATGAGATGGTGGAGCTTGCAAAGGAGCGGGGACTTGGAGCAATCTGCATTACAGATCACGATGATATGGGATTGAAAGAGTACGCAAAAGAATATTCGGAAAAAACCGGTTTTCCGATTTTTGTGGGAATTGAATTTTTTTCTCTGCAGGGGGATATCGTGGCTTTAGGAATCGAGGAATACCCGAAAGAGCGGGTGGATGCACAGAAGTTTATCGATATTGTGAAAGAGCAGGGTGGAATCTGTTTTAGTGCACATCCGTTTCGCAATAATAACCGGGGATTGGAAGAAAATCTGAGAATTGTAAAGGGACTGGACGGTGTTGAGGTGCTCAACGGAAGTACACTTCCTGAGGCAAACAAAAAAGCGGCAGATTATGCAAGAGAACTTGGACTGGTCACTGTTGGCTCAAGCGACTGTCATATACCGGGAAAGATCGGCTTTTTTGCAACTTATTTTCCGGAGGAGGTGCGCACGATGGAAGACCTGATTCGTGTGTTTAAAAGTGGTAAGTGTAAGCCGGCTTACTACTGGAATGGAGAATACAAAATATGGGATATGGAAACACCGATTCACAAACCATTTGAGATTGAAAGATAAGAGGGAACTATGACATTACAACAGTTGAGATATGTGGCGATGGTGGCGGAGAAGGGAACGATGACCGAAGCTGCAACAGAATTATATATATCACAGCCAAGTCTCACCAAATCAATTCGAGAGCTGGAAAAAGAGCTGGAAATTGTAATTTTTGAGCGAACAAACAAAGGGATTGTTGTCTCACATGAGGGGGAGCAGTTCTTGGCATATGCAAGACAGGTGATTGAACAGGCAGATCTTTTGGAAGAAAAGTATATGCATAAATCCGGCAGAAAGCAGCAGTTTTGTGTCTCCACACAGCACTATTCGTTTGCGGTGAATGCGTTTGTGGACTTGATCAAGGAGCATGGAACCGCCCAATATGATTTTTCTCTTCGGGAAACACAGACATATGAGATTATAGAAGATGTCGCGGCGATGAAAAGTGAGATAGGGATTCTGTATCTGAATGATTTTAATGAAAAAGTGCTGCGAAAAATTATGAAGGTAAAGGAACTTGTGTTTACAGAACTGTTTGTTGCAAAGCCGCATATTTTTATAAGCAACAGACATCCGCTGGCGAGTCGAAAATCTGTGACAATGGAAGAGCTTCATGAGTATCCATATCTTTCGTTTGAACAGGGAGAACATAATTCCTTTTACTATTCGGAGGAGATTTTCAGTACAGTACAGAGGATAAAAAATATCCGGGTGCGTGACAGAGCGACACTGTTTAACCTGCTGATTGGGTTGGACGGATATACTGTCTGCAGCGGAGTGATCGATTCGGAGCTGAACGGGGGAAATATTGTTGCAGTGCCGCTTGAAAAAGAGGGGGATATGCATATCGGATATGTGAGCCATCAGAAGTCACATTTCAGCCGTTTAGGAATAGCATATATAGATGCACTCAAACGAAATATCGGCGAAAATACAGAGTTGATATAACTAAAAGTTATAGCTAACAGATATTTTTGGATATTTTACGTATTTATTGTGTCCCGATATAATACCTTCATAGATTACCGGAGGGTAAGACAAAAGTATTTGGAGGTAGAAGATATGAGTAAGAATGCACCGTTTCGATATGATTTTGTAGGAAGTTTTTTAAGACCTGCACAGTTAAAGCAGGCGAGAGCAGATTTTGAGAGTGGAAAAATATCGGAGAAACAATTGGAAGAAGTTGAGAATGAGGCGATTCGTGATCTGGTAGAAAAACAAAAGGCAGCAGGATATCATGTGATCACCGATGGAGAATTTCGCAGAAGCTACTGGCATTTGGATTTTATGTGGGGATTAAATGGAGTTGAGCATATTGAGCTGGATCATGGATATTTCTTCCATGGAGAAGAGACTACGCACGGCTCCGTTGCTGTGAGCGGAAAGATCAGTGGAGAGGGTCACCCGTTTGTAGAACATTTTAAATTTGTGAAACAATTTGAAGATGAAAACACAGTGGCAAGACAGACGATTCCTGCCCCGGCGCAGCTGCTGGCAGAGCTATTTCGAGAAGAAAATGGAAAAAATACAGTGAAATTTTATCCAGATGAGGAAGTGCTCATTCAGGATATTGCGAAAGCATATCGCACTGTGATCAAAGAACTTTATGAAGCAGGCTGCAGAAATATTCAATTTGACGATTGCACATGGGGTATGTTTTGTGATAAAAAATATTGGGAGGCAAGACAGCAGGATTGTGTTACAATAGAAAGCGAGGCAGAAAAATATCTTCGCCTGAACAACCTTGCGATTGAGGGAAGACCAGAGGATCTTGTGATTACAACTCATGTATGCCGGGGAAACTACCATTCTACCTGGGCATCATCAGGCGGGTATGAGCCAGTGGCAAAATATCTGTTTGCAAATGAGAACGTGGACGCATATTATCTGGAGTTTGACGATGAGCGCTCGGGAGGATTTGAGCCGCTTAGATTTGTTTCAGATGATAAAAAAGTTGTTCTTGGGCTTATTACAACAAAATCACCGGTTCTTGAGAGCGAAGAGCTAATCAAAGAAAGAATTCGGCAGGCGGCTGAGTATGTACCGCTGGAACGTCTGTACCTCAGTCCTCAGTGTGGATTTGCATCGTGTGAGATCGGAAATAAACTGACCGAGGAGGAGCAGTGGGCAAAGCTTGCGCTTGTTAAGAAGATTGCCTCAGCAACTTGGAAAGAATAGAAAATTGAAAGAAGTGGTACTGTGAAACGATCAAGACAAATGTCGGAGTCCATTCGGCTTGGAATTATACTTGCGCTTTCGGGAGGGTTTATGGATGCCTATTCCTATATGTGCAGAGGAAAGGTATTTGCGAATGCCCAGACGGGAAATATCTTATTATTTGGTATCTATATGTCGGAAAGACAGTGGGATATGGCAATCAGGTATTTAATTCCGGTCATTGCATTTGTGACCGGAATCGGAGTTGCAGATCTTGTCCGAATGAAGATTAAAGAAAAAAGTATTTTCCACTGGAGACAGCTGTCGGTGTTAAGTGAAGCAGTTGTATTATTTGTAGTCTGTTTCATACCGCAAAAGTTCAATCTTCCGGCAAATAGTCTGACGTCACTTGCCTGTGGGATACAGGTTGAGAGTTTCCGGAAGATACATGGAAATGGAATTGCGACGACGATGTGTATTGGAAACCTGCGCAGCGCGACACAGCAGATGTGTGAGTATTTGGGCTCGAAAAGAAAAGAGCATCTCAAAAAAGGGTTTTTATATTACGGAATTATTTTTTGTTTTGTAATGGGGGCAGTTTTGGGGAATATCTGTGTGAAATACTTGTCTGAAAAAGCATTGATAGTCTGTGTGGTGATGTTAGGTATGGCGTTTGTCATGATGTTCATAGATGGAGAAAAGCAATAAAAATGCCGGCGTTTGCCGGCGTCTTTATTTTACATGTCTTTTAATCGCTTCAAAGCTTTCTGCACTGATCACGTGTTCCATACGGCAGGCGTCTTCGTTCGCTGTCTCTTCCGACACGCCGAGGCGAATCAACCAATCGGACAAAAGACGGTGCCGTTCATAGATCATCTCTGCTATTTCACGTCCGGATTCTGTTAGATATATAAATCCGGCATCTGTGACTGTAATATGATTCTTTTCACGCAGGTTTTTCATTGCAACGCTTACACTTGATTTTTTAAAATCCAATTCGTTTGCGATATCTACAGAACGGACAACCGGTAACTTTTTGCTCAACATTAAAATCGTCTCGAGATAATTCTCAGCGGATTCATTTACAAAAGGTTTCATAGGCTTCCCTCCTTCACTCTATTATGCATAGACATAATGCCTAACAGCATTATATCATATCCCTGTAAAGATTGCCATAATGGAAAAAAAATAGAGAAATTATATTGACATCTAATAAACGTTAGAGTATACTAACCATGTGAAATGAAATTGTTTATCATTATCAGAAAGAAGAGGTGTGTATGATGCCGTTAACGATGGTGAATCCAGGAGAAGAAAATGTAATTAAAAAAGTCGGTGGAAAAGAAGAGACAAGACGATTTTTAGAAAATCTTGGCTTTGTTACCGGCGGAGTAGTTACCGTAATCTCTGAAATCGGAGGTAACATGATTGTGAATGTGAAAGATTCCAGAGTTGCGATTGGGAAAGATATGGCAAACAAGATTATGGTTTAGTGATGAAAGAGGGCGAAAAGAGATGAAAACGTTAAAGGAGGTAGCCTGCGGTAAGACCGTCAAGGTAAAGAAACTGACTGGTGAGGGACCGGTGAAGCGAAGAATCATGGATATGGGGATCACAAAAGGAGTAGAGATTTTTGTGAGAAAAGTAGCGCCGCTTGGTGATCCGGTGGAAGTAACAGTAAGAGGATATGAATTGTCGTTGAGAAAAGCAGATGCTGAGATGATAGAGGTAGAATAATTTTTTTTAGCAAATGGTTAGTTAAAACTAATAAAAACAAGATTCGACAAACATAAAAAAGGAGAGAGAAGATGTCAGTAAAGATAGCACTAGCAGGTAACCCAAACTGCGGAAAAACAACGTTGTTCAATGCTCTGACTGGTTCAAACCAATTTGTAGGAAACTGGCCTGGAGTAACAGTAGAAAAAAAAGAAGGAAAACTGAAAGGTCATAAAGATGTTATTATCATGGACCTTCCGGGAATTTATTCTTTGTCACCATATACATTAGAGGAAGTAGTGGCGAGAAACTATTTGATTGGCGAGAGACCTGACGCCATTATTAATATCGTAGATGGTACAAATATTGAGCGAAACTTATATTTGTCCACACAATTGATGGAACTTGGCATTCCGGTAATTATGGCAGTCAACATGGTAGATGTACTGCAAAAGAACGGAGACAAGATCTATACAGATAAGCTGAGCAAAGAGCTTGGCTGTGAAGTTGTCGAGATTTCAGCATTAAAAGGAACAGGAATTCAGAAAGCTGCGGAGAAGGCAGTAGGGCTTGCGCAGAAGAAAAAAGCGATGACGCCGGTACATGCATTCTCAGAAGATGCTGAAAATACGATTAAGACAGTTGAAAACATGCTGACGGGAACTGTTCCGGAAGAACAGAAGAGATTCTTTGCAATCAAGCTGTTGGAAAAAGATGATAAAATTCAGGCACAGATGAAATCTGTTCCGGATGTATCCGCAGAGATTCAAAAAATGGAAGAATTGTTTGACGATGACACAGAAAGTATCATTACAAATGAGAGATACGTATATATTTCTTCTATTATTCATGACTGTGTCAAGAAGAATAAACAGAATAAGATGACAACATCAGATAAGATCGACCATATCGTGACGAACAGATGGCTTGCGCTTCCGATCTTTGCGGCGGTTATGTTCCTTGTATATTATATTTCGGTCACAACGGTTGGAACTTGGGTGACAGATTGGACTAATGATGTATTGTTCGGAGAAATCATTCCGCCTGCGATTGAAAAATTCCTGGTCGGTATCGGCTGTGCAGGATGGCTTCAGGGATTGATTCTTGACGGTATTGTGGCTGGTGTAGGAGCAGTTCTTGGTTTTGTACCTCAGATGCTTGTGTTATTCTTGTTTCTTGCATTTTTGGAAGCGTGTGGATATATGGCGAGAGTTGCGTTTATCATGGATAGAATTTTCCGCAAATTTGGACTTTCCGGAAAATCATTTATCCCGATGCTGATCGGAAGCGGATGTGGTGTTCCGGGTATCATGGCGTCGAGAACGATTGAAAATGACCGTGACCGTAAGATGACAATCATGACAACAACATTTATTCCATGTGGAGCAAAACTTCCGATCATTGCATTGATTGCGGGAGCGTTGTTCGATGGCGCATGGTGGGTTGCACCAAGTGCTTACTTTGTTGGAATCGCAGCAATCATCTGTTCCGGTATCATTTTAAAGAAAACAAAGATGTTTGCGGGAGATCCGGCACCGTTTGTAATGGAACTTCCGGCGTATCACTGGCCAACAGTTGGAAACGTACTTAGAAGTATGTGGGAAAGAGGCTGGTCATTTATCAAAAAAGCAGGTACAATTATTCTGTTATCTACAATTGTATTGTGGTTCTTGATGAACTTTGGATGGGGTGACGGTACATTTGGTATGTTGGAGGCAGAACAATTGAACGACAGTATTTTAGCTCACATCGGAAGTGTGATTGCACCGATCTTTGTACCTCTTGGATGGGGCGACTGGAAAATGGCAGTTGCGGCAGTTACAGGATTGATTGCTAAAGAAAATGTAGTTGGTACATTTGGTATTTTATTTGGATTTGCGGAGGTAAATGCAGACAACGGTATCGAGATCTGGGGACAGCTTGCAGGAAGTATGACAGCGGTTGCGGCTTACTCATTCTTAGTGTTCAACCTTCTTTGTGCGCCTTGCTTTGCGGCGATGGGAGCGATTAAAAGAGAGATGAATAATGCAAAATGGTTCTGGTTTGCAATCGGATACCAGACAGGTCTTGCATACATTGTTTCACTTTGCATCTACCAGATTGGAACATTGATCAGCACCGGAACATTCGGCGCTGGAACTGTAGTAGCGTTTATATTAGTAATTGGGTTTATTTATCTGCTTGTCAGACCATACAAAGAAAGCAAGACATTAAATGTCAATATGAAAGGTATGGTAGGAGCAAGATAATTGACAGACCGATTGATTTTGAAATGGAGGCGGTAATATGGGAACAGCAGTTGTTGGCATTGCGTTAGCTGGAATCGTAGCACTGATTATCAGAAAAATGATTCGAGATAAGAAGAACGGAAAATCAATTCAATGTGGTGGAGACTGTAAACACTGTGGAGGACATTGTCACTAAAGATGAGGAGTGAGACTGGATGCAGAAGGAGGCTATCATTCAAAAACTGAAAGAACGAGGATGCAGAATTACAAAGCAGAGATTGATGTTGCTTGATATTATTATGGAGGAAGATTATTCCTGCTGTAAGGAAATCTATTACCGCGCATCGCAGTTAGATCCTCAGATTGGGATTGCGACGATATACAGAATGGTAAATACATTAGAGGAGATCGGAGCGATCAGCAGAAAAAACATGTATAGGATTTCGGATGTATGTGAGTGTGACGGTCAGAATGGATGTGTGATTGAGTTTGAAGATCATTCTGTGTGCCGGCTGTCATCAAACAAGCTTCAGTCGGTGATGCTTGCGGGACTGAAGGCATGCGGTTATGTGAATGAACAGAAAATTAAACACATTGCCTTGCAGCCATGCCCACATATGTAGGAGAAAAGGAGAATGACACAGTCTTGGAGTACTGGACGGTGGCATTCTCCTTTTTGCTGTAGAGAAAATAAATGATAAAATTTATCGATAGTGTAAAAAAAACTGGAATTTGTCGAATCATGGGAATATAATCAATGGATAAAATTATTCTAGGAGGTATTTATGATGTTAGATTGTTTAAAAGGTATCAATTTTAAGAAAACAGGTATTTTTGCAGCAGGTGTGTTATTTGGGACAGCAGGAATCAAGCTATTATCAAGCAAAGATGCAAAGAAACTTTATACAAATGGAACGGCAGCGGTGCTTAGAGCAAAAGAATGTGTCATGAAGACTGCAACTACTATTCAGGAGAATGCAGAAGACATCTACGAAGAGGCAAAAGCAATCAATGAAGAAAGAGCAGTAAAAGAAGAGCAGGAGTTTGAAGAGACACAGACAGAAGAAATTACGGAAGAAGCTGTGGAAGAGACAGTGGCAGAATAGAGGCGACAGCAAGTGAGATTTATCATAAAACATGAGATGAAAGGCAGAATGCGAATTCATCTTCTGCAAAACAGAATGACTTATGAGCAGGCAGATATTTTGCTGTATTTTTTAACCAACATGAAAACGGTTTCATCAGCGAAAGTGTATGAGCGCACGCAGGATGCTGTCATTCGCTATACCGGTGACCGAGAGGTCATTATAGAAGAAATGAAGAGATTTTCTTATGAAAAGACGGAGGTGCCGGCGGGACTTTTAGAAAATTCCGGCAGGGCGTTAAACGCTGCTTATCAGGAAAAGTTAATCAATAAAGTTTTGTTCCGGTATGCAAGAAAATGGTTTCTTCCATATCCGGTAAATGCCCTTTATACGGCGGCAATATCGTTAAAGTATATTTATAAGGGTTTAAAGGTGTTGTGTAAAGGAAAGATTGAAGTTCCGGTTCTTGACGCAACAGCGATTGGGGTTTCCATTTTACGAAATGATATTGATACGGCAGGTTCGGTCATGTTCCTGCTGGGAATCGGAGAAATTTTAGAAGAATGGACACATAAAAAATCAGTGGATGATCTTGCGAGAACAATGTCGTTGAATGTGGGGAAAGTATGGCTTAAACAGGGGGAACAAGACATTCTTGTTCCGGTGTCTGATATTCAGGCAGGAGATCAGGTTGTTGTACATATGGGAAATGTCATTCCGTTTGACGGCACAGTGGCAGATGGTGAGGCGATGGTCAATCAGGCGTCTCTTACCGGAGAATCTCTACCGGTAAGAAAAGTACAAGGAAGTTCTGCGTATGCAGGAACCGTGGTGGAAGAAGGCGAAGTGACGATTACGGTCAAAGCAGTGGGCGGCTCCAGCCGATTTGAAAAAATAGTCACAATGATCGAGGAGTCGGAGAAGCTGAAATCTGCATTGGAAGGCAAGGCGGAGCATCTGGCGGATAAACTTGTGCCGTATACACTTGCGGGCACAGCGCTGACCTATCTTTTGACACGTAATATCACGAAAGCACTGTCCATATTGATGGTCGATTTTTCCTGTGCATTAAAGCTTGCGATGCCGATTTCTGTCCTTTCAGCGATTCGAGAAGCAGGCGTGCATAATATTACAGTAAAAGGCGGTAAGTTTTTAGAGGCAGCGGCAGAGGCGGATACGATTGTGTTCGACAAGACAGGAACACTCACAAAAGCAAAGCCTACTGTAGTGGATGTCGTTTCGTTCAATGGAGAAGATCCGGATGAACTACTTCGGGTTGCAGCATGCATGGAAGAACATTTTCCGCATTCTATGGCAAAAGCAGTCGTGAACGCTGCCAAGAAGAAAAAATTGGATCATGAGGAAATGCATTCGAAAGTGGAATACATGGTTGCACACGGAATTTCCACGATGATCAATGAGAAAAAGGCAATTATCGGAAGCTATCATTTTGTCTTTGAGGATGAAAAATGTATGATCCCAGAGGGGAAAGAAGCGCTTTTTGCATCACTTCCGGTGGAATACTCTCATCTGTATCTTGCGATTGAAAAAGAATTGGCAGCAGTCATCTGCATTGAAGACCCTCTCCGAGAGGAGGCGGCAGATGTCATTGAAATACTGCGAGAATCAGGCATTTCAAAGATCGTGATGATGACAGGGGACAGCGAGCACACTGCGGCAGCGATTGCAAGAAGAGTCGGTGTAGATGAATATTATTCAGAAGTACTTCCGGAAGATAAGGCTGATTTTGTGGAAAAAGAAAAGGCAAAAGGCAGAAAAGTCATCATGATCGGAGATGGCATCAACGACTCACCGGCGCTTTCGGCTGCTGATGTAGGAGTCGCAATCAGTGACGGAGCAGAGCTTGCAAGAGAAATTGCGGACATTATGATTGGTGCAGAAAACTTATATGAACTTGTAATATTAAAGCAGTTGAGCGATGGACTGATGAAACGAATCAAAAGAAATTACCGATTTATTGTTACTTTTAATGCAGGACTGATTTTACTTGGGGTGAGTGGAATCTTACAGCCGACTACGTCAGCATTGTTCCATAATATGTCAACACTTGGAATCAGCCTGAAGAGTATGCAGGATTTGCTGTAGTCACATACCAGGAGGCGAAAAGATATGAAAAAACATAGATTTTGGGCATGGGCAATGATAGGATGCCTTTTTATGACACTGTACACAGGATATAAACACAAATAGTGGTGCAAGGGGGCTGTCGGTTAATCAATGTCAATAAGTTAAGATAATCTTGAAAGAGTGGGTAATACAAAAATGTATGCTCACTCTTTTTTTGTAATAAAATAGAAAAAACGCTTGACAAATCTTCAAAAATTTGCGGCGAAGCCACTTGAATATATTTTTTATTTAAGGAGGTTCCCGTATGTTTTATGACTCACCTACTATGTTAAAACAGAATCTGCTTCGCACAATCTCGAATATGCAGGAAGTATCTCAACTGTTTGTAAAGCAGCCCGAAAAAGACTTTTCTAGGAAACGGAAGATTTCTTTTGCAGACACGATCCGTTTTCTTTTGTCTATGAATGGAAACACGGTTCCAAAAGAATGGATGGATTATTGGGATTTTTATCCTGATATGCCCTCTGTTTCTGCCTTTTCACAGCAACGACAAAAGCTGCTCCCTGATGCAATGGATTTTCTATTCCATACTTTTACGGATTCCTTCTCAACTCTGAGTACTTACCGGGGATTTCGTTTAATTGCCTGTGACGGTTCAGACCTTGCCATCGCCTGCAATCCGAAAGACAAAGAGACCCATAGACGGCATAATTCTATCGAGCGAGGTGAAAAGGGGTATAACCAACTTCATTTAAATGCACTGTATGATCTGAAAAACCGCATTTATATAGATGCTGTCATACAACCCGGCCGTCATCCAAACGAGGCACAGGCGCTTATTGAAATGCTGAAACGCTCTAAGGTGCAGGAGCCGGTTCTGCTGATTGCAGACAGAGGATATGAAAGTTATAACATCATGGCTAACGCACAGGAAAAAGGGTGGAAATTTCTGATCCGTGCAAAAGATCTGGGAAGCCGCGGTATTCTTACACATTTACCGATACCGGAAGATGGAACTTTTGATTGTACTTTGTCCTTAATCCTTACCAGGAAGCAAACAAAAGAAATAAAAAGCCAGCCCCATAAATATCGCTTCCTCACAAACAAAACTGTATGTGATTTTCTGGATCCAATCGAAAATCCCTTTTATACACTTCATTTTCGTGTCTTACGGTTTCCGATTACAGAAAGTACGATGGAATGTATCATTACGAATCTAGAGGAAGAAGATTTTCCAATGAAAGAAATCAAAAAACTGTATGAATGGAGATGGGGAATTGAGCGTTCTTTTCGAGAATTGAAATATACGATTGGATTAACGAATTTCCATGCAAAAAAGGTGGAGTATATCTTGCAGGAAATTTTTGCCCGACTGATCATCTACAACTTTTGTGAAAGGATTATCACAAAGATCGTAATCCAACAGAAAAACAGGAAGTATATTTATCAGGCCAACTTCACTGTTGCGGTGCTGATATGCCGGGAATTTTTTTCGGGCAGGGTTCCTCCACCAAATTTAGAAGCACTTATTCAAAAGAATATCCTGCCTGTAAGAGAAGGGCGTAAGGCTCCTCGGAAAATCCGTCCTAACTCAGCAGTGAGCTTCTTATATAGAATAGCATAGAAAGAATAAAAAAATATATATAATCTTACAGCCCATGGGACTGTTTTATTTGCTATGCGCAAAAATAGCCAAAAGCAGAAATATCTGCTCTTAGCTATTTGATCATTCATAATGAAGTTGTTGGGACAATCCTTAACTTATTGACATTGATTTCCCGACAGCCCCTTCTACTCATTTACTCGTTACAAGTATCGTTTTTCATGCTACCAGCATTCATCGAAATAACCCTGTTAAAGCTACGGTTTTCAGAATAATCACCATGAGAAGCTACTATAATGTAAGCGCAAAATAGTATTCTTTTCATAGGCAGTGGTCTCTTTCTGTATTGGCTTGCCTAAGTCGTATAACTTCAAAAGCCTATATCTTGGAATTTATTGGAAATGATAGACGAATTGAAAAACAGTAACTTATTAACTATAGCTGAGCTACGCTCAGTTTAAAGCGGAACAGCACTCCGTTCTATTGGAACGTATGTGCAGTTCTTGCAGAATATGCATTCTTATCGGAAACACTTTGTTTCTGATAGGTTCATTATAACTTATATATATAATTTCAATAGTGTTTTGAGCAAAAGAAATGAGGTGTCGTTTTTTACTAACACCTAATTTTCTTAACTTATTCAGTTTTGTTTCATTTCTTAAATCGTATACTTTCACAAATCATAACCATTGGATAACTAACTATTACTTTTCCTCAATTTCCACCATTTGTTCCTCAGACTCTATGTTTACAAGCGAAAAGGATAAATACCCTGCTGCATCGATAAACAATTCAATTTTCTGCTTTCGAAGTAAAAGTATATTTTTAGTCAATACATGAAGAATACCTTTATCAATGTTTCTTACCTCATCTCCAAACGAAGCAACGATCTCCGACACAGCTTGAATAAATACATCCTTTTGTTTATCTGGAAAGTTATCAACTCTACTTAATAAATCATCCCACATCAAATACATTCTCTGTTTAGAAACACTATCTTTCTTTGATGCTTCTAATGACATGTAATCAATCACATCTTTAGTAACAGACATTAAGCAACCTTCATCCAGTAAAGATTGCAAGTACCCAATTAATCTCGAATCATCCATTTGCTGTCTAACCAACCAATCTGAAACTGAAATAACATTTAGATTGACTAACTCATTTTGTGACAAAGATGCTAATATTGCTTCAATTATTACCAAAGAATACTCTTCATTATGTTGAACAAATGCTATAGCATCATAATCACAAATCCCGAATAATTCCTTGCTATCAAATTCCCCAAAAAACTCTCCGGATAAATCCTGATCACTCTTGACGGTAGGTATAGCTTCACAATACTTTTTAAAACCTCCGGCTTCTTTTAGCCAATAATCTTTACCGGCCTCATCTACTTGATTAATAAAAAGCTTCTCGTCCATAACCCCTAAAAAAGCTACAGTATCTCTATTATATTCTTTAATGACCTCTGCAACATCTGAATCAGCTTGTACCAATGTGGATTCCATAATGGTTCCGCCAGATTCACCTATTTTATCTGCCGGATATCCCGTTTTATACAAAGCAACTAACGCCGAAAAGGAAATTACATATTTCTCTGCTGGTTTAGATGCATGAATCATCTGCCTAACAAAATAGTCATGAGATGAAAGAATCACATCTACAAACTGAAAATATGTAAGACGTGTAAATCTTTTATACGTATACAGTGGTAACGGAACATCTTGAATGTTATTATACTGTTCAAGCCAATCAACTGACTGTCTTTCATCAGGGATGATTTGAGAAATCATTTCTGTAAAAGCAGAAGAATCCATTTTTCCATTCTGTACTGGAATAGATAGTTCCTTAGCAAATCCATTCTGAGTCATTTTCGCTGTACATGTTCTAAATAAGTAACAATCTAACGGCACTATGTCTGTAATTACATATAAATCATTATCTATAGTAATTTGATTACCGGTATGCTTTCTTAAAAAGCCTAGCCTAGCAGCATCATCAATATGCATATGATAATCATTATTCCAAACATATGGAGATGTTGGGAGAATACAATCCTTATATACACATAACCAACGTTGACTACCATTATTTTTTTTACAGCATGCCGCAGTATCGGCCTCGATTCCTGTTATTGTTATTACTTCATTACTGTGTATGGATGTCGAAATTGCTATATATTGTCCAAACGCAGGATTATAGCTTTCTCCGGACATTAAAATAGCACGTATATTTTCACTCTTCGCTCTTGATATGTCGCCCTCATTCAAATAGCAGGCAGCCGCAAGCATATGTAGTCGTGATGTATCTGTCTTTATTGCTGCATTTAATACCTCTTTACTGACTTTTCGCTTGTTCATCAGTGATAATGTTATCAATGAATCTATAACCAATTCATCGGTGCTATTATCTTCAAACGCTGCTCTATACCACTTCAAAGCTTCTACATCATTCTTTTTACCTTGAAGGATAATCGCTTTATATTTTTTTATTCTAAAACCTTTTTCACCTATTTTTTCATGTTTTTTCACATACAATTCAGCAAGATCATATTCATGAAAATTGAGTAAACGCTCAATTATAAGATAAGCTGAATGGTTAAACAAGCATGTCATTTTACCATCACGACACGCTTCAACAAACGCCTTCTGATTTTCCTCTAAATCTGACAAATTCAACAGTTCATTCCAATATTCATATACATTACTTAATCCATCGCTATGTTTTTTTAATTGAAATTCACGTTCATCATTGAGCCCCAAAACCTTCAACGCACCTTGATACATGAAAAACAGCGACCAATCTTTTTCAAAGATTTCCTCATGTTCCCTACAAAAGTCTATTATTTCCTTTTCGTTTTTACTTGATACAAAATAATTGTTTAGCAACCAATATGCTTCATTTCATACCGAATAACCGTAAATCTCATTTAACCCTACTTCCCTTTTCTCAATTTTTATGGCATAAACATAATCAGAAAGGGGACGTTCCTGCATCAAATCCTTGGGAACATACTTTTCTGCTACGTCAATTTTATCCATTAACAAATATGCTTTTACTAACACAGCATAGTAAAAGTTTCGTTTTTTTTTGCATAATCCGTCATAGATCTCCTTATACTGCAGTATTTGAGTTATTACAGTGGTTAATTCTTGCGAATTATCATCTGCATTATCGCTTATTAAATCCTCTATCCTCTTATCCGCTATTAAGATATCCGTGAACCGAGTTCCCTTTCCTTTTCCTACCTCTTCCATGGCAAAATGAATATTTCTTATCGGCTTCTCATATAAAGATAAAATGACAATCAACTTTATTAGTCTTTCTTCCTCATAGACCAACTTTTTATTGAGCGTAAAATTGTGAATTTCAAGACCGCCATCAAGAGTAATCTCTTCTGAAAAGATTCTTTCATTATTGCCACTTATCAAACTATCTACAATATTCCGCAGTGATTCCACAGTTGTGGCTTCCGTCAGTCCATCTATAGCTTCGTCTCTAAACAGAAGTAAAGGAAGCACTGTTCTAACTGCGTTATCCCTAATTCTCGCATCAGAAATATCAGCTATTCTTTTGACCGCGTCTGCACATCTCTCTGAACGTAGGATTTGAGACAAACAGTCGTAGAAAACCGACAAATCATCAGATTTATCTTTTACCGCAATTGCAAGATCACCAAATTCCTGAATCCGTCCTTCGTACAGCTCCTTCGATAACAAATCGGCTATCAATGCCGCTTTTGTATTGCTAAGTTTTCCTCCCTCTTTTATTGCATTAAGAATTTCTCTATGCTCTTTGCAATCTTCTTTATGATTAGCATTTACTGCTTCTTCTAATTCCGCAAATTGATTCAGGCATATAGACACCATATGTCGCTGTTCAACAGACAGACTATTACGATAATAAGTACCTACCCTATCCATTATTAAGTGATATAAGTCTTTTATCACACGCTCTTCACTGTTTGCAAACATAACACCTTCTGCGACTGCTATTTCTCTCGCTTTTTTAATCTCATCTCTAAGGAATTCTTTATTTCCCTTTTCAAGTTTGGTTGCAATCGACCGCTCGATTACCTTGTTCAAAAAATCTGTATTACGAATGAAGTAATCAAAAGCACTCGAATCAATATACATGCTCTCATTTTTCTCGCAAAACTTACTAATATCTTTTCTAAGCATCTTGAGAAAACGTTTCAAGTGATACCTGTCTAGCCGCTTCTTTATGACGGAAGTAGTAATATCATATATTAAGTTCTCCAACATAGTCGACAATAATTCTGTCATAACCTCTTCAGATCCTTTCTCTCTCCAATACCCTAAATACTGCATCCCCCGGAGAATTGTATAATATAATCTAGAATGTCACAAACGTACCATCCATGTAAAACAACACACTTCTAGTCACTTGTTCTTTTTGATAATTTACTATTTTTTCCAGTTGATGTAAGCTCATAACTTAATGTTATGAGTTTCTGAATCTCATCCCTCGACACCGATCCATCCAGAAGGATACTAATCCAATTTTCTTTATTCATATGATAAGCCGGAAAATATCCTGTCCTATTTCTCAAAGAACCAACTAATGCCGGATCACATTTTATATTCACAACATCTGTCATTCTTTCATCAGATAATCCCAATTTTTTTGTATTCACTTCCAAAATGACAGCATACCATTTTTGATTCTCTGAATGACGCAATACTGCATTCCAATCCTTCCACGGATAATCTGGCTTCGTTCCATAGACTTCTTTTACCCAGCAAAACAATTCATTTCGTTCCAATTCTGCATCTCTCCTGCTACATTTATTTACCTGTAATAATAATCCATATCAATATTATAAAATTCTGAAAAGCACTGCACAATAATTTTTTATTATTTTTCTATCTTACCTTGTATTTTATATTCCCGCAAATTCTATAAGTGAGAGGGTTTGAATCTTCAAGAGCAAGATCCACTCATGTTAAACAGTATAGCCTTTTCAGGCATCTGTTTATCTTCTGAGTTTTATCTTGATGGGGATTTCGTTTTCCCCATACCCTCGATATCAGACGTATTCTACGTCAACCGGCTTCCACCAAATGGTGTACGCATCAATAATTCAAATATCGGAAGGGACAGCCGATATTCATTAGTGGCATCACTATGTGATGAAAAATCAATGCGAAAGGAGGAATATGAACGCAAGTAAAAAACAATCAGAGCTGCTTCATCCACATTTTGTGGCTGTACGATTATCGGATATTGAAATAGAACTTTTAGATCAGAACGCTTCCATTTTGGGTGTCTCCCGGTCAGAGTATCTTCGCAAACTTTTAATAGAAAAAGAAATTTGTAATCGTATAGAAATTGTTGCAGATATAAAAATACTTCGCAAGCTAGTCAGCGAATATGGCAAGATTGGTTCTAACCTGAATCAGATTGCCCGGTATTTTAACAGTGGCGGAGACCGTTCTCGTGCTGTCGAAGAAGAAATCCATCAATGTATTTCCGCTCTTTTTCTCCTGAGAAAAAAAGTGTTGAGAATGGCAGGTGAAACAAATGGCAATCTTAAAACATATTAAAAGCCGAAATGCAAATTACACAGATGCAATTGATTATCTGCTCTTTCAGCACGGTGAAAACACAGGGAAAAAGATCAGGGATGAGTTAGGCAGAAGTATTCTTAGAGAACACTATTATATGGACGGCATCAACTGTGATCCCATGTCTTTTGATAAGGAATGTGAAATAACAAATTCAAAATTCCATAAAAATAAAAAAAGTTCCGATATCAAAAGCCATCACTACATCATCAGTTTTGATCCTGCCGATGTAACAGAATGCGGGCTGACCGGGAAAAAGACACAATCCTTATGTTTGGAACTTGCCAGAAAAATATTTCCCGGATACCAGGCCCTTGTGGCACGCACACGGATGGACACAATCAATCCGGAAATATTCATACACACATCGTAATAAACAGTGTCCGGAAATATTCCGCTGACCGGGAACCTTATATGACGCAACCTCATGATCATGAAGCAGGATATAAACACCGTTCCACCGACAAGTTTTTGGAACATTTCAAAAAAGAAGTTATGGATATGTGTCTTCAGGAAGGCCTGCATCAGATCGATCTGCTGTCACCGGCAGAGAAAAAGATCACACAGAAAGAATATATGGCTCAGCAGTCCGGACAGGAAAAACTGGAAAAGACAAATAAGAAAATTCTCGCAGATGGACTGGAGCCATCGTCATCCGTTTTCCAAACGCAAAAGCAGGAATTACGGACTGCCATCAAAGCCTGTGCTGCACAATCCAAAAACTTTGAAGAGTTTCAAGTCAGGCTTTTGGACGAATACCATATTTCTGTGATTGAACAAAGAGGCCGATACAGTTACCTCCATCCAGATCGTGATAAAAGGATTACGGAACGTTCTCTTGGAACCCGTTATGGGAAAGAACGACTGGAACAGATCTTTTTACATAAGGATCCTTTCCTGATTTTCCGTATCCAATCTCATCTACGGCTGGTTGTAGATCGCCAGACAAATGTAAAAGCAATGCAAAGTCAGGCTTATGCTCATCGAATAAAGATTACCAATCTGCAACAGATGGCAAATACGATCATCTATATTCAGGAACATGGATATAACTCGCAGCAAGATCTGAAAAAACAACTTTCCCAAATGACCAACGAACTTGAAAAAACGGAAAATCTGCTCAAACAATATACAGCAGAATTAGAAACCGTAAACCTTCAGATCCGCTATACCGGACAATACTTTGCCCACAAAGAGCTTTATTCCCAATTTTTAAAAAGCAAGAATAAAGGAAAATTCCGTAAAGAGCATTCTACAGACATTCAGGCATATGAAGATGCAAGAGACTGGCTGAAATCATTTTATCCGGATGGAAAAATGCATTCCATGAATATTATGAAATCTCAGAAAAAAATATTGTTGGACAAGATACAGTCTCAAAAAATCTCCGTTCAATTTTTAAAGGAAAAGCAAAAAGAACTGGAAACTGCAGATAAAAACGTAGATGCAATTCTTCAGATGCAGGTTCCAAAAGTACAATCCTGCATGATGGAATCGGTCATAGAAAGATCCAGATACCAAAACTGTACGATATAATCCCAGGTACTCTTAGGAAGGGAAAAAGGGTCGGGATAAAATTTAAGAAACTCGGATACGAAAGTATCCTGATAGGCGGAGTGTCCGCCGATATTAACAGGTAACATAAAAATCGCCTCCAGTCGATTGAAATAAACTATAATCAATCGGCTTCGCCGCAAATTTTTGACGATTTGTCAAGCGTTTTTGTAAAAAAAGTGGGTGATTTTTTGAAACAGGGGTCTGGAAGCCTTGTAAAATCAGGGCTGAAGATTCCGAGAAGTTATGCATTAGTAAAGGAGGAACAGGCCTATGGATCACATTGAAACAGAAATCTTAAACTGCATTGCCATCCGGGAAGCAGAGCAACATATGGTCTTTACTGCAAGACTGACGCAGCATGGACATACCATTCGTGACATGAAAGACCTGTTAAAACTCTATCAGAAATCATTCAGTAATGAAACGCTGAAAAACATTGCACCCCTTCCGCATCCTACGGTACAGAAATTTACTGTATTCACGGTTGCTGTAGTAGGTGCCAGCAGACGTTTTCTGACACAGATAACCAGACACTAAAATGAAGTAAAATATATGAGCGCTTCTTTACAGTACAGTAATTATTCCGGAAAGGCAATGTTCGCAGTGCCATATGAAATTTTAATAGCAGGAAAAGAAATCAAAGATTTGTATATGAAAAGCTGCCAGTCTGATCTGAGTTGTTATGAACAGCTCTGTAACACAGGAATCAGCCATGATGCTGCCGCATATGCTACTCCCCAGGGATTAAGGAATGTTTTAGTCATCAGTGCAACTCCTTATCAGTGGAAGCATATGATCGGACAGCGCACCTGCAGGAGAAATACAGATGAGACCAGAATCGTCATGTTAAATATCTGGCAAAAACTTTACGAACTCAGTCCTGCTTTATTTGCTCCAAATCTTACCAGTCCATTTTGTCAAAAGGGAGCTTGTAGAGAAGGCAAAATGTCCTGTGGACATCCGATCCCATCCTTATGGTTTCCGATCGATATTTTAAAAGTAGATTATCCGATTCTTTCAGAAAGGGGAACGCTCTCATGAAAATAAAATTGATTGATTTTGGATTGAAAAAAGATCATTTTCCATTCCGTCCACATGCCAAGGATGCCGGCGCTGATGCTTTCATGCCTTATGATCATACATTAAATCCCGGTGAAATTATTCGGATACCCCTTGGATTTGGGCTTATCATTTCGGACGGATTTGCAGGATATGTGTTTCCGCGAAGTAGCATGGCAGCCAAAGGCCTGGTATGCGAACTTCTGCCAATCGCTTCCGGATATCGCGGAGAAATCCATGCCATTATCAGCAACGTAGGAACAGAACCACAAATACTGCGCAAAGATAGCCGCATAGGCCAATTAATCATTACCCCTATCCTAATTGCAGATTTTGTTTCAGAACTTGGAGAAACTAGAAATAAAGATTCCTTTGGAAGTACTGGTCAATAGCGAAAATATCAAAACCGGTGTCTTTTTTATCACTTGACACCGGTTCACTTCATTAGCAAATGAAACGATAAAAATACTATGATTATATTTGGAAAGAAATATCCAAATGATATAAGTATAATTCCATGTAATCGTTTTTATAACCGTTCTATAGTCAACGATTGAAATGCTGCTATATTACCTTAAGCTCACCAGTTAGCCACTACAAATTGGAAGATTTTGCAAATTATCAAATAGTAAATAAACTTATTCCTTATTTTTCTTGTATTCTCAATCGGTTCGCGCAATATTGTCCAACTTTTTTGTATTTATCATTATTTATTCATTTATAATATACTATTCTGTTAAATATATAGTTTTTTTAACATTTATACCAAAAATTGTCCATCAATACATTGATATTTTAGGAATAAAATTATATACTATTTATAAATAAGAATTGCAATTCTATCTGTAAAACATGAAAATAATAATATTTAAGCCTACAAATAAAAAGTCATGGCTAAATTGATGAACATTGAAAACTTTATACAGGTTGAAAATCAGGCAGCAAAATAAAACTTTCACACTTATGCCGGTTAAGGAAACTGCTATACAGCTGTTCAAATTCTAGAAATAATAAAAAGATATCCTTTTACACAATACCATATAATCTGCAAAATTACGGTTATGTAAACGTAAAAAGGCATATTTTAGACTCGTTTCCCATCGAAAAACTGTTAAATAGGATTATCCTGAGGCATTGTTTCACTCAAAACATCCATTTTTTCATAAAATCTAGATTCATCTATATCAATATATTATAATCATAGCTTTTATGGATGAAACGCTCCCCCCCCTAATCGCAGCCATTAATTGCTAATCAAACAAAGGAATCTTTCATCATATAACAATAGGGTGTGGGGAAAGTTTTAAAGCAGTTTTATTCATGAGTGCGTGTACTGACAGACTCCACGATTGCAGAATATTTATTGAGTTTGATTACAGCTTAATTGGTAATGGGTGTTTACTGCTATCCTTTTGAAATACGAAAATTTGATTAATGGATATGTACTAGATTTATTCATTGCCTATTCAAGCTCCTGTGGTGTGATAAGAATACGCTTACGACAATTCAACCTGCATAAAACGAACGCTGCAAATGAAGAGTTGGTTATTAGTCTTTTTTTACAGGCATGAAGTTCAAGAAAGAAAGCCGACATACCTATTACTCTATCATTATACAGCTCAAGCAACAAGATGGGAATTTTCTTATTGGCTGCAAGAAATATTAACCATCAATATATTGTAGAAAGGAGCATTTATGAGGGAAAAAACAAAAAAATTATCAAGCATTCTTTTATGTTTAGTATTTTGCTTTTCTTTTTCTACAGCTGTATATGCCGCATCATATATATATTATGATGGAGGTTTGAAAAGTGCAACTGTAGATGTAGAAAATCGACTTTCAAATTCTAGTGTTTACAAGAATAGTGTAAGTGCTTGGAATAGCACAAATACACCAGTAAATATTAAAACTGTACCTGGATCTGGCCATAGTTATGTTATTGATGGTGTCTACAATGATACTTGGTATGGTCTATATACTCCCAAAAATCGTCAATGGATTATTTCAGGACGTGCTGGTAAGTTTACTATTGAATTAAATCGAAAAGAATTAGTAAGCGAATCAGATAATTTTTGGCAAAGTGTTTTGGTTCATGAATTAGGTCATGCTTTCTGTTTAGATGATAATCCATCTAGTGGTAATTCTTCAATCATGAATTATGATAGGAATAGAAACACTCTGATTAAACCTACAAGTAATGATATTGCGGGTGTCAATAGTGCTTATTAATGGATTTAAGGAGGTGAGTTTATGAAAAAAATATATAATAAAAAAATCATAATCTGTTGTACTATATTTTGTTTAGCACTTACCTTTGGAATTGTAGGGCATTTTGCATCGTCCCCAAAAGTTCTTGAAGCAGACTATCCATATTATCCAGAAGTTAGTAATATCACAGAAGCTGCTGATGTAATTGTTGTAGGCAAAGTTCTTGAAGCAGAAGATGTACAAAACCTTAATATAAATACTGATCCTCAAACTCGAAATAGTACAGATTCTATACCATATACCATTTCTAAAATTGAGGTAACTAATGTAATTAAGGGAAATGTTGAAATTGGTGATATTTTAGAAGTGAAACAATTAGGAGACTTCGAAAACATGCCAGAAGCATTTTTAGCCGAAACCGATGGGTATTTTAACACAAATGATTCCGAATTGCTATTTTTAGCATCATTTGAAGGTACTCCATACTCTCCACTAAACCCAACGCAAGGAGCTGTGAAAGTTTTGGAGGATCAAACATTATACTCTGCAAGTAAATATTCTTTATTTGGATATGAAGCAAAAACTCGTTCTACTCCTCAAACTTTGGATGATGCAATAGCTGAAATTTCTAAATACGTTCAATAATAAAAAAATCAGGCGGCTGTCGGGAAATAGATAGTTCCAAACAGGGGCAGCTTTGACTCGCATGAGTCAAAGCTGCCCCTGAAATTTTTCCGTAAAAAGAGAAAAAGATGGCTAACGACAACCATCTCTTCTCCGTTACATGTTATAATGTAACTATGCAAAAACAAGATTATTATAACGAATTTTTTGAATTAGGGCAACAGAAAATTAACTTTAGTTTCTTTGAATTGAGTTTACCTGATGACGATCCAGTCTATACCCTGAAAAAAGTGATGGAGGAGTTAGATTTTTCTGGCTTGTTAGCCAATTGTTCAGATAAGGGAAGAATCGGGTACAATCCAATTATGATGTATGCTGTAGTTACTTACGCAAATATGCGTGGGGTAAGAGCTGTTGACCGTATCGTAGAATTATGTGAAAGAGACCTTGCTTTTATCTGGCTTACCAAAGGCCAAAAACCGAAAAGGGATGCTTTTTATGAATTTAAAAACAAAAAACTAACTGCTGATGTATTGGATGAACTGAACTATCAGTTTCTTCGTCGTCTGCAAAAAGAAGGATTCATCACGTTAAAATCTCTATTTATTGATGGAACAAAAATTGAAGCCAATGCAAACCGCTATACGTTTGTATGGAGAGGAACACTGAACTACCATCTTGCAGGACTATTAGATGCTGTTGACTCGGTGTATCAGAAGTATAATACTCTGATTGACGAAAATGAATATGGTATCAAATATGACATTCCCCATGCTCATATGTTTGTGATAGAAGGAATGGAAAAAGTAAGAGATGTCATTGAAAAGAACCGGACAAGGAAACTGACAAAACATAAAAAATTATCAAATAATACAATCATCGAAATTGACAACTGTTCTCCGCTGGAGATTCTGAAACTCCAGAAAAATCTAATACAGATCGCTGAGCAGGAACACATTACGTTTGTTTATGGAAAAGGAAAGAGAAAATCGGAAATCCAGCAGCTATATGAGGAACTGGAAAGCTGCGGTGAACGTCTCATGGGATATAAAGAGTGTTTTGAAATCATGGGAAAGGATCGGAACAGTTATTCCAAAACAGATTTAGAGGCCACCTTTATGCGGATGAAAGAGGACCATATGAAGAACGGACAGTTAAAGGCCGCATATAATGTCCAGATTGCAGTAGAGAATTATTTCATTGTCCAGGCTTATGTAAGCAATGACCGGACAGATTATAATACATTGATTCCTGTGTTAGAAAAGCACAAAAATGCGTTTGGAGAAATTTTGGGGGAAGTAACTGCCGACAGCGGTTATTGTAGTGAAAAGAATCTTCTGTACTTAAAGAAACATAAAATCTCCAGTTATATTAAGCTGCAGGATCATGAAAAACGGAAAACACGTGCATACACGGAAGAGATTGGAAAGTATTACAACATGAAAACGCAGATATTTGAGGATGAACTTTATTATATCTGCCATGATGGAAGAGAACTTCATCATATCAGGACAGAGAAAAAAGAACAGGCTGGTTATACACAAACCTTTGAGGTGTATGGATGTTCCGATTGCAGTGGCTGCAGACATAAAGAAAAATGTCTCTATAAATATGATGCTGAAAAAGATGCAGAGAAAAATAAGGTCATGAAAATCAATGAACAATGGGAAGCTTTAAAAGAAGAATCCCATGGGAACATCCAGAGTGAGAAGGGGATATTAAACCGTCAGATTCGTTCCATCCAGACAGAAGGACATTTCGGAGATATCAAAGAAAACGATAACTTTCGAAGATTCAACTGCCGAACAGCAGAGAAGGTTTATAAAGAATTCATGCTGTATGCGATTGGAAGAAATATCAATAAATATCATCGTTTTCTTCATGAAGAGATCAAAAAATTTGAAGGAAAAACTAAGGAAAAGACTGCTTAGAAAAAGAGTGTTTTCGAAAATGCAGTTGAGGGGTTTTTGCGTGTATTTGCAGAGAAACTCCCGGATAAATGGAATAGCCAGATTGGAGAAAATGGATGTGAGCTATCAGGCGGAGAATGCCAGTGAATGAGAATTTGATTCACCTGCATTGTTACGTTTGATTCAAGATAAAACGGTTCTTGTAATTGTTCAAGAGTATTCATGTTTTTACGTTCTGCCGATAGTGGTTTAAAGCATAGAACAGCCACCATTGCGGAAGGCTGTTCTCTTTGTATTTATGAGTTACAGAATCGATTAAAGTGTTCGATAGAATATTTACAACACTTCATCTAAATCTTTTTGCATTCGCAATCCTTCATGAATCAAACAACCGAAAATGATAATTAGAATTCCCAGTGTTAGATTTATACCATCGATCAGAACAAAACTTCCATAGCTAAAAATCTCAATTCCAGAAGAATGATAACCTGGAAGACGCGGAAACAAAACGGAAGATGCCAGGAACAGCCAACCAATCATCTGAACACAGAGGCCCAACGATTTGTATAATGCCGACTGTGGAAATAAGTCCGGTCATGAATAGCGCAAGGAATAAAAGAATACGCATGCGTGTTGAAAATGTTTTCGAATGTTTATAAGAAATATTTGTATCAAAATCATTTGGTTTCATCTTTCGGTTCTCCTCCCTGTGTTTTGTCATCTTTTATAAATTCCAATATGCCACCGGGCTGGCAGTCTAATACGTCACAAATCGCATTGAGTGTAGAGAAGCGTATTGCACTGATCTTCCCGGTTTTTATTTTTGAAAGATTTAAAATTCTTGACATGAAATAAAAGTTAGCATATACTAATCCATGTATTTTAAATGAAAATGCTTATCAATATCAAAAATGGAGAACGAAATGGTGGACATAAATAAGAAGAGAGAAAAGGAAAAGAAAACGCTACGTGTGATGATTGGGGTGTATTGTCGCGGAAAACACAAGCACAAGGGAGAACTCTGTCCGGAATGTCAGAAACTGTTGGACTATGCGTTGCTCCGAACGGAAAAATGTCCGTTCATGGAGACAAAGACATTTTGCAGTGCCTGCAAAGTGCATTGTTATTCAAAAGAGATGCAGGAAAAGATCAAAGAAGTTATGAAGTATGCAGGACCGAGAATGTTGTTTTATCATCCGCTTCAGGCGCTGGATCATATGTGGGTGACAATGAAAGGAAAAATGAAAAAGAGATAGGAGAAGAAAAATGAATAAGAAGAAAATTATTGATAAGTTGTTGATTGTTTCGATTGTAGTGATGGCGGTCAGCGGTTTTTTGATAAGACCGACAGGAGAGATGATGGCAGTCATTGTTATGCATAAGCTTTCGGCGGTTATTTTTTGCGTATTGGGGATAGCCCATGCTGTGCAATATAAGACTAAGAAAAGGAGGGGAAAGCAATATGTTTCATAAGAGGTTGATCAAAGAATTTAGAGAAAATCAGAAAAACATTTGGGGGATGGTTCTTACACAGTGGGTCATGCTCATTGCAAATGTTGTGCTGATGCTCCAGACAGCTACATTTATAGCTGGAATGGTTCGTGGAGAAAATCTGCAAAACCAAAGTATCAGGCTGCTTGTGACGTTGGCAGTTGTTGGGGTTGTACGAAGCTTGATGTCGCTGCTCAACAGCAAGCTGTCATTTGAGGCATCGAAGCAGGTGAAAGCGAGACTTCGAACGATGGTGTATGAGAAAATGATGCGGCTTGGGAGCAGTTATAAAGAATATTTTCAGACATCTGAGGTGGTGCAGATCACCACGGAAGGTGTGGAACAGTTGGAAATTTATTTTGGAAAATACATGCCACAGTTTTTCTACAGCATGCTTGCACCGGTCACACTATTTGTCATTGTAGGAACGATGAGCCTGAAAGTGGCGGTCGTGCTTTTAATCTGTGTTCCGTTGATTCCGCTTTCAATTGTAGCAGTTCAGAAATTTGCGAAAAAGATGCTTGCAAAATATTGGGGAACATACACGGAGATGGGAGATTCCTTTTTGGAGTGCCTTCAGGGACTTACGACATTGAAAATTTATCAGGCAGATGAGCGTTATGCAAAAAGAATGGATGAGGAAGCGGAAAAATTTCGTAAAGTAACGATGCGCGTGCTCATCATGCAGTTAAATTCCATCAGTATTATGGATTTGGTAGCCTACGGTGGGGCAGCAGTCGGTATCATCTTGAGTATTTTAGAGTATCAAAAAGGTGTAATCGGACTGGCGCAATGTTTCTTCATTATTATGATCTCAGCCGAGTTTTTCCTGCCGCTTCGTTTGCTTGGTTCCTTCTTCCACATTGCGATGAATGGAAATGCTGCAGCGGATAAGATTTTCCGGTTGGTAGATTTGGAAGAAGATCAAGGAGAAAAATCTGCCCAAATGGAAGGAGAATCTGATGAGATTGCGTTTTCAAATGTAAGTTTTTCCTATGAGGCAAAGAAAAAGGTGCTGGAAGGTATCAGCTTCCGGGCAGGTCATGGATTGACTGCATTGGTCGGGGAATCCGGTTGCGGAAAGAGTACCACTACGCTGCTTTTAATGGGAGACAGAAGGGCAGATGAGGGACAGATTTTTATCGGAGATATGCCAATTGACAAAATGGACTTGAAAGCACTTCGAAGAAAGATTACCCGTATTCGACATGACAGTTATCTGTTTGCAGGAACAATTCGGGAAAACCTTCTCATGGGAAAAGAAGATGCGACAGAAACACAGATGAAAGAGGCGCTTCGCGAGGTGAATCTGTTGGACTTTGTGGAAAAAAGCGGAGGGCTGGATTTTGTTCTCCTTGAGAAAGCGTCTAATCTTTCAGGCGGGCAGAAGCAAAGGCTGTCTCTTGCAAGGGCGCTTTTGCATGACACGCCAATCTACATATTTGATGAGGCAACTTCTAATGTAGATGTGGAAAGTGAAAATGATATTATGGCGGTTGTGAGAAAACTGGCAAAAACAAAAACAGTTCTTTTGATCTCACACAGACTTGCGAATGTTGTGTCTGCGGATCAGATATATGTGCTAAAAGACGGAATGATTGTGGAAAAAGGACAGCACGAAGCGCTTTGCAAAGAAGATGGATACTATCACAGATTATTCAGACAGCAGAGCGCATTGGAGCAATTTGGAAAGGGGGCGGTTGCCAATGAATAAAAACAGAAATGGATTTCAGGTGATGCTTGGTCTGATTGGTATGATCAAACCCCTTCTCGGAGTGATGTGCATTGCGATCATCATGGGATGTATCGGAAATTTGATGGCGATTTTTATTACGATTCTCGGAGGAGCGGCAATTGGAAATCTGCTTGGAGAAGCGACGGGCATTTCCATGAAAATGATATTCGTGCTGCTTGTTGTATTTGCGGTATTGCGAGGAGTACTTCGCTATGCGGAACAGGCAAGTAACCATTATATTGCATTTAAATTACTTGCCAGAATCCGTCATCAGATATTTGCTTCTTTGAGAAAATTGGCTCCGGCAAAGCTGGATGGCAAAGAAAAGGGGAATCTGATTTCGATTATCACAAGCGATATTGAACTTTTGGAAGTGTTCTATGCACACACGATTTCACCGATTGCAATTGCGGCGATCACGTCGCTTGTGATGGTTGTATTTATCGGACAGTTCCATGTGGGACTGGGGGTATTGGCGGCGGTGTTCTATCTGCTTGTCGGGCTGATCGTTCCGGTGGTGAACAGTAAAGCAGGACAGAAACACGGGCAAAAATACCGCAGTATTTATGGGAAATTAAATACAACTGTTTTGGATAATCTGTATGGATTAGACGAAATTTTACAGTATGAAAAACAAAAAGAACGTCAGGAAAAAATGGATGCGTTCACGGAGCATCTGGAGCAGGTGAATGCAACTTTGAAAAAACAGGAGGCAGTACAGAGAATCAGTACAGATACGGTTATTCTTGTCGCGGGAGTGTGCATGACATTATATAGCGGTCTTTTGGCATCGAACGGGGTGATAAGCACCGGAAATGCAATTATCTGTATCATCGCCATGATGAGTTCATTTGGACCGACAGCGGCATTGTCTGCGCTTTCAAACAACCTGAATCAGACGCTTGCAAGTGGAAATCGTGTATTGAACCTGCTTGCCGAAGAGCCGGTTGTGATGGATGTGGAAAGTAATGTGGAAGTTCCGGATGAAGATATTCGTATTTCAAATGTGACGTTCACATACCCGGAAGACAAAAAAGAAGAAAAACCAATTTTGAAAAATTTCTCATTGGATATCCGCAAAAATACGATTCATGGTATTCTCGGAAGAAGCGGATGTGGGAAATCAACGTTGTTAAAGCTGCTTATGCGTTTTTATGAGACAGATTCCGGCAGTGTCAGCTATGGAACGCGCAACGTAAACGAGATTGACACAGGGCATTTGCGAAATCATATCTCCTATGTGACGCAGGAAACCTTCTTGTTCCAGGACACAATTGAAAATAATATCAAGGTGGCGAAGGCGGATGCGACAAGAGAAGAGGTGATTGAGGCTGCGAAAAAGGCAGCGATTCATGATTTTATCGATTCCCTGCCACAGGGGTATGACACAAAGCTTGGGGAACTCGGAGATTCGGTATCAGGAGGAGAACGCCAGAGAATCGGAATTGCGAGGGCATTTCTTCATGATGCCAAGACTATTCTGCTGGATGAGCCTACAAGCAATATTGACAGCCTGAATGAGGGAATTATCTTGAAAAGCTTGTTGGAAGAGCGGAAAGATAAGACAATTGTACTTGTGTCTCATCGCAAATCAACAATGTCGATTGTGGACGAAGTGACACAGATGTAAAAAAGATTGCGCAGTAGCGCAATCTTTTTTAATACCTAGACTTGTGATTCGCTCTTTATAATTTTCTTGAAATTAATATAAAATAACGTGGCAGTTGTGAGAATTGCAATGGCATCTGCAATTGGTTCCGCCAAAAAGACTGCTTTGACATTGTCCTCCATGAATACCGGCAGAATATAAATAAGTGGAATCAGCACAAGTATCTTTCGGAATACGGCAAGGAATGCACTGATTTTAGAATTTCCGAATGCGATAAATGTTTGCTGGCAGGAAACCTGAACGCCCATAAGGAAGATACATGCCAGATAAATGCGAAGCGCCCATTGTGACAATTCTGCCAACTGCGTATCGCTTGTGAATATAGATACAAATATCGACGGCGCAAACTCGGCAATGAGCCAAATGATTGTGGCATAGACAACACACGAGATGGTCTGCAGTTTGAATGCCTGCTTGATTCGGTCTATTTTCTTCGCACCATAATTATAGCTGATAATCGGTTGACCACCCTGAGTGATTCCCTGCAGTGGAAGCATTGCAAACTGCATGATGCTCGATAAAATCGTCATGGCGCCGACTGCCAGGTCACCTCCGTATTTCAGCAGAGAAGAATTAAAGCAAAGAACAAGCACACTTTCAGTAGCCTGCATTGCAAATGGAGCAATTCCGAGCGCTGCGCAAGGTAAAAAGACAGAAGCTTTTATCTTTAAATTTTTCTTCTTGATACGAAGAATCGTGTTTTTGCCACATAAGAATTTCAGCGCCCAGACAGCACTTAACGCCTGTGAGAGAACGGTGGCGACAGCAGCGCCTTGTACACCCATGTTGAAACCGAAGATGAAAATAGGGTCCAAAATAATATTTGTGACAGCGCCGATAATGACTGTCATCATACTAATCGTAGAAAATCCCTGTGCGGAGATAAAGGCATTCATTCCTAAAGTAAGCTGTACAAAAATCGTACCGATAGCATAGATTGTCATATAACTTTTGGCGTAGGAAATTGTATTTTCACTGGCGCCAAATAAATAAAGCAGCGGTTCTTGAAAAACCAGCACAGTGACCGTTAGAATAATGGAGACAATGACCAGCGCCGAAAAACTGTTTCCCAAAATCTTTTCGGCAGTGTCATTGTCTTTTTTTCCCATGTAGATACTGGCTCTTGGCGCACCGCCCATTCCCATCAGATAAGCGAATGCGGAGATGATCATAATAATCGGGAAACAGACACCGACCCCTGTAAGTGCAGCGGAACCAACTTCCGGAATGTGTCCGATATACATACGGTCAACCATATTGTAAAGTGCGTTGACTACTTGGGAAGTAATAGCCGGAACTGCCAGAACAAGTAAAAGATGTCGGACTGGTTCGTTCCCTAAGTCTACCTCTCTAGACATTGTTTTTTTCATGTTGTGTTTCATTCCTTTCTTTAAAACGTGTCAAAATTTTCGTCATTGTAGCTTCAACCTGTTGAAGTTCTTCTTTGGAAATATCTTGTAAAACTTCATTGTTCATCTTTGTGACTTCCTCGTTCAGCTTTTGAATGACAGGAGCTGCCTGAGGAGAAAATGAAAGTCGTTGGATACGTTTATCAGCGTCATCTTTTGCACAAATAATGTATCCTTTCTCAACTAATACATCAATACTCCTGCTGATCAGCCCTTTGGATACGCCGAGAATCGTACATAACTGACTGCTTGTATTGATGGAGGGATTATTGGAAAGAAGAATCAGGATGGAAATTTCATTTGGAGAAAAATTCTCATTTGTAAATTTCAAATTCAATTCATTTGCATATACTCGGCGAATTTGATTAAAGTATCCGAGCATCTCTTCCACGGTTTGTCTCATATCCACCTCCGATTTCTAAAAAAGTTTACTTGTAAACAAAATATAGTATAGAACTGAATGCAAAACGTGTCAATGCGTTATTGAGCAATTTTATTGATAATTTGTCTTGACTTATAGGATAAAATTAGATATTATAAACGTAAGTTAGAAATAACTAACTCAAGGAGGAAATATGAGCAGAGAAATATTTGAAATCGTTCAGGGAATGGATTTGAAAAATATCGAGACGCAATTGGCATTACAATGTGCGCCGCTTATCACAGGATTAAAAATTTCTAATATGTTGATTGTTTCAAACAAAGATGAAAAATTAGTGCGGATAATTTTAAAAAGAACAGGTATTTCTTGCTATCGTCTTTTACAGAATGAAAAGAAGATCACGCTTCTTTTGTTCCGCAGAAATCAATTGGAGAAATTTTTGGAGAGAGAGGATGTAAGCGAGGTGCTCCGCGAAGAAGGGTATGTCGAAATCCAGCTTGGAAGAATCCTCAGTATTTTTCAGATGCGCTATCGGGCGTATATGAATGGTTCAAAAATATTTCCGCATGAGATGGGGCTGCTTTTAGGGTATCCGGTGGAAGATGTCACTGGTTTTATGGTACATGGAGGAAAGAATTCTCTGTATTCCGGATATTGGAAAGTTTATGCAGACGTCGCAAGAAAACTTGAGATTTTCAAGCAGTTTGAGATGGCAAAAGAGATGCTGATCCGGCTTGTTTCAAGCGGTGTCAGTATGGAAGAAATTATAGGATATTATAATGAAAATACACTGCAGACAGCAGTGGTATAGGAGGTATGAAAGATGAGCAGAATTAATGTTGTATATTGGTCACAGACAGGTAACACAGAAGAGATGGCTGAGGCAATCGGAAAAGGAATCACACAGGCAGGAGGAGAAGCAGTTGTATCTGAAGTTAGCGCAATTTCTCCGGATGCGTTAAAAGATGAGAATGTGTTCGCTCTTGGCTGCCCGGCAATGGGAGCAGAAGTGCTTGAGGAAGCTGAGATGGAACCGTTTGTCGAAGCGGTAGAAAGCTTTGCGGAAGGCAAGAAAATCGCGTTGTTTGGTTCCTACGGTTGGGGAGACGGCGAATGGATGCGTGACTGGGTAGATCGTATGCAGAATGCAGGAGCAGAGATTGTAAACGGAGAAGGTTTGATCTGTCAGGAAGCACCGGATGATGAAGTGCTTGCCGCGTGTGAAGAACTTGGAAAGCAGCTTGTGCAATAGAGGGGGATTTCTATGAGTGTTGTGATTGTTGGCGGACATGACCGTATGGTCTGTCAGTATAAAAAAATATGTAAAGGGTATAAATGCAAAGCAAAAATATTTACGCAGATGTCGGCAAACTTAAGTGAGCAGATTGGGAGTCCGGATTTACTGATTCTGTTTACCAACACAGTGTCGCACAAGATGGTAAAATGCGCGATTACCGAGGCGGAAAAATGTAATGCAGAAATCGTGCGCTGCCATACAAGCAGCAAAAGTGCGTTGAATGAAATTCTTCAAAATGCATGCGTGGGATAATGAAAATCTAACATGAGAGAGTTGTTAGTTGAGTGAATGAAAATGCTCGGACGAGGTGAAACGGTCCGGGCATTTTGCTGTACTTAAGGTAGAAAAATTTACAACGTTATGGTAATATTGGGGTGACTGGTTTTAATGAAAAATAGAGGTGCAGATATGGAAGAAACAGGAATTGACGGAGAAGTTTTGAGAGAAATTTGTGATTTGGCAGAGAAATATCATATTCAAAAAGTGATTTTGTTTGGTTCACGAGCAAGAGGCGACTTTAAGAGAACAAGTGATATTGATTTGGCGGTAGAAGGTGGCGAAGTGGAAAGTTTTGCGAATTGAAAAGAGAAGTGGAAACAAGATGGATTTAGACTACACATATTTTTCCGGCGTAGAAGATGGTATCTCATCTGCATTTGAAAAATTAGCGGAAATTTTTGAATATCAGGTATTTGAGCTGTGTATTGGTGAGGACTATCTGATTCCTTATATGATGAACGATGCAGTGGAAAATTATCTGATTTTGAAAAACGGTCAAATGATTGGAAATTATCTGAATGATGATACGCTTGAAGTGACAGGGAAGCTTGCGGTAGAAAAGGACAGGTATGTGTTGAGTGTAAGACAAGGTGAGGAGAATGCTTTCACGCTTTATTTTAGCGAAATTGAAGAGCGCATACAGTGCTTTCAGTACCATAGGATCGGACATTTCTGGGTGAAAGGACAGGAGCAGTGGAGGCAGCTTGTTTATATAATAGGAACAATTTATGAAAAATACGACTATCTAGGCGAAACATATTGCAATAAGAGCGAAAAAGAGTTGCTGAGGTTAGTTGAATTTCCGCCATTTCGTATGTGGTCACCGATTCATGAGTCACTGGAGAAAAAATATCCGGCGACCTATGAAGGGGTTACTTGCATGGAAAGGCTGGCAAAAAAGGCAAAAGATACGAGGTATTTGTGGCTCGTTAAATTGTATCGGTATTTTCCGAATCGAATATTAGAAAAATTGTTGGCTATGAGACTTTTGAGACCGAAAAGGCAGAGACTTTATGAGACAATCTGGCAGGAAGTTCAGTCTGCATCGGAAGTGTATCCGGAACGAGATTATGGTACGCGTCTGAATGAGGAAATTCGACGAAAACGAAAAGAAATTCATGTGAAAATGCTTGAAGATGGATTCGAGGGGACGTATCCGGAATACTACAAAAAGCGGATGCAGATTACTGTCGCTGAAGAACATCCATTTACCGTGTCGATGTTGGAATTTGAAAATTTCGTATTTCGTGTGCAATTCATGGTATCAAAATGTGGAAAACATGTTAAAATAGGAAAAAACTGTGGATTTTTTCGCGGATTAGGAAGAATAGGACAGATTGAAAGGGAAGAAACATGAGAAAAAAGGAATTAGCCTTGGAAGTAATAGAACGTTTGAAAAAGGAATATCCGGATGCAGACTGCACACTTGACTATGATGAAGCGTGGAAGCTGCTTGTCGGTGTCAGGCTGGCAGCGCAGTGTACAGATGAACGAGTGAATATCGTTGTGGAAAAACTATATGAGAAATACCCGGATGTGAATGCTTTGGCGGCTGCAGATGTGGATAAGATTGAAGAAATTGTAAGACCATGTGGATTAGGAAAAAGCAAGGCGAGAGATATCAGCGCCTGTATGAAGATTTTGCGGGATGAGTATGGTGGAAATATTCCGAATACATTTGATGAATTATTAAAACTCCCTGGGATTGGAAGAAAAAGTGCGAATCTCATTATGGGAGATGTGTTTGGGAAACCGGCAATTGTGACAGATACCCATTGTATTCGTCTTGTGAATAGAATCGGACTTGTCAAGGATTTGAAAGAACCGAAAAAAGTGGAGATGGAGCTATGGAAAATTATTCCGCCGGAGGAAGGAAGCGATTTTTGCCACAGGCTTGTATACCATGGCCGTGATGTCTGTACAGCCAGAACAAAACCACATTGTGACAGATGTTGTTTGGAGGATATTTGCAAAAAAGCCGGAGTGAAATAAAGCGATTCGGGTTGCAAGAAAGAAGAAATATATGTATCATCAAGAGTAGCAGTCGGTTGGCTGCGAAGAGTAGAAGAGGAGAAGATAATATGAGTCAGGAAGTTTTAGCAGTAGTAGCAGGAGAAGAGATTACACAGGCAGAGTTTGATGCGTTTTTACAGGGGGTGCCAAGAGAGCAGCAACCGTATCTTTCCAACCCACAGTTCAGAGAACAGTGCTTGGAACAATTGATTGCATTACATATGTTTGCGAAAAATGGCGAAGAGATGAAGTTAGAGGAAACGGAAGAGTTCAAAAAACTGGTGGAAAATGCAAGAAGAGATATCCTTGCACAGATGGCTATGAGAGAGACTTTGAAAGATGTTGTGGTATCGGAAGAAGAAATCGAAGCTTACTATGAGGCGAACAAACAACACTTCACAAAAGGAGACACTGTCAGTGCCAAACATATTTTGACAGATTCCGAAGAAAAATGTAACTCTATTTTAGAATCTATCACAACTGGTGAAAAAGAATTTGAGACAGCGGCGAAAGAATTTTCAACATGTCCATCAGGAGCGAAAGGCGGAGACCTTGGAGAATTCGGACGAGGACAGATGGTAAAAGAATTCGAAGATGCGGCATTTGCAGCAGAAATTGGACATGTAGTGGGACCTGTAAAGACACAGTTTGGATACCACTTGATTAAAGTTGAAAAGAAAAATGAAGCTATAGTTGCGTCATTGGAAGAAGTGAAAGAGACAATCAGAAGAACTTTGCTTCAGCAGAAACAAAATGAGGCATATAATACAAAAGTAGAAGAGATGAAGAAAAAATATGTAAAATAGCAGATACTGCTGTTGAGGATTGGGATGTAGTAAATTTATATTTTATTACGTCCTAATTTATTGTAATTAAGCATTGCTTGTATTATAATAAATAATACTTAATTTGGGATAAGAGGTGATTATATGATTTTGTCATTGGATATGGGAAGCGAGGTTCCAATCTATGTGCAGCTGCGGAATCAGATTGTAACAGGGATTGGGAAGGGCGAACTGGCAGTAGGGGAGCGGCTTCCGACAGTCCGTCAGCTTGCACAGGATGCAGGAGTGAACGTGATGACAGTCAATAAGACTTATCAGTTGTTAAAGCTAGAAGGATTTATCGAAATTGACCGGAGAAAGGGTGCGATTGTTTGCCCGATAAGGGAGACTCAGGATTGTTTTCGGGAGAAATTGGAGTCTGAGTTAGAGCTACTTTCGGCAGAAGCAAGCATAAAAGGAATGAGTGAGGATGAGTTTCTAAAGGTTTGCATGAAAATGTTTCAGAGGATGCATCCGACGATGATGGAGGAGGTATGATTATGGAAGTGGCAATTCTCATGTTAGTTATTTTTCTGTTTACGGATATCATGGTTGTTGGAATCTGTATGCTTGCATACGCGGGAAAAGAAGAGTATAGTGGGGGAATGCTTTTTGGCGTGCACATTCCAAAAGAAAAAGTGGATGAGAAAACAGTGCGGGACATGGCAGAGACATATAAAAAGAAGTACAAAAAATTTCAGCGATGGAACATGATTCTAGGGATATTGGTGTGTGGGGTGACATTTGCTGGCATTGGGATTTTTATGATTGTCTGGACTGTTTGGCTCACGGAATATATTGTCGGTCTCTATTGGATTGTCTATGGGACACACCGAAGGATGTATAATCTGAAGGTGGAAAATGGATGGGTTATGGAATCGGCAAAACAGATTATTTATGTGGATACGGAAGTGTCTGCTCATGCGGACAAAATGCCACTGTCAAAAAAGTGGTATCTTGTACTTTTTTTCCTGACTTGTGCGGTTATGTTGTTTCCTGAGATGAAAGCATACCTGAGAGAGGAGAACATCGCCTATGTGTTGTTTGGGAGTGCACTTGGTGTGAATGTGTGTTTCTTTGGCTTGCACTGGTGGATTGCGTGCAGACCAAATGTTGTATACAGCAAAAAAAGTCAGGTGAACATGACTTTAAATCAGTTGATAAAACGGACTTGGACAATCTGCCTGCTTGTGTGCGCTGCGGTAAATACGTCAGCATGGTTGTATGTTTCTGTCTGTATGATGAAAAATCAATGGCTGGTACAGCAACCCGTATGACAAAAGGCTGTTTGTTCAAGACCGCATGTGTGGTATGAATTATTCGATGAACATGGCGAAGAACTCGGCGAAAATCTTCACAGCGGTAATTAGCGCTGTACTCATAGGGTGTGTTATATGGGTTGTGGCTATTTTAGTAGAGTTTGCTACTACGGAGGTGACAGTCTGCATGGCAGGTGGTAAGATGGATATACGGGCAGCTTCCTATGACTGCCAGATTCAATCGGAGCAAATTCTTTCTGTGAAACTGCTTGATGAGATGCCGGAAGATAATTTTTACAGAAGCAATGGAGGAGATACAGAAAAATTTCTGATAGGGCATTTCAGAGGAAAAGAAACCGGAAAATGTATGATGTTTTTATATAAGGAAGAAACTCCGATTATAGAGATTCAATTAGAAGATATGATTGTATTTTTGAATAGTGAAAACAAAGAAGAGACAGAGGAGTGGTATGATTATGCGAGAGACAGTATTGTTGATTAATTTTCAAGGTGAAAAGCAGCTGCGTGATTTGAAAATGATTTTATTTACGCTGAAAATTCGAATGAAGAAGGTAGAAAAGAAAGAGTATTTGCAGCAAATCGGTTTCCTTGCGGGAATGAAGAATATGGAAGCTGCGCCGGAGTGCTATGAGGGGGAAGAGTTAGAGAAAGAGATGATGGTATTCGCTGGAATATCGAATCAAAGGCTGGACCAGATTCTTTCTATGATGAGAAAAAATGGAGTGAAGCGAGTGGATTATAAGGCGATTCTGACAGAGACAAATAAAACGTGGACAGTTCCAAGGCTCTATGAAGAGATTTCAAAAGAGCATGCGCAGATGCACAGACAATCATAAGCAGTATAAAAGGCAGCCTATTCGGCTGCCTCTTCCGTCTCTGATGTGACATCTGTACTTACACGCGGTTCTGTCACAGTGACAACGGTGGAATCTAAATCTGTTATCAAATCTATATTTTCATCTTTGGCAATTACGAGGTCTTTTACTCGAATGGTATCTCCGATTTTTAAGTCTCCAACGTCAAGTTCGATTTTTTCAACTAAAGATGCAGGAAGAGCCTTGTAATTGATTTCATGCAGCATCTGCTGTGGGATTCCTGCGACAAGCTTACTCTCATTGAGAAGATGGATTTCAGCAGAAGAATGTACCTTTTCAGAGCTTACAAGTGCCTGAAAATCGATTTCTTCCACGAAACCTTTCAGTGGATTGTAATCTACTTCTTTAATGAGGGCGTCATAAGTTTTGCCTTCCAGTTGAAGCAGGACTCTTCCACCTTTCCCTTCGGATTTCAGGAGTCGTTCGACTTCGCTCTTTTCCATTTTCAAAGGAATGGATTTTTCCAATTCACGGCCGAAAATACATCCGGTCACAAATCCTTCTTTTCTAAGTGCTTTGGCTTTGAGTGACATGTTACGTGTTTCAGCTTTTAAAGTATTCATTTACCTTTTCCTCCAATTACTGAATCGTACTTAGCAAGCCTTCAACTTTGTAGTTCATATTGCAAAGAGGTTTTGTTAAGTGTATTTCCTTGTTACAGTTTCAGTATACACCTCTTGTCAAGAGGAAAAGAAAAAACATAGTGATAGTTGATGATAAAATTGCTGAAAGTATTTTGACATTTGGTTGAAAAATACGAAAAAATATTGTGCTAGAATTGACATGAGTAGTGGAAATAGACTATAATCATAAAATGTATCTATTCACATTAGTACATGTTATACCAAAATATGAAAAGGAGAAGTGTTATGAAGAAGAAACAGGTGCAAAGACTGGTTGCTTTTTCACTGGCAACAATGATGACATTGCAGGGATTGTCTGTAAATGCATCAGGGCAGGTTCAGGTTCGCACAGATTCGAACACACAGATGAGCTCGGATAAAGAAGTGGTGTATGTCAACACATACGACACATCAAAAAGAGTTCATGATTTTGATGCGAACTGGAAGTTTTATTTAGGAGATGCGGATGGAGCAGAAGCTGTTAATTTTGATGATTCTGCTTGGAGAACAGTATCAGTTCCTCATGACTACAGCATCGAGCAGGAGTATACACAGTCAGGAGAAGCAGAAAGCGGATATCTTCCGGGCGGTACAGGCTGGTATCGAAAGCATTTTACATTAACAGAGGATATGAAAGATAAGGAAATCCGACTTGACTTTGGCGGCGTTTATATGAATGCGACCGTATGGGTAAATGGAACTCAGTTAGGTACACATCCTTACGGATACACTCCATTTTCTTTTGATATCACAGACTATGTGAAAGCAGGAGAAGAGAATGTGATCACTGTGAAAGTGGATCATCAGACACCTTCAAGCCGTTGGTATTCGGGAAGTGGTATTTATCGCAGTGTGGATCTCACTGTGATGGATAAAGTTCATGTGGATTTGAACGGAACAAAGATTGCGACGCCGAATCTTGCAAAAGAAAAAGATGGCGATGTCAATATGGACATTGTGACAACGGTTGCAAATGAAGAAAAAGAGGCAAAAGAGATTACACTTGTTCACACTTTGCGTGAAAAAGGGAAAAAAGATGCAGTTGCGACAGTGACTACAGAGAGACAGTCTGTGGAAGCAGGAAAGACAGCTGACATTAAGGCGAATTTAAAAGTAAATCAGCCGAAATTATGGGGGCTTGGCGAAAAGAATGCACATCTCTATACAGTGACAACAGAAGTGAAAGTGAATGATAAAGTAGTTGACACTTATGACACAGATTACGGTTTCCGTTATACAGAACTTGATACGAAGACAGGATTTTCTCTCAATGGAGAAAAGGTAAAATTACAGGGTGTATGTATGCACCACGATCAGGGAGCGCTCGGTGCAGAAGCGCAGAAACGTGCAATTGAGCGTCAGGTAGAGATTCTGCAGGAGATGGGATGTAATTCTATCCGTGTGACACATAACCCAGCGGCAGAAGAGCTAATTGAAGTATGTAACGAAAAAGGTATCTTAGTTATTAATGAATTGTTTGATGGATGGCACAAGGCTAAGAATGGTAATGTGAATGATTATGCGAAGTGGTTTAATCAAACAATTGGAGATGAAAATAAAATCTTAGATGGCAAATCAGATATGACATGGGCTGAGTTTGATTTGAAATCGACATTAAATCAGGGGAAAAATGATCCGTCTATTATCATGTGGTCACTTGGTAATGAAATCAGCGAAGGTGCCAGCGAAGGTGGTTATTACGAGATTTCAAAGAATCTGATCAAATGGGCGCAAGAGATAGATACATCTAAACCATTGACAATCGGAAGCAACCGAGTGAAAGGCGCTATTGGGCAAGCAGATAATGAGCATATTAAGATTGCGAACGATTTGACAAAGATTGGCGGTATGTCAGGAACAAACTATTCTGGCGGATCAAATTATGATGCGTTACACAGTACATATCCGGAATGGTTCTTATATGGTTCTGAGACAGCATCTGCTGTAAATAGTCGTGGAGTATATACTACAAAAGCGAATGCAGCATTGGATCAGGATAAACAGCTTACCTCGTATGACAAATCAAAGGTAAATTGGGGAGCTTTGGCAAGTGAAGCTTGGTATGATGTAATCACAAGAGACTTTGTTGCCGGCGAGTATGTGTGGACTGGATTTGACTATATTGGAGAACCGACACCGGCAAATAAAATCAATGCAGGAGCTGCAACTTCATGGCCATCTCCGAAAAACTCTTATTTCGGTATCGTGGATACAGCAGGATTGCCAAAAGACAGCTATTATTTCTATCAGAGTCAGTGGAATGATGAAGTAAATACATTGCATGTTCTTCCGACTTGGAATGAAGACAGCCTTATGAAAGATGAAAAAGGCAATGTTGAGGTTGTTGTCTATTCAGATGCGGCAAAAGTGAAATTGTTTTTGAATGATAGTGAAATTGCTGAGCAGACATTTGAAGAACATACAACAGGAGCGGGCTATAAGTATCAAACAGTCAAGGGTAAAACTGGACATGAAAGCATGTATATGACATTTAGTGTTCCATATGAGAAAGGAACATTAAAAGCAGTTGCCTATGATAAAGATGGAAATGAGATTAAAAATACACAGGGACGTTCTTCAGTGACGACAACTGATAAAGCGACTAAATTAGATGCAACAGTAGACCGCAACAGTATTAAGGCAGATGGAAAAGATCTTTCTTATATCACGGTGGATGTAACAGACGCAAATGGAAATATTGTGCCAGATGCAGACAACAACGTGAGATTTACTGTGGAAGGCGCAGGTACTTTAGTTGGTGTGGACAACGGAAAACAGGCAGACCATCAGTCATATCAGGATGACAACCGTGATGCGTACAATGGTTCTCTTGTTGCAATCGTGCAATCAACAAAAGATGCAGGAAAGATTACGGTAAAAGCAGAAGCTGACGGATTGACGTTGGATACTGTTGAGATTACGACAACAGAGGTGGAAGACGGAACTGTAGATAAAACTCAGGTGGACAGCTTCTACATGTCAAAACACTATTATGTAAAAGCAGGCAGTGAAGTACAATTGCCGGAGACAATCAAAACTCGTTTTAAAGACGGAACAGAGAAAGACTTACCGGTAAAATGGGATGAAATTAAGGAGACAACAGGAAGCTTTGTTGTGAATGGTCTCGTAGATGGAAAATATAAAGTTTCTGTTACAGTAAATGTCATTGACCAATTAGGTGGTTTAATGAATTATTCTGCAACAACACCGAAGGGAACGGAACCGAATCTTCCGACAACACGACCTGCAATTGCACAGGATGGAACAGTCTTAAATGTATCATTTCCTGTAACTTGGGAAAAAGTAGACAAGACTAAATATGATGAGCCTGGAATTGTTACAGTTAATGGTACGTCGAATGTTTTGGGAACTGCAATGGAAGTTACAGCATCAATTCGTGTACAAGAAGAGACGTATGAGATTGTTGGGTCAGTAGATAATCCTTCTCAGCTGACACAGGATATTGAAGAAGATAAGCAGTCCGATACGCTGGATGCAGTTTGGGATGGAAAAACTGCAATTGCAGACAACACAAGCGGCGGACCAAATCCAACAGCGTGGAGTAATTATAAAAATTCTCAAGCCGGAGATAACACTGCGGAAATTACATTCCAATATGCTACACAACAAGTAATTGGAGAAGTGACAGTTCATTTCTTTAAAGACAGTGCATCTGCACGTTATCCAAAGGCAGGAACAACAAAGCTTTATGTGAAAGCAAATGACGGTGATGACTGGCAGGAAGTTGTAGCAGAAGAAACAATTGGAGAAGAGAATGGTCGTGTGAAAGCATATACATATAAGTTCAATCCGGTTGGAGCTACATTGTTCAAGGTTGCAGTTACAAACAGTGATGAGGTATTGACGACTGGTCACAAGCCATGTACCGGTATCACGGAGATTGAAATCAAAAAAGCAGTTGGTTCTTATAAGACAAACACAACAGCAAAACTTGCTTCTCTTGAAGTGAATGGAAAAGCATTGACAGCAGAAGAGCTTGCAGAAAATGCATATTACACATTAGACAAAACAGCTACCGTGACAGCAGCTGGAGCAGATAATGCGGCAGTAACGGTATTACCGGTACATAACAAACAGATTCGTATTTTGATAGAGTCTGAAGACCATAGAACAAAAAATACATTTGTTATCTATTTGGAGCAGGAGAAACCAATGTCTCCGGACGACGACAGCAAAGACTATCCGGTAGATAAGCTGACGGCGATTTCAGGAAGCCAATACTTACCGGGAACTACAAATGAGGGTCCAGATGATTTTGTATTAGACGGAAAAGCAAATACATACTGGCATACAAACTGGAGCACGACAGAAGGACAGGATATTAACAAGCGTTGGATTGGTGTAAGCTTAGATGAACCAACAGAAGTGAGTGCAATCCGTTATTTACCAAGAAATGGAAATAATGGACATGTTACAGAATACAAAGTACAGTACCGTGCGACAGATGACGGTAAATGGGAAGATTTGGCAAGCGGCACATGGGATAACCCAACAACTGGCTGGAAGTTAGTAACATTCCCAGCAGTAGAGGCAAAACAGGTTCGTTTGATTGGTGTTCATACAATTGCAGAAGCTGGACGAGATTTGCATATGACAACAGCGGAGTTCCGTGTTGTTTCTGAAAAAGAAGTGACACCTCCGGATCCGGAAGAGCCGGAAGTGAAACCGGGAGAAGACTATCCGGTAGGAATGATTACAGGAACAGCAGGAAGTACACAGCCTGGAAACGGTGTGGAAAAAGCATTTGACGGAAAAACAAATACATGGTGGCATTCATCATGGAACCCGGCGTCTACATCAGACCAGCTGTGGTTCACAATGGAATTGAAAGAAGCAGCTACATTAGATCAGCTTCGTTATTACCCAAGATATGAGGGAACGAACTTAACACAGGGCGATCAAAATGGATTTATCAGCAAATACAAAGTGGAAGTCAGCATGGACAACGAAGAGTGGACAAAAGTTGCTGAAGGCAGCTGGGAGCCAAAAGATGGATGGCTGACAGCAGACTTTACAGAGCCAACAGAAGCAAAATATGTGCGTATCACAGGTGTTGAGACAATGTCTAACGGTGAAGTGAAGACGTCCGATATGGCAATTGCAGAGCTTCGTGTTCGTGTAGCAAAAGGTGAGGAGCCTGAAAAAGTAGATAAGACAGCTTTACAGGAAGCTATCGAAGCGGCAGGTGAAATGAAGGAAGCAGAGTTTACACCAAACAGCTGGAAAGCATTTAAAGAAGCATTGGACGTTGCAAAAGTAGTTGAAAAGGATGAAAAAGCGACACAGACAGATGTAAATGAAGCACTTGCAGCGTTAGAAGCAGCAAAAGAAGCGCTTGTGAAGAAAGCAGATAAGACAGAATTGAACAAAGCGATTGAAGCTGCGAAAGCTTTGAAAGAAGCCGACTATACATCGGGCAGCTGGAATGTATTAAAAGAGGCATTGGAAGTTGCCAAGACAGTACAAAATGATGAAAATGTATCACAGGCTTCTGTGAAAGCGGCAACAGATGGACTGAATGAAGCTATGGAAGCGCTTGTGAAGAAAGCAAATAAGACAGAACTTGATAAAGCGATTAAAGCTGCAGAAGCTTTGAATGAGGATGACTATACAGCAGACAGCTGGAAAGTATTTGCGCAGGAGTTGGCAGATGCTTACACTGTAAGCAGAAACGCAGATGCAACACAGGCAGAAGTAGATGAGGCATGTAAAGCGCTGAAAGCTGCTCGGGAAGCTTTGGTCGAAAAAGAAGAGCCGTCTGTTCCGGAAAATGTCGATAAAGCTGCAGCACAGAAATACTATGATGACTGTCTCGCGTATTATGAAAAAGACGATTACACAGCAGACAGCTGGAAGGTTTATGCTGAGGCTATGGATGACTTAAAAGCGGCGCTTGCTGATGAAGATATTTCAAAAGAAGATCTTCAGGCAGCAGTTGATGCGGTAGCTAAGGCAGTTGAAGGATTGGAAAAAGCTGGAACAGCAGCACCTGATCCAAAACCGGAAGAAAAACCAGGGCAAAAGCCACAGCAGAAACCTGCAAAAACAGGTGATAATATGTCGACAGGTGCAATTGTGGGGATTGTTGTCGTAGCAGTTCTTGCAATCGGAGTGATTGTTGGTGTGATTATTAGCAAAAAAAGAAAAAAATAAAACAATGGAACATTGATTTGAATGTTTGAAATTTGTGAAAAAGAGAGCGGTGGATACGTTAAGTATTTGCGGCTCTCTTTTTTATGTTTTGGTTGGTCGATATGTGATGGTTATAGTTTACTATAAAAAGAAGAGAGGGAACGGTTTGTTTGGTTAAAAGATACAAGAAAGCGGTTTTTGGAATTGACACTGACGGTTAAAAGGTACTATAATTAAAAAAGATATCAATTCGTATCTATATGTTATGCCGAAGGGCAGGAAAGGAAGAAGAAAATGAAGAAAAGGAAAATATCACGTATTGGAGCAGTTGCTATGGCAACAGTGCTTACAGTTCAAGGTATGGGAATCCCAACCGCTGTGTTGGCAGCAGACAAACCGGCTGTGATGAGTTCGGATTCCGATACACAGATGAGTTCTGAAAAAGAGAATGTTTATGTGAACCAGTATGGAAGCACAACAGAGCGGTCTCAGAACTTCGATGATAATTGGAGGTTTTATTTAGGCGATGCATCTGGTGCGGAACAGCCGACGTTTGATGACTCACAGTGGAGACAATTGTCATTGCCTCACGATTACAGTATCGAGCAGGAATACACACAGTCAGGAGAAGCTGAGAGTGCTTATCTTTTAGGCGGAACAGGATGGTATCGCAAGAACTTTACGCTCGATAAAGCAATGGAAGGAAAAGAGGTAAGACTTGATTTTGATGGCGTTTATATGAATGCAACCGTTTATGTAAATGGTCATGAGGTAGGTACGCATCCATATGGATATACACCATTTTCGTTTGATATCACAGATTATGTGAAGGTTGGAGAGGTCAACACAATCGCAGTAAAAGTAGATCACAAGACACCATCCAGCCGTTGGTATTCAGGAAGTGGTATCTACAGAAGTGTATATTTGACAACAACAGATAAAGTACATGTGGATTTGAATGGAGTGAAGGTTGAGACTCCGGATTTAGCTAAAGGCAACCAAAATACAAATATTAAGACAACAGTTTTGAATGAGTCTGATGCAGAAAAGGCAGTTACAGTGACTCATACAATGTTTGAAAAAGGAAAAGATACAAAAGTAGGAGAGGTTACTACAGAAAGCAAGACAGTGGCAGCTGGGCAGAGCGTTGACGTGGAAGCTACAATGAACGTAGAAAATGCGAAATTGTGGAGCCCGGAAAGCCCGAATCTCTATACAGTCCGCACAGAAGTGAAGGTTGGAGAGGATGTAGTAGACACATATGAGACCGAATATGGATTTAGATATTTCTCATTTGATACAAATGAAGGATTTTCATTAAACGGCAAAAATGTGAAACTGAAAGGTGTATGTATGCACCATGATCAGGGAGCATTAGGGGCTGAAGCAAACAGGCGCGCTATTGAACGTCAGGTGGAAATTCTGAAAGAAATGGGATGTAATTCTATCCGTGTGACACACAACCCGGCAGCATCTGCGTTGATTGATGTCTGCAATGAAAAAGGAATGATTGTAATCGATGAGTTCTTTGACGGTTGGATGTTCCACAAAAATACAAACTCTAACGATTATGCGACTTGGTTTAATAAGACGATCGAAGAAGGAAATCAGATTCTCGGTGCAGAAGAAAATATGACATGGGCAGAGTTTGATTTGAAAGCAACTGTCGGAAGAGGACAGAACGACCCGGCTATCATTATGTGGTCTCTCGGAAATGAGATTCAGGAGGGAGCCGGTGGAAGCGGATATGATGAAAAAGCAGCAGAATTGATTCAATGGACAAAAGAAGTCGATGACACAAGAATTCTTACAATTGGAAGTAATGCTGTTAAAGGTGCAGTTGGGAATGCGAATAATGAGCATATTCAGATTGCCAACCAGTTGACAGAAGTAGGTGGAGCATCTGGAACAAACTATTCAAAAGGGGATAGTTACGATAGTTTGCATAGAACCTATCCAAAATGGAATTTATATGGTTCTGAGACTGCATCAGCAGTAAATAGCCGTGGCGTTTATACAACAAAACAAAGCAATAAGCTTGACTCAGAAAAACAATTGACTTCCTATGATAAGTCAGCGGTTGGTTGGGGAGCTGTTGCAAGTTCTGCGTGGTATGATGTTATCACAAGAGACTTTGTGGCAGGTGAGTATGTATGGACCGGATTTGACTATCTCGGAGAGCCAACGCCTGCGAATGGTACAGGACCTGGAGCAGCAACTTCTTGGCCGTCACCGAAAAACTCTTACTTCGGTATTGTGGATACAGCAGGACTTCCAAAAGACAGCTATTACTTCTATCAAAGCCAGTGGAACGAGGATGTGAACACATTACACGTCCTTCCAACTTGGAATGAAGACAGTTTGATGAAAGACAGCAGTGGAAAAGTGGAGGTTGTTGTATATTCCGATGCAGCGAAGGTAGAATTAAAATTAAATGACAAAGTAGTCGGTACACAGGAGTTTGAGAAGAAGACAACGGATGCAGGATATACATATCAGACTGTAAAAGGAAAGAGTGGACACACAAGTATGTATATGACATTCGATGTTCCGTATGAGGAGGGAACATTGGAAGCCGTTGCTTATAATGAAAAAGGCGAAGTGATTGAAAAGACAGAAGGTCGCTCTGTTGTAAAAACAACAGGAGAAGCTAAGAAATTAAAAGCGACAGCTGACAGAAAAGAAATCACAGCAGATGGAAAAGATCTTGTATATGTGACAGTAGATGTGACAGATAAAGACGGAAATATTGTTCCAAATGCAAAGAACAATGTGAAATTCGATGTCAAAGGCGGTACGCTGGTAGGTGTTGATAATGGTAAACAGGCAGACCACCAGTCATATCAGGATGACAATCGCAATGCATACAATGGTTCATTGGTTGCAATTGTTCAAGCAACTGACAAGGCAGGAGAAATCAGTGTGACTGCAAGTTCAAAAGATTTGGAATCTGCAACTGTGAAAGTGACAGCAAAAGCTTCTGAGGAAGCAGAAGAAACACATATTGAAAGCTTTGAGTATTCAAGAGTATTCTATGTGAAGACTGGAGAAAAACCGGTACTTCCGGCTAAAATCAAAGCAAATTACTCCGATGGAACATCAAAAGAGGTTGATGTGAAATGGGGAGAGATTACAGAAGATCAGACAAACAAAGCGGGAAGCTTTGTTGCAGGTGGAACTGCAGAGGGATGCAACGTCTCTGTCGTAGTCAATATGATTGATGAAGTGGCAGCGCTGTTAAACTATTCGACAACAACTTCTCAGAATACAAAACCAACGCTTCCAACTTCGAGACAGGCTGTTATGCCGGATGGAACAATTCTTTCCGCAGCATTCCCTGTGACATGGGAGACAAAAGATGCGTCTGCATATGCAAAACCGGGAGAGATTGTGACGGTAAACGGAACTGCAGATGTATTCGGAAGTAAATTAGATGTAACAGCAACTGTTCGTGTGGCAGAAGAGAAAATTGAGATTGGTGACAGCGTTTCCGGAGCAGCAAAATTGACACAGGATATTGCACAAGAAGATCAATCTGATACATTAGATGCAATCAAGAATGGAAGCACAACAATCGGTAATAACAGTGATGGTGGACCGAATGAAGACTGCTGGAGTAACTGGGCAAACAGTACTAAAAAAGGCGACAAAGATGCGGAAATCACATTTGAGTATGATACACAGCAGAGAATCGGTCAGATTGTAATCCACTTCTCAAGAGACAATGGAGCGATGCAGTTCCCGGCAGCCGGAACAACAGAGATCTATGTTTCAGAGACAGGAAAAGATGATTGGACTAAAGTAGAAGCGAAAGAGACAATTGGAACAGAAAACAATCGTGTGAAAGCATACACATATGAGATTGCACCTACGACAGCGACATTTGTGAAATTCAAGGTGGTAAGTCCTGCAGACAAACAGTGTGTTGGTATTACAGAGATTGAGTTGAAGAAAGCAGTCGGTACATTTACAACAAATACAACTGCAAAACTTGCAGAAGTAAAAATTGCCGGAAAGGCAATTCCGGAAGCAGCGCTTTCATTGAGCAGCTATTCTACACCGGAGACGGATGCAAGTAAAGTGGAAGCAAAAACAGCAGACAATGCAGCGTTGACTGTATTACCTGTAAAAGACAAAGTGATTCGCATGATTATGGAATCAGAGGATCACAATGTAAGGAACAGATTCGAAATCAGACTTGACGAGGAAGAATCAATCCTTCCGGGAGATGACAGCCGTGATTATCCGATAGCGCAGATGTCAGTAACAGCGGCAAGTGCATTGGAGCCAGCAGTAGGAAACGAAGGGCCTGCAAAATTTGTATTAGATAATAATACGGCTACATATTGGCATACAAATTGGAATACAAATGAAGCGACAAATGTTGTAAAACGTGCGATTACATTAGAAATGCAACCAAAAGAGGGAGAAGATTATCCGACCTTAGATGGACTTCGCTACTTAAGAAGACAGGGTAACTCTAAGAATGGTGCAGTCACAGAGTACAAAGTAGAGTACAGTATGGATGGTTCTGCTTGGAAGACGGTTTCTACAGGTACATGGGATAAAGATAACGCAGATTGGCAGATTGCATTATTTGATGAACCGGTACAGGCAAAATATGTACGCTTGACAGGTGTTCATACATATGCAGACAGTGGAGTGGATGCTCATATGTCAGCAGCCGAACTTCGTGTCAGAACAGCAGACGTAGCAGTAGATCCGGAACCAGAACCGGGAGACACAGAGATTTATGATCCAGGCAAGACAACTGCAACGGCAGGAAGTGTACAGGCAAACTTTGGACCTGAAAAAGCATTGGATGATAACATGGGAACATGGTGGCATTCATCATGGAATCCGGTAGGTGGAACACTTGCAGAAAAAGATCGCTGGTTCCAGCTGGAATTAGATGAGCCACAGACAATAACAAAATTCATCTACACTCCGAAGAATGGAAATAGCACATCCGGTGGAGAAAAGAATGGAACAGTAACAAAATACCGTGTAGAGTGCAGTGATGACGGAGAAACATGGAAATCTGTTTCTGAAGGTGAATGGCCGGTAGAAGACGGAGCAAAAGAGGCAGTATTAAAAACTCCTACAACAACGAAATTTATCCGTTTAGTAGGTGTAGAAACATATGGCGTTGGAAATCAGATGAACAAATTTATGAGTGCAGCTGAAGTTCGAGTGGAAGTTCAGACGACTGAGACACCGGATCCGACACCGAAGGAATTCTCTGTAACATTTAATATTGACGGAACAACTCAGGTTGTAAAAGTAGAGGAAGGAAAAGCAATTGGCGATAAACTTCCGGCAGACCCAACAAAAGAAGGTTATACATTTACAGGATGGAACACAAAAGCAGATGGAACAGGTGATGCAGTGACAAAAGATACTGTAGTGAGTGAAGATATGACAGTATATGCAGTGTTCAAAGAAAATGCAGCACAGTTCACAGTTACATTCAATGTAGATGGAACAACACAAGAAGTTGTAGTGGAAGAGGGAAGTGCAATCGGCGATAAACTTCCGGCTAATCCGACAAAAGACGGATACACATTCGTAGGCTGGAATACAAAAGCAGACGGAACAGGCGAAGCAGTGACAAAAGACACAGTGGTAAATGCAGACATGACAGTATATGCGGTGTTTGAGAAAAATGAAGAGCCTGAAAAGGCAGATAAATCAAACTTGACTGCATTGATTGAATACGCAAACAGCCAAAAAGAACAAGAAGAATATCAGTGGGTTGTAGATGCTGTAAAAGAAGCATTTGAGAAAGCGCTCGCAGATGCTGAGGCAGTAAATGCAGATACAGCTGCCACACAGGAACAGGTAGATGCAGCTTACGAATTACTTCTTGGCAAAGTACATCTTCTTGGATTTATCGGAAACCCAACAAATCTTAAAGTGACACTGGATCTTGCGAAAAAGACTTCAACAGAAGGAAAGACAGAGGAATCTGTAGCAGTATTGAATGCAGCGATTGCAAAAGCAGAGGAAATGCTTGCGTCAGGAAATGCACTTCAGGAAGAATTAGACGCAATGGTTGCAGAATTGAAAGCGGCAATTGAAGGCTTGAAAGATGAAACTGTAGTAGAAGTGAATAAAGATGAGCTTCTTAAACTTATCAAAAAAGCAGAAGGTTATGATCTTACAAAATATACACCTGTCACAGTAGAAGGATTGAAAACAGCCCTTACAGGTGCGAAGACAGTATATGACAATCCGAAAGCGACTCAGAAGGAAGTGGACAGTGCGTATACAAGCTTGCAGCAGGCAATCTTTGCTTTGAGACTGATTCCGAATAAGGATGCTTTGGAAGACTTGCTGAAAGAGACAGAAAAACTTGATTTCTCATTGTATACAGCAGAAAGTGCAGAGGCAGTGCAAAAAGCATACGACAAAGCATTGGCAGTATTTAACGATGAGAATGCAGATCAGGCGGCAGTAGATAAAGCGGCAAAAGATTTGAAGGTTGCAAAGGATAACCTGAAAGCGAAAGACGAGCCGGACAAAAAGCCTTCAGAGGATAAAAAATCAGATCAGAAGGCTGCAAAAACAGGAGATAACATGTCGACAGGTGCAGTTGTAGGAATCGTTGTTGTAGCAGTTCTTGCAATCGGTGCAATTGTTGGTGTGATTATCAGCAAAAAAAGAAAAAAATAAAAAATAAATCGGTATATTGAGAAAATCGATATGAAAAAATAAGACTTGACGCCCATTCGCTGGTATGGTAAACTGTACTAGCGAATGGAAGTAGGTCTTTTTTTTATGCCTAAAATTGGGCAGTCTCGCAAACTGCCATGTAACACGTAAAAGAAATAAATAAAGCGAGGTGGAAGTTGTGCGCACAAGAATCACATTGGAATGTACAGAATGTAAACAGCGTAACTACAATATGACAAAGGATAAGAAAACTCATCCGGAACGTATGGAAACAAAAAAATATTGTAAGTTCTGCAAATCACACACAATGCACAAAGAAACAAAATAGTTTGTGGAAAGGAAGTGAACGGAATGGCTGAAAAAAAAGAGAAAGCCAAAAAGACAAGCTGGTTCAAAGGTCTTAAAGCAGAATTTAAAAAGATCATTTGGCCGGATAAAAAAACACTTGCTAAGCAGACTGTGGCAGTTACGGCGTGCTCGATAGTATTAGGAGCAATTATTGCGGTTGTTGATGTCATTGTAAAATATGGTGTCGACTTCTTAGTGAAGTAATGGCTGCCAGCAATTATGAAAGGTGATTTTATGTCAGAAGCAAAATGGTATGTAGTTCATACTTATTCTGGGTATGAAAACAAAGTAAAAGCAAACATTGATAAGACAATTGAAAACAGACACCTTGAGGATCAGATCTTAGAAGTAAGAGTTCCTATGCTGGAAGTTGTTGAGATGAAAAACGGAACGCAGAAAGCAGCTCAGAAAAAAATGTTCCCTGGATACGTGATGATTCATATGATTATGAATGATGACACCTGGTATGTTGTAAGAAATACCAGAGGGGTAACGGGATTTGTAGGTCCGGGGTCTAAACCGGTTCCGCTTACAGAGGCTGAGATTGATGCTCTTGGAATTATGGATGCAGATATTGTTGTAGACTTTGAGATTGGTGAGGTTGTAAAAGTTACCAAGGGAGCATGGAAAGATACGGTTGGAGTAATCCAGGAAGTGAATGCTCAAAAACAAAGTCTTGTAATCAATGTAGAATTGTTTGGTCGTGAAACGCCAGTAGAAATAAGTTTCTCAGAAGTGAAAAAAATGTAACAAGTAAAAGTGGGAGGGAAATCCCCGCGAATACCACAAGGAGGTACACAAAATGGCAAAAAAAGTACAAGGTTATATTAAATTACAGATTCCAGCTGGAAAGGCAACTCCAGCACCACCGGTTGGTCCAGCTCTTGGTCAACATGGTGTAAACATTGTTGAATTTACAAAACAATTCAATGCTAAAACTGCAGATCAAGGTGATTTGATCATCCCTGTAGTTATCACAGTTTACAATGATAGAAGCTTCAGCTTCATCACAAAGACACCACCGGCAGCAGTTTTGATTAAAAAAGCATGTGGTTTAAAATCGGGTTCAGGAGTTCCGAACAAAACAAAAGTAGCTACAATCACAAAAGCTCAGTTACAGGAAATCGCTGAATTAAAAATGCCAGACTTAAATGCTGCAACAGTAGAAGCTGCTATGAGCATGATCGCAGGAACATGCAGAAGTATGGGTGTAACAGTAGAAGAGTAAAATTGTAAACATGTAACGTGGGAGGGGCTCTCCCGATATTACCACTAGGAGGTTATTGAATATGAAACGAGGAAAGAAATACGTAGAAGCTGCGAAATTGATCGAAAGAGGAAATCTTTACGACAAAGAAGAAGCAGTTGCATTAGTTAAAAAATCTGCAGTAGCGAAATTCGATGAGACAATTGAAGCTCACATCAGAACAGGTTGTGACGGACGTCATGCAGACCAGCAGATCCGTGGTGCTGTTGTATTGCCACACGGAACAGGTAAAAAAGTTCGTATCTTAGTATTTGCAAAAGATGCTAAAGCTGAAGAAGCAAAAGCAGCAGGAGCAGATTACGTAGGAGCAGAAGACTTAATTCCGAAGATTCAGAACGAAGGATGGTTTGAATTTGATGTTGTAGTTGCTACACCAGATATGATGGGTGTTGTTGGACGTCTTGGTCGTGTACTTGGACCAAAAGGTTTAATGCCAAACCCAAAGGCTGGTACAGTAACAATGGACGTTACAAAAGCTGTTAACGATATCAAAGCTGGTAAGATCGAATACAGATTAGACAAGACAAACATTATCCATGTGCCACTTGGAAAAGCTTCTTTCACAGAAGAACAATTAGCGGACAACTTCCAGACGCTTATTGATGCAATTATGAAAGCGAAACCAGCAGCTGTTAAAGGACAGTACTTAAAGAGCGTTACTTTAACATCTACAATGGGACCGGGTGTGAAAATTAACCCAGCTAAATTAGTATAATTGATATTCAAAAATATACAAAAAGAATTATTGCCTTACTAAATTTTAGTTTGGCAATAATTCTTTCTATTTTACAGCCGTTCGGTTGGATCAGAGGAAATCCCTCGAAATTACCATTGGAAAATTACAAAAATAGCTTGACATATAGAAAAAAATATGATAACTTATATTAGAAAACTGCCGAAGACAGTAGGTGCCGTAAGGCATAAGTAGTGAAACGCCTACCGAGGAGATTTGAATTCGATGAATTATGTGAATTTACTGTCCTCTTGTCGTGTGGCGAGAGGATTTTTTATCTTTATTCGAACGGCGGTACACAATAATCTATAAGGAGGTGCACCATTCGTGGCAAAAGTTGAATTAAAACAACCAATCGTTGCAGCAATCGCTGAGGACGTAAAAGATGCAGCATCAGTTGTATTAGTTGATTATCGTGGATTAACTGTAGCTCAGGATACAGAATTACGTAAACAATTAAGAGAAGCAGGAATCATCTACAAAGTTTGCAAAAACACAATGATGAAAAGAGCGTTCGAAGGAACTGATTTTGCAGGATTGAACGAATACTTAGAAGGACCAAGTGCTATTGCTATTTCTAAAGATGACGCTACAGCACCAGCTAGAATTATTTGCAAATTTGCAAAAGGAGCTGAAAAATTAGAAGTAAAAGCAGGTGTGGTTGAAGGAACAGTATATGATGTTGCTGGAGTTCAGGAATTATCAAAAATCCCTTCAAGAGAAGAATTACTTTCCAAATTCCTTGGAAGCATTCAGTCACCTATTACAAACTTCGCTCGTGTTCTTAATCAAATCGCTGAAAAAGGTGGAGAGGCAGCAGAAGCTCCAGCTGAAGCAGCAGAAGAAGTAACAGCTGAGTAATTGTAAGACTCAGAGAGGATTCTAAAAGAATCATACAGGATACAGTCCTGAAAATCAAAGCATTTAAAACAATGGAGGTAAATAAAATGGCAAAATTAACAACAGCTGAAATGATCGAAGCGATCAAAGAATTATCAGTATTAGAATTAAATGAATTAGTAAAAGCATGTGAAGAAGAATTTGGTGTATCTGCAGCAGCAGGTGTTGTAGTTGCAGCAGCAGGTGGAGACGCAGCTGGAGCAGCTGAAGAAAAAGATGAATTCAACGTAGAATTAACATCTGCAGGAGCATCTAAAGTTAAAGTAATCAAAGTTGTTCGTGAAATCACAGGACTTGGATTAAAAGAAGCTAAAGAAGTTGTAGACGGAGCTCCTAAAGTAATCAAAGAAGGTGTTTCTAAAGCAGAAGCTGAAGAAATCAAAGCTAAATTAGAAGCAGAAGGTGCATCTGTAGAATTAAAATAATTCATAGAGAGCATTTAAAAGCCGAGAGAGTTATCTCTCGGCTTTTTTGCGATGAAAAGAATTGGATGTTATAAGCATAGAAAATAGGCAGGATGTGCATACGTGCATCCTGCCTATTTGCACAATATATACATTTTTTTGTACAAAAAACCGTAAATGCGAAAAGTGTATTGCCAAAAATTGGTGATTTGGTATAATCAAATATGAAATTCAATATAACTGGTTGTGAAAACGACCAATTGAAAGACAGGAGGTAAAACATGAAGAAGAAAATGGTCTTAAGACTATTGAGTCTGGCTATGGTTGCATCTATGACAGGTACAATGCTTCCGTCTAATCTTCAAATTGTATCAGCAGAAGAATCTGTTGCTACAGAAGAAAAGACAGAAAAAGCAGAAGATACAGCAGTGCTGGAAGATGGAATCAATGATGCTTGGACTCAGGAAAACAAAGTGGATGGCGATACAGTCGCAGTAGAAGATGGATGGTTACATATTAAATCCGCAGCTGGTAACAGAAACAATCCAGGAACAAATCCACAGATGGTTGTGAACCCAAATACATTTGATTTTAGCAAAGAAGGATATTTTTCATTTACACTGAAATCAAATAATGCAAACACAAATATAAATGATTGTGATAGAGTTGGAGTTTACCTAGGATACGATACGGACCAAAACGGTATGTATATCGGCTATGACAATGGTGGATGGTTCTGGCAGAAATACAAAGATGGAAATGGAGATTGGTTCCAGGGAACAAGAAAACCTGCTCCGGCAAAAGGTCAGGAAGTGACAGTTCGTCTTGACTGGACGGCAGACCACAAGATGACTTTTACACTGAATGGAGAAGTTGTATTTGATAAAGAAGACTTTTCTGGTATTGCAGATTCTTTGGGAACAAAGATTGCTTTGAAAGCAGGGTCATGGGGAGAACTTGGTTCAGATGTCTTTATCAAAGACATTCACTACACAGGACAAAAAGAAGCAGCTACACACGCTGTAACTGGAAAAGTAACAGATGCTGACGGAAAAGCGTTAGAAGGAGCAACTGTAACAGTTGGAGATCAGACAGCAACAACAGACAAAGAAGGCAGCTACTCTTTGAAACTGGCAGCTGGAACATATGATTTGACTGTAGCAAAAACAGGATATCAGACAGCGACAAAATCTGTGACTGTAACGGATAAAGAGTTGACAGTGGAAACCGTGAAGCTGGAAAAAATCGCAGAAGTAGAAACAAAGAAACTTGCTACAGAAGATATGGATGTCTATGTAGCGAAGAACTTCCCAAGTGTTGTGAGATACGAGATGAAAAAAGGTGATCTGAAAGGAAAGACATTCTATGGTCAGACTTCAGAAATCAACACAATTCGTATCAACGGAACAGACATCAAACTTTCTAAAGATAATGTAAAAGCTACTTTTGAAGGTAAAAAAGCAACTTATGAAATGACTGTAAAAAATGAAGCAAAGAATATCGATGCGGTAATCACAGCTGAGTTAGTTGCAAAAGACAACACAGTTGCATTTGAAATTACAAAAGTAGAGAATAAATTAGATGAAGCGGCGCCTGGAAAAGAAGTGGCAGAAGGAAAATTAGGACATCCGATTCAGACAATCGAGATTCCAAACCACAGCCTTGTATCTGTAAACAGTACACAGGAAGGTGCTAATTTAGTTGGTGCTGCAATGTCCACAAAAACACAGGTAAGTGGTGATGAGTATGTGGAAGTAAATGCAAATACACCAGCTCGTAACAGAGATTATATGTATGCATTTGTGTCTAACAATGAGATGAGTGCAGGTCTTTGGAGTAACTCTGAATATGAGGGACGTAATGCGGGAGCAAGTTCTTCAGGTGGATCAAGCAATACAAGAGTTATGTCTACATCAGAACAAAAAGATGGATATGTATCTATGGGACTTGGAAGTTCTGCATGGTACTGGCACAGAGTGATGACAGACTCTCATAACCGTACATGGGTTTTGGAAGAAACAGAAACTCCAAAGATGAAAGTAGTAATCGCAGGTGACAGTAACGAAGATACAGATATTGACTGGCAGGATGGTGCGGTTGCATTCCGTGATATTATGAACAATCCGTTCAAGAGCGAAGAAGTTCCGGAATTAGTTGCATACCGTATTGCAATGAACTTTGGTTCACATGCACAGAACCCATTCTTAACTACATTAGATAATGTAAAACGTGTGGCAATGCATACAGACGGTCTTGGACAATCTGTATTGTTAAAAGGATATGCAAATGAAGGACATGACTCTGCACATCCTGATTATGCAGACATCGGTAAGAGAATCGGTGGCCCGGAAGACATGAAAACATTGATGGAAAAAGGTGCTGATTACGGCGCAAGATTTGGTATCCATGTAAATGCAGGTGAGATGTATCCGGAAGCGAAAGCATTCAAAGATGACAATGTACGCCGTAACGCGGATCAGAGCCTTCGTTATGGATGGAACTGGATTGACCAGGGAATCGGACTTGACAGTATCTACGACCTTGCAACAGGTGAAAGAGAAGATCGTTTTGATGAACTCCACAAGATTCTCGGTGGAGATGGAAAAGATATGCTTGACTTCATCTATGTAGATATTTGGGGAAATAACACAGGTAGCTCGAACGATGACTCTCAGCAGACACGTAAGCTGTCAAAAGAGATCAATGATAACGGATGGCGTATGTCTAACGAATGGGGTGGAGCAAACGAATATGACTCTACATTCCAGCACTGGGCAACAGACCTTACATATGGTGGAAAAGATGCAAAAGGTGAAAACAGTGATGTAATGCGTTTCTTGCGTAATCATCAGAAAGATTCATGGGTAGGAGATTATCCGGCATACGGCGGTGCAGCAGTAGCTCCACTTCTCGGAGGATACAACATGAAAGACTTTGAAGGATGGCAGGGACGTAACGATTACGATGCGTACATTACAAACCTTTACACACACGATTTGACAACAAAATTCATCCAGCACTATGAAGTAGTAGACTGGGTAGACGGAGAACCGGTTAATGTAGGTGGAGCACAGAACTGGACACCTGAAATGAAGATTACTTTGAAAGATGAAGATGGTTCTACATTAGTTCTTGAGAGAGGATCAAACGATCCAAACAGTGCTGCATACAGAGACAGAACAATGACTCTGGATGGAAAAGTAATCGCAAAAGGTGCAGTATCACAGGGTGACAGAAGCGATGACGATATCCGTAATGGCAGAAAGAAAGGAACAGAAACATATCTGTTGCCATGGATCTGGGATGCTCAGACAGGTGAAAAAGTAGCAGCAGAAGATGAAAAACTTTACCACTGGAATACACAGGGTGGAACAAGTGAATGGGAACTTCCAGACAGCTGGGCAGGATTAAAAGATGTCAAAGTATACAAATTGACAGATCTTGGAAAGACTGACGAAAAGACAGTAAAAGTTGTTGATGGAAAGATCACATTAGACGCAGAATCAGAAGTTCCATATGTAGTATGCAAAGGTGAAGAAGAAAATATCAAGGTAACATGGAGTGAAGGAATGCACATCGTGGATGCTGGATTCAACAGCGGAAAACTTGATATGTGGAAAAAAGCAGGCGAAGGAAAAGCTGAGATTGCAAAGAGCCAGCACAGCAATCCAATGATGAAATTGGACGGAAAAGTTGCTATGACACAGGAATTGACAGATCTGGAAGCTGGAAAACAGTATGCTGTTTTAGTTGGTGTAGATAACAGAAGTGATGCAAAAGCATCTGTTGAAATCAAATCAGGAGACAAAGTGCTCGGATCTAACTACACAACACGTTCTATCGCTAAGAACTATGTAAAAGCATACACACATAACACAAACAGTTCAACTGTAAATGGAAACAGTTATTTCCAGAATATGTATGTATTCTTTACAGCACCGGAATCAGGAAAAGTAACACTCACAATTTCACGTGAGGCAGGAGAAGGATCTTCATACTTTGATGATATCCGTATTGTAGAAAATGATTCTAAGAACATTACAACAAACGATAAAGGTGAAGTTGTAAAATTTGAACAAGATTTCGAGAAGAGCGTGCAGGGACTTTACCCATTCGTAGTATCCGGAATCGAAGGCGTAGAAGATAACAGAATCCACTTGTCAGAATTACATGCTCCATATACACAGGCTGGCTGGGATGTGAAGAAGATGGATGATGTTCTTGATGGAAATTGGTCAGTGAAGATCAACGGATTGACACAGAGATCAACATTGGCATACCAGACAATTCCACAGAACTTCCGTTTTGAGCCAGGTGTGACATACAATGTAAGCTTTGATTATCAGGCTGGTAGTGATGGAATCTACGCAGCAGCAGTAGGAATCGGCGAATATAACGGAAATGTTCAGCTTACAGAACTTCCAAAACACATGGGAGCAGATGCAGATGGACACTTCACAACTCAGGTTACAGGTGATTCTACAGGACAGACATGGTTTGGTATTTACTCTACAGATAAAGCACCGGATCTTCAGGGAGCACAAGGTTCGGCACAGAACTTTGGCGGATACAAAGAACTTGTTCTTGATAACCTTGTAATTGAGAAAGTAACAGAAGAAGTTACAAAAGAAAAACTTGCTGCATTAGTTACAGAAGCAGAAGGAAAATATAAAGAAATTGATTACAGAGCGGAAATTTGGAGCAATTACCAGAATGTTCTCAAAGAAGTGAAAGCGGTTCTTAACAAAGAAGGAGCTACACAAGCAGAAATCGAAAAAGCATATTATCAATTAAAAGGTACTATGGTTACAATGGATAACTCAAAAGGAATCGACCCAACAGATGATTCTAAAGACCTTCCAAAAGAACAGATGACTGCTACAGCAGGAAGTGAACAGGCACAAGTTGGTGAAGAAGGACCTGCAAGCAATGTATTAGATGGTGATTCAGCCACAATTTGGCATACAGTATGGGCAGGAACTCCAATTGCAAATCACTGGTTGAACCTGAAACTGGACAAGCCGGCAACTGTAAGTGGATTCAGACTTCAGCAGAGAAGCGGAAGAAACGGTGTCATTAAAGAAGCAGAGATCTGGGTTAAGACTGTAGGTGCAGAAGACTATGTAAAAGTAGCAGATGCAAGCTTCGGAGGAAGCGGATGGCAAGGACTTGCGTTTGAAGCAGTACAAAATGTAACAGATGTAAAACTTGTACCAACAGCTACATTAGGAGATGCAGCAAATAAATTCTCAGCAGCAGCAGAAATTCGTGTAATGGGAGAATTCCAGGATGCAGTGATTGAAGCTGATAAATCAGATTTGAATGCAGCAATCGAATATGCGAAGAGCCAGCAGGCAAAAGATGAGTATCAGTATGTAGTGCCGGTTGTAAAAGAGAAATTCGAAGCAGCATTGGCAGAAGCTGAAAAAGTAAGCAAAGATGCAGCAGCAACACAGGAAACAGTAGATGCAGCATATGCTGAATTGTTGAATATGATTCATCATTTAGACTTTACTGGAAATACAAGTGATTTGAGCGTACTTGTAGATGCAGCGAAAGGATTGAATGAAGAAGTGTATACACCAGAAACATGGAAACCATTTGCAGAGGCATTGAAAGCAGCAGAGGCTGTTCTTGCAGATGAGAATGCACTTCAGGATGATATTGATAAAGCAAAGAATGCACTTCAGACAGCAATGGATGCTTTGAAGAAGATTCCGGTAGATAAGTCAGCACTTGAAAAATTAGTAAACAGAGTTGACGGAAAATACGATTTAAGCAAGTATACAAAAGAGACAGCAGATATCTTTAAAGCGGCATTGGATGCAGCAAAAGCAGTTCTTGCAGATGAGAACGCAACTCAGGCACAAGTACAGGCAGCTCACGATAATCTTAGAAATGCAGAGTTTGGATTGAGATTAATTCCAAACAAAGACGCTTTGGAAGATTTAATCAACAAAGTTGAAAACATGGATCTGAGCAAATACTCAGATGATGTGCAGAAAGAAATCAGATCTGCTTTGGATAACGCAAAAGCGGTAATGGCAGACGAAAATGCAACACAGGATGATGTAGATGGAGCAGTAAAACTTCTTCAAGCATCAGTAGATAAAGCAGAGGGAACAACTGCAACGGACAACAAAAAACCAAGCACATCTGGTAAAGATCAAAGCAAAGATAAAGCAGCTAAGACAGGCGATGCAACATCACCAATCGGATGGGGAGTAGCAGGTATTCTTGGAGTATTCGCAGCAGTTGTGGCATTTTTCGAAAGAAAAAAACGTCGTCAATAATACTGTGAATCAGACAAGTAAATAATGTCTAAGACAGGCGAGATGTATATTATGCATCTCGCCTGTTTGTATTGTGAAAAATTAAAATTAAAACTGGTGTTCATGGATTTATTCTGCTAATATTATTTTATAGAATTCCTCTGCATATGGAGGAGTTCCGAAAGAGCTGGTAACACTTCTGCATTACATAAGAGAGGATGTTAATGGAAGTGAGAGAGAATTCCATGATTCATATGTGGAGAGACTTCAGAAGTTTATTCGCGAGGTCAAATCAAACAGGGAGATGGAGGAACGCTTTATGATTTTTGAAGAGATGCTAAGAGATGAACGTATAGAAGGGCGAACAGAAGGGCGTGCAGAAGGATACAAGGAGACATTGCTTTTGTATTTGCAAAATTTCGGAACAGTTCCGGAGTCGGTTTGTGCATGTGTTCAGAAGGAACAAGATTTTGAAGTGTTGAAGCAATGGACAAAGATAGCATTTCAATCGAAATCTGTAGAAGAGTTTGCAGAAAGAATTTCATTATAAAATCTATTACCGGCTATGCCGGATCAATTATCTACAGCTTCGGTTATTCTGACTGAAGTTGTAGACAGTAAGAAACAAGTCAAGCCGTTTCTGGCAAAATTCAGAGAAGAGCAGAGGAATTCTATTCACAAATATTGGGCAAAGAAATGTTCGTGCATATTGACTAAAAACAAAAAAGGATATATGATAAATATATCAAGTTGCACAAAAATGGTATTTGAAGAAGGGGGAATCTAAAAAAGTAAAGGGAAAGGTTTCAGGACGAAAAAATGTGAAAAAGGAGGACGAAAGGTGAAAAAAAGAAACAAATGGTTGTCTGGTGTTTTGGCATCCTCATTAGTGCTTTCGCAGATCGTGACTACAATTCCGATGAGCGTTATCGCGGCGCCGGAACGTGCAGTTGCAGATGGGGTGCAGCAAGAGCGCGCAGTTGTTGAGATGTGGAGACAATTCAAGAGCTCGACAAAGAATGATAATGGAAATAATGCGGCGATTTTGGTAAATACGAATAAGGGAACAGAAGGCATGGAAGCCGGAGAGATTTCATTTGTATTAAAACCAAATGGAGATCAGGCGACAACGAGATTCAATGTCGGTCCGTGGATTACGGACAACGGTCATTACATGACTATCGGTTACAATGCAACGGGGTGGTTCTATGAATACAAGGGTGCAGGAAATAGTTATCCTGGAATCAGTGAATTCCCGACACCGCCAGCTGCCGGAGAAGAGATGGCAATCACAATCAAATGGAATCAGAGAGATTACACTGTGACTGCAGGTGGAGTGGAGAAGACATTCCAGATTCCAGAAGAAGCGTATAATGGTCTGAAAGCAGGGAAACTTGGTTTCCGTATTGGTTCTTATAGTAATCAGGTGACAGACATCCTTTTCAAAGATGTCGAGATTAAAGATGGAAAAGGAAATGTTATCGTTGCGAAAGGAACAGATACATGGGAACTCCAGACAAAAGACAGCGGTGAAGTTTTCAATGCCGAAGTGAAGAATGTGAAAGCGGTCGTATCCGGAAAAGTTGTGGATAAAGACGGAAAACCAGTCGAGGGCGCAGAAGTGGCTCTTGGAACGGCAACTGTGACGACAAAGGCGGACGGTACTTATACATTTAACGATATCGCGACAGGAACATACACAGTTTCCGCAACAAAAGACGGATATCAGGCAGGAACAGCAGAAGTAATTGTAGAGGAAGACGATGTTGCAGTGAAAGATATCGTGCTGGTAAAAGGTTCAGATGCAGAGTTTGAAGGTGACGACACGCTTGTATCCGATCAGATGGTTGCTTCCATTTCCAACACATTCCCACAGGTTATCGGTTACACGATGAAAGGTGGAGAAAATGACGGAAAGAAATTCTATGGACAGACAAAAGAATTGACACAGCTGAAAGTCAATGGAAAACTTGTGACACCTACTGTGGACTATAAAAAGGAATCAGACAGTAAAGCGGTTTATACAATGAAGATTGATGAACAGGACATCAAAGCAACTGTGACAGCAGCTTTAGAAGTAAAAGACAATACGCTGAGCTTTGATATTACAAAGATTGATGCTGCAGAAGGAACATTCCTTACTGTGGAAATTCCAAATCACAATCTTGTAACAGTAAAATCGAATCAGTCAGGGGCAGCATTTGACGGGGCAAACATGTCTACAAACACAACAAAGAGTGGTGACACACACAGCACGGTCAGTGCGTTGTCGGAGGCAAAACGTGGTTATATGTATGCGTTTGTATCAAATGATGAACTGAGTGCCGGATTGTGGAGCAACTCTGAGAACAATGTAACCGCTGACTGGCAGAGAGTTACAGAAGTCACACAGACTGTAGATGGTGTAAAAGAGACAGGTCTTAGCAGCACATATTGGACCTATCAGAAGAGTGCAGAGCACCGTATAGAGAATGAGGCTTACGAGATGCCATCGACCAAAGTTGTTATTACAGGTGATGAAAATGATGATGACACTGTAAATTGGCAGGATGGAGCGATTGCATATCGCTCGATTATGAATAATTCGGTTGGTTCTGAGTTGGTGCCGGATCGAGTGGCGATTCGTATTGCAATGAATTTTAACAGTCATGCACAGAATCCATTTTTGATGACTTATGACAATGCACAGAAAGTGTATTTGAACACAGACGGATTGGGACAGAGTATTTTGCTCAAAGGCTACGGAAGTGAAGGACATGACTCGGGGCACTTGAACTATGCTGATGTCGGAAGACGTATCGGTGGTGTGGAAGAGATGAAGAAACTTCTTGCGCAGGGCAAAGAGATCGGAGCAACATTTGGTATCCATGTAAATGCGTCTGAGACATATCCGGAGTCTAAATATTTTGAGGAAGACCGTCTTATGAAAGATAAAAACGGAAATCTTTCTTATGGATGGAACTGGTTAGACCAAGGTGTGAATATCAATGCCGACTATGATTTGAGACACGGACGTGAACAACGTTTTATAGATCTTTATAATGCGCTTGGTGGAGAAGACAACGACCTTGACTTTATCTATGTGGACGTTTGGGGAAATGGACAGTCCGGCGATAACGGAACTTGGGCAAGCCGTCAGCTTGCAAAAGAGATTACGCAGACATGCGGTTGGAGACTTGGAAGTGATATTGTCAATATTGGTTGACACATTTATCTCAAAGATATCACTGACTATGCAGCCAGGTCCAAAGATTGATAGTATCTCTGGCGCTTGATGATCGGAGGAAGCCCACCATTAGCAGAGCAGATCCTCCTGTTATTCCAGTAACTGATGAAATATCTCCAAATGAGAACCTTCAGTTCCTCTGTGGTCATAGTTTCCGTATTGTAGCGGTCATAGAGAAGCTCGCTTTTCATTCTGGCCCACATGCTTTCACATCGGGCATTATCATGGCACCTGCCACCAGCACTGTTCATGCTTTGAATAATACCGTATTTTGCCAGAGCCTTACGATAGGTTTCACTGGTATATTGTGTTCCTCTGTCAGAGTGTAAAATGGCGCCTCGCAGATTAGGATATGCAAGATAGGCATTATCCAGGGTATGCTCACACAAAGTTGCTTTCATGTTGGTTTCCATCGCCAGACCAAGGACACTGGAATCAAAGCAGTCAAAGATAGCTGAAACATACAGTTTTCCATCTTTAGCCTTGATCTCTGTGATGTCAGTTACACATTTTTCAAGTGGCTTATTGGATTTGAAATCTCGCTTCAGAAGATCATCCGATTTACGCGCTTCCCGATCAGCTCTGGTAATACCATTTGGCTTACGCTTTGGCCGATGGCTAAGGCCTATTTCATCCATAACCCTGTAGACAGTTCGCTCACTGGGGATTTTGAGTCCTTCCAGATTCTTAAGGAGAAGTGCCTGATACATGCGAATACGCCCATAGGTATCATTGCATTCATCCTCAGAATTAATCGCTCTCATAGCATCAGCGAGATCCTGATATTTCCAGGGACGATCTTTAATAGCAAGATATTTGTAAAAACCCTGGCGGCTGACACCGAGCATCCGGCAGTAGAATGAGAGTTTCCCCTTAATCACGCCGTCTTCCGTTTTTATGGCAATGAACTTCATTCTTTGGTTCTTGCTGACTTCCGACGGCTGGCTGCGAAAAAAGCACTTGCT
>ENA-ORUM01000237-ORUM01000237.1-human-gut-metagenome-genome-assembly--contig:-NODE-237-length-79913-cov-3.350134_pt1 | contig 79913 bp, 107 predicted proteins | sample MGYA00242083_ERZ509217 | MGnify/ENA primary metagenome ERZ509217 (study PRJEB26280, sample SAMEA2338831) | human gut metagenome | biome: human gut; feature: human-associated habitat; material: faeces...
GGCAGTCAGTTCACCATCCAGCCGCTGTTTTGTCAAATCGCAGCACCTCCATGGCCCGCTGGGCCAGCCCGGCTCCGTCCAGTTCCAGGAGCCGCTTCAATTCTCCCACGCTGCCGTGGGGGGTAAAGGTATCGCCGGAGCTGCACAGCGCCACCCGGGCGCTGATGCCGGCCTGCTCCAGCGCGCAGGCGAGCCGCTCCCCCACGCTGCCGGCGGAGACGCTGTCCTCCGCCACCAGCAGGGCGCCCGTCCGGCGCACAGAGTCCAGCACCGGAGCGGCATCCAGCGGTGTAATGATGTTCAGCTTTACAACTTCCGCCTCTACGCCCCGCTCCTCCAGCAGCCGGGCCGCCTGGAGCACATCGTTGATCTCCACACCGTAGGACACCAGCGTGATGTGGGACCCCCGTCGCAGGACGGCCGCCGGGGCCCGGCCGCTGTCCTCCCGGTACTCCCCCTCGCCGCCCCGGGGATAGCGCACCGCCGCCGGCCCGTCCCAGCGCAGGACCGCCTCCTCCAGCATTGCCTTCAGCTCGGCAAAATTGGCGGGGGCATAGACCCGCATCCCAGGGACGCTGTTGAGATAGGACACGTCAAAGACCCCCTGGTGGGTCTCGCCATCCTCCCCAACCAGCCCGGCCCGGTCCACTGCCAGCACCACATGCAGCCGGTCCAGAGCCACGTCGTGGAGCAGCATGTCATAGGCCCGCTGGAGGAAGGTGGAATAGACCGCCACCACCGGGACCGCCCCCTGCTTGGCCATGCCGGCGGCCATGGACACCGCGCAGCCTTCGGCAATGCCCACATCGAAAAAGCGGTCCGGGAACTGGAGGGCAAAGTAATCCAGCCCAGTCCCGGTCTGCATAGCCGCCGTGACGGCGCAGACCCGCGGGTCCTCCCGGGCCAGCCGGGCCACCTCCCGCCCAAACACGGAGGAGAAGCTGGCCCGCCCCTGCTTCAGGGGCTCCCCTGTCTCTGGATCAAAGGGGGACACGCCGTGGTAGGCGTCGGGATTCTCCTCAGCAGGTGTGAAGTCTTTTCCCTTTATGGTCCTGACATGGAGCAGGACCGGCTCCTTCAGGTCCCGGGCGTAGCGGAGGATCTCCGTCAGCTCCCGCAGGTCGTGGCCGTTCACCGGCCCCAGATAGGTGAAGCCCATATTCTCAAACAGGCTGCTGGGGAGCAGGCTCTCCTTCACCGCTTTCTTCAGCCGGTGGGTCACCCGGTAGATCTTCCGCCCGAACCAGGTGGCGTTCATCACCTTCCGGTAGTACTTCTTGAAGGTGAGATACTGGGGCTTCAGGCGCTGGCGGGCCAGGTGCTCCGCCACGCCGCCCACGTTCTTGGTGATGGACATGCCGTTGTCGTTGAGGATGACCAGCAGCTGGCCCCTGCTCTGCCCCGCGGTGGACAGGCCCTCATAGGCCAGTCCGCCGGTGAGCGCTCCGTCTCCGATGAGAGCCAGCACCCGGTAGTCCTCCCCCAGCATGTCCCTGGCCCGGGCCATCCCCACCGCCACCGCCACCGAGTTGGAGGCGTGTCCGGCGATGAATGCGTCATGGACGCTCTCAGATGGCTTGGGGAAGCCGGCGATCCCGCCGAGCTGCCGGATGGTGGACATCTGCTCCCGCCGGCCTGTGAGCATCTTGTGTGGGTAGCTCTGATGGCCCACGTCAAAGACCAGCCGGTCCCGGCTGGTGTCGAACACCCGGTGGATGGCCACGGTGAGCTCCACTACCCCCAGGTTGGAGGACAGATGCCCTCCGGTCCGGGCTACGTCCCGGATCAGCTCCTGCCGGAGCTGGCCGCACAGCTCCCGGGCCTCCTGGTCCCCCATCCCCGCCAGGATGGGGCCATATGAGGTTGTTTTGTCTCTCTTATCCAAAAAAATCCCTCACAGCTTCCTGGGCGGCGCCGCAGCGCCTCCCCTCCCGGTTTACCAGATCATGGGTCCGGTGATGCCAATGGCCGTGCCCAGCAGAGCCCCCATCAGCACCTGGGGGAGCGTGTGGCCCAGGTGCTCATTCAGCTTCTTTTTGGGCTTGAGCTCCTCCGGCATCTCCTTCCAGTGGGCCATCACATAGTTGAGCACCTTGGCCTGCTCCCCAGCGGCCCGGCGCACATTACAGGCGTCGTACATCACCACCAGGGCCACCACCGCCGCCAGGGAGAACAGGGGCGCCTGCCAGCCGTAGATCTGCCCGATGGACGCCGTAGCCGCGCAGATGAAGGAGGAGTGGGAGCTGGGCATGTCGCCGCTGCCTACCATCCGTTTCAGGTCCAAGTTCCGGTTCACGACCAGATTGGCCACTGTCTTGATCAGCTGGGCCAGGAACCACGCCAGGATGGACAGATCCAGCACCAGATTCCCCGTTAAAAAACCGGTACGCCCCTCAAACATTTGCCTTCGCTCCCTTCTGTCCCGTCTGTTTTCACTTCCGCCGGGAGGCCAGCTCCCGGGCCAGCCAGATGAGGAAGTCCGGCTGCGGGAATCCGTTCAGTGCGGACACTGCCTCCTCCGTCAGCTGCTCCACCAGCGCGCCACTCCCCTCCAGCCCCAGGGCCGTGACGAAGGTGCTCTTCTCTCTGGAGCGGTCCGAGCCCACCGGCTTGCCAAACTCCTCGGTGGTGCCCGTCACGTCCAGCATGTCGTCCCGAATCTGGAAGGCCCGGCCCAGCTTCTGAGCATAGCGGGCCACGGCCCGCCGCTGCTCCGGGCTCCCCCCCGCGGCAATACACCCCAGCTCCGCCGCGGCGGAGATCAGGGCGCCGGTCTTCAGGCTCTGGAGCAGCTCCAGCTCACTCAGGGACAGGCTCCGCCCCTCCCCCGCCATATCCAGCACCTGTCCCCCCACCATGCCGGAGGGACCGGCCGCCCGGGAGAGGCAGTCCACCCCCTCTGCCATCTGCTCCGGGGAGAGCAGATCCCGCCGGGCAGTCAGCATCTGAAAGGCCGCGGTGAGCAGGCCGTCCCCGGCCAGCACCGCGGTGGCCTCCCCATACACCCTGTGGTTGGTGGGGCGCCCCCGGCGCAGGTCGTCGTCGTCCATGCAGGGCAGGTCGTCATGGATCAGGGAGTAGGTATGCACCATCTCCACCCCGCAGGCAAAGGGCAGGGCCCGCTCCGGGTCGCCGCCGCACAGGCGGCAGCACTCCAGGGTCAGCACGGGCCGGACCCGCTTTCCCCCCGCCATCAGGCTGTACTCCATGGCCTCCTGGAGGTCCGCGTACCGGTCGTCCTCCCGGAATATGGCCCCCAGGGCCTCCTCGATCCGCTTCTGGTCGCCGGCCAGCCGGCGCTCAAATTCCAGGCTCATATCACAGTCCTCCTCCAAAGGGCTCCTCCCGGGGCTGTCCGTCCTCCCCTGCGGTGAGCAGGGTCACCTTCTGCTCCGCCTGATCCAGGCGCTTGGTGCACTCCCGCATCAGCTTCGCCCCCTCTTCAAAGAGCGCCATGGCCTCATCCAGCGGGGCGTCCCCCCGCTCCAGCAGGCCCACGATCTCCTCCAGCCGGGCCATGGACTGCTCAAAATCCAGCTTTTTTCCCGCCATCACAGGCACTTCCTTTCCTCCACCCGGCACGCCAGGCTGCCGTCCGACAGGCGCAGCTCCAGCCGCTCTCCCGGGGCCGCATCCTTGACAGAGGCGATCAATGTTCCATTCTCATTTCGGGCGATGGAGTAGCCCCGGCCCAGCACCTTCAGCGGGCTCATGGCGTCCAGCGCCGCGCTGTCCCGGGCCAGGCGCTCCCGCGCCCGGGACAGGATCTGTCCGGCCCCGTGTCCCAGCCGCTGTCCCTGGTAGTCCAGCAGCAGCCTCCGGTCCCGGAAATAGGCCCCCGGGTCGGTGAGCATCCGGCTGCGGCCCAGCCGCTCCAGATCCTTCCTGCGCCGGGCCAGCAGGCTGCCGGTCCCCTTCTCCAGCCGCTTGGCCAGCCCGTCCAGCCAGGCGTACAGCTCATTCTGGTCGGGCACCGCCAGCTCCGCCCCGTTGGAGGGGGTGGCCGCCCGCAGGTCGGCCACAAAATCAGCGATGGTCACGTCGGGCTCATGGCCTACGGCGGAGATCACCGGGATCTGGGAGCGGTAGATGGCCCGGGCCACGCACTCCTCGTTAAAGGCCCACAGGTCCTCCATGGAGCCGCCCCCCCGGCCGGTGATGATCAGGTCGGCGGCTTGATGGAGGTTGGCCCAGTCCAGGGCGGCGGCGATCTCCTCCGCCGCCCCCTCCCCCTGCACCCGCACCGGCAGGACGCGCACCTGGGCCAGGGGATATCTGGCCCCCAGGATGCGCAGCATGTCCCGCACCGCCGCCCCTGCCGGAGAGGTGATCAGGGCGATGCGCCGTGGATAGGCGGGCAGAGGCCGTTTGTGGGCCTGGTCGAACAGGCCCTCCCGCAGCAGCTTCTCCTTCAGCTGCTCAAAGGCTACGTGCAGGTCCCCCGCTCCCTCCGGGGTCAGGCGGACGCAGTACAGCTGATACTGCCCGTCCCGTGGGAACACGATGACCTGCATCCCGTTCTCCGGGCGGAAGCGCAGGGAGGCGGCGTCCCCCCGGAACATGACGCACCGCAGTGCCCCCTGGCTGTCCTTCAGCGTAAAATAGTGGTGCCCGGAGGGATACATCTTATAGTTGGACAGCTCCCCCCGCACCAGCAGGCCGGAGAGGAGCCGATCCCGGTCCATCCAGCTCTTGATATAGCCGCTTACCTGGGAGGGACTGAGGATGGTCTCTTCTCTCATGCCAGCTCCCCTCCCTCCAGGGCCCGCCGGGTCAGGATGGCCACCCCCATGGCGTTGTCCGTGGAGTAGCAGGGCTGGGCGAACAGGGCGCCGCAGCTCCTCTCCATGGCGGCCCGCAGCTGTCGGTTGGAGGCCACACCGCCGGAGCACAGCACCGGCAGGCCGGGGCAGCGGCGCTGGGCCTCCTGGGTGGCCCGGAGGACCACGCTGCACACCGTGTCCAGGGTGAAGCGGGCCACGTTGGCCGGGGCCTCTCCCTCCGCCAGCAGTCTCTTCACCTGATTCTCCATCCCGGACAGGGAGAACGTGAGGTCCTTCAGCTTCACGCGGTACTCCATACAGGCATCCGCCTGAGGATAGAGCTCGTCCAGCGCTTTGCCAGCTGGGAACTGGAGCCCCAGCAGGACGCCGGTGCGGTCGATGAGCTGGCCAGCGGAGATGTCGCTGGTCCCGCCCAGCTTCTCCGCCGCCACATTGGTCCCCTGGGGCCGGACCAGCAGCAGCTCGGTGGTGCCGCCGGACAGGTGCCAGGCCAGGAAGGGACCGTCCAGCAGGTCCGTCCGCCCGGCGGACCAGGCCGCCGCCGCCAGGTGCCCCTGCTGGTGGGAGCAGGCAAAAAACGGCACCCCAAGGGCGGCGGCCAGCGCCCTTCCCTGGGACTCCCCCGCCAGGAAGCAGGGCATGTAGGAGCCCTCCACAGCCCGGGGCCGGGTGCTGGCCCCCACTGCCTTCAGGTCCCGGAGCAGTCCGCGGCCCTCCAGCTCCTCCAGCAGCGCCGGGAGCTGCTTCACATGCTGGAACAGGGCGTCGCTCTGCCGCAGTCCCAGCTCTCCGGGCCGCACCGCCAGCAGGCGGCCGGCGTTGCAGCCATCCGCCCCGTCAAAGACGGCTGCGGAGGTGGTATAGTTGCTGGTATCCAGTCCCAGAACCGGCATGGTCATTCCTCCGGCTCCTCCGGTCCCGCCGCTTCCTCCTCCTTCTTTTCCGGCTTGGGGGCGGAATCGGCAAACTCTGCCCGGACAAAGGAGCCCAGGATGCCGTTGATAAAGGAGACCACCTCGGCCGGCTCATAGTTCTTGGCGATCTCCACCGCCTCGTTGATGGCGGCGGAGTTGGGGATCGCCGGCATATACAGCACCTCATACATGGCGGTGCGCATCACCGCAGCCGCCATGCGGGGGATGCGGGCAAAGCTCCAGCCCACGGAATAGCGGGAGATGTAGTCATCCAGCTCCGGCCCGTGGACATAGACCCCCTGTACCAGATCCCGGATGTACTGCCGCTGCTTCTCGTTGGGAAACTGGGCATAGAGGGGCTCCTCCTCCCCCAGCTGTGCGAACCGCTCCTGGGTCATCTCGTGCTCCAGCAGCTCCTCCGCGCTGCGGCTGCCAAAGCCCAGTTCATAGATCATATGCACCGCGACCTCACGGGCGTTGCTTCTCGTCATTGTGTGATCCCTCCGTCACTTGGGCCCTCTGTCCCAATCTTTCTCTCTGGCCCGCGTCTCCGGGGCTCCGACTTTTCATCCAGATCCATTATATACATGTATATACAAAAAGAAAACCCTAAAATATGTTTTACGGGATTTTTCTCCCGGGTTCCGGGGCGCTGCGCCTCACGGCGTCTCCTCCCGCTCCTCCGGGACGCTGAGCAGCTGGACCAGCTGGTGGTAGAGCTGCTCCGGCGCCTGTTTGAAGCGGGCGGCCGCCCGCTCCCCCTGTCCCGCCGCGGGCATCAGCAGGCTCAGCTCCAGCAGGGGGCCGCTGTCGTCCGCCAGCCGCAGTCGCACCGTGCACGTCCCGTCCGGGTTTGGGAGCACCTCCCCCTGCACCTGCTGCTCCCGCATCAGGGTCTCATTCACCCGCACCAGATTGTCGTCGCACCGGCGGCGCACCGAGTATGGCAGGCTGCTCTCACAGATCTCGCTGTTGCGCCGCCCCTTCTCCGTGATGGCGTAGCGCTCCCCCTCCCGGCTCAGGTGCTCTGTCTCCACCAGATGCTCCACCGCCTGCGTCAGGGAGAAATAGTCCACCCCGGCGTCGCACAGCGCCAGCTCCAGAAGCTGAAGGAACGTGATCGGCGCCGCAATGCGGGCCATAATATACAGGACCAGCAGCTTCAGATCCATCTCATCCTGAATAAATCCCATCCGGGCCATCCAAGCACACCTCTCTCTTCTTGCCCCGGCCCTGGCGGGCCGGCGGCGTCCCGGACACCGCTCCACCTTTGGTGGGAACGTGCCCATGGTCTTTCTATTTTATTATAGAACAAAACGCGCGAAAGGACAACCCCGCATTTCCGGCTCCTCTGGCACCATCCCGCCTGTCGGTCATAGTATGGTATGGAAGCCCTTCACTTCCGGCGGGCCCGGCACCCCCGTGCCCGTCCACTCCACTCAATCTGACGAGGAGGTATCCATATGCCTGAAAAGGTCGCGCCCGGTCCCGTGAGCGATGATCGCTGCATCCGGGAGGCCGTGTGCATACACACGAAAAAAATTTTTGATTCCTGCAAAGATGAAGATATAGCGCTTTATAAACAAATTTTCTTCTGTCTATCTGGCCTTCGCCGCTGCCCGGGCCATGATCGCGCCCTCCTCCCGGGTCATAAGATCCCGGGGGCGGCTGCCGTCCGTCAGGCCCAGCTCCACAGCCTCCTCCAACAGCTCCGGCATGGACGCCTTCTTGGCGGCCGCCTCCCTGCGGTATCTCTCCAGGTACTCCAGCCACTGCTCGTAGGTCACGCTCTCTTCCTCCTCATAGTCTGGGCGATATGCCCCCACGATGTATTTCTTATGCCGCCTGCGGCGCATCACCGCCCCGCCGTTGTCCTCGCTGGCGCCGCCGGTGTTGCCATCAATGGTGGTGATGTAGGTCCCATCCCAGCTCTCACAGATGCCAACATGACCGGCGGAGCTCTTGCCGGAGAAGTTGAAGAACACGATGTCTCCCGGCCGGTAGTCAGTTACCGCCTGCTTCTTGTGGAAGGACATCAGCGTGGGACAGTAGGCGGTCTCTCCGCCGCCGTAGTACAACTCGGGAGCCCCGGCCTCCCGGAACACCCACCAGACGAACACGGCGCACCAGGGGTATTTTCCGGACACCTCCCGCCCATAGTAGACGGTGTTATACTTCACGTTGTCACTGTTGGCCGGGGATTCTCTAGTCCCGATCTGCGACCGGGCGATCTCCAATATCTTTTCAGCGGTTGCCATAGTGCGCCTCCTCACTTCTGTGCCTTGATCCACCCCGCCTGCTCCATCAGCTGCACCAGTTTGTCATAACCGAACATCGCAGAGAAGGCCACCAGGAAGATGAGGGCGATCAGCGCCACGATCATCCAGCCGGTGATGGCAAAGCGGTAATAGGACCACAGGCCGAAGCCCGCCCCTACCGTTACCACTGCGGCCACCAGGAAGGCCAGCAGGTTGGTGGGGAGCATATCGTACAGCAGGCTCTTGAGCACCTGTACGATGATGTTGGTCACCAGGGTCAGCGCCAGCACCAGGGCCAGCAGCATGGGCAGATAGTTGGTCAGTTCATTCATGGGTCGTTTCCTCCTTTTTGCCGGATCTATCCGGCCAGTTGTTATGTTTGCTCAGGTTCTCCAGTATGGATTTGATGGCGTAAGCCAGGATCACGGCAATGATCTCTGTGACAGCTTTCCCGGATAGCTGTTCTGCGATCTGCTCACGACCCAGAAAGGCCAGCAGATAGGAGCACCACCCCCATGCGAAGCCATTGAACAGGCACAGCCAGACGATGGCCTTCATGGTCTCTGTGCGGCCCCTTTTGGACCGGTGGGTGGACAGCCACCACAGCCCCAGACAGAACACGCACCCCAGTGCGAAGGCCGCTACAACGGCTAGGATCATCTGCGTGCTCATAGGCCGATCCTTCCCAGCAGGAAAGCAATCACTGCGGCCAATACAGCCCAGATGGCCTTATCCTTGATGGAATCCCATCTCTTCTTTGGGGCCGCTTGTTCTGCCTCCTGCCAAGCGATCAACTTGTCCAGCTTTCCCATGATGTTCTCGTACTGCTCGTTCCTGGCTGCTTCCGCTTTTTCCAGGTCTCTTATTCGGTCAAACAGCTTATTGTGGGTATCTCTTGCCTGCTCCTGCATTTTCTCCATCTGCCGCTCCAGCATGTTTGCCTTTTGGAGTCCAAGGCAGTCTCTTTGTGGGTCAATCAAGCATTTATCATCCATCAGGTAAGTATTGACCTCCATTTCGACAAAATTTTTTCTCTCCTCTTGCGGGCCCTCTTTTGATGTGCTATACTGGCGTTGCATCCGGCTCCCAATTCAAAAAGGTTACCCCCTTTTTCGACAATCGGATGCGCCCCCTGTAGTTAAGCTCCTACAGGGGGATTTTTTATACCCTTTCCCACGCCTGCGGGTAATCTGTTGGACTATGTACGGTGTTGTCCGTCAGGCAGCGATATACTACGCCGCCATCCACGCAGCACTCCCCAGGCATGTACATGCCGCTGGTGCCGTTGGGTGCCAGCCACTCCTTTGCCTTAGAGGGGTCTTTGGTGTGCCGGATCGACCACAGCGCCGGCGTATTGGACGGGGTGCTCCCGGGGTAGTGGCTGGCGTTGTGTGGCTGGAGCAGGGTGAATATCTGCCGCTCTCCGTTGACCTCCTCCCACACGGGGGAGCCGATGGCCCAGCTGGAGTAATCCTTCGTGCCGTCGAACTGCGGCACCTTGGCCTCCTCTGCGATAATGGCCGTTCCGTCCAGCTCCGGCGCTCGGGCGCGGAGATCCAGTGCGTCGGCCTTGCCCTGGGCGCGCATTACGCCCAGAATGAGTTCCTGATTCGTCATCATGCCTCCTGCACCCCCTCCTGGTACGCCGCCGCCAAGCTGTCCCATACTGCGGCGACCTCCTGCTTGTCTGCCTTGTTTTGCTCCACATCCTCCAGGCGGCTCTCTGGGGTGACCTCGTTTTCCTTCGCCGCTCTCAGATAGACCTCAAGGTTGCCCTCGATATCCTCCTGGGAGATGGTGGGCTGTTCCAGGTGATACTCGTCATACTCCCAGCCTGTGATGGTGGTCTCGTCCAACTGCTCATGGTATTCTTCGACATTCTCATAGAACCGCACCAGACACCATCCGGGTTTATTGGGCATGGCCTCAATGGAGAACGTGCCGGGGTCGTTATCGCCTCTTACTCTCATGATTTCACCTCCCGGAACTGGAGACGGGCGCCGAGGTCGGAGTTCTTGTCCGATGACGTGTTACTCGCGTCGAAGTAAAACTGACCGCCATTCAAGCGCTTACTATAGGAACCTCCGACATTAAGCACACGCCAGCCGCCGCCGGAGTACATATAGTCCGGGATGTAGGTAGTCGAACTACCTCCGGGCTCATTAGGTAGATAGGCCCACGGAAAATCGGTGGATAGGCCCAAGCCTTTGATCCAGCCAGTGGTGGAGCTGAGAGTGACACCGGTGGAGGTATAGTTGGCGGTGGTGTCGTCAGCATACTTGGTAGGATCGGTGCAGATATAAGCAGTCCGGTTTTGGAAGTTGATTCCATCTACCCACTCCCGAACATTCCCCCACGGGTTCTCAATCCAACGGTACTGCACCGCACTATTATCACTCGAGTTTGCTCTTCCGGTGTGGTAGACCATGGCGTCGGTCAATCCAGTTTTGTTGACTGATGGGTTGTTGACGAGGCCCTGAGCTATCTTCTTTTGACCCTCCCAATCGGCGTATTCGACCAGATACAACAAATCATAAGCGCACCATGCGGCGATGTCACGGAGCTGGAAGCCGGAGGCCATGTTTCTGGCGTAATCCCGGAATGTGCTTCTTGTTTTGCTCACACTCGGGGTCGTACCGGAATAGCTGGCAAGAATAAACCCCAGTGTACCTGACGATGCTTCACCGGCCTCATACCTCGCCAAATAATTATCACCGCTCCCCGGATGCAAAGAAAGTCCGTCTACTGGCCCATCCGCAACGTAATATCGGAAGATGCTTCCGCTCTTTTCGATTTTGTAGTAAAACTCTGGGATTTTTACCATTACGGGCACACTAATGTTTGTCCTTGTAAATCCAGATTCGCCTTTCTTGTTTAAAACTTTTCCAGAAGTATTAATGATGTTGTACTCCTCCATCCCCATCCACGGCATATAGTTATCGAATGGTGAGGAGCCTGAGCCTGTCCCAACTGCGGGTACTGGCTCGGTTGTGATGTCAACAGTGACCAGCTTGTTGGGATCGTTGGCTTTGGTCAGACGGGTCAGGGCGGTGGATGGTTGGGAGCTGTCCCAGGAGACGCCGAAGACGGAGGTGAGGGATTCGACACGGACATAATATCCTTGGGCGGAGCTGGTGTAATTGCTTCCTGCGCTAATATGGACATAAAATACTGTGGAATTCGCTGCTAATTTATTGGTGCTTTTAAGCGCACTTATCGTAATGGTGCCAGAATCAACATCAACATTTGTACTTATGTACTCTTTGCTTTGCTGCGACTCGATAAAAAATGTTGTTGATTCAGCGTTAGTCTGCACCGATACAATAGCCGTTTTATTGTTTGCTCCTAATACAAGCGGGGAACTTGGACTTGACCTTGGAGAAAATGAAACTACAAGAGGTGCCCTCCCAATCGTCCACGTCGCGTTTTTTGTCTCCGTAGTCCCATCCCACCACTGGTAGCCGGGCTTAGGAGTAAATGTTGCGGTGTAAGTCCCTGCATTGGTGCCTTTGACACTCCCTCCAATGGTCAGCTGATCCGGGTCGTAGTTGTTCCATGATACTGTTTGCAACGTATATGGTTTGTATGTCAGGCTTCCGCTCTGTGTTGGAACCACCGGAATGATAATCGCAAACTGCACCGCCACACTCAGAGAGGCACTGGCCGCCGTGTAGTTTGTCCCCTCGCTGGCCGATACCTGGATGGCCGTGTTGCCCGTCTCCACGCCTGTTACTGTCAGGGTGGTCCCCTCCAGGGATGCTGTAGCTACGCCGGAGTTATCAGACTGTGCGGACAGAGTGCCGTCCCCCGTGTAGGTGACAGCCACCGCCTGAGATGTGGTGGAGGTATCCAGGCTCACAGATGCCGGGTCAAACGTGATGCTGGGGGTGGCCTTAGCAATAGACCACTGGATATCCTTCGCCTCCGTGCTTCCGTCCGCCCACTTGTACTGCTCTGTTGGGGTGACCACCGCCGTATAGCTCCCAGCATTCGTGCCGGACGTGTCGCCGGATAGGACCATCTTGTCTGAATCGTATCCCGTCAGGGTGGGGCTCTGGGCTTGTCCATTGTATGTAAGGCTCCCGGATACCGTGGGCACAGAGATGGTCCCACGCTCCACAGTGATGGCCTGCACAGCGGTCTTTGTCACCCCGGCCTCGGTGTAGATGATCTCCACCTCACTCGTCCCCTCGGGCAGTGCTCCGCTGGGGGAGTAGGTCCAGCCGGTGGCCGTCAGGGTGGCCCCGTTGGAGTACGACGCCGTGACCACCATCCCCGCAGGGTCAAAGACCTCTCCGGGGAGATATGTGATATTGTCAGGCGGTGTGGTGATGGCAATGCTCTCCAGCTTGATACCACCGCCTGCGCCGCCCACCATGTTAAATACCATCTTGCGCCTCCACTCTAAGGATATTTACCACAAGGTCCGCTTCGGGTGTCTCCGTACACACAAAGGTCATTTGTCCGTTTGTGCCCACATCCTTTGCCCTCACAATAGCTGTGGCATAAGCCATATATGATTCTTCAGCCGGACATACAATGTAAGAATAAGCGCCCGTTAAAATCTTATCGTTGCTCACCGTTTGCTCGTTTTCGGCCCACCCAGCTCCCGTAAGGGTCACCGAAAACGGCTCTGCTTTCGGACCGGGCTCCCCTTGTGGTCCCTGTTCCCCTCTGGGACCTTCCGGACCAATGGGCCCCTGAGCTCCAGCAGGCCCTTCAGGTCCTTGCTCTCCTTGATCTCCCTTCGGCCCCTGGTCGCCAGTGTCTCCCTTCTCACCGGGAGGGCCCTGGATGCCTTGCTGGCCTCGTGGCCCCTCTGGGCCCACATCTCCTTTTGGACCTGTCTCCCCAGGCTCTCCCTTATCGCCTTTAGGGCCCTGCTCGCCCTGCGGACCGGCGGGGCCTGTATCGCCTTTCGGGCCGATCTCTCCTTGTTCCCCGGGCTCTCCCTTTGGTCCTTGCTCTCCCTTCGGGCCCTGCGGTCCCGCTGGCCCCTGGAGCTTGCCGATGCTCTTCCAGTTCATCAGGTCTTCCGACCAGATGTAGATCGTGTTGTCATCTTCCGAGCCCACGGCATAAGCATCTCCAGGCTCGCCAATGGGGTGGGCGGATTTCAGCTCCTCCAGGGTATCAAAGCGGTCTCTTACCACAAATGAGGTCCCGTCTATTCCGGCGGGTCCTTGTGGGCCGGGTTCTCCCTGGTCTCCTTTAGGTCCTTGCTTTCCCTGCTCGCCCTGATCGCCTTTCGGACCCTGGGGGCCTTCCGGTCCACGCTCTCCCGGAGGTCCCTGCTCGCCGGCCGGGCCTTGTTCGCCGGTATCTCCCTTAGGCCCTTGTAGGCCAACTGGCCCCTCTGGGCCTTTCGGTCCGGTCGGTCCCGGGTCCCCCTTTGGTCCAGCCGGTCCCTCTGGACCGGGGTCGCCCTTCTCACCCTTTTCTCCTGCTGGTATTTTGAGCTCGTCTGATGTTTTATTCCCGATCAGTTCCACGCCGTTTATTCTGGGCCTGTTTTTGAGCTTATTGTAATCCGTGGTCCCAACAGTCCCACCTTCCGCGGGGAGAGGGATATCAGACTCCTTGTACTCCATGTCATCAGGGTCCCAGATCAGCCAGTATCCATTCTCGCCGGGCTGGGGCGGATTATTGTTGATGCTGGTGATCCTGTCCTCCATTTGCTCAAATTCAGAGGGCAGGGGAGGGGGGAAGGCGTCTGTGGCGTTGATGGAGTTATGCACATGGGATAGGAAAATATTGCTGTGCCGGACCTGATCTCCCAATGTCCCACGCACCTGCATCTCGTAGACCCCATCATCCGCCAGCATGGAGGAGGTGAGGAGTGCATAGTAGACGTTATCTCTGCGGTTGAGCTGGATGATGTTTTTCTCTCCATCTTTTGCCACATCGACCTTCAGGTCCCAGCCATCCGGCAGATCTGTGCTGATCTCCAGGGTAACGGCATTGTTGTCCCCCTCAAACCCCAGCGAAAAATCTACCGGGACACAAATATGCCAGTCCTGCATATAGAGCACAGCGATCACCTCCATCAAATCTTGCCTAGTTTCGTGTCTATCTCTTCACCGCTATATTTGAGCATGTAATAGCCGGAGGGAGCCGCGGCCAGAGCATTGACTCCCGCATTGGCGATCTGCCCCCGCAGCTGCTCCACTTCCGCCCTGAGCTGTGCCACCTGGGCATTCAGTTCGTCTATCGTTGCCATGTCTACCCTCCTATACGATAAGCCGTCTGCCGTACTTGTCCAGCAGCATCAGGCCGTTTTTGTCCTTGAGCTGGCCGTCCTGGATCGGAGTCGTAACGCCGTAATACAGGATGATGCAGCCGTCCGCGCCAGCGCCTCCCTTTCCTCCTGCTCCGCCCTTTCTAACAGCGGCACCGACAGCATTATTGTTGATTGCGAAATCAGTTCTCTCTTCAATTGTGATGTTATAGACGTAATACTGCGCTGAGACATTTGAAGATGCAGAGCTATCTCCTCCGGCCCCGCCGCCTCCTCCGCCACCAGAACCAGAGCATCCATAGACTGATGCGTTAGCTCCGTCTGCGCCATTTCCACCAGCACCGCCTATGTTCGGCCACACAAACGCGTTTATGTACCCAGAAGTGATACTTAGACGCACACTTCCACTTTTGGCATCGCTTCCCAGTGTCCCAGGATTGCTACCGGAATTTCCCCCGGCTCCTCCTCCACCAGCGGCCCCAAGGGAGAAATTTGCGGTCGCGTCAATGTCCATAAGTGCATTTCCACCACCATCTTGTGTATCAGAATCGCTTCTGGTTGCCGAGCCAGAAGGTTCCTGTTTCCCTCCTGACACGCCGCCAACACTCTCGCCATCAGCACCCGAACCGCCCTTTCCGCCGTCCGCTCCGCTGTCACCGCTCTTAGCGTATGTGATGCCACTTATGATGTCCGTATAGCCAGCAGAGCTCGTGCTTCCACTGTTCGATGAATAACTTCCGAAGGTAGTTTCCCCACCGAGGGCTCCATTTGATGCCCCTTTAGAGCCGCATTTGTACGAGATTCGAGAACCACTGCTGGGGCTGAAGGTCACCTCATACACCTTTCCCGGTGTTCCGGCGGCACCTCCCGCCCCTCCGTTCCCGGGGGTTCCCGCTCCTCTGTTGCTCACATTGCTGGAGTCGCTTGCTGAGGTGGTTGGGGCAGTCAGGTTGATCCTAGTTGTCTTGATCTCTTCGTCTTCCCAGGTCTCGGTCGAATCTCCACCCGGGCTCCCATCAAAACCAGCACCACCCGCGCCAATCAATACAGCTCTTGCTGAGGTAGTTCCTTCCGGGAAGGTAAAGGTCCCGCTTCCGGTCAAAACCACATGATATTCGTAAGATTCACTCCCTTCCTGCCTGATGGGGGTAAATCCGACTAGCATTTTTTCGTTTGCCTTAATCGTATTCGACAATATTATGTCTGCTTCTTGAATGCAAACATCCACAGATGTCTTGTCGAATGGGTCCCATGTGGATATAAGATCCCCCGGAATTTCACCCTGGTAAACTACACTAGTTTTAATTGTCCGGTTCCATTTTAGGTAATTTACAAGGTTGTTTGAAACAGCTTGTGAATTTACCAGCGATACAAGCGTAGCGTCCTTCACTGCCTTTATGTTAGGCTCAGATGCGGAAGACACGGTTTTGATGATTTCTCGGGTGTTATGTTTATATTTCCGTCCCTTTAGAGTTCCGTTACCGGCAGATAGCTTTGCAAAGTTCGCGCCCTGGCTCTGTATCGTGAACCCGGAGGCAGTAAGACCATAGACCGGTTCATCAAAGGTGATAATATCGCCGCTTTGGGTCGTGCCGCTGAACAGCTCATCAAGATCTCCACTTGCCACATATTGGTGCTCTGTCAGTGAGACTTGGGTAACTTTTGACGCGTATTCAACAGAGGCGCCTTGATACATTCGGTCTGTCCCGATGTCACCACTCAGCCCATCCCACAGCTCCTCGATCCGTAACACGCCGTTCAAGTCTGTTCGGAGAGTGGCCCCCATCGCAAACAGGACTTGGGCGAGGTTGTCTCTCGGTGTTGCAATGGGGAGCCAGCCATATAACTTTATGGGCCGCAGCTTGTTCTGGATATCATACTTTACTGACCCGCAGATGCTACCGATAATGGATTCAGCAGTCTGCCCTGTATAGATGCCGCCGTAGTGGTTACCATCACTCAATATACCGACCGCAGATGTAGCCGAAACCTTGTACAAATCAGCTGCAGTTCTCTTCACGTCCTGGACATAAAATATCCCGAGTTGACGCTCACCGTTGAACACTGTGATAGGAGCGTTTCTGGAGAAATTGGTCAGATTCTTGTTTGGGCTTTTCAAAGTCACGTTGAACGTATTGCTCTCCAGAGAGGACGAAAGCAGAGATGTAGCCAGTCTCATATTTCCGTTCTGTATCTCTGTCCCGGTGTATGTTCGTCCGTCATATACGATTTTAGTCGTGTTCGCCATCTCGTATCACCTCACGGCTTTAGCTGTGCGTCCATGGGTACAAAGCTCACTTCAATCTCGCCCCAGTAGGTCACCCCGTTTTCCACCTTCTCAATGTCCTGAGATGCACTGGTGTAGTAGGCTTGGTAGCTGATGGTCTTCTGGCCATCAGCCGCCTCCAGTAGAACAGAATCATCAATGGAGTGCTGATAGAGATAGTCCCAAAAGTCATCCAGCCCTTTATAGTCGTCTCCGCGCCGAAACACGGTGATTTTGTGACCAAGGTATGTGCCGATGATATCTCGAATCATTAGACCGGAGAGGACACGGCCCGCATTGTCCCCATCCAGCACATTGAAGTTCCGGTTGTAGGCCGAGATAGCGATGTCCGCATCAAATTCCCGCCCATTCAGTTTGATGTAACTCAAAATTACACCTCCACCAGCTCCACACCGATTCGTTTCCCTTCCGCTTGATTGGCCCGATAGGTTACACGGCCCAGCACCTGCTTGTCCACTTCCAGAATCACAGTCTGGTTGCCTCCATGGCCGTTTATCCCGCTCCGCTGGATTCCGCGCATGACCGCAGCCTCGATTTCCGATGTAGGAGCCTCGATGTTTGTTCCGCTTTTCTGATCCCCCAATACCGCCAAGAACTCACGGTTCGGCGGAATGACAGCGCCACGGGCCAGCGCAGGGACATCCTCTAAGGCGAGACGAGGGGCCGCCATTCTGCTGCTGAAGCCTCCGCCTCTGCTACTACTTGTGCCACTGCTTCCCAATTTAAGGGCCGCACCACCACCAAGAAGCGCGATGCCAGCCAGCACCATGGGCAAGTTATACGTCATTGCGCCGATAGAAACGAGAGCGATTCCGGCAAGCAACATCGCGGTGGAAACCCATCCAGCCACTTCTTCAAGATGCAGGGTTTCAACCCAGCTTTGAAGCGTTCCACTCTCTCTCCCGACAATCAGTCCAGCAATAAGCAATGTAGCCCCACCGATAAACATGGCGGGATTCACAGTCATAAGACCTATTGCAATAAGTCCAAATGCGACAAGCAAAACTGCAGCAGTTACATATCCCATTACTTTTTCAAGGCCCAATGTTTCAACCCAGTCCTGCAAACGTCCTTCATTTACCGAAGCAACAATTCCAAGACCAAGAACGATTGCACCTGCAATCAAGAGCAAGATATTCCCAGTTGCTGCCGCAATGGCTACCATTACAATTCCGGCCAAAAGTAACGCCACAGAAATCCACTGGGCAACAGTGGTCAATTTCAATTTCTCCCACCACGCCATCAACGTTTGCTCCCCAAGTGCTTCTACCGTAATTCCAACCGCAAGCAAGACTGCCCCTGCGGCAACCATAAAAATGTTTGTCATTGCCGCTCCAATGCAAATTAGCGCAATCCCGGCAATTTGGATAGCGGCTGCTACATACTCAAACGCAGAATCAAGCCCAAGCGTCTCCGCCCATGATTTCAGTGTCCCGCTTTCAATGCCCACATACACTCCTGCAGCGAATAAAGCAATACCGGATATTACCATCAAAATGTTCCCGAGACCAGCCCCAATACAGACAAGCGCAAATCCAGCAATAAGAAGTGCAGCAGTTATAAACTGCGCTGCTCTCGAAAGTCCAAGGGTTTCTGCCCAGTCTTGCATCATACCGCTCTGTGCCGCATACCAAATAGCCACACCAATCAAAACAAGACCCGCTATCACGAGCAGTATATTTGCTGTTGCCGCTCCGATTGCTACCATCGCAATTCCGCCAAGGATAACAGCGATGACCACAAATTCCTGTACACTGTTCAGCCCAAGCGAATCGACCCACGATTGAAGTTGATCGTTTTCTTTGCCAAATGCAATCCCGGCTCCAAGTAATAGAAGCCCGGAAATAACGAGCAGCAGACTTCCCATTGATGCACCGATTGCGACAAGCGCGATTCCTCCAAGCATCAGAGCAGCTGGGACCCACGCAGATACGCTTTCCATCATTTGTTGTAACCATCCGCTGTTTTGATTAACTGCGGAAAAATCGGGTGCAATTTCCTGATTTTTATTGGAACTTTTTTTGCTTCCACCTGAAAGCTGATTGATCTCATCAAATGATGCAAGGGACTTTTCTGCTTCCTCCGCTGCCTGCCCGGTTCCCTCAATGGCTTCTGTTTCATCATATAGATTTTCTGCGGACTCAGCAGCTTGTTCTGCTGTAGTCCCAAAAAGGGCCGCAGTAAGATGCGCCGCCATCGAAATAACTCTGGCCAGCATATCGACAAACTTGGTAAACGCTGGTATAATGATGTCAATTAAAGGTTGCGCCAATGTGAGCAGCGCACCCTTCAAGCGGGCAATCGCAGCACGAGCCTCGTCATTCGTCTTAATGACTTTTCCCATCCATTCGCGGAATTTTGCAAGTGCCTGTGAGATGATGGTAAAGATCAGTGCACTCCTGATGACCTCCCGCAGACGCATGGAGAACTTACTTGCACTTTTCTGCGCCTTGTCAACGGATTTTGCCATCTTTTCGGCGGATGGACCAGCTTTAGCCATATTCTGCTGGATACCTCCGGCCTCCGCCTTTGCACTGTTCAGTTTAGCCTCCAGACCTGAAATCTTAGAATCGTAAGCGGAAAGAGCCTTGTCGGCCTGTTTCCACTCCTTTTCGATAGCGTCAACTTCGGCCTGCTGCTGTTTCAGAGCGGCCTCGACCATAGGGCTATCTGAATAGGCGCGCATATAATCATCTGCGGTCGCTCCCGCTTGCATAGCGGAGTTAATGGCGTTCTGCTCATCCTGGAGCATTGCCAGCCGCTTCCGGGCCTCGTCCAGCTTTGCGTTGACCGAGTTCAGGTTATTTTCAAGGGGCAGTCGCCCCTGCTTTTTAGATGCAAGCTGATCCTCGATCGATTTGATTTGTTTATTCAGGCGGGTCAATTCCCGCTGTGCGTTTTTATCATCAATATTGGTCTCAATGACGATGGAACCGTCTGCGGACATATAAAACACCACCTTGAAGGGGAAGATTTATGTGGATGGGTATAAAGAAATCATAATCACAAGGGAGAAGTCCATGTGGGGTTGTGCGGTTGATTTTACTGTCCTTTTAGACGGTAAGGTTGTCGGGACTTTGAGGAATGGGGACACAATCTCTGTTTACACTCAAGATGGGCCGCATACGCTTTTATTTCAAAAAGGGAAAAAGATAGATTGTTCTGTTTCGATTCTTATATCGCCAGAAGACAAGGTATGGGTCGTGAATACGGAAATATCTGGTTCTCATCTTGCGGTAGATAGTCAATACGCATCAAACACGACAGAGGCCACCGCTTTCGATCGCGAGAACTCTCCAAGGAAACAAGCTAAGAGAAGCAAAGGAAATGTTGCCTTTGCGGTAGTAATTGTCGTTGCTGCACTTGCTGCTCTATCGCTTACTTTTAAGAGCCATTCTGATAATTCGTCAAACGATAGACCTAGCCCGCATCAATCAAACATTTCCACACAGCTTGACAATAACTTAACGCCGGACAGCCAGCCGGAGGAAATCACAATTTCTGCAACTGATTTGTGGGCGGCATATAAGGAGAATACAGTAAATTCAGATGCGCTATACAAAGATAAAATTTTGGTCGTGACTGGGACCATTCAAAATATTGGACAGGATATCGTGACAAAAGCCCCTTGCATTTCCATTGAAACAAATGACGGGTATGGACTTTATCCCATCCAATGTTTTTTCCCAAAGAACGGGGACCAGACAGATTTGATTGCTCAGTTAAAGGATGGAGATCAAATCGTAATTGCTGGAAAGTGTGATGGTATTCCTCTTGCGCAAGTACAATTAACAAAATGCTCCATACGATGACTTAGCCGCTCCTCCGGGGGCGGTTTTATTTTGCGCCCGTCCAGAAGCTTACAAGTTTGTTTTCTGCTTCGCTGTAGGTATGCTTGATATCAATAATGTCACGGTTTTTGCGGTAAAATTCCCGGTCAGACTTGTCTAGCGACTTTCCCTTGGCCTTCTTGTCGCGGATTCGGACGATCTGTGCGAATAAACAGTCTCCAATCTCTGAATAAGCAGAGAGAATAGTCCACCAGTGTATCCCGCCCGTGTTAGTTTCGATGTCGTAGTCCACAGCGCGGGCTTCATAGCCCAGCACACGATTGACCGGGGCGATGATGCGGGGGAAGTCCATCGGCCAGTCCACAAGGTGGGGACCTCTCTGCTCCCGTGGCTCCTCGCCGCCGTTGATGAACCGGAACACCTCTTTCATAGCCGCGTCATAGTCGGTCAGTTCGTCAAAGTCGATGTAGAAGATCTGGAGCACGTCAAGAGCGCGGTCCTCCTCGCTGGAATCCGGGTCGTTCATGGCCTCGAAGATATCAAGAATTACCCGATAATCATAGCGGATAGCAAACTCTTTCCCGTTTATCTCCACGCTTTTTGGAAGTCCATAGCTCATGGCGTGCTCCTTTGGTTACCTCTTCTGATACTTTTGATATTTTGCCGTGTACTTGCTGATGCGCGGGTTGGTCAGCTTTTGCTCTCTGGTGAATGTTGTGTCGATCTCATCCATGACCGCCATCATCAGGTTGCACCATACGGGGAGGCCGTTTGCAATGGCATAGACATTCATCCCTCCGAACACCGCCTCGCTCACAGGCGCATCAAATACGCCATCGATGATACCGCGCATCTCCGCATCCCGCTCCCTGGCAAACTCGAAGATTTCCTTCTTATCCGCCATCTTCTCAATCTGAGCCTTGTAGCTCTCCTGCTTCTTGTCCAAGTCCTCAAAAGCAGAATACAGACGCTCTACAAAATTGCTGTCAGTTGGGTTGAAGGATACTTCACACTTTCCATTTAATGAATAGGCAACGAGTCCGCTATCAAAATTCAATTCTTTCATGTGTTAGACCCCTACTTCTTCCGTTGTAAATGTGACTGTTCCGCCGCTAATAGATGCTGTTCCAACAGTCCGTGTTCCTCCATAGGTCACATCAAGAGGCATTCCGATGGTGCCGCCCCCTTCTCCTCCGAGCCCACTAGGAAGAATGGAACAGGAAGAATACCGCTCCGCAAACACCGCCGTGTTGGCTGTTCCTGCATACAGATGAACTATCAGCATATCTTGGTTCATCAAAGCATTGACATTCTGATCTTTGATAGCCAAATTCCAAATCTTCTTCTGTGCCGCATCGTCTGCATCCAGTTCACACGGATCAAATGTCTGAGTAATTGTAGGTTTCTTTCCGTTTGTGTAAGTATTTCCGAAAATATCCACTTTTGTTTCGGTTTGCCAATCGTATTCGGAGGAGCTGTCCTCCACTCGCTTGCCGATTGGAGACCACTTAGGTGTCTCATTTTCCCCTGTGTTTAGATAAGCAATCAACATTTCTCGGCCCACGGTCTGGCCGGGCGTGGTGTTAAATGTTAAATCAGAATTAGGCATTTTGCTTCTCCTTTCACACGCCGACCTCATAGGTCAGCTTCATTAAAATCTGGTAGTCCTCAATGCCCCCCTCATAGGAGGCGAATTTGGAAGATTGGGTTGTCGGCTCTACCTTCAGCGCACGAACCCCATCTCCAAGGTCGGGCAGGTTCTTCCTGGCCCAGTCCCCGAAGTGGTTCAGTAGCTCGTCTGCTTCCAATCTCCGGTCGTTGCTGTTTCCAGGCTTGATGCGGTAGATCAGTTTGAATTGATACTCCGCCTGGTATCCGCCCAAAATGTACTGCTTGGTAATATAGGTCCCCTGGACGGTGGACAGGGCCATGGCTGTCTCTTCCCCGATTGCGGTGTCCAGCGATTCGTACTTGATCATCGTGACCGGCTTTTCAGGAAAGGTGTTCACCCACACGTTCATGGAGCGGGAGATTTTGTCTACCTCTTCCGCCGTCGCCAGCATCCGCGGCTTTTCCCGTTTTTCAGAGATCATGTTTCACCGCCTTGTCCGCCACACGGACCCATTTCTCCAGATTTTCGGCCTTGCTGGCCTCGAACCAGTGGGATTGTGCCTGTCCGTGCATGGCCTTGTTGAATACCAGGTTCTTGTCTGTTAGCACCTTTGTACTACCTTTCTGCGCGTAGCTACTGCCGGTAGCGGGGTCCACCATCAGCTTCCCAAAATATAGATATCGGGCGTATGGGCCCGGATAGATGATTTCGCCCCCATCGACGCGCGTCCGCTTGTCCAGGCTGCCTGTCAGCGCCGGAACATATGGCGATGTATCCTTGCGGACCTGCATTGCCACTATGTGGGCTGCTTTATCGCTTGCAGATGAAACTTTTTCGCGCAGTGAATCCAGGCCGGACGTATGCACATTGAATTTCAACATCAGGCTCCACCTACTTCCCAGTGGGACATCTCCCCCCCGAAGTCCTTGAAGTCAACCGTTTTCACGTCATAGACGTAGTCATAGGCGGCTGATATCTTCTGGCTGCTCCAGTCCGGGTGGATGGCCTTCCCCTTGACGAAAAAGGTGTTCTGGCCGGGAGATAGGGTCCACATCCCGTTCCGGCTCTCGCCGTTCCAAAACTCCACGGGTCCAACGTAACGCTTCTTCTCGCCGGTCACACCGTCAGTGGCGGATGCGTTGGCTGGTATGTAGAGCGTCACGGAATCGGCATCTACAAGCCCACTTTCGTTGACGTTTTTCCCCTTCACGGCATCCAGAAGAACCCCCTCCAGCACCGTGATGTGATTGATTGTTCTCTCCTCCAGAGTAGCCGGATCAGTCTCCACCGACACATTGTAGAGTGTCGCAGTATGGGGAAACATACTCAAGCGTAATACCCCCTTGCCCGTAAAAGCCCCGTTCCAGCAAGGTACATCTGCGCCGTGTTCATAAGGGCCGCCTGTGCGCCTTCTGTTGCGCTTAATGCCTCTTTTGCACTGGAGCCACCGGAGCGGTAGGTCTTAGACCAGCTCCCTACAGTCTGGCTTTGCAGTTCTCCTGTCTCTCCGGAATTGGAGGCGGCAGACAAGCTATTATTCGCCAGCACTCTGGCGTTCTCGATTGTCTGGTAATCATCCGCAACAGCACAGCAAGCCATTTTCAGCGCATCCAGGTCGGGATATTTTGCCGCTCGGCCCATTGTGGCGTAGTCCAGAAACGCACTCGCTCTAGTTGCCATCCTGGTCCAGTCCTGCGCCGTGATGGAGTTTCCCCAGTACACGTTTGTGTAGTAGCTGTAATCAGCGTAGATCATCAGACTGCCCCCTGGAGCACAGCTAAAATATCGGCCTTTTTCATGGAGCTGCTGACACCCTCCACGCCATTCTTCTCCGCATAATCGAGCATTTCTACCCGTGTCATGCTGGAAAAGTCAGTCGTGGAGAGTGAAGCCGCGCTCAGCAGCTCAGTTAACCCCCCGAGATCTCGTCAGGCTTTACAGAAGCCACAAACAGGCCATTGGGGTCGGGCAGGACCGGGATGAACAGGCCGGTCGCCTTCGTCCACACCGCCACAGGGTCAGGAGTCGCCCACTGGGTGATCGTGATGTATTGGTTCGCAGACTTCTCGTTGTACTGTCCGTACTCTGCCTCCTCGGGAGACACGCCCCACAGGCCGACGCCCATCTGCGGCACAGCGGTGAAGGTGATCTTGTCCTCCGGGTAAAAGCGGTGGGTCGCCTCGGTGCCGTCCGCCTTCTGCGTCTTGTACCGCAGGTCATAGGTGGTGATGGTTCCAAACCCAAAGAGCTGGGAGAACAGGCCACGCAGCCGCTCGTTGGGAACATAAGTGCCCTGACCGACGGAACCAAAGATAAGGGTCTGGATTCCCTTGTTGGTAGCCAGCTTGCGGACCACCTTGTTGGAAGTGATGGCCTCGTTAATGGTATAACCCATGTCAGCGGCCTGATCCACGATGGCCTGGAGCTGGCCAATAATATCCGAATCGGCAGACAGGTCCAAGTCAAAGGCCAGGTTTTCGGCAGGGACGCCATAATCAACAGTCTTTTTCAGACGGTTCTCGTTGATGTTCATCTTTCCGGTGGAAAGCACGTCCATCTTGGCGACCTCAGTGCGCACCTTCACAGCATCCGCCATCAGGCGCATATCGTCGAAGACATAGCGCACGATGGCGTCATCGGCGTAAACACCAGATTCAAACAGCAGGCGCACCCGCTCGGTCTGATTGATCTTGCGCTTGATCAGCAGCTTCTCGACCTCCATCTTGTCAAAGGTGGGCCGGGAGCCGATTTCCGCCTCGGTATCAAAGGCGTGTACCGTAGCCATCACGGGCAGTGTAGCGCCGTTGGCCAGCCGCAGATACTCAGCCTTGAGATTCTCGGTCTTCTGGTCAGGGAAAATCCGGTCACCCAGGTAGGCCGGGCGTGCAACGGACAGGTTCTGGGAAAAATCCAGTCTGTCGGAATCGGAAATAAGAGTTAAAATATCAGCCATTTGTCAATCCTCCTTTAAACCGAGGGAGTCCATACAGGATACAGTTTCACATCTTTGGTCACCTTGACCGAGGTAACGGCAGGCCCACCGCTGGTTAGCGCCCATCCGGTCTGTGTATTACTGGACTTAGTCAGCGGGTAATCCGTAGAGACAGGGGCATAGCTGCCATCCTGGTACTCATTGGCGTCAACCGGAGGCGTGCCCGTACCATCATCCTTTTCATAGGTCACGGTATAGCCGCGGGAAACTTCGGGCGCGTCTACAAACACGATACCGGAAGCCTTCAGATGGGTCTCAGCGGCGCTTTGTACATCCAGCAGCTCCTTCAGCACACGGCCTGCCAGCATGACGCTGCCCTCATGGTCGCCGTGGGTCACATCAACATCGGTAAACACGATGCCGACGGCGCTTGCGTCGTTGGAGGGGTACACTGTGCCGGCGGCAACGATCTTGTTGCCATACTCATCCGCAACGCCCATAGTGTTGGGGATCTGATAGGTTTTCAGCACGAGGCCAACCTCGCTCTCCAGGAAGTTGGGCCGGAACGTGCCATTCACTCTGTAAAAATGAGACATTCGTTTCACTCCTTAGTCGTAGTTTTGGGTGTGTACATTTGGTTGAACTGTTTGGCGTACATCGCCCCTTTGCTCTCGCTGGAGGGCGGTCCGCCAGGTCCCACAGGCTTGACAAAGGTGGGGGCAGGCTTGTCGCTCTGAAAGGCCGCCGGGTCGCTTTCCTGCTGGGTCTTGAGATAAGCTTCAAAACCATCCAGAGCGCCATCCTTAACAGACAGGCGGTTGGCCGTCAGGTCGGCAACGAACGCCTTTTCCGCCGCCTTGGAACTAAACTTCACGCCCTTGTCAGCAATAGAGCGGTGCACAGCGTCCGCATAGTCACGGTCGGCGATCTGCTTCTGGTACTGCTCGGTCTCCGTGGTGTACTTACTCTGTAAGTCGGCAAGCTGCTGCTTGACGCTGTCCACATCACCGGCAGACTTTTTCAGTTCTTCCATGTCTTTATCCCGCTGGGCAAGCTGCTCCTGCGCTGCGGTCAGATCAGTTTTCGCTGTCTCCGCCGCCTTTTTATAGCGTTCAATGTCTTTTCCGTTGATGGCCAGCACCCTGTTCGCCTGTTCCTCTGTCAGTCCAATTTCAAGCAGTTCTTCGGTTTTCATACTATCTCCTTTGCAGCTAGGCTTTTTAGGTCGTTGCCGTGACCCACCGCCCCGCACTTTTAGGCTTGCGGATAGCCAAAATTGATTGATTTTCCCGTAGTTTAACGACTTCGGTCGGTCAAATGTTGTATAAAATCCGCAAATGCGGGTTTTACCAAAAGAAAAAACGTGGGCAACTACCAAGAAAATCTCAGTAGTTACCCACGCTCGGGTCTTCCGCCTCAACGCTTAGAGGCGGGAGCAATATTTAGTTATTATTCAATTCTTGATATAGCCGTTCCAATTCATCCTCTGTTTTCTCTCGTGGAACAGCATCGCCTTTAAGATGAATACCACATCGATCACAATACATTTCGTTTTCTGTATAGGGCATGTCTGATCCACCAACAAAAGTTGTTCTATACCCCAAAAGTCCACCGCATTTATGACATATATAATTATTCACAGCTTCACTTCCTCCCGCTTGATATGTATAATTTTAACACCATCTTTCACGGGAATCAACTCAACGCGGCTACCTTTGGATAGAAGTGCTTCGATTACGCATTTCGCTTTATCATCCAATAATATCGATGCGTTCAATTTCGTCCTCCGTAAATCCAATCAGCAAACCGCTTTCATTCTCTACGTCGAACTCCAGAAATTCATTCTCATCATCGTCAAAATCATAGTCATATCCGTAGAGTGTTCCAACCGTTTCGCGTCCGCTTGTGGAAAAAACTTTAATTTTCTTTCCGAAGTAAATCTCAGGATTTTCAATTATCATTTTTTCCACCTCCCCGAAAATGGAACACCATGAGTTCCGCTTTTGCTATAATGGATTTTGATGCTTCTTGTAATTATTATATCACCGTTTCTATTGATTGTATAGCCAATCTCTCTCCCGGCGTCAATAATTTCTGTGTTTTTCCACTTTGTAAAATCATCTGTAAAAATGATTTTCCCGCTGCCTGCTTTTGCGTTTATAATCGCTTGTAGCTCCTCCATAGAAACTGTTATTACGCTTCTGCCCGGTATAGCCGTAGCAGTCATATGCCGCGCTTGTTTCTCTGGATTGATTTCCAACGGATACCCACCGCTTCGGATCGCCTGCCTGATCGGTGCTTCCGCATCGCGCTGTATTTTGAGAGCTGAAGCCATTTGCTCAGATGCCACATCGGTATAGGTAACCTTCATCCGCTCCCGCTGTAACGGCAGCCCCGCCGCCTCACTGAATGCCTCGTATTCCTTGTTCAGGCGTCGGATTCGGGCTGTTACCGCATGGGCATCCTCTTCCAGTCCTGCGGCCTTGTATGCGGTCTGCTGTCTCTTCAGCTTGCGGACAGTCCGCTCGATCTTCCGTTGCTTCTGTGTGGCCTCATAAGCCGTGTAGTGCTTGCCCTCAAAATCCACGTCGTGACCATCGTCAATGTGGGCCAGTTCCTCGTCAGTATAGGTGCGCTCCATCACACCATCCACAAATGGGTGAAAGCTGTGCTAATGGCGGCAGTTAGCTCCAAGTATTCCAGTTACAGAGCCATACCCACATGTTTCAGCAAAATCAGGATAATCTGCCATCCATATCACCCCCCTTAAGGCGCAAGCAAAATGCACTTTAATATTGCTTTTTGTCTGATTTCATGGTAAAATAGACCACATAGGAGATGATACTTTGGCAAACAAACTTATTGATTTATGTGGTAAGCGTTTTGGGAATTGGACTGTTCTGTTTCGATCATCTGCTCCCGGAAATCATCCAGTTATGTGGAGATGCAAATGTGACTGTGGCGTTGAACGGGATGTATCTGGAGATGCTTTGCGTTCAGGCAAAAGTACGTTTTGTGGGAAGTGTAATAAAAACAAGTCACCACTTTTATTGCGTCGACATACAAACCGCTTGTACCATACATGGTCGGAAATGCGGCGAAGATGTAATGGAAACGCAACAAACAAAGCGTACTATAAGGGAAAGGGCATCTCTTATTGCTCAGAGTGGGAAGATTTTGATGTTTTTGTTGATTGGGCAATAAGAAGTGGATATAAAGATGGATTAGAGATTGATAGGATAGATGGAGATAAAGAATATTCTCCCGAGAACTGTCGATGGACAACTCACAAGAAAAATTCGAGAAACAGAAAAGCGAGGAAAAATAATACAACTGGCGTTGCTGGAGTATATGAACGTCTAAGAAAAGACGGTGTTATTGTCTATCGGGCATCAATAGCGACTGACAAAGGGAAAATAAACCTTGGCACTTTTTATACGCTCGAAGATACAACGGCGGCAAGAAAGGCTGCTGAGCTAAAATATTGGGGATTTAACATCGTCGAGTAATCGCCGGTGTTATTTTTTGTCCCACTTGAAGATTTTCCCTTGCCATTTTTTATGATTTTCCCATCCCATAGGTCCGTCAACATCTCGGGCTCCTATATGTGCCGAAACTTCAACTAAATTTGTGTTCAAATATTCCATCGATTGCTCTGCGTATTTTGCACAGAGCTGAGAAACGCCGGTCATCACTGCACGACGCGCCGCAACGTCGATATGGTCCCGGTGGCCGCTCTCATAGTCCACCATGCGGAGGCCGCTGTCTGCCAGCTGCTTGACGGCGCTCTTGATGGCCTGATTATAGGAGATTGCCCCGCTCATGATCTGCATCTCCGCGCTGTCCATCGCCCACTGATAGGCTCTGGCATAGGGCAGCATGGTCCGCCCGTTGTCCACCAGGAAGCCCATGGATCGGGTCAGGTTGCCGACCTCTCTCTGCGCCTGCGCCATGATAGTGGCAATATCTACGGCGCTCACCAGCGTCTCAGGGGCTGTTACGCCCGCAAGGTCTATGACCTCCCGGTAATACCTCTGGTTCCGCTCCACTACCTCGTCCAGCAGCTTGTCCAGCTCCTTCCGGGAGATGTTGGCGGTTTGCTGGATGGCTTTCTCGATCTCGCCCAGGTCGATACCGTGGGAGCGTAGCGCTCGGATATCCTGTACCGCCACTTCGTTCAGCTCACCGGCGATTTTCAGGCGGGAACAAATTTCATCCAGAAGTTTCAGTTCAAGGGAGCGGTACAGCTCCGCCAGCTCTTCCGGGAGGGAGTCTAATAGTTCTGGAGTGAAGGGATATTTCATTCAATCTCCTCTTCCTCCTCGTCCGTCATATCCTCCATCTTTGGAAGCATCTTCTTTGCCGTGGCCTCGTCCTCGTTGTACCACTTTGCCCGGTACTCCCAATCGTTCATCACACCCATGGAGACATCCTGGCGGTCGTTGGCCCGTTCCTTTTCTTTTGCGTCAGCATCATCAAGGATACTATCACCCCAAGAATAGGTGACCTCATAGTCGCCAGCAGGAGCCAGATTATAAAGCGTGGCATACACATCCATGGCATAGATCAGGCTGTCAAAGGTGTGCTGCAATGCCTTCTGGATGCTGTCGATGGTGACAAACATCCGCTGCTTGCTGTTTCGCACTTCGGTTGCCGTCTTTTCCACGCTCTGCGGGTCAGACAATGTTCCATAGGATAATCCTACCTGAAATTCGATTTGTTTCAGGATATTTTGCAACCCACGGTAAAGTGGTTCGTCCCGAAACTCCGGCTCAAACTGTTCGAAGAATTTCCCATCCCGAGAGAACGGAGCGATCTCAAACAGGCGCTTATCGAAATCCCTGGCCACTGTTTCTGCCGCATCCATGAATATCTTTCTCTGGCCACTCTCGTACTCCCAACGAATCAGGTCCCACTGCTCGTCCGCTCTCCGGATGAGGTCTACCACAGAGCCGCCATAAATAGACATCCCAGTCTGGTCGTCCGTGTCCACATTGTTGGACTGCGGCGGTTTAAAATAAGCGAACAGAGGGCCGTCCAGGTTTTCTATCTTGACTTCTGGCTGGATGTCCGCCCAGTCCAATACCTCGTTCAGATCCGCCGCAGAACCAACCGAACCGCTGCTGTCGCTGTGATATGCCTTGTTCTGGATGGTATATGTAGTACCCTCTAGGCTGTGATACTCTAGGCGGACATAGTATTTGTCGTTGACCTGCGCCTTTTCTCGGAAAACACCACCGACACAAACGCCCGCCGCATCAAATTTCGTCGGTTGAAAAGCTGCCGCGCTGGTAGCATCCACCAGGACGCGATTGCCGTAGATATACGGCTTGAAGGCAATCCCGCCAACCGCAAGCCCTAATTCAAGCTGGCGGAGAAGATTCTCCTGTGCTGCCTTGAACTGCTCGTTGCAATATTCTGCCCGTGCGCTCCCTGCAATGCTCACCGTAAGCTCGGACAGCGTTGGCCTCACCAGCTCCCGGCAAATTGCCGCAGGAAGCCCCATCGGCACCACAGGCGGCACAGCCCACGGCGGCTGATTGATGTACATGGCGTACCACAGATTGATGTTTCGCTCCATGGTCTGGCCTGTCGCAGGTCTCACGCCAAACTCCCGCTGTGTCACCGCCTGGGGAAATATAAAGTTTTTCAATCGGCCCCACAGGCCGGTGATAATGCTCATGCGATTTCTCTCCACATAACCGTATTAGAAAAATACCTTATCATATCCATGGCGTGGTCGTTCTCTTTGATGACTTTGTCCTCTCCAGCATCCCCATCCCACATGTAGGATTGAAATTCCCGAAATGTATTCTCACAGCTTTCATGAAACTTCAGCCGCCCAGTCTGGAGCAAAGTGGCCGTCAGCCGGATTCCATTTAGTACAGAGTTATCAGCATCCCAAACAGCGAACTTTCCGTGTCGGTGTATGCACTCCCTAAAGCTGGCCGCTGAAGGGTCAACAATGACGCGCTCTATTTTCTTACCTTCGGCAAAAGCCTCCAGGTCTTGATAATACTCTTCGTCCGTCTTCTGCTTTCTCTTGGCCCGTCCATCGTAGTAATACTCCTTCATCATGACCGCCTCTCCACGATGGACACGCCATAGGCCCATTGCTGTGGGATTTGCGGTGCCGTAGTCAATGGATATGTAGTACACGCCCGGACCGTCTGGCTTGCCGTGGACGGTATGCTTGTTCATGCTGAACATCGGATATACAAGCCCCTCCGCCTGACGCCAAAGCCCCAAGATATAACGGTCGTAATAAACCGTCCCGGCGTATTCCTTTTTGAGTTCTTCCACTACGTGGCTTGGAAGCACACCGTCATCGATTACATAGGACTGTTGGTAGATGTCCGCATCACTATCCAAGAATTTCTTGAACCAGTGTCCCGGGTTGTCCGGGTTGCATGTCCCGTCAAAGTGAGAATGTTCACAGCGCAGACGGCTTTTGAGCATCTGGAACACGTCCTCGCTCCAAGTTGTCACCTCGTCTCCGTACACATATTCGAAGGTGGCCCCCTGTATGCGGGAGACATGCTTCTTGTTGTCTGCTCCGAGAGCATAAACCTTTTTCCCAAACAGCTCCACCGTGTTGTCACTGCGGATATTTCCAACATTCCCAGACCACCATTGCCGCATGGGTTCCAAAATATTTCGTTCCAAGGTTCCTCTGGTGTTGCCCAGCAGTACCAACAGACCTTCACCTTTTGCGGCAAATATGCGCTGCGGGATAATCACGGTAAAATCAAGAAAACTTTTCCCGCTACCTGTTGCCCCAGTCTTGACGTTCCACCGATGGTTGCAGTTTTTCAGGTACTCCAACTGCTTTTCAGTCAACGGCACTTGGAATCCCCTCCAAAAGTTCGCGCGCTTTTTTCAGCGCATCTGTGTCACCTGGAGTTTCCGGCTTATCCCTCCACTTGTCGGGTCTGCGGTTTTTGAGCCAGAAGATCTGAGCGGTGGTATCAGCTGGGACGTGGCGGATTGTCTGGATGATCTTCGTACCATCTTTATCAGACTTTTCGATTCTTTGTTCCTGATAGTCATACCCAAGTGCGCGCTTTAACAGTGCATTTTCTACTTGTATGTCCACAACTTCCTTGCCCTTTTTTAAGGCCTCGGAAATCTTAGGGTATTTGTTCTTCCAGTCGTACAAAGTTGCTGGGTTTATCCCCATCTTCCCGGCTAATTGCTCGTCAGTCAGGCCATCTCTGGCCCAGCCCTCCAACAGCAAGAGCCCATCCGGTTCCAGCCACCGTTGATATTTGCCTTTTGCCACAATGGGCTCACCACCTCTCGTTCAAATCATCGGCCCAAAAACTCATTGATAAAAAACTGTTGCCCTTTTCCCGTCACCTTCGGAGTCTTGTTCACCGTAACATGCCCATCTGCATGGGTGACGCTGGTCTCCTTGATTTCAAACAAGCCCATTTCCATGGACCGCTGTGTGGGCATGTTGTAATCCGTCCCCGCCCTGCGAATCAGATAGCCGTTGTTCCGCATCCAATCAAAGAGGCGGTTCTGCCCGGTGTCCACGCCGTTCTGCTTCAGCAGCTTAGCCAGTTCCCCCACCAGAATGGAGGTCTTGGAGGCGGCCACCGAATCAGCAAACAGCACCTTCGGGCGGTTAACTGCGTTTTCCTCTTCCAGTGCCTTGATTTTCCTGTCGGCAATCTGTAAGGCTCGGGCCATCACCTTTTCAGGGCTGTTCCATGCCTTTTCCATCTGGAGAAAATACTGGCGTGCTAACTTTCCATTCTCATTCCGTTGGATCATACAGATCTCTTTGGCCATATCGATAGAGAGGACAGCATCGTCAACCATGCGCGAAACCATACGGTTTCCTTCTTGCCGAACCTGCTCATTTTTGAGAAGGTTGAAATCCTCCCCTTCAGAGAACCCGTATTCGCACATCCGGGGGAACCAGTCGGCGTATTTCGTGCCGACCTCCAGGAACTCATGCAGTTCCCGTGCCGATACAGCAGGCCGATCACCAGAAAAGTCTACTTTGATTAGTTCGTTCATGTAGATACCACCCTTTCTATTTTGTTTCCCACCTTTATGTTGACCCAGGGCAGAGGAGTAAGGTGGCACCTCCCTTTTCGGCCCGTCGGCCTAGCCCTGGATTTCAACCAGTCTATTCCCGTCCCCGTCTCGTGCAACAGGGCGCGGTATATATACCCCTTTCGGGGTATGCTGCGGGTTTGGTCAGGCTTTCCGCGGGCCTGTATGTAATCCGCTGTGCGGGTCACATCACAACTTGTTTCTGCGCTTCCTTAATGCGCTGCTTAGCCGTCTCAAAATATCCGGGGTCTAACTCCATGCCGATGAATTTTCGGCCCGTGTTGACACAGGCAACGCCAGTGCTACCACTGCCCATTGTAAAATCCAAAACCACGTTGCCGGGATTGCTATATGTACTGACCAAATCTTCCAACAATGCGACTGGCTTTTGAGTGGGGTGAAATCGTTCGATTTCCTTTTTGTATGAGAACACATTGGGCTTAGATTTTTGGCCGTCCCGCAAATTAAATACCGACGGATATTTTTCATTCATTTTCAAATAATACTCTTTGCGTTTTGATTTGGTTTTTGCAACCCATTCGTCATTTTCGCTTTTTATTTCTTCATAGTCACGCTGAAAAAAACCGGTACTTTGCAACTTCTTATAGTTTTCTCTTGTGGGAATGCAAAACTGAAATCCGTCAGTACAATAATGTGAGTACATTTGGTTGCCAAGAAGTTCTTTGCACTTTTTTGACGAGATGTTGGCCCTTTGGAATTCTTGCCTGAACCAATTCCTTAACGGATTTGTATTTTCAAAGTCATAGAAAGCAAACCCGCTGTTTTTTGAGAAAATAAGAATGTCCTCAAAATAGCTTACAAGATTTTTCTTGCATCCAAGAACATTTCCGGCATTATTTTTTAGCCATATGCCACGATATGAAAACGGCATAGATTTTGGCGCAGAACAAATGAGTTGTGTTGTATATGGGTCAATCGAAAACAATACACATTTTCCGTTTGGCCGCAAAACCCTATTGCATGCACCCAAAATTAAATCGGCGCTGAGCGGTATGTCCCAAGTGATTTTTTTGTCCGTCCACCCCTTCAAATCGTGAGTGCTTTTCTCTATTACTCCATACGGTGGGTCGGTCAGCACCATATCCACACTGCAGTCTGGAATGTCTTTCAACAGTTCCAAGCAGTCGCCCTGCATCAAATTCATACTTCTTCACCTTTTCTTTTTTGGTGCCACCGCCCGCCTCATGCGGCGAGGAGAGGCATATATTCCCGGCAGCAGGAGGCCGACTGCCGGGTATAGGAAGGAGAAAGAGATAGGGAGCACAGGGTATGCCCCCATGCTCCCATTGTCGCATAAATTCAGATTGTGATTCCTCAAAAAGGAGGAATTATCAAATTCTTCTATGAGACGATAAAGGTTTAACTACACACGGATAATCTGTCCGACCAAGCAGGTAATCTGTTGATACTTCGAAATAGTCAGCTATTGCCTCTAGTGCATCCGCTCCAGGCTTTCTCTCTCCAAGTTCATACCTTCTGATTTGGTCAGGCGATATCCCGCATAAATCAGAGAGTTTATATCGGCTCAAGCGGTTCCTCTCTCTCATTCTCCTCAGCCTCTCCGGGAACTCGTTCAAGGGCTATCCCTCCTCGTCCATTAAGTCAAGGATGTAGGTCTCTAAAGCAGCTTCGACATTAAAGCTTCTGGAAAACAGCTTCTTATTTTTCGTCTGTCGAAAAGTCGTGATTGATATGCCAACCGTATCATCAGGGACTTGGAGCTTGTACTCTTTCATTGTCCGCCCTCCATCCCCATAAACTTCCGGCACATGGCCGCAACCTGGATGGCCTCGCAGGCAAGTCGGACTGCGGCGTTTTGTAGTTCTTTTGGCTCTGTTGGAACGTTGCACTTTGTTTGTCTCCATAAGCAATTCAGGCAATATTGCATGGCATCAAATTCGCCCTCGCACTCTTCCACTTCTTCCAGAATCACCGCATATCCCTCATGCGCCGAATGAAACTGCGGGAACCGCTCGTTGGCGGCGGTAAGCTCCTTGTCCACCAGGGCTCGAACGTCGTTTTCGATAACGTTCATTCCTTCACCTTCTCTCTCAGCCTATTCAGATAAAACAGTGCTTTGTCCAGGTCCTGTGCTTGATTTCCTTTGAGCGGAGACCTCCAGATATACTTGACCGCCTGCCATGCCAGACCGGCCTGCACTGTGTCCTGGTATCCCATGACCATGCTCTCTAGCGCGTCTATGCACTCGACAGACCCGGCGGTGTAGTGGGGCGGGTGTTGGACCATGTCTGGCCGATCTCCAAAAACGCTGACCAAATATTCGTCTGGCACTGCAAAATTTTCTTCGCTCATTCCACACCTCCGATGATCTCGTCAAGGGTGACGGACTGACCTGACTTGATTTCTGGAAATAGCGAGCTTTCAATATCTGCAATCCACCCATCTTCGGCTCCAGTTATGCCTAAAACTTTACTGCCTCGCAACCGCTCAATGTGTGTTGCTTCGGGGAACAGCACGCTAATTATCTTTGCTGATTCCACCTCCTGCTGGGTGAAGTGGGGCTTGCGTGGATACTTGATGCCCAGTGCCTCCAAAACACGTCGTACAGTCACGCGGTCATACTCTTTGACATTCTCCGGCAGTTCTTGGTACGGGAGCATATCGGGATGGTCATCAATTCCCTGGCGTTTCTTCTCTTCCCACCATTCGTTATGTACTGCCTCACAGATTTTTTCAAATTCGTCACCCAGCACCTCACAAATTCTCGGCTTGTCCATGTTGGCCTCCTCCTTTCGTTTTGCAGCTTCCCACGCCTGTAATTCCTGGCATGTTTCGTGACATGATTTTATTCCTTCTGTGCCCAAGCTGCCCCATCCATGGTCGCATGTGCTACATGGATATTTCGTAGGAAAATTATATGCTTCATCGATGATATGGGTAATTTTCTTGTCAGTTATTCCGTACATGGTCGCCCTCCTTCCGCTTGCCCTCACTACAAAACTTAATCCGCAAACTGGTACGCATGAATGGGGCATCATAAGCTGGGCAAGCTGTTGTATTTTTATGTTTACATTCTTGGCGCCTGACCACAGGCACGGCGTCGATGGTGGGGGCCTTATCTACATCCTCCGGCATAATATCAAGTGGTAATTTATCTGCATCAATCAGCCTCATGCTCGTCCTCCTCGCCCATGCGAGCGCCGCACCACGGGCAGAAAGTAGCACCCTTGTCTCCATCGTCGCTGTACTTTTTGCACTCCGAACAATACGGGATTTTTCCAGGTTCAAAAATCCATCTCCCGTGCCTGACCTCCGCAACGTCGGCGGCTTTCAGGCTAAAAAGAATAGATTTGATTTGGAAATAGGCATCAGTTCCAATGGCCTTGTCGAGAATGTCTTTTGAACTGAAATAATTATCCATCCTGCTCCCTCCGTAGTGCGGCCGCTGCTTCTTCTTGGGTATCTCCAAATACACACCCTTTGTCCATATCCTGCAAAACATTGATGGCGCTTGCATAATGGGCTTGTGCCGGTTTTGGGAAGCGTGTACTGCACACATAAACCCATCTCGGAGGTTTGAATGGCAGCACCACGCACCGCCCCTCATCGTCAGCCTTTTTGAGTTCCCGGAGGCGGTCAATGGGGCCGAGGTCCCGGAAGTTATCTAGTTCCTCCAGTAATTCTAATTTGACCAGGGCATAACCTTCTGGGATTCTGCTCTGCTCCCGCTTCGCCTGCTCCAGCTCGGCCAGAACTTTCATGTATGCCCGTTCTGCATTTTCATAGAGGTGTTGCCTATTGTCTGCGCTCCTCCTTTGCCGCTCTACTTCGTCCCGCAGCTTCTCGTTTTCGGCCTGGAGCGTGGAGAGGGCGGTGGCGGCATATCCACAAAGGTTTTGGCATTCTTCTTCGCCATATTCTAATTCGCATTTATTACACGCCTTTGAGTTATCATCGGCACAACATTTTAGGCAACGCTTAAGTTTCTCAATGTCCATCAGGTGTCCTCCTCTCCCTCCGGCGGGCGGCGGTAAAATTTTGCCCCTAAAGTTTCTACGGCGGATTCATAACTTGACCATCCGCAACCATAAATCAGCGATACAGCACCCCATCTTTGCGTCCCAACTAATGCCCAATGACCGCATTGATTCCCAGTGTCTGAGGGGAAAGTCATGTAAACCGGCTCCCCGTTCATCTCCCGCAACTCCTCCAGCGTCAGCGGATCGTTCGGCGGGGTGAGGGTGGGATCTCCCTCCAATGCAGAAATCAGCATATCAATAATTTGAGCCGCTTGATGATATGTGTCAGTGTCCCTCCATGCGTCAGCGGCTTTCTTTGCCAGCCGAATAGTTTCATTGTTCCGGTCCATCTTTCAGCTCCCCCAATCTCTCCATCACCATCTCCACTACTTTGTGAAATACGGACATTTCTCCCATCCTCCCGCCTCTGCATACTTACAGGATTCAGCTATACATCGTTTCCCCTGATAGTCAGGGTGTCCACACGCTTTCGGCCAATCAGGGTAAAATACACTGTTTAGCCCAAGAAGGGTAGAGAGGTCAGGGCCACAGAACTCCGGCATAGTCCGTCGCTTAAAATGGTCCCGTACCTCTGCTGGAATGTCCTCAAACTTTGGAAATTCCTCAACCAGCCCAGTATCAGTATGCTTTAATGTGTATGCGGTTTTTGTCCCGTTGGTAAAATATCTGCAATCAATGCTCATTTGTCATTTCCTCCATATTGTTAATTTTCTCCATCACCATCTCCACGGCCTCGTCCGTCATGGGAGCGCCGCACCATGCGCAGAAAGGTGTTTCTACATCAGGGGTTCTCCCGCATTTTGTACATCGGCACTGTATATTTCCAGCTCCCAAAGGCGGTAAATAGTGTTTCCACACACCCCTCCAGACCTTCTCCACCTTCTCCCGGCTGATTTTCCCCATATATCTACAAATCCTCCATTCTGTGTAGTATTATTTAACTGCGTGGAAAGTGAGGTGATTTCATGGTCATGCATCCAGTTTCCTCAACGGACATAGCCAGTATCGGATATGAAAATGGGACTCTCTACATCTCATTTCATAAGGGTGGCACCTACGCCTATTTCGGTGTCCCGCAGTCTGTATATGCTGGGCTCATGTCCGCAGGGTCCCACGGAAAATACTTCCACTCATTTATCAAGGGTAGGTATGGATATTCCAGGGTCTAATCTATAACTACCAGCACCACCGCAGGGCCGTTTACTGAGACTGTCACATCTTGGTACGGCTCTGCGATGTGTGTTTCTACGCCCTCACGCTTTCTTAGTTCGTCTACCAGATCGCAAGTCTTAAACTCAGATAACTGCTCCCGGCTGACGGGGCGGAGGGCAGAGAGGGCCAGCGTAAATGCGTCCCTGATTACCGATTTTCCAGGATACATCTCCCTTGCTGTCATCAGAATCTCAACCGCTTCTTCCCGCGTCATGGCTGGGCCTCCTTTCCATCCCCAAGCGCCAAGTATCCGCCTTGATAGAGCTGGTACAGCGTCCGGCCCTTCCCGTCTGTCAAATAAGGCAAAAACACCTCGTCGAGCTGGACTTGTCCGGCCTCGATAATCGCCATCTGTGCCATAATCCAGTCCCGCACGTTGCGCCAGGCTGTGCGCTCGGCCTGCCCCGGAGTTGCTTTCACTTTCTGTCGGGCGAATACCGCTCGAACGCCCTCCACATTGGCCGGGAGTGCGAACCCGCGTGGCCCGTCCTGTGTCTCAATGCCAAACATAACACCAATGGGATGCCCCGCCGCGTCATAGTCTACCATGATCTTCCGTGCCCCATGGCTGGCAAGTGCCCCTTGGATTTCCCCCAGGCTTTTATAGACATCAATGGTGGTCGTATAATTCTTAATCGCCACTTTTCATTCCCTCCAGCATCTCCATCTCCTCCGCGCTCAGGATCGGCGCGCGGGTGTTCCAGGCGAGGAGGGCTGAATCCTTTGCCCACTTCTTTTTCAACGCCCACCGTCTCAGTTCCATCCAGCAATCCCGGCATTTAATTGATGCCAAATATCCCATATCTCCAGACAGGGCTCCGCGCTTTTCAAAACAAACAATTCCGGCTTTTCCGCCACACATACACGGCACCAGCACCCCCGCCTCCGTCAGCCGCTTCGCCGCCTCGTGGTCGCCCAGGAGGGCAGCCCGAACGTCCTCGATCATGCTGTTTTCTCCTTTCGTTTTCTACGCTGATTCAAAAGCTCGAACCGATATCCTCTGGGGTCTAGCACACCATGGTATAGCCTCCTGTCCATAGCAGAGATAGACAAGCTGTTCTTCCTGGCCGCATCGGTGACGCTTGGATATATCACTTCATTCCCGTGCAGGTCCAGGCGAATAACGGGCCTTTTATGGGGCCGTCCATGATATTTTCGCCCAGCCTGTCCTGGTTTGACCGCAACAAGATTTCTCAGCTCACAATCCAGCTTGACGCCGTTTCGGTGTGTGATATGTAGTCCATCCCGCTTTGCCCGGCCTTCCCAAAAGGCATCATCCATTAGCCGCACAAGAGCCGCCTTGTACTGTTTCCCTTCCACTGTCCGCAGGTAGACCACCGCCCGGTTTCCGCTGATTCTTGCCCTGATATCGATCCACTGTTTTCCGTCCCACTTCTGGACCTGGGCCTCCTCGTTAATGCGGTAAGGGTATTGATAGCCGTTGATCTGCCTCCAGGTCATACCCGTACTCCATCCAGCGCTGCAATCAATCTGTCAGCATTCGCTAATGTACGGTTTTTTCGGTAAGCAGTTTGGGCGGCTTCAACCTGTCTGTATGTCTCTGCCCAGAAATCGCCCATCTTCCTCCAACTTTCCATAATGCATTTTTCCTTGTTATATTGATAAGTCATTTGTCCCTTCTCTTTGATAGCCTGATCTCTATCCTTTGATCCTGTACGTAATCCTCGATACATTGTCTGGAGAAAATAAAATGCGCATTGATCCACCAATGATAATCCATCAGGCATCGGCTCTCCGTTAGCCGCTTCTGTCTCATATGGGAAAACCATCATTTCTCCTCCTCGTTACCCATGTTACCGAAGGTTACCAACATAGGGTAACCGCTCAACGCTTACTCTCCCAACGGTTTCAAGGTTCGGTTACCCGGTTACCCGAAAAATTTACACTTAGAAAAAATATTTTTTGTTTTCGCAAAATATTTTTTTTAGAAAACATATCAAAAATAGGGTAACTTGGGTAACCGGGTAACCTTTCAAGGAAGCAGTTCATCGCTATATTCTTCAAAAATGTTGTCATTTTCATTCAATTTGATAGCAACAAGGCGACATGAGTGTCCATTTATCTTTTTTACGATGGTTGGCTTTCCGTCCTTCCCGACTTTGATGTTACCCGTGTTTCTCGCCCATCCTAGAAATGCGGAGGCATTGTATCCTTCTTCAGACATAATCTGATCGAATTTAGACCGAATAATATAGACATAATCATCATCAATGCTGCCCCATACCTCGCCCTGCCGGTCTGCGTCCTGGCTGAACCGGGATTGATTGATATTGATAAAATCATAGAGGTATTGAAGGGCTCTCCCATTCTGGTTGACTGTCTCTTTGGAAACGAGATATGGTTGTATATCCTCTGGACGGAGCAGAATGCCATCCTGGAAAATCAATTCCTCGGTAAGTCTGTCAGCCGCCAAAATGAGAGCTGCGGAGGCCGTCTGCTTGTCCATCGTGTCTCCAGTTTTAAGATGCTCCTGCATATCGTTTTGAAGGGCTTGTACACGCTCAAAAGCTCCATCCTCCATAAGCCACGACACAAACTCTTTTCCAGCAAATCCATAGTTGCTGTAAAGTGTGGTCGCAACCAGCTTAGGATCATCAAACAAGTGCTCTGCATGGCAATCGATCTCAATGGTCCGGTTCACCGCCCCTGCTCCACTGTTGGGAGATATGATAGGGAACTCACCTGTTGTGATGATGCAGTTGCGCCAAGTCGGGGTTTTCTGAAGTCCACCCTGTTTCCGTCCCCTGGCACGTCCCACGCCTTCAGACAACTGGTAAATCATCCGGTCGAAGTCTTTTCGGTTGTCCTTGATTAGTTGCAGTTCATCGATGATAAGCGGGATGGAGTTGCAGAAAGCGGCCCCAAGTTCTTTGCCAACCTCTGTTGCGTTGAATGTCTGGATGTACTTTCCGACTTCCGGGTCTGCCCATACACTGGCCGCCAATAACAAACCAACGGTCTTGCCCGTTTCCGTACCGCCCCATAGGTGGACAAAAAATGGGAGGCAGTTGCAAGGCTTTACTAAAACGGAGGCGAAAGAGGCAGCCAGTACGATCCGAGCAATCACGTTTCCCGGCGTCTTTCCGGAACGCACCGCCTTGACAATATCCAGCCACACGTCACGTCTCCCGTGCTCCTGGATGCTCTCAAACCGGGTCCGGTACTCCTCCTCTCCATCAAAAACTAAGTCTTCAACGTAAGGGGAAAAACCATAGTCATCGATCCATCCCAGCCGGCCAACACTGGAAACCTCTGGGATTTGTTCGTAATTAAGCTGTTCCACGTCGGCCAGATATCGAACCAACGGCTTACTCGTCTCGCTGTTGACCATAATTCCGTACTTAGAAAGGCCGATGATGGATCGGCTATCAGAAATCACGTTCCTATCTTCAATCACACTTCCCCACCGGCGGCCCAGGCTGAACGCTAGCTTAACCTTGTGGATACCTGTGTCAATGTTCACAAGACGCTGAACCGGCATGATGGGGTGATAGCAGGCCACCACCTCGAAGCCCATTTTGTCGGTGCCGTAAATGCCGGTGTCCGAGGCTGACCACCCGCCGCAGTCCAGTTCCATTTCCTGACCGGAAAAGTCCGTTTTGTTGTATCCTGGGGTGACTGTACCGCTGACGGTTTCCATGTATGCCTTGAACAGCGCGGCCAGATTGCGAATGCCAACAGTCTGTGCCTGAGCGGACATGCGGCCCAAGAGCTGTTTCATCTCAAATTTATTTTCTTTGTGTGCGTATAAATATTCAAACGGCTTGGTGGTCGTCAAATAGTCATCGCGGGTATAAGCGGGCACTTCATCCAATGCTCCTTGCCTCCCTTCTCAATAAAGTCGTCAAGCCAGTATTCGATATACGGGAGGCGCTTGACGGCCTCGACATATAATGGATGATAGTAAGCATCATCGCCTTGACGGACTGGTGGGAAAATCTCCAGAACATCCTTCCAGTAGTGCAGTTCATAGGCCATGTAGCGAAAGTTCTCGTCAGCCTGATCCTTTTTGCGCCTTTCCTCCCGCCGGGCCTCCAGGGCCGCTGAACGGGCTGCACGGTCCGGCTTACTGGAGGTAAGGCCCAGGTGAAAGTCTGCGTTGATCCGGAGCACCGCCTGACGGAAATTCAGGTCAAAGAGGCGCATTACGAAGTCAATGATGGAGCCGTGTGCTCCGCAGCCAAAGCAATGAAATCCGCTCTCTCCATCGTACAGTTTCAGACTGGCGGTGCGGTCCCCTGTGTGGAAGGGGCACTTCATAAAGCCAGAGCGGTTGACCTCAAACCCATAGTGCTCCGCCACCTGCTGGGCGGTAAGCATGCTGCGGATATCAGAGGCCATGTCCATACCCTCACCCCCGCTTCAAACGATCTCTGACCCAGTAATAGAGGGTACTGTAAAGGATTTGAGCTGTCTCAGAGGGCTTGCAGAAAGTGATTGTCAGGTTGAACCGGGCCTGCCAGGACAGGAGCGTAGCGGCGAAACTCTGCGGTTTTAGATCTGACCGATAATTATGCAAGAAGATGTCAGTCCAGGAGGCGTTCTCCACGATCAGAAAGATCTTGATGCCTCCGGCCTTTGCCCGGATCATTTCCCGCTCGAACCTCTCACGGCCTGATGTAAAGTTCCCCGCAATCTCGTCCAGGTTAGCCTTGCGCTCCACCACAACCTCGTCCTCAAAAGTAGTGTCACCCAGCATAACGGAGTAGTCTCCGGTCTCCAAAGCCCGGCTCTTGTGCTGGATGTTGTGCTTGTCTAGCCAAGAAATAATGTGCTGGTGAACCTGTTCCCGGCTGTCAGTAATAACTACCAGCTCTTTCAGCTTTTGCTTGATCTCCGCGTCTGTGTAGTGGGTCATCATTGAACCACCTCAGTTCCACGGCAGTTCGGATTCATCTTCAAGATCGGACAGTCTGGTCAGTTCTTGCCGCTCTGGCAGTTTCCCGTCCCAAGGAGGGAGCTTTTCTGCACGGTCTTTGCTGATGAAATACTGAACTTTCAGATACCCCTTATCGTCCTCTTTTAGCCGGGCAGCTCCAACAGCCCCGATCCAGGTAGGCAAGGTGAAGTCTCCATCATCGATATTAAAGGAGTCAAAAAACTCCGTCAGATTCCTATTAGTCCATTCATTCCCTTGCACGATATAATGGTTGATCGTAATGCTGCTTCCATTGGGCCGAATCCCAATCACCAGCATGGGGTTTCCGGCTTTGCTCTCTTTTTCATCTACGCTGACGATCTCAACCCGGTAATCCCCGGGCGTTAGACGGGTGCGCTCCTCACGCTGATAGCTGTCCCAGTTACTCATATCTCAAGTCCTCCTTGCACTTCTTATAATGTTTACAGATAACACAAAGCCCTTTACATGTTTTGCGGCTCTTGATGAAATGAATGATGAATTTAGGCATATCTGCTCCTCCAGTTCTGGCAGTACAGGTCCACCAGACTTGTCTTATCCATCCAACGCATAAACTGCCGGACAGTGTTTTCAATAGGGACCGTATCTTCCGGGCTGTACGCCTCCCGGTATATATAGTTCCCATCGCTGATAATGTACTCAAAGCGCTGGACCTCCGGGCAGAGGTAGAAATACATAGGGTGCTGTGGACTGTCAAGATATTTCCCCACATGGTATGTCCGGCTAAACTTGGTATCATAAATGACCCCAGCCTTCAAAAAGTCTAGGATTCCGTAACAGATAAACTCTACGCCGTCCACTACCAGCGGGCGGGATGCCTTAACTTGATACTGACCCTGGGCGATAATTTGGCAGATTTCCAGCACCGGCTTGTACCACTCCTGCTCCGGTCCGATTTCAGCCCCTTCACTAACTGCGTGGACCATGTTTTCAAAGCGTATGCCGTCCAGCATGGCCTTTGATTGGGGCTTTTTCTCCCGGCGGAGAGTGGATAAAAATTCATCCATCCCCCCGCCCTTGATTGCATATTGCCATGAGGACAACAAGCTCTGCGTCAGCAGGAACTTATTGCTTTGCCCACTCATAGGTTTTGCTCTCCTTGCTGTAAACGATCCCAAGTGCTTTCAGCCGCTCAAAAAGGGCCGCTTTTAGTTCCCGTTCGCTGGTCAATGCATGGGTCAAGCCCTTGATAGCACTCATGGCTTCGCTCACATCTTCCGGCTTTTCAATCGCCTCTATGGCGAGCCGGCCGGCCGCCATCGTCTCCTCATACTGTTCCTGCTGGGGCTGAAGAGCCGCCTTTTCAGCTGCAATATTCGCTTTGACCTGGAAGAACAAACGAGTCAAGAAGTCATTGGGCTCTCCATCCTTCAACTCTGGGACCTTGATAAGCCCCTTGATACCATAGGCTGCCTTGGCGTTATAGTTCATGGTGGGGGTGAACCCCAGATATCTCTCCCCGTTGACGATATGGAGGTAAGCACCCAGGTCGGCGGGCTGCCAGACCAATGTCTTGGCAGAGCCTTCGCATACGATGTCATAGAAGATATCGTCTCCTTGCCGATCCTTGGCGGCGTGAAAGAGGAATATAACATTGAACTTTTTACGAAGATCGGCGGAGAGACGCAGGAACTCAGTCTTTACAAAGCCATAACCCTGTTGGGAAAATCCTCCAGATTTCTTACTGGCAGAGGGTTCATTTCTCATGGCCCAGTCTTTCATCAAGTCGATGAGTGCCCCACAGGTATCGATGACTACCGTCTTGTGGTGCCCTTCAAAACTCCTGATGTCATCCAGCAACTCCTCGTAGGTCTTGACCATAGAACTGTCCTTTCGATGCTCTGGCTTGACACGGGCCATACCTTCATCAGCATCTACCAGAACCACATCCGGTGCGGATAGGGACAGCGTAGTTTTGCCGACTCCAGGCAACCCGCTGATAATCATGATGATGTTCTTGTTGGAAAAATCCATGTTTTCAGGTTTTACAATCATTACTCTTTATCCTCCTTGATTTCTACCAAGTCAAACCCCTGGATTATAATCTGAGAAACAATGTATTTTGCTGTCATTCCAGTTTCACGTTGAAGCTGTTTTACCAGCGCTTCCGCCTGTCTGTCTAGCTTGACCACACCACAGAAAGACGGCTCTGGTCGGTGGACGGTCAAAATAATTTTCTTATCCATTCCAACCTCCAGGGATTCTGTCTCCCCACTTCTCATCTTCAATGTAATCTAACAGTTCATCACACTTCGCCATCAAATAGGGATTGTCCCACGATGGATACCCCGTCCGCATGGCAGCGGTGATGTCTGGATGTTCGATGTTCTCCATTTCATCACCCCATGACCCAAAAAGCAAATGCCATACCGCCCCAGAAGGTCAAGCAGAGTATTGCTCCTACTCCGATCATCCACCGGACCTCTCGGGCCCTCTGGCGGCGCTCTTCTCGTGTTCTCATTCTTCTGTTTTCTCCTTTTTATCGCCGATGCGGATCTTTGCCATCTCAATAGCCAGCATATAGACCTTTGCATGGTCGTTATCCCCATGAGTCTTACGGACCTTCTTCGCAAACTCATCAAGATTTCCAAAGAAGCAGCCGCAAACGACTTTAATAGATCCATCCCTGCAACGAAAAAATGTTGCCGTATCGTTTCGAGATCCAATAGCCCCGATCCAAAATATAGCGCCGATTTCTGACACCTCGGCGTTGCCGGACACCCTGGCGTTGCCGGACACCTCGGCGTTGCCGTACACCTCTGCGTTGCCGTACACCTCTGCGTTGCCGTACACCTCTGCGTTGCCGGACACCCAGGCGTTTCCATTTTGGCTTAGGTTTTTCTCGCTTTCCAAAAAACCTCCTAAATCTCCAGCGGAAACACAGCCAAACGAGGAAAGCGCCTTGATGCGATATAAGATGTGTCCAAAAACGATTTTCGTCTCAGAGGTAAGCTCATATTTCTTCATTTCTTCCTTCTCCTATCCCATATGTCCCAAATTATCAGCGCCATTGCTACAATAATGCAGGCGTATGCGCCCACGAGCATCCAGTCACGCAAGCTGATTCCCTCCCAACGTCATCAAATAAAACCACTGCTCCTGAGTGAGACGAACCTCCTGCTCGTCCAGGAGCTTTGCGATAGAGCCATCGCCACAGCCGATCTCATGGGCAAGGCCCCTTTGTGATAGCCGGTGCCGCTCCATAGCTCGCTGGGTGATGCGGCGGATGGTCTCATTCGGCGTCATCGTCACGCCTCCCCATATACCGGATCAGCTCATCAAACGTCATGCCATAGGCCGCCCGGGTCAAGCGGTCCATCAGGAGTTTAGTGTTGCTGGCCTGACGCTCAAGGTCTTTTATTGTACTTTTCTCATCCATATTCTTTCTCCTTCCTCTTGACAGGCTCGAAAGAACATGGTACATTTGTTCTATCAAGCCTGACTGCCGCTTTCAATCAGGTTTGCTAGCCCTGGTCGGCGGTGGTGCGCCGGCCGGGGCGCTTTTATTCTGTGTAGATGCCACTCGAAGCAAGCTTAAGCGCCTCGGAAATGGCAGCGTCTCTTGCTGTGGGTCCTTTCCCGTGGATCGTCTTCCCGACCGACGGGGCCGGTTTACCGTGTAAGCTATCACCCCATGCTTCGAGGTAGAAATTAGCGTCACGTCCTTGGTTGTACTGCCGGACGCAAATTCGGAACCCACGGAGAAATTTCCCTTGTCCGCGGTTTTCCCATGTCTTTTTGTCAAACGTCAACTCTTTCGCCTCCTCGCCCTCTCCCGTGTGCCACCACGGGCGGGGCATCCTCATTTTCCAAGGTTCCCTCCATGTACTGGATGAAAGCAAGGCGCGGGATCTTTACCCGGTTCCCAATCAGTGTTACAGGGAACCCGAGGAGTTCCGGCCTCTTCTTTGCCGCTACTCGGATATAGTGTGGATTACAACCAAGCGGCCCGGCTGCCTCTGCTGGAAGAAGGACATCTTTGTCCATGGCCTTGATTTCTGCCAGCGTCATAACGTCTCCTTTCTGCCGCGGATGCGACGTTTTGGTTGTCCCCCTTCCTATGCCGTGATAAAATATAAGCGGTTAGGAGGGAGGTGAGATTATGGAAGTAAAACTTACAAAAGATGCAGACAAGTTGATTTGCTTGATTTATGAGGATTATCTATTTAGGCGGGAACACGGTGTTTCAAAAGCATCTGCAAAAGCGTATGCAGAAACAACAGATTGGCCGAAGTCTCTAACTGATGAGTTTTCCAGAGATGATGTACGAGACACACTTCGAGAACTAAAAGCTGCTGGATTTGTTCGTTCCTATCTGTATGGTGGATTCTCTCTAACAGATCAAGCTATTGTCTACATGGAAAGTCGATTTCCAAACGGAATTTCCCAGGTTTTGGACTGGCTTGGAAAGATTAAAGGTGCGATCCCATTCATGTAACCTTGTGCTGAATATCAGCCTCATGGACTTCGATGTGAATGACTGCTTCCATCACTCCATCGGGGCTGATATTTTTGACATCTAATTGAGTTACAAAATTCAGCCTTACTCCGTTCAGAAAAACACCATCTTCGGTGCTTACTAATTTGTTCAAGCGGTTCACCCCCTTTTCATCTCCGCCCCGTCAGGGGCAGGGCCTCTTTTATTGCGCTGAAAGGATAATGCAGCTATTAACAAGCGCCGCAACTGCCATTGCAAATACAGACCATTGGACCACCTCATGGATTATGGGGTGGTTTTCTTTTAACCAAAGCCACATGTGTTTTCCCCCACTTCATTCCCCGCCCCGTCAGGGGGCGGATTATTTTTCCATTTTCATGGAATAGTCCGGTTTATTGTGCTTCTGAACTGGTATCCTGACTGCAATCCTGAATCTCCAAAATATCCCTGATGGCCTGGACAATCTTAGGGGCATTACGCTTTCCCTTTAAAATCTTATCCATGTACCCGCTGTCTGCAAAAAGCCCCGTCCGGTTTGTGATCTCCTCCTCGAGCCACTTCTGCGTCTTGCCACGCTTCAATAGCTCCGTCTTTACGCACAAACCAAACGGCGTGAATTTGCATGAATCCACGAAAATACCTCCTTCCGTACATTTATGGTTGACAAGTACTTAATATTGTACTAATATGTAAGCACCACCAAACATTGTACTTTATTTCGTGCTTGCCATGACTGCATTATAGTACTAGATTAAGTGCAAGTCAATAGTTTCGCACGAAATTAAGTGCTTTTGTGATCATGCACAAAACGGAGTACTTAATTATGAACAACTTGTACGAAAGAATTTTTTCCTTATGCTCTGAGAACGGGATAAAACCTGGGAAAATGTGTACGGATTTAGGAATCAGCAGAGGGAATATTTCAGACCTTAAAATGGGAAGAATCGAAAGCCTATCAGCAGATAAACTGGCAAAAATCGCAACATATTTTAAAGTATCTGTTGATTATCTTTTAACTGGCGAAGAAACAAAAAAAGCACCCACCGATGGTGAGCGCATAGTCAGCGACGACGATATTATGTTTGCCCTGTGGGGCGACTCCGACGACGTGGACGAAGACGACCTGGACGACGTAAAGCGATACGCCGCCTTTGTCCGGGAAAGGAAGAAGAAAAAATGATGGACCTGATGGGCCTATACCGTCTTGCGGAAGATAATGATATTGCGGTAGATTGCTTTGAACTGAAAAAGCGGGAGGCCCTTTCGGTCATGGATAGCGATGGGACTTGCTATATTGCAATCGATCCATTTAAATTAGCTTCGGAGCTAGATGAAAAAATGAAGCTGGGGCACGAACTTGGGCATAGCGTGACAGGTAGTTTCTATAACGAGTATGCGACTTGTGCTGTAAGGCGGAAGCATGAAAATCGTGCAGACAAGTGGGCAATCAATGAATTTGTTTCGGAGCAAGAATTGGACGAAGCCATTGCTGACGGACATACAGAGATGTGGGACTTAGCGGACTACTTCCACGTCACTGAAGATTTTATGAAGAAAGCTGTCTGCTGGTACACACATGGGAATCTGGCGACAGAACTGTATTTTTAGTTAGAAATGGTGGTGCATTGGGGTGGAACCATTTAAGGTCCCATTTTTTAAGCGAAGCCGCGAAAAATTGGCGATGGATATTTTCCTCGATGCTGAACTATATGCAAATGCCGCGAATAAGGCAAGGAGTATATCTGCCTTTATAGAAAATTACGACCTCCTTTTAGATGCCTTTAAAAAGCTTTCTGCAATGAATGGTAGAATATCTAACCTAAAAGGAAATTTGACTGCTGAGTATTGGAAATTTGAGAGCGAATTTCAAAAACATCTGCACGATGCCATAGCGCGAAGTGCAGACGAAATTGTTGATGAGCACAAAGGGGTGTACAAATACGATAATCCGCATGTCAAGTCAAGAATCATACAGTATAAAAAAGACGTGGTAGAATACGAACATCGATGTAGTGTCGAGAATAAAGAGTTTGCATGGGCCCAATTCCGTTTTTTGTGCCACGAGTGTAATACCTTGGAGTTATTGAGACAAGACCAGATACAATTAAATTCTGATGTTCCTAATGGGTACGGGCTAGGCGAAGATCAAATTCAGAGCATTATTGATGCAGAAAAGAAATGGCAGATGGACCAGCAAGGTATTGGCATAGTAGATAGTATGGAAGGCCATGACTTCGAGTATTGGTGTGCCGATCTTCTGCGGAAAAACGGCTATGAGAATGTAGAAGTAACCCCAGGCAGTGGAGACCAGGGAATCGATGTGCTTGCAGAGAAAGACGGCATTAAATACGCCATCCAGTGTAAGTGCTACTCTAAAGACCTTGGAAATACGCCCGTTCAGGAGGCGGAGGCTGGACGTGTGTTCTACGGTTGCCATGTTGGTGTAGTTATGACCAACAGATATTTCACAAAGGGGGCAAAGGAACTTGCGGAGAAAACAAGGACCATTCTTTGGGATCGAGACAGGCTGGAAGAAATGCTGGAAAAGCAATAAAAATCCCCCGCCCCAATATTGACCATTTGAAAACGCACCTACACACTACTTCACAAAATTCCGAGGTCTTATCAATATGAACCATCTCAAACACGAAGACATCACCTCATGGACGGTAGAGCGCATCAAGTCCCTGGACGATGACTCGTTCTGTTCTGAAGCTCGTGCGTTCCTGATGTACGCCAAATCCCGCAAGGGGAAACTGTCAGAGGAGGAGCTGCGGCATATCATCCAGCAGACTGAGCAGATCAACGAAGAGCTGGACAGGAGAGAGAAGAGGAGGAAGGGGTTGTTTGGGTTTTGGGGGAAATAAAAGCCCCGCCCGAGGTGGCGAGGATGAGAAACTAGAAAGGATAATTGTATGGGAGATAAAAAGACAGCAATCAAGTTGTTTGAAAGTAAGGAAATCAGAACAGCTTGGGATTCTGAAAAAGAGGAATGGTATTTTTCAATCCAAGATGTTGTAGAGGCGTTAACCGATAGTGCAGATGTAAAACAGTATATTAAAAAGATGAAATCCAGAGACCCAGAATTAAATTTGAACTGGGGTACAATTTGTACCCTGGTTACAATGACGGCTGCTGATGGAAAATCTAGACGTGTACAAGCAACCGACACAAAAGGAATGTTGAGAATTATCCAGTCTATATCATCTCCTAAAGCAGAGCCTTTCAAACAATGGCTTGCCATGGTAGGTAGCCAGCGTTTAGACGAAACAGCTGATCCTGAATTGGCAATTCAAAGGGCCCTTTATAATTACAAGAAAAAAGGGTATTCCGACAAATGGATCACACAACGTCTTAAATCTATTGAATTTCGCAAGGAGCTTACCGATGAGTGGGACCGGGCCGGGATTAAAGACTTAGAGTATGCAATTCTCACCAACGAATTAACAAAAGCATGGGCTGGAATGACTACAGGGGAATATAAAGCATACAAGGGACTGAAAAAGGAAAGCCTCCGAGACAATATGACAAATACTGAATTAGTCCTTAATATGCTTGCGGAAGTATCCACAACCGAAATTTCAAGAGCTACCAACCCACAAGGACTCGAGCCAAGCAAAAAGGTTGCACAACAAGGTGGTGCCATCGCCAAAAACGCCCGGCAAGAACTAGAGGAGAAAACAGGGAAATCTGCAATTTCCAAGCATACAGCAAAAGACATAAAGGAACTTGATAAATAAAAATCCCCACCCGGCGCTACCAACACCGGGCAGGGAAGGGGGGCAGAAGCTATGGTCGGCAATCTGCCCTTCTATTTTACATGATAGGAGGGAAACTGTCAATGAAATGCAGAAAATGCAGGGGAGAAATACCAGATGGAAGCCGGTTCTGTATGCTCTGCGGAGTTGCACAAAATATAAGGCAAAATCCAAAAGGCCGTGGGAATGGTCAGGGCTCCGTGTATCAGCTTCCCAACAAAAAATGGATCGCCGTAAGGACCATCGGCTATGAGCCCGCAGCAGATGGAACTATGCGGAGGATCACCCGCTCAAAATCTGGATTTAGGACGAAAAAAGAGGCTGTGGAGTATCTGCCATTGGTTGGACGAGAAGACAAAACACGTCCCACCACTTTTATCGAGCTCTATGATGCCTGGGAGCCGACCCACCGAGCCGGAAAGTCAACAATGGACTGCTACCGGGCTGCTAAAAAGTATTTCAGGCCCATTTGGCATCAGAAACTGGCAGACATTACAGTGGATGATCTTCAGGAATGTTTAGACTCTTGTGGGAAGGGAAAGCGGACCCAGGAAAATATGAAAGCTCTGGCCGGGCTTATCTATAAGTATGCGATCCCGCGCAATATGGCAAAGATCAATATGGGCCAGTATCTGATCGTTGGGGGAGAGGCCGGATCTGGAAAAGACGCACTGCCTGAGGCTGCTGTCAGGTCAATAGAGGCTCATATCTCATCAGTCGTAGGTGCGGACTATGTTCTGTGCCAGTGTTATCTAGGATTCCGTCCATCTGAGTTTCTTGCATTGGACGCCATCAACTATAATCGAAAAGAACGTGCATTTATTGGCGGTGCAAAAACAGACGCCGGAAAGGACCGCATCGTTACGGTATCTCCGAAGATCCAGCCGATTGTGGACCGACTTACAAAAGACAAGCTCTCTGGTCCGGTCTTCTGCTCTTCCGATGGGAGCCAAATGAGTATAGCCTCATATCGGTCTCTATTTTATTCTGTGCTGGATGATTGCGGGATCGATAATCCAATACTAGAAGTCGATGGTGTCAAGAGGAGGAAATACACTCCACACAGCTGCCGCCACACCTTTGCAACGATGATGAAGCGGGTGGCCGGCTCCGATAAGGACAAGCTGGAATTGATGGGCCACACCTCTCCTGAAATGCTCCGACATTATCAAGATGTCTCCTTTGAAGACCTCAGAAAGGTGACTGATGCAATTTAGCCTATTACTAATCTATTGCAGAAAAAATCCCGGAAAGTATTGATATTACTGGGTTTTTCTATGAATGGCATTCAAGAGGTCAGCGGTTCGATCCCGCTTATCTCCACCAAAACAGAGACCGACTTGTTTTCACAAGTCGGTCTCTGTTTGTTACCGGACCTCATACACACAAGCTCCATCTATGTTTTTCCCGCTGAACGACATGCTCTGGCAGCGCCCTCCAGCCACATCCTCATAGAGAAACACCCCCTCATGGGCCTGGGGATATCTGGAGAAGCTGTCCAGCATGATCTCCCGAAGGCTGTATTTCCCGGGCGCCAGGCCAGCCAGGATGCTTGGCATGGTTTGATCCCACTCTTTTCGGTTCATGGCTATATGACCTCCTTCATTTAAACTGCCTTGTTCCAATTTTATTATACCAAAACGCCGTAACTTTGTAAATAACTGTTTTAAGCTAACAGTTGATTTTCTCGACTGGCTGTGCTATCATATGGTCAAAGCATTTAAGACCCAAAATTTTTTGAACGAGGGGGCAGCTGGATAATGAACGGCGAGACACTTTCCACCCGCTTTGCGTACCATTATGACCTGACTTTGAGCCTGGCTCTCCCGGGTCCGGAATTTTCCGCTGAGGACCGGCGCACTCTGGAGAACGGGATCAATTCCTATAATGAAAGATCCATCTACATGAACAACCCCAAACATATCAGTCTGCTGGAAATGGGAAAAAACCACATCAAGATCAGGCTCTCCTCCACCCAGATGCTGACCACCCCGGGCCGCGGCCTGCGGGCGCTGACTGCCATCCTGGTCAAAACCCCCTCCTTCGAAGGCCGCGTCACACCAGGAGGCCAGCTCTTCCGCGTACTCCACGCGGAGCGCCCCGATGACCGCGGCGGTGCCCCGGAGGCAGCGGCGATATCAGACGCGGAGCTGGTGAAGGCACTGGTGGACTATCTGCTGGAACGGAAAGACGGGTCGGCCGCCAGCAGAAAGAAAAAGGCCGCGGTGGAGGCGATGAAGCGGCTTGCCATAGACGCCGCCATGATCTGCCCGCCGCCGAAACAGAGTGAACAGTAAGGCCTTTGGTGCAAGGAGGTACACTGGTTTGAAAAGACAGGAAGCTATCCGGGTCCTGACTGGCCGCCTCAGATCTTCCCGTGTTAGGCACAGCGCAGGCTTTGACAGCGGTCAGATGCAGATCACCATGGGATTCAACGCGGTGTATGCCCCGGATCACCGCATCGAGTCCTGTATCTGGTTCTACGAGGACACAATGGAGGCAAGGTGCTACTACTCCTCCCTGGGTGCAGAACTATGCCGGAAAAGCAGACATATCGACGCTCTTCTCCGCCTTCTGAATTTTATCAATGCCCGGGTCTTTCCATCCTGCCGCGGCAGCGGATATATGCTGTACAGCCCGCACATCCTCTACACACCGCGGATCTATCTGACAGCTGACGGCCGCTTTGACATTACGATCACCACCATCATCCCCTATGACTTCTTCGGCCTTGCTCCGCTGGAGACATTGGACTATATCACGATATGCTGCCCGGAACTGCTGGATCGGCTGGCTCTCCCGATCTACTGCGTGCTGCTGGGCAAAGAGACCGCGGATGGTGCCATCTCACACATCGAAAGGGAGTTCCTGAAAACGTAATGTCCTGCAGAAGAGTGTCAGAACAGCATGCTGCGGCTCATATTTGTGACCGACGCCACCGCAGCGGGAAGGCTCTGGTCCATCCGGCAGAATCACCCCGAAAGCGGATCTGACGTGCTCAATGTGTATCACTGTCAGCAGCGCGTCTATGAGGAGATATATGTCAAGGAGCAGGTCTCCCTGGAGGGGGACGAGTGCAGCTTTCCATCTGCGCCAACCGCCGTTCCAGCTGGAGCCGGGCGCTGCGCCCCTATGGATCCGCTTTGCCGGTCAAGGGGCTGAATCATAAAAAGGAGTCTCTGTCATGAAATCTTTTACCTATACCATCGTCGATCCTGTAGGCATCCACGCCCGTCCCGCCGGCCTGCTGGTCAAGACAGCCAAGGCCTTCTCCGGTACTGAGATCTCCGTCACCAAGGGTGACAAGACCGTCAAGAGCACCCAGCTGATGAAGCTGATGGGCCTGGGGGTCAAGGGAGGCGACACCGTCACCGTCACCGCCGAGGGGCCGGACGAGGACAGCGCCATCTCCGCCATGGAACAGCTTTTTAAGGAGAATCTATAAGCGAGCCCCGTGCCCACGGTCCGTTTGACATGGGGCTTTTTGAAAAGAGGAAACGACATGAAGATTTTGCAGGGGCAAGGGGTTTCCAAAGGTGTAGAGCACGGCCCCATCTATTTTTGCCGCCGCAGCCAGACGCTCATTCAGCCCGACAAAGCCGACGACCCCCGGTTCCAGGGGGAGCGGCTGGACCGTGCCATGGAGCAGACGGCCCAGCAGCTGGGACAGATGGCCGAACTGGCCCGGGCGCAGGCGGGGGACAGTGCCGCTCAGCTGTTTGAGACCCACGCCATGTTTTTAGAGGACGAGGACTATACCGGCGCCATGGAGGAGCTGCTGGCCGAGGGGTACTGCGCCGAGTACGCCGTGGACCAGGCCGGGGAGCAGTTTTCCGCCATGCTGGCGGCCATGGACGACCCCTATATGCAGGCCCGCGCCTGCGACGTCAAGGACGTCACCGGGCGCATTTTGAACAACCTGACGGGCGTGGTGGAGGGGGGCATCGACTCCCAGGTGCCGGTGATCCTGGCCGCCGCCGACCTGGCCCCCTCCGAGACCATCCAGCTGGACAAGAGCAAGATCCTGGCCATCGCCACCCAGGGCGGCTCCGGGAACAGCCACACCGCCATCCTGGCCCGCACTATGGGCATCCCCGCGGTCTGCGGCCTGGGGGCCAGCTTTAATGAGAGCTACCACGGCAAACAGGCCTACATCGTGGGGGAGACCGGCCAGGTGATCTTCGACCCGGACCAGGAGACCCTCCAGATCCTGAAGGCCCGCCAGGCGCAGCAGGCCCAGCGCCGGGCGCTGATGCGCAGCATGGCGGGCAGAGAGGATGTGACTCTGGATGGCCGGAAGATCAAGCTCTGCTGCAACATCGGCTCTCTGGAGGACGTGGATGCGGTGCTGGCCAATGACGGCCAGGGCATCGGCCTGTTTCGCTCGGAGTTCCTCTATCTGGCCGCCGGCGGCTGCCCCTCCGAGGAGGACCAGTTTCAGGCCTACAAGCGAGTGGCCTTGGCCATGAAGGGCAAGCGGGTCATCGTGCGCACCTTGGACATCGGGGTGGATAAGCAGGCGGGCCGTTTCCATCTGAACAGGGAGGAGAACCCAGCCCTGGGCCTGCGGGCCATCCGCATCTGTCTCAACCATCCCGAGGTGTTCCGCACCCAGCTGCGGGCGCTGTACCGGGCCAGCGCCTGCGGTAAGATCGCCATCATGTTCCCCATGATCGCCAGCGTGTGGGAGGTGAAGGAGTGCCGCCGGGCCTGCCAGCGGGTGATGGATGAGCTCACCGCCGAAGGGATCCCCTTCAACCCGGACACCGAGATCGGCATCATGATCGAGACTCCCGCCGCCGTGTTCATGGCGCCTGAGCTGGCCCGGCTGGTGGACTTCTTTTCCGTGGGCACCAACGACCTGACTCAGTACACGCTGGCCTGTGACCGACAACGCAGCGACCTGGGCAAGTTTTTCGATCCTCACCACCCCGCAGTGCTCCGGGCTCTGAAAATGGCCGCCGACGCCGCCCACGAGGCGGGCATCTGGATCGGGATCTGCGGGGAGCTGGGGGCCGACCCGGATCTGCTGCCCACCTTCCTGGCCATCGGCATCGACGAGCTCAGCGTCGCCCCCTCCGCCGTGCTCCCCCTGCGCGCCGCCCTGCGCAAGAGCATCGCAAACCGCTGCACCCTCGACCTGCTGATGTCCTGAGCCGAGCCAGGCCCTCTCCCATCCGAACAAAAGGACCGGTCGGGCCCCTGTGACACAGGGGCCCGACCGGTCCCACTTTCTCTTCCAGCAGGGAGGCATGCGGCTCCTCCCGGCTGTCAGGCGCCCTTTCTTTCGGGAGGGCCGCTCCCTATCCGCAGCAGCTTTTTCTTCAATTCCCCGCCGTTGAAGGGGACCAGAGGATAGAGGTAGCACTGCCCTGAGATGGTCCGGTTGGACACCAGCACCAAAAACAGCAACGCCGCACCTCCCACAAAGCCCCACAGGCCCAGAAGTCCGGTAGCCACCAGCAGGATCAGGCGCATGAACTTCAGCGCATAGCCCAGTTCCAGATTGGGCTGGTTATAGTTGGCGATGGCCACCACCGCCATATACAGCATCACTTCGGCGGAAAACCAGCCGGACTGGACCGCGAAGTCCCCCAGGATGATGGCTCCGATCATGGAGAAGGAGGTGGTCAGGATGTTGGGCGTATTGAGGGCGGCCAGCTTCAGCCCGTCGATGGCCAGCTCCAGGATCAGCAGCTGGAGGAGAGGGGGCACCTGCGCCGGCTCCTCCATCAGAATAAACTCCAGCCACCCGGGGACCCGTTCCGGCTCCTGGATCAGCAGGAGCCACACCGGGGTAAGGAAGGTAGTGAGAAAGGTGGTAAAAAACCGGACCAGCCGCAGGTAGGAGCCGGTGATGGGCGGGAAGTAGTAGTCATTCGCCTCCTCCATCACGTCGAAGAGGGTGGTAGGCAGGATGATGGCGGCGGGGGAATTGTCCACCAGCACCACCACATCCCCTTCCAGGATCTGGGCCGCCGCCGCGTCCGGCCGTTCCGTGAACTTGAACTTGGGGAAGGGATTGTACCACCGCTTCCGGACCAGCAGCTCTGCCAGGCTCTCCTGATTCATGGTCAAAGCGTCCACCCTGGCCTGGGCGATGCGCTCCCGCACCGTGTTGACCAGCTCCGGGTCCGCCCGGCCCTCAAAATAACACACCGCCACGTCGGTCCTGGAGGTCTCCCCCACCTCCAGGTGCTCCACGCACAGCCGGGGCGAGCGGATGCGGCGGCGGATCAGCGCCGCGTTGAAGACCATAGTCTCCACAAAGCCGTCCCGGCTCCCCCGAAAGGACTTGTCCTGGTCCGGCTCCGAGGTGGTCCGCTGGGGATAGGTGCGCTGGTCGATCAGCACGCACTGGTCCATTCCATCCACGAACACCGCCCATACTCCAGACAAGATCTGCCCCACGATGGTGTCCTCCTCCCCGCTGATGGCCACCTCGCAGTAGGGGACACACGACTTTGAGAAAGTATGGGCATCCCGGAGCAGGTCCTCGTCCTGTATCCCATAGAAAAATTCCAGCAGCTTCTCCATGATCTCGTCCTTGGCAAAGCCGTCTACAAAAAACATGCAGGCCTCCCGCCCGCAGATCCGAAACACCCGGTAGACCACATCGAAATTCCGGTCGCACCGCAAAGCCCCTTGGAAATGCCTGATGTTCCAGGTGATGTCCCGCTCCACCGCCATATCCCTCTCCTCCATCCATTTTTTGATTAGTATCCGCGGAACGGGCCGGGATATACCCTCCGCCGCATGCTTGACACGCCCTTTTCCCCATGCTAGGATGAACAAAAGAACTCAAAGGAGGCCCCCCTATGCTCTACGGCTGCTGTGTCAATCTGCTCCCCAAAACACTGGACCGGATCGGTTTGGAATACGCCGGACGCCTGAAGCGGCTGGGCTACGACTACATTGAGCTGCCCCTGAACGAGCTGGCCCAGCTCAGCGAGCAGGAGTTCCGGGATGCCCGGACGGTGCTGGAGGAGCTGGACCTCCCCTGCCGCTCCTGCAACGACTTTATGCCCGCCCGCTTTCAGATCACCGGCCCCGACGTCACCTCCAGAGCGGAGCTGACCGACTACCTCCGGCGGGCCCTGGAGCGGGCAGCTTGGCTGGGTGCTCCCTATACGGTCTTCGGCAGTCCCTGGTCCCGCAGCTGTCCTGAGGGCTACTCCCGGGAGGCGGCCTTTGGTCAGATCGCCGAATTTCTGTCCCTTGCGGGGGAGGAGGCCGCCCCATATCAGGTGGTCATTGCCATCGAGCACAACAACCGGGGCGAGACCAACATGCTCAACCACTTCTCCGACGGGGTACGGATGGCCCGCACGGTGGACCACCCCAATGTCCGGGTCCTGTGCGACTACTACCACCTGCGGTTCGAGGGGGACTCCCCCTCTGTCCTGCTGGACGGAGGGAGCGAGCTGTTGATCCACACCCACATCTCCCAGCTGGAAGGCCGCCGCTACCCCACTGACCTATCCCTGGAGCCCATGCTGCCTGAGTACGCCGGGGTCCTTCGGCAGATCGGATATGCCGGCGGGGTGAGCGTCGAGTCCAAGGTGGATGCCCCGGAGCATTGGGAGGAGCAGGCGGCGCTGGCCCTGGCGAATCTCAGGCAGGTGCTGGGCTGACCGTCCCCCCGCCTTCCTTCAATATTTTTCTCTCATGAAACTTTTTCTTCCATCCCGCCGTCTATTAGGATGGGAGAGGAAAGGAGGCACCATGAGCCCTTCCTCGATGCAGCAGCAGGTGGAATCCCAGCTTTTGGCGTCCTACGAATCTCTGTATCGCTTGGCCTATACCTATGTTAAAAATCCGGATGATGCCATGGATGTGGTCCAGGAAAGCGCCTTCAAAGCCATCTCCCGCTCCGCCGACGTGCGTTCGCCCGCTGCCATCCGGGGCTGGCTGTGCCGCATCGTGGTCAATACGGCCATGGACGTGCTCCGCGCCCGGTCCCGTCAGGCTGACGCGGAACACATCCCCGAGACCGGTCAGGAGGATGTCTATCAGGACACGGATCTGATGCAGGCGCTGGACCTGCTGGACGAGCGGGAGCGGACGGTGATAGTCCTGCGTTTTTTTCAGGAGCTGAAGCTCCAGGAGATCGCCCAGGTCACCGGAGAGAACGTAAACACTGTCAAGACCATTTTGTACCGCAGCCTGAAGAAACTGAAGCTTGAGCTCTCTGAAGGAGGCCCTATCCGTGAATCAAGACCGTCTCGATCATCTGAAACAGGAATATGACGCCATCCCCGTCCCCCCGGAGCTGGAGGAGCGGGTCCGCGCCGCCATCCGGCAGGCCAGGCCGGCCGGGGAGAAGCCGCCCCGGGTCCTCCGGCTGGACCGGTTCCTGCGGCGTACCGGCCTGTCCGCCGCCGCGGCCATGCTGGCTGTCGTGCTGCTGGCCAATTCCGGCCCCGGCATTGCCCACGCTATGGAGCAGGTGCCCGTCCTGGGGGCCATCACCCGTGTGTTCACCTTCCGCACCTATGAGGAAGACCGGGGCAACACCTCCGCCCACATCGACATTCCCTCGGTGGAGGGGGGCGGGGACGCGCTGAGCGCCGCCATCCAGGCGTACACCGACACCATCATCCAACAGTATCAGCATGAAGCCGCCCTTCAGGGGGAGCTGGGCCACTATGACCTGGACCTGACCTACACCGTGGCCACCGACAATGAGACCGTTTTTGCCCTGCGCTTCGACCAGACCCTGGTGATGGCCAGCGGGAATGAGTCGGTCAAGATCTACGCCGTGGACAAGGCTACAGGGGAGCTCCTCACCCTGTCCGATCTCTTCCGCCCGGACAGCGACTGCCTCTCCGTCCTCACCGAAGAGGTCCAGCGCCAGATGGCGGAACAGATGGCCTCCGATGACCAAATCCACTACTGGCTCCATGACGAGGACGTGGGGGACCTGAACTTCACTGCCCTGGACCCGGACACCTCCTTCTACATCGATGGGGAGGGGCGGCTGGTCCTGGTCTTTGACGAGGGTACCGTCGCCCCCATGTATATGGGCATAACAGAATTCACGATTCCCGCCCAAGTCGTGGAGGACATCGCCCTGCCCCAGTATCTGTCCTGAGCCGTCCGGCGGTCCGGACCAGAGCACTTTCGGGGTTCCCTTTCCTTTTCCCCCGGGACGCGGGAAATCGGGACAGCAGTTCCCTGACAGGAGGGCATCTTTTTATGAGAAGTCACCACCGTACCGCCGCCCTGCTCAATATGGTCCTGAGCTGTGTCATATGCAGCATAGCCGTCAACTGGATCGCCCTCCCCAACGGCTTTGTGGTCACGGGCATCACCGGGCTGGCCATGACTGCGGAGACCTTCACCGGGATCAACTACGCCCTGATCTACTATGGGCTGACCCTGGCCATCCTGCTCTTCACCGCCGTGACCTTGGGGTACAAGGAGGTGTCCAGCATCCTGTTCCTGTCCATCCTCTACCCCCTGGTCCTGTGGGTGCTCAACCATGTGCAGGTGGAGATCATTCTGAAGGAGAAGCTGATCGCGGTCATGTTCTTCGGCGTGGTCTACGGGGCGGGCGCAGGCCTGACCTACCGCATGGGGTACTCCTACGGCGGAACGGACACCCTGAGCAAGATCCTCAAGCAGAAGGTCTTTAAGGCCGCGGAGCTGAAAAACCTGTTGCTCTGCCTGGACGCCGTCATTATGCTGATCATGCTCTCAGCCTTCAGCCTGGACACGGTGGCCTACGCCTTTGTAGGACAGATCATCTACGTGAACAGCATGAACTACGTCATCTTCAACATGGGTCCCCGCCTCTATGAGATCCAGATCGTCTGTGAGGACCCCCGGGCCATCGAGCGTTTTATCATCGAGGAGATCGGCAAGAGCGCCACCATCTCCAAGGTCATCGGGGGCTACTCCCAGGCGGACAAGATCCAGCTGGACTGTGTCTGCAACTCACGGGAGTATGTCCAATTGCGGGAGTTCATCCGGGACAGCGGGATCGACTGCTTCATCAAGGTCTTCCCCCTCACCCACGTCTTCGGCCGCAGCAAGGATTTCCACCGCCTCAGCGACCAGAATCTGTGACAAAAAGCGGGACACATATGTGTCCCGCTTTTTCTCCCCATTGCCCAAGAGGCGGTTTTCATTTTCCCTGTTCTGTGGTACAATGCTCCTGCGCCCCTCTGGGGCAGGACTTTTGACTTTCCGGAGAGAGACCATGGAACAGGAACTTTTTTTGCCCACCCTGATGCACTGGCAGTACGGCAACAACTGGTGCGGCAGCCTGAAGCGGGCCAGCTTCTGGATCACCCCTAAAGATGAACAGCTCACCGCCCAGCTGTGGACCGGACCGGCCATCCGGGAAAACGCGGAGATCCTGTACACCGCACAGTTCCCCATCAGCGACGAGGGGCTGGAGCAGCTCCGCACCTGGCTGCTGGAGCACGCCGCTGCTGTCAACGCCGCCAACCCGGAGTCCTTCCGCTACGCGTGGTAGCCCCCGGCGCCGCTCTTTTCCATTTCGATGAAACAGGAGGCCGCGGCCCCATGAATCTGAATCAACTCTACTATCTCCAGGCCATCGCCCAGGCCAGGGGCCTCACCCGGGCCGCTGACGCCCTCTATGTCACTCAGTCCAACCTGAGCCACTCCATGGCCGCACTGGAGGAGGAGCTGGGCATCCCCCTTCTCTACAAAAACGGGCGGGATACCCTGCTCACTCCGTACGGGCAGGAGTTCCTCGCCTACGCCGAGCGGGCCATCCAGGAGATCGAGGAGGGGAAGCGGGTGGCCCAGTCCCGGTGCAGCCCCACCCGGGGCCAGGTACGGCTGGGCTTCATCAGCGCTGTCAGCGCCACTCTGATCCCCTGGTGCGTCAGTCACTTCTACCAGAACCCGGACAACCAGGGTATTACTTTTACCTTTGACGAGAAACCCACCCGGCGCATCGCCGCCGATTTCACCCACCACGCCCTGGACATCGGCTTCGGCACCCGGTTCGACGACAGCTCATTTGAGTTCTGCCCCGTGGTGCCCGAGGAGCTGGTGGCCGTGGTCCCCGCCGGACATCCCCTGGCCCAGCAGGAGCAGGTGACGCTGGAGCAGTTGAGCCGGGAGCGGCTGGTGATCTACAACCAGGCCAGCCCCACCCGCAATCTGGTGCTGTCCATGTTTCGTCAGCAGGATCTCCAGCCAGATGTCGCTTTCGAGGTGGCCACCGACCACATGTTAGCCAGCTTTGTCTCCCAGGGACTAGGGGTGGGCATCATGCCCCGCATGTTCGGCCTCCGGCTCTACTCTGTCCGTCCCCTCTACATCGCGGACACTGAGACCCACCGCATGCTCTATATGTTCCGCCCCAAGGACCGCAGGGTCCTGCCCGCGGTCCAGCGGTTCTGGGACTTTGTGCTGGAGGTCTGCGCCCAGTACCAGTCCGACGAATAGATACGGAAAGGCCCGTCCTCCCCGCATGCGCGGGGGAGGACGGGCTCTCTTCTGTCCCGCCGGCTCACTTGTCCGGGTGCAGGCCGGACCAGCCTGTCTGGGGCATGGTCCGCAGCCGCTCCAAGTCCTCCGCCTCCAGGGCAAAGTCCAGCGCCAGGTTCTGGCGCATCCGTCCAGCGTCGGCCGACTTGGGCAGGGGAACCACGCCGCAGTCCAGGGCGAAGCGCAGGCAGATCTGGGCCTGGGAGACCCCGTATTTCCCGGCCAGCTCCGCCAGCAGGGGATCATCCGCCAGCCTCTGGCGGCCCAGGGGGCTCCATGCCTCCACCAGGATCTGGCTGGCCCGGCAGAACTCCACCGTCTCCCACTGGACATAGCCGGGATGAAACTCGATCTGGTCCACCATGGGGGGCACTGTGCACACCTCCAGCAGGTTCTCCAGGTGGTGAGGCAGGAAGTTGCTCACCCCGATGGCCCGGACCCGGCCGGCCCGGTACAGCTCCTCCATGGCCCGCCAGCTCCCCCGGTCCAGCTCCTTCCACTCCTCGCAGGCGGCGTCCGGCCTGGGCCAATGGATCAGGTACAGGTCCAAATAGTCCATCCCCAGCGCCTGGCATGAGGCGTCAAAGGCGGCCAGGGTCCTGTCGTAGCCCAGCTGGTCCTTCCACGCCTTAGTGGTGATGAAGAACTCCGACCGGTCCACCCCGGAAGCGGCCACCGCCCTGCCCACCGCCTCCTCTGTGTGGTAGGCGGAGGCGGTGTCAATATGCCGGTAGCCAGCCCGGATGGCCTCAGAGAGCACCGCGAAGCCGTCGGTCTCCCCTGCCTTCCAGGTCCCGAAGCCCACCTCGGGCATCTCCACACCATTGCGCAGCATCTTGTTTTTCATATCAATTTCTCCTTTCTTCTCCCGCCAGACGGCGGACCGTCAGTTCCCTGACCTCCTCCGGCTCCAGGACCGGGATAGGCCGTCCCAGCAGCAGGCCCAGATACCGCTGCTTGCAGTACTGCTCCAGGGCCTGGGTCCGGTGCCATGCCTGGACCACGTCCCGTCCCCAGGTCACCGCCCCGTGGTGGGCCAGCAGGGCGGCGCTGTGCCCCTCCGCCGCCCGGGCCACCGCCCCCGCCAGCTCCTCTGTCCCCAGGGGCAGCCAGGGCAGGGCGGGGACCGGCCCCAGCAGCAGGGCCCAGTCCGCAGTGATGGGCTCGGTCAGGTCCTCCCCCAGGTTGGCCGAAAACACGGAATATGGAGCGTGGGTGTGGACTACGCCTCCCACCTCAGGCCGGGTACGGTAGAGAGCCAGATGCATCGGGCTCTCGGACGAGGGCCTCCCTGTTCCGGACAGCACCCGCCCCTCCAGATCCACTTCCAGCAGCATGTCCTCCTCCAGGTCTCCCTTATAGACCCCCGAGGGAGTAATGAGCACCCCGCCATCGGAGCACCGGGCAGACAGGTTCCCGTCGTTGGCCGCCACATAGCCCGCCTGGGCTATCTGGCGGGCGGCCTGGCAGATCTTCCGCCGCAGCTCCTGCTTCTCTCGGCTCCAGCTCACGGCGCATCCCCCTTTTCCCGGGAAACCAGCTCCCGCAGGCTCTCCCCGAAGGGGGGACGGCAGATGCCTCCCTCCGTGACGATGGCAGAGATCAGGCTGTGGTCGGTGACGTCGAAGGCGGGGTCCCAGCACCTCACCTCCGCTGGCGCCATGGGCTCCCGGTACCAGAGGGAGCGGATCTCTTCCCCGTCCCGCTCCTCGATGGGGATGTCCGCCCCGGTGGGACAGTCCAAGTCGATAGTGGAGGTAGGGCCCAGCACATAGAAGGGGACATTGTAGTACCGGGCCAGGACCGCCAGGCCGCTGGTACCGATCTTGTTGGCAGTGTCCCCGTTGGCCGCCACCCGGTCGCAGCCTACGAAGCAGGCCTGGACCCAGCCGTTCTTCATCACCATGGAGGCCATGTTGTCACAGATCAGGGTGACCTCCACCCCGGCCCGGGCCAGCTCCCAGGCGGTGAGCCGGGCCCCCTGGAGCAGGGGCCGGGTCTCGTCGGCAAAGACCCTCAGCTTTTTCCCCCTCTCCTGCCCCAGCAGGATGGGACCCAGGGCGGTGCCGTACCGGGAGGCGGCCAGCGCCCCGGCGTTGCAGTGGGTCAGGATGCCGTCCCCCTCCCCTACCAGGGTCAGACCGTGCTCCGCGATCCGGCGGCACATCTCCCCATCCTCCCGGTGGATGGCCCGGCACTCCCGCTCCAGCACCTGGACGATCTGCTCCGGCGGCCCTGCCGTCCGGTCCGCCCGGGCCAGCATCCGCTCCAGCGCCCAGCGCAGGTTCACCGCCGTGGGCCGGGTGGCCGCCAGGCCGGCAGCCCACTCCCGCAGCCGGGTGCGGAACGCCGCCTCCACCGGCGCCCGGTCCGCCAGCCTTCGGGCCAGCACATACAGGGCATACGCCGCAAAGACGCCGATGGCTGGGGCGCCCCGCACCCGCAGGGTGCGGATAGCCTCCGCCAGCTCTTCCGGCTCTTCCAGTTCCAGCCAGACCTCCCGGTTGGGAAGCTGGCTCTGGTCCAGCAGCCTCACCCGGCGGCCGTCCTCCGTCAGCCCAAGATATTGGTTTTTCTCCTTCCAGCGGGTCTCCTCCATCAGACCGCCTCCTCTCTGTTTTGATTATGCCTAGATTTTCTTTTCCTGTCAACCTGGAGGGGCCTGAGATTTTCGTTGTCATTTTCTTCAAATTGCGCTATAATATAAAGAAACAGGAGGTGCGGATGAACAGCCTCGCCCGTACCTGAAGCCACACTATAAGGAGGCGTGTCTCATGAGCAACTATGTCGTGTCCATCAGCCGCGAGTTTGGAAGCGGCGGCCGCCTGATCGGCAAGAAGCTGGCCGCAAGCCTGGGCATCCCCTGTTATGACCGCACACTGATCCAAAAGACTGCGGAGAAGAGCGGCCTTTCCCCCGACTTTATCGCCCGGGCGGAGGAGCGGGCCCGCAGCCGGTTCCACCTGAACATCGCCCCCATCGGCATCGGTGTCCCCACCTTCACCCACCAGGGCATCCCGGTCAGCCATCAGGCATTTTTTGCCCAGGCCGACGTGATCCGGGAGCTGGCGGCGGAGGGGCCCTGCGTCATCGTGGGCCGGTGCAGCGACTACATCCTGGGGGAGGACCCCGCTTGCATCAAAGTCTTTATCCATGCCGACATGGCCAGCCGGATTGACCGCTGTGTGGCAGAGTATCACATCCCCTCCGACAACATGGAGAGCCGGATCATCCAGATGGACCGGGGCCGCGCTAACTACTATAACTATTACACCGGCCACACCTGGGGGGAGATGCGCCGGTATGACCTGACCCTCAATTCCTCCACCACCGGCATCGATGGCGCCGTGGAGATGATCGCCCAGCTGGTACGCCTGCGCTCTGCTCAGTTGGACCAGGCCCCTACCCAGGCGCCCTGAAAGGAGTTCCCATGTGTGACGCAGCCCTCTCTCCCCGCATCCTGATCTCAGGGGCGGATGGAAAGATGTCCAACTATGTCCGTGCCGTCCGCGCCGCGGGCGGCACGCCTGTTTCTGGTTACTGCCCCCCAGCGGACCTGTCCTGCGCCGGGCTGCTGCTGTGCGGCGGCGGCGACCTGGACCCCGGTCTGTACGGGCAGCCCGACCAGGGCTCCCAGCCCCCGGACCCCGCCCGGGACCAGGCGGAGCTGGAGCTGTTCCGCGCCTTTTATCAGGCGGGCCGCCCTATCCTGGGGGTCTGCCGGGGGATGCAGGTCATCAACGTGGCCCTGGGGGGCACCCTGCTTCAGGACCTGGGGGACATCCGGCGTCCCTCCCATACCCACCCCCAGGCGGACCAGGTCCACCCGGTACGCGCCCAGCCGGGCAGCCTGCTCCACACCCTCTACGGCCCCCGCTTCTCCGTCAACAGCTCTCACCACCAGGCGGTGGACTGCCCCGCCCCAGGGCTGGTCCTCACCCTCCGGGCGGTGGACGGCGTTCCCGAGGCCATGGAGCACCCCTCCCTCCCCATTCTGGGGGTCCAGTTCCACCCGGAGCGGATGAGCGGCCCCCTTCTCCGCCCCGACACGGTGGACGGCGCTCCCATCTTCCGCTGGTTCCTGGCCCTCTGCGGCCGGACCGGCCCCGTCTCTTCTTCCACTCAGGAGGTCTCCCAGTTATGAACCATGCTCCCCTGCGCATCCTGACCGTAGCGGCGGCCCTGGTCCTCTCCGTCTCCCTGCTCACCGGCGCTGCCGTCCCTGTTCGGTCTCTCCCCGCCGCCTCCGGGGAGGAGACAGCCCTCTCCGGCCCCTCCCTTCAGGACCCGGACACCCTCGCCCGGGCGGTGGCCTGTCAGGCCCTCTCCTACTACCGCCCGGAGCTGCTGGACCGCTATCTGGCCTACGGCGCCCTTTGGCCGGAGCTCTCCCCGGAGGACGTGGTCACCCGGGTGAACATCGGCCTGGACGGGACCTTTTACGGCGATGTATCCCAGGCGGAGGAGCCGGAGAGCCTCTCCGTCCTGGTCAACAAATACCACCCGCTGCCGGACGGCTATGTCCCCCGGCTGCACAGCCTGCCCGCCCGGTACGCCCCCTCCGGGGGCTCCCTGGCCCCTGCCGCAGCCGCGGCCTTCATGCGGATGGCCGACGCGGCCCGGGAGGACGGCATCACCCTTTACAGCGTCTCCGCCTACCGCTCCTACTCCTATCAGGACTCCCTGTACCGCCGGTACACCGCTCAGGACGGCGTGGAGGCCGACACCTACTCCGCCCGGCCGGGCTTCTCTGAGCACCAGACCGGCCTGGCCCTGGACATCAATACCGCCAGCCGCAGTGCCCATTTCGAGACCACCGCGACCTACCGCTGGCTCATAGAGAACTGCTGGCGCTACGGCTTCATCCTCCGCTATCCGGAAGGCAGGGAGGACATTACCGGCTTCTGCTTTGAACCCTGGCACTACCGCTTTGTGGGGCGTACGCTGGCTCTCCAGGTCCGGGAGAGCGGCCTGACCTACGATGAGTTCCTGGCCCGCAGGGCAGTGGACAGGCCCCATACAGCGCTCTGCGCCGGGGACATGCCTCTGGAGGCCGTCCCCATCCTTCTGGACGGCATCTGCTGGCTGCCCGCCCAGGCGGTGGCCGCCGCCTTCGGCCGTACCGCCGCCATCTCAGGGGACCAGCTGGTCCTCCCCGCCGAGGAGGGCTCCGTGGTCCTTACCGCCGGCTCTCTCACCGGGGAGCGGGACGACCGCCCCTTCGCGCTCAGCAGCCTGCCCTTCCAGTGGGAGGGGGAGTTCTACCTCTCCCTGGAGGACCTGTGCGCTCTGCTGGAACTGACGGCCCGGCGAGAGGAGGGGTTGATCTCTCTCGTTCCCCGCTCCGCCCCATCTGCTCTCCTGCCGGAGGAGCTGCCGCCCATCCAGCCACTCCCCTGCTGACCCCGCCCGGCGCCTCTCACGGCGCCGGGTCCTCTTATATAGTATGATGTGGTTGCAGATCTTACAAAAAAGGAGGCAGATCCATGTTTCGACCCATGCGGCGGCACCGCCAGCAGCTCTCTCAGGGGGACTGCGCCGCCATCCTGTCCCGGGGGACCTCCGGCGTCCTGGCCGTGGCCGGCGACGGCGGCTACCCCTATGCGGTCCCCCTCAGCTATGTGTATCAGGAGGGAACGCTGTTCTTCCACTGTGCCAAGGCAGGGCACAAGCTGGACGCCCTGCGTCGGTGCAGCAAGGCGTCCTTCTGCGTCATCGATCAGGATCAGGTGGTCCCCCCGGAGTACACCACCTACTTTCGCAGCGTCATCGCCTTCGGCCGGACCCGTATTTTGGAGGACGAGGCGGAGAAACAAGCTGCCATTTGGCTCCTGGCGGAGAAATACTGCCCCGGCGACAGCCCGGAGCATCGCCAGGAGGCCATTCGCCGGGAGGCCGGCGGACTGTGCCTTGTGTCGCTCTCCATCGAGCACATGACCGGCAAGCAGGCCATCGAGCTGGTTCGGGAAGACCGCCGGCAGGCTGATCTCCCTTTGTGACCCCCGATCCCCTTTTGTGTTCTGGGGCTGAATTTTCCTTTTTTCCACCCTGTCCCCTGCGGGGGGCGGTAACACACAAAAGGCTCTTGAGCAGAAACAAGCGGATGCCCCGCTGGGGCATCCGCTTGTTACGGTCCCGAAGAGGGCGCCCCGCACAGCGGGGCGCCCTCCTTATCTTATGGGAGCTTATTTTGCCACGATGACTCGGATACGGCCGCCGTCCTTCTCGGAGCGGTCATACCAGGCGGACAGCTCGTAACCGCCGTCCTTCACGCGGTCCAGGGAGGACAGGTAGTAGTCGCCGCCCCTGTACTCATAGACCAGCACGTTGTCGGACATGAGGTAGGTCCGGTTGCCGGCCGTGACAGTGTTGCCGCTGACGCGGGCAGCCTCCACCTCGGTCAGCTGCCGGATCTTATCGGGGGCCTGGACATTGCCCATCACCACCACAGGGCCCTTCTTCACGCCGTACTTGACGCTCATTCCGGGCAGGGATACGATCTCGCCCGCCAGATCCATGGTGTAACTCACGATGACGCTGACGCCGCCCTCCGGGCTGCTGTCCACCACATCAGTCATGATGCCGTAGCTGTGCATATCGCCGGTGGCGTCCTTCAGGATCAGCTTTGTGATCTCACCCGCACCGTTCAGGGTGTAGTAGCGCACCATATCGGTGGTCACGTTCAGCCCCGCCAGACGCTCGGGATAGATCCTTACGCCGGTGCCCTCATAGGTGTCCAGGATCTCCACGCCGTCTGCGAAGGGATAACTGCCCAGTTTGGAGGCGTCGGAGGACACCTTGCCGGAGAGCTTGCCGGTCTCGCTCAGCCGCTTGAGGGACACGGAGCCGTCCTCACTGCTGATGACCACCTGGACCAGGTTGCCCAGCTTGAAGTAGTCGGTGGTCCACTGATAGCTGTATGTGCGGCCGTCGGTGGCCAGGATGGTCACAGTGTCAGCGGTGTAGGAGGAGTTGGCCCCGGAGCCGGAGTAGGTGCCGCGGCTCAGGTTAGTGACGATGCCGATCTTGCTGCCGTCCTGAGAGGCGGAGGCGGCGGCCACAGCGGCCACGCCGCCGTTCCGGCCCAGCAGCAGGGTGACGGTGTCCCCCACCTGATAGCTGCCCAGGTCGGACAGCTCGTAGGCGGCGGAGGCTGTCTCAATCTCATAGGTCTGGCCTGCCACCTTCACGGATGTGGGGTTGGAGGGGGTGGGGCTCAGTTCCTGGATCGTGCCGGCCACCCGGTCGGTGTACACCCACAGGGTCTGCATGGACTCACTCCAGTAGACGATGTCGTTGTTCTGGATGGACTTGGCGGAGGAGGCGGCGCCGTCCCGGTACACCCGGGCGCTGTCCACATCGAAGGGGACGGACTGCTGCCAGCTGCCGGCCGCCACCACCGGGCCCTCCATCACGCCGTTGACCAGGGCCACCCGGTCCACCTCACCGGCGGCGTTGAGTGAGTAGCCCAGCTTGTTAATATAGGGGGTGCCCTCCTTGGTGTTGGTGGAGAGCAGGTTATAAAACAGATACAGGGTATCCTGCCGGGTCAGCACGTCGGTGGACTTCTGGGCGGTGACACCCCGGTCCAGCTTTAGGTTGCGGTACATGGCCAGCTGGCCGGTGGGATAGGCCCCAGAGAAGTCCTCTGCGGTGTAGCCCAGCAGCTTGAGGACGATGGTAGCGCCCTCCGCCAGGGTGATCTGGTTGGAGGGGCGGAAGGTCCCATCCAGATAGCCGGAGATCAGCCCGGCCTGCACCCCCGCCTGGACATAGCCGGCGGCCCAGTGGGTCCGGGGCACGTCGGGGTAGGGCGAGGTGGATGCCTCCCCCACCTGATCCCCGGTGCCGGTGGCGTTGACCGCCATGGTGATAAACTCGGCCCGGGTGACCCGGCGGTTCAGGTGGAACTCACCGCTCTCATCGCCCACCATGATGCCCAGGGCGTTGATGACCTGGATGGCCTCCTCTGTGGAGACTGTGGACGCGGCAGCCGCTCCTGCCGGCAGGACCATCAGGCCCAGCAGCAGCACTGCCGCCAGCAGGCCGGAGCAAAATCGTCTGATTTTCATCTGTGCTTCTCCTCCTTATTCATAGCGCAGGGCGTCGATGGGGTTCAGGGCGGCCGCCTTTTTTGCCGGCAGATAGCCGAACAGGATGCCGATGCCCACGGACACGCCGAAAGCCACGGCCACCGAGCTCAGGTTAGGCACCGCACTGAAGGTGCTCCCGCCGCCCATACTGCTGGTCATCATGCCTCCAATGAGGGAACCGGCCAAACTGGCCAGACCGATCCCCACCAGGATGCCCAGCACCCCGCCGATGGCTGAGGTGGTGCCGGCCTCAATGATGAACTGCCCGCGGATATCCTTCCGCTTGGCGCCCAGGGACTTGCGGATGCCGATCTCCCGGGTGCGCTCGGTAACGGAGACCAGCATGATATTCATAATGCCGATGCCGCCCACCAGCAGAGAGATGGCGGCGATGGCCACCAGCACCGCCATCATGGTGCCCATCATGGCGTTCATGGCGTCCATCATCTCGGCGGAGGTCATGACAAAGTAGTAGTCGCTGCTCTGGAAGGTCTTGTACAGCCGGTTCTCGATGATGCCCTTGGCCGTTGCAGCTGTGTCCTTGCTGGTGCTGGTGAACATGTATATGCTGGCGTCCGCGCTCCCGCTCAGGCGCAGGGCGGTGGTGTAGGGGAGGTATATGATGTCGTCCCCGCTCCCCTCGCTCATGTCGCTGTTCTTCTCCAGCACACCGATAACGGTAAAGTGCTCCCCGCCGATGGACAGCTGCTTGCCCAGGGCGTCGCCCTGGAAGGCCTCTTCCTCCAGATAAGCGCCGATGACGCATACGTTCTGGTAGCGGGCAGCGTCGATGTAGGAGATAAATCGGCCTTTGCCCAGGTTCTGGCCGCTCATGGTGGCCCCCCTCTCGTTGAGGAAGGTCTCACCCACACCATAAATGCTGGTGCGCTCAAAATCCTCGCTCCCCTGCCGCACCGCCAGCTGAGCGGAGACATAGGGGGTCACGCCGGAGATGTACTGGGGATATTTATCCACCAGTTCATACATATCGTCTGGGTCCACCGAACGGGAGTCCCCCCCGTACATAAACAATTGGACCTGGACCAGATTGGCGCCCAGCTTCTCAAACTGCTCGTTCATCATATTCTGCATGCCGTTGCCCAGGCTGGTGATAACGATGACGGCACCCACGCCGATGATGATGCCCAGCATGGTGAGCAGAGCCCGCATCTTGCTGGTCATCAGGGACTTCAGGGCCAGGCGGAAGGACTGTCCAAAGTTCATGCGCCCGCCTCCTGTTCCGCCGGGGAGGCGTCCGAAAATCCGCCTGCCGCCGGCTCGTCCTGCTCCATCTCCTCGGGCCGCACCACGGCCCTGGGGTCATGGGCATCGCCGTCGTAGATGATCTTTCCGTCCTGGAGGCGGACGATGCGGTCCGCCTTCACCGCGATGGAGTTGTCATGGGTGATGAGGACCACAGTGTCCCCCTCCCGGTTCAGCTTTTTCAGAAAGCCCAGCACCTCCCGACCGGTGCGGGAGTCCAGTGCGCCGGTGGGCTCGTCAGCCAGGATGACCGACGGGCTGCCCGCCAGGGCCCGGGCGATGGACACCCGCTGCTGCTGGCCGCCGGAGAGCTGGGAGGGCAGGTTCCTGCACTTGTCCGCCAGCCCTACCCGCTGGAGGGAGGCCATGGCTCGCTCCTTCCGCTCCGAGGCGTCCACCCCGGCATAGAGCAGGGGGAGCTCCACGTTTTCCAGCACGTTCAGCTTGGGGATCAGGTTATACTGCTGGAAGATGAAGCCCAGCATTTTGTTGCGGATCTCGGCCTGCTGGTCGTCGTCCATGGTAGACACGTCGATCCCGCCCAGATGATAGGTCCCTGAGGTAGGCACGTCCAGACAGCCGATGATATTCATGGCCGTGGACTTTCCCGAGCCGGAGGAGCCCACGATGGCCACGAACTCCCCCTGGTCGATGGTCAGGCTGACGCCGTCCAAGGCATGGACGGTCTCCTCTCCCATCTGGTAGATCTTGTAGACGTTCTTTAATTCGATCAGGTGTTCCATACGCTCAGCCACCCACGCCCATCATCATGGCCATAGCGTTGGAGGCGATATTCTGAACATAGACCGTCTCGCCCTCCTCCAGGCCGTCCAGGATCTCGATGTACTCGCTGCTGCTGCGGCCCAGGGTGACAGGGCGCTCCTCCAGCTTGGTGGGGTCCACCAGATTGCCGCTCTCATCCAGGGCGCCCTGACCGGCCACCAGCACGGTGTTGCCCCGCTGGACCGCCTCTACCGGCACGCACAGCACATTGCCCGCGTCCTCCACCAGCACCTCGGCAGACACGTTCATGCCCGGCTTCAGCTCCTCTGGTGTGCCCTCCACCACCACGGTGACCGGGTAGGTGGTGCGGCCATTGGCCGTGGTGCCGTTGATGTTGATCTTGTCCACATAGCCCTTGAAGGTCATACCCTCCAGAGCGTCGGCGGTGATCTCTACCTCCTGGCCCACCTGAATGTTGTTGATGTCCAGCTCATTCACCTTCATTTCAAAGGTCAGGGTGGACATGTCATACAGCACTGCCAGGTTCCCTCCCGCGGAGGTCACCGCGGAGCTGTCCACGTTGTCGCCGGCCTTGAAGTTTTTCTCGATAACGGTGCCGGAGATGGGGGCGGTGATCTCATAGTTCTCCAGGGCCTGGAGCCGGCTGTCCAGGGCCAGCTTGGCGTTCTCCACGCCGATGCGGGCGTTCTCCAGGGTGGTCTCCGCGGCAGTACCGCCGATGGTGGCCAGCACAGTGCCGTAGGACACCGGACTTCCGGAGGTGACATGGAGGGCGGTGATCTCCCCCGCTGTCTGTGCCACCACGGTCTGGCCGGTGCTTTGGCTGAAGGTGCCGCTTCCGGCGCAGGCCACGCTGCCCACCACAGCGGTGGCGGCGGTGGTGCCGGTCAGTCCGCCGGGATTGCTCACCCGGAACTTTACCTGACGGATCAAGGCGCCTCCGGCACCCACCTCGTCGGCGCCGGAGATGCTCTCGATGGTGCCGGTCACTGTCTCCATCGTCCCTTCAATGGTCAGTGTGCCCGTCTGGCCCACGTACAGCCCCGCGGCGTCTGCGCTGTGGAAGGGGATCTCCACTGTCATGGTGGTGTTGTCCCCCACGTCCGCGATGGGGTCGCCCACCGCCACCGGGTCGCCCACACTGACATAGAGCTTCTGCACGATGCCGCTGGCAGTGGAGTAGGGGTTCACGCTCTCCTGAGCGGTGCGGTAACCCAGCTCCGCCTGCGCTACGCTCAGCTGGGCCTGCTGCACCGCGTTCTGGGCATCCTCTGCGTCAAAACGGTAGAGCAGAGCGCCCTTCTCTACCCAGTCGCCCTCCTCAAAGGGAGCCTCCACGATCTCCCCGTTGACCAGGGCGGAGACCTTGTAGGAGTCGATGGGCGTGATGGTCCCGGTGCTGGACACGGAGATCCTCAGGTCCTGCCGCTGGGCTGTCTCAGGCAGATAGGTGCCCGCCACGAACTGCTGGCCGGCGCTCATCATGGGCCGGATAAAAATCAGGAAAATGGCCGCCAGCACTACCACCGCGATAATCAGTCGCTTGAGCCATTTTTTCTTCTTTTTGGGCACCTTAAGCTTGGGCGGTTCCTTTTTGCCCGGTGCCTGGACCGCCTCTTCCGTTTTTACCTGTGTTGCTTCCATACCTTGAATCTCCTTTATGTCTTGGTCGCGGACGGGGCTGCTGTCCCCCGTCTCAAAATGTCCAGCTGGGCGCACAGCCGCGCCCGGGCCGGACCGCTGTCCTCTTCAAAGATCGCCTGTGTCATGGCAGTGGCCGAGATGTATATCAGGATCCGGAAGATGTCCATCAAGTCCTCTTCCCCCCGCAGGTCCAGCCTGTCCCGGTCCACCCGCCGCTCCAGCCACTCCCCCAGGTCCGGCCGATCCAGCGGGCTCAGCCGCAGGCCCAGGCGCATGTCCGAGTTCCGGCTGAGCATCCTGGCCAGCCCGGCCCAGTGCTTCCGCTGGGCCCGCAGATCATCGAACAGGGCGGGCAGCGCCCCGAGCAGATCGCCTCCCTGCTCCTCCAGCACCCGCTCCAGCCGCTGGAGCAGCCCGTCCTGATACCGCTTCAGGAGGTAGTGGAACAGCTCCTCCTTGTCACGAAAGTACATGTAAAAGCTGCCTCGGGGGATCCCCGCTGCCCGGATCATCCGATTGATAGACGCCTCAGCATAGGGCACACGGGCAAACTCCTCCTCAGCGGCCAACAGCAGCCGCTCCCGCTTCTCCGCGGGCAGGTGGAAGAAGGTCTTGCTGGGCATTCCCGTCCCGCCTCCTCACATGACAAGTTGTCACACAGTATAGTCCCCCTTCATTTTTCTGTCAATCGCCCCCCTCCAGGTTTCAAAAAATGTTCACAATCCTTCTCCGCCGTACGGGCTGCAGCGGACGGATATTCCGTCCCCCAGCCCCAGTCTCTGTCAGAGGCCCCATATGCTTTTCTTTTTTACCATATCAGAGAATCTTTAAGTACAGTACATAAGAAAAATTAAAATTTTCTTAAACCGGCTCCTCCGCTGCATCTGCCTGAGTCCTGACTCTACACCTTCCCCCAGGGGGAAGGTCAAACAAAATCTGTGGCTGGCCCACATTTTGTCCACTGGATAAGCCTTTTCATTTTAATTCCTATTTTTTAAGAAGTCAATAATATTTTCTTTTTTACTAAGAATAACCAGAGGGATCGTCCTGTTCTGCATTAAAATAGGGGCAAAAGGAGCGTCAGAGCTATGGAAGAACTCGGATACGCCCTGCGGCTGGCGCGGGAGCGCAGGGGCTTGACCCAGACCCAGGTGATGAACCTCACCGGCATCAACAACAAAACGCTCTCCGGCTATGAGAACAACATCGCGGAGCCGGACCTTCAGACCCTGACCACCCTGCTGCGGCTCTACCGGGTGTCGGCGGACCGGCTGCTCCACCTGCCCGTCTCGGCTCAGGAGCTTCCCGCCGATGAGGTCAGGCTCCTTACCCTGTACCGTGCCTTTCCAGAGGAGCAGCGGCAGCAGCTGATGCTGGTGCTGGAGACCCTGTCCAGATCCGCCCCTAAGCCCAAGCCCGCCCCTAAGCCCAGGCAGCCGTGACCGGAATCTAGGCTTTTCCCTGGAAGCAGAGCACCCCCCGGAGCCAAGGCTCCGGGGGGTGCTCTGTACTATCTGGCCAGTTCCCAAATAGCGGCCGCCATCATCTGGGCGTTTTTCAGCAGGGTGTCCGCTTCCATATATTCGTCCGGCTGGTGCTCCGTCATCTCCTGTCCGGGGAACAGGGGCCCGAAGGCCACCAGGTTGGGACATGCCTTGGCGTAGGTGCCGCCCCCGATGGAGAGCAGCTCCGCCTCCTGCCCGGTCTGCTCCCGGTACACCTTGGACAGCGCCTGGACCAGCGGGCTCTCCGGGGGCATGTAGATGCTGTCCTGCCCCTCGGTGCGCTCCCCGGCAAAACCGCCCCGCTCCATGGCCCCCATGAGCCTGTCGGCAAAGTCCTCATACCGGGCGGTGACGGGCCAGCGCAGGTCCAGGGTGAGGGACAGCTCCTCCCCGCCGCCCCGGATGATGCCCAGGTTCACCGTCAGCGCCCCGGAGATCTGGTCAGACATGGCAATGCCCAGCCCCTCGCCCCGGGTCTCCTCTCCCAGGACATCCGCCAGGAAGGCGGCAGCCTGGCCCGAGTCCCCATCCAGCCCCAGCTCCTTCAGGGCCAGCAGCAGGCGGCCGATGGCGTTGACCCCCTTCTCCGGGGTGGAGCCGTGGGCGCTCTGGCCCTCCGCCTCCACCAGCAGTCCCTCCGCTGTCTCTGTCACCCGGACGCCGTCCAGCGTCAGGGCGCAGGCGGCGGACCGCTCCTCCTCCGGCCAATTCAGCTCCGCCCGGGCCCGGTCAGGCACCACATTGTGAGCGGTCCCCCCGGAAATGCAGCGGATGGACCGGGGGGACGGGGCCAGTGCCCGACGGAAGTCCACCACGGCGATCCCCTTCTCCCCGTTGATAATGGGGTACATGCCGTCCGGGGTGAAGCCCATCACTGGGATCTCTCCGCCGGCCTCTACATAGTGGCGGATACAGGAGGAGCCCTTCTCCTCGTTGCACCCCACCAGCAGGCGCACCCGGCGGTGCAGGGGGGCGCCGCTGTCCCGCACCGCTTTCAGGGCGTACAGGGCCGCCGCCGCGGGCCCTTTGTCGTCGATGACCCCCCGGCCATAGATCCGCCCCCCTGCCCAGGTACAGTCATAGGGGGGGTAGTGCCACCCGTCTCCGGCGGGGACCACATCCAGATGGCACAGGACAGCCACCATCTCCTCCCCCTCCCCGTACTCACACCAGCCGCAGTGGCCGTCCACGTCCCGGGTCTGGAAGCCCATCTCCGACGCCCTGGACAGGAACCAGTCCAGCGCCCGCCGGCACTCCGCCCCATAGGGGGCCCGCCCCGTCCCGGGGACCGAGACGCTGGGGATGCGGACCAGCTCTCTCAGATCCCGGAGCAGGGCCTCCTCTTCTTTTTGGATCAATTCATCAAAATTCATCCCTTTTCTCCCCTTTCCCACTCATTTTCCTCCAGACAGCGGGAGATGGCCCAGGCTACTCCCTCCTCCTGGTTGGAGGGGGCGGTCCGCTGGGCCGCCTCCCGCACCGCTGCCGGGGCATTGCCCATGGCGATGGGCAGCCCCGCCGCCCGGAGCATAGACAGGTCGTTGTCGCTGTCCCCCACGGCGGCGGTCTCCCCCAGGGGGACGCCGTACAGCAGCGCGATCAGGGCCATGGCCCGCCCCTTGTCCACCCGGTCGGGCACCAGCTCAAAGTCGTGGTCATTGGAGGCAGTCAGCTGCACCCCGGGCAGCGCGCCCAGCTCCTCCAGGGGGTAGCGGGCCTGGTTCCAGTCCCCGTGCACCTTGGTCAGCGGCAGCCCCCTCTCCTCCAGATAGGCCCGCGGGTCCTCCGCCACCACGGCGGCGGAGTGGAAGATGGGGAAGGGGTAGGTCCGGGAAAGGGATTCCTTGGAAAAGGGGTCCACCACGATCTCCTCCCCGGCAAAGATCATCAGCTCGATCTCCCGGCCCAGGCACAGCTCCAGCGCCCGGCGGCCCGACTCCTCCGGCATGTCCCAGCGGCGCAGGGTCTCCCCCCGGACACCGTCCACCACGGCGGCGCCCCCCAGGCAGGAGAGCAGCGCATCGCAGCCCGCCTCCCCGGCGAACCAAACCGCCTCCTGGATCGGGCGTCCCGTATTCAGCACCACCCGCACCCCCGCCGCCCGGGCCCGGGCGATGGCATCCTTGGACGCCTGGGTGATCCGGCCCGCCGGGTCCAGCAGGGTCCCGTCCAGGTCCAGCGCGATCAGTCGTATCATGGGCATCTTCTCCTTGAGCAATTATAGGAACAGACTCCCCACCTGGTAGACCAGCAGAGAGGCTACATAGGCCACCCCCAGCTGCCACCCGATGGAAAACAGGGTCCACTTCGTGCTGTTCATCTCCTTGGCCAGCGTAGACACCGCCGCCACGCAGGGGACGTACAGCAGGATGAACACCAGCATAGAGAAGGCAGACAGGGGGGTGAACCCCGTCATGGCCGCCGCCACCTGGGCGCCGGTGGCAGTGAGCGGGAAAGCGTAGAACATGGACAGGGAGCTGACCACCATCTCCTTGGCGATCAGGCCGGTGAGCAGAGCCACCGCCGCCTGCCAGAAGCCGAAGCCCAGGGGCTTGAAAATGGGGGCGATGACGCTGCCCAGGGCACCCAGCATGCTGTCCGCCTCGTTCTCCACCATATGCAGGGAGAAGTCAAAGGACTGGAGCAGCCAGAGCAGGATGCTCATCAGCAGGATCAGGGTGCCCGCCTTGATGAGGAAGCCCTTCACCTTCTGCCACACATGGGTGAGCATGTTGTGCAGGGAGGGCAGGCGGTAAGGGGGCAGCTCCAGCACAAAGGGGGCGGGCTCCCCGGCGAAGAGGGTATGCTTGAACAGCAGGCCGGACAGGATGCCCGCCGCCATGCCGATGAGATACAGCCCAAAGACCACCAGTCCGGCGTAGGGGCCGAAGAAGGCGGCGGATAGCAGCCCGTAGACGGGCAGCTTGGCCGAGCAGGACATGAAGGGAACCAGTAGAATGGTCATCCTCCGGTCCTTCTCGTTTTCCATGGTCCGGGCCCCCATGATGGCGGGCACCGAGCAGCCGAAGCCCATGAGCATGGGGATGAACGCCTTTCCAGACAGTCCGAACCGGCGGAGCAGGCGGTCCATGATAAAGGCGGCCCGAGACATATAGCCCGAGTCCTCCAGGAAGGACAGGAAGAAAAAGAGCAGGGCGATCTGGGGTAGAAAGGTGAGCACGCCCCCCACCCCGGCAATGATGCCGTCGCACACCAGGGACACCAGGACCGGGGACACTCCCGCCCCGGACAGCGCCCCGGAGAGCCAGCCGGATAGACTGTCCACGGCGGCCCCCACCCCGTTGGACAGCCAGGAGCCAAAGGGACCAAAGGTGACGACAAACATAAGCAGCATAGTCAACAGAAACAGGGGAATGGCGAACAGGCGGTGGGTGACCACCTTATCCACCTTCTCGCTGAAGGTCAGCTCGCCGGGACGGCCGCCCTTGACCACAGAGGCGGCTACCACCTTTTCGATGTACTGGTAACGGCTGTCGGCAATCAGGGTCTCCCGGTCGCCCAGGTCACTGGATCCCTCGTACTCGGCCACTACCGCATCCAGCAGGCCGGACACCCGCGCGGGCAACTTCAGGGCCTTGGCTACGATGTCGTCTCCCTCCAGCAGCTTGATGGCGGCCCAGTGGGCGGGCAGCCCGGCGGCGTAGGCGTAGTCGTGGATCAGCTCGCCCATCCGGTGGTGGATGTCATGGGTGAAGCTGTCGTACAAATCGTCAGGTTCGATTGTAAAGCCCAAGTGCATCTGACGGTGGGCGGTGTGGAGCAGGGTGTCCAGCCCCTCGCCGGTTCGGGCGGGGATAGGGACTACGGGAATACCCAGCTCCTTGGACAGCCGGGCCACGTCGATCTGGTCGCCCCGTTTAGCAACCTCGTCCATAAAGTTCAGCGCCACCACCATGGGCCGCTCCAGCTCCAGAAGCTG
>ENA-ORUM01000239-ORUM01000239.1-human-gut-metagenome-genome-assembly--contig:-NODE-239-length-79686-cov-15.650764_pt1 | contig 79686 bp, 80 predicted proteins | sample MGYA00242083_ERZ509217 | MGnify/ENA primary metagenome ERZ509217 (study PRJEB26280, sample SAMEA2338831) | human gut metagenome | biome: human gut; feature: human-associated habitat; material: faeces...
TACACTATTTAATACGTATGAAAAAGAGAAAACTATTAAAAATTCTTTTAAAAACTGTAAGTTAAAACTAATTTAAAACTTATGACAAAAAAAGAACCAGCCGTAACAGCTAGTTCTTATACGTTTCTAATACTTGATATCCATGTTCTTCTAATGCCTGAATCAAATTCTTTGGATCTTCCGCATCACATCGTACTACCATATTAGCAATACCATCTTTAAATGAATAAACACCAATATGCGAAATATTGACCTTCTTTTGAACAAAGATATCCGATAACTTCCCGATAGCGCCCAATTCATCTTTGACCGCAATTGTAATACGAGTTCCTTTATCTTCCCAACCAAGTACACTTAAAAAGCATCCAAATACATCATTTTGAGTCACGATTCCTACCACATTATTCTGATTATCGACAATAGGGATACAACCAATATCGTGGGATCGCATGGTTTCAGCACAGGATTCCATCAATTCCTCTTCATTCATGGAAATTACATTTTTGATCATCACTGTGCTAACCGTTGTCTTCGACAATAGATAATTCAACTCATAGATACTTAATGAGGTAGCCGATGAATGGGATGTCGCAATCATACCTTCTGTGATCAATCCCACCAGTTTTTGGTTTTCCACAACCGGAACACGATGAATTCCATGTTCTTTCATTAACTCCAATACTTCTGAAATCGTGGCATCTTTTTCCGTACAAATGACATCTTTTGTCATATAATCTTTGACTTTAAACATTTTTTATCCTCCCAGATACGCTTTTTGGATCTCCGGACTTTCCGCCAGTTCCTTACCGGTTCCACTCAATACAACTTTTCCTGTTTCCAGTACATAAGCACGATGAGCGATTGACAGAGCCATTTTGGCATTTTGTTCGACCAATAACACAGTCGTTCCCTGCTTATTGATTTCTTCGATGATCGAAAAGATCTCTTTGACAAGGATAGGTGCCAACCCCATACTTGGCTCATCCAACAATAAAAGCTTCGGTTTTGCCATCAAGGCTCTTCCCATGGCCAACATTTGTTGTTCTCCACCAGATAAAGTAGAAGCATCCTGATTGATTCGTTCCTTTAAGATTGGAAACTGTGCATACACTTTTTCCAGATCTTGTTGAATACCCTTTTTATCCTTGCGTAAGAAAGCACCCATCATCAAATTTTCATAAACGCTCAAGCCGGTAAAGATACGTCGTCCTTCCGGAACCTGTGTGAGCCCTTTTTGTACGATGAACTTTGGATTCTTTTTAAAAATCGATTCACCTAAAAATAGTATATCACCACTGGTCTTCTTTTTGATACCACTGATACTTTGCAGCATCGTTGTTTTTCCGGCACCGTTGGCTCCAATCAAAGAAACAATCTCTCCTTCATTCACTTCCAGGTTGATTCCTTTCAATGCCTCGATCACTCCATAGTGTACATGAAGATCTTTTACTTCCAGCATCGCCATATTAGATTTCCTCCCCTAAATAAGCCTTAATGACAAATTCATTGTTTCGGATTTCTTCCGGATTTCCATTGGCAATCAGCTTTCCATAATCCAGAACATAGATTCTTTCACAGATCTTCATAACCAAAGACATATCGTGCTCGATCAAGATGATCGTCAAACTGTATTTGTCACGAATACGATAAATCAGATTTGTCAGTTCAGCAGTTTCCTGTGGGTTCATACCGGCGGCAGGCTCATCCAAAAACAAAATTTTCGGTTGAATTGCTAAGGCACGGGCAATCTCCAAACGACGCTGTTCTCCATAAGGAAGATTGGTTGCCTGTTCATTACGTTTTCCATACAATCCAACTTCTTTTAACAGCTCACAGGCTTTTTCTTCTACCCATTTTTCTTCATTATAATAAGAAGGTAAACGCAAAATGGCAGCTAAGGTTCCATAACGAATATTTTTATGCATCGCAACCTTTACATTTTCCAAAACCGTCATTGTCTTAAACAATCGAATATTCTGGAAAGTTCGGGCAATTCCATAAGCTGTGATCTTATAAGGTTTTAAACCACCCAATTGAATTTTTTTACCATCTTCATTGAATTCGATCAAACCACTGCTTGGTTCATATACTCCGGTCAATAAGTTAAATAACGTAGTCTTTCCGGCACCATTGGGGCCGATCAAACCAATCAGCTCTCCCTGGTTGATCTGCATAGATACATTGGATACGGCACAAAGCCCTCCAAAGTTTTTGGTCAGATTTTTGATTTGAAGAATTGGTTCCATTAGCGATTCCCCTTTCTTTTCTGAAACAGCTTTTTAAAGGAGAACTCTTTAGTTCCCAATAAACCAGACGGCTTGAAGATCATGATAATGACTAAAGCCAAACCATAGATAATCATACGAATATCGGAAAAGTTTTGTAAGATCATATTTAAGATTCCGATAGCAGCTGCTGCAATCACACTGGAAGTCATCGATCCCATACCACCGAATACGACCATGACCAAAATATCAATAGAACGATTAAAGGTAAACTGTGTCGGGTTGATGACATAGAAGTTGCAGGCAAATAACGCACCGGCCATACTGGCCAATATAGCACCGATCACAAACGCAATGACCTTATAGCGAGTCGTATTGATTCCCATGGCTTCGGAAGCAATTTCATCTTCACGAATGGAAAGACAGGCACGCCCCGGTGCACTACGGGTAAAGTTACACACAACGACCAGTGCGATGACAACACCGATGATCAATAAAGGCCAAGTGGTTAAACGAGGAATGCCACTCAATCCGGCAGCTCCATTGGTAATTTTCATATTTTGTACGATGATACGAATGATTTCGGCAAACCCTAAGGTCGCAATGGCCAGATAATCACCTTTTAATCGCAATGTTGGTATAGAAACGATCAATGCCACGATCGCAGAAATCACAAATCCAACCAATAAACCTAAGAAAAGGCCGCCCAGATTCGGCATCATTTTCGTAACAATTCCGGCACTGTATGCACCGATACACATAAAGCCGGCATGGCCTAAGGAGAACTGACCACAAATACCAATGACAAGATTTAACGAAACCGCCAAAATGATATTGATACAGATATTATAAAGGGTAATCTGATAGTAGGAGTTGATGATTCCGGCATTCATTAAAACACTGCACACCAGAAAGATCACGACAGCACTGGCAAGCCAGGCGATATTTTCTTTGTTCAATAATTGTTTCGGCATCAATTACACCTTCTCTCTCTGGTTCTTTCCTAACAAACCATCTGGTTTGATGATCAAAATCAGGATCAAAATCAAATATACGATCGCGTCACGATATAACGAGCTTCCATAAGCGACAACCATTGTTTCGGCAATTCCGATAAACAGTCCACCGATCATGGCGCCCGGAACACTTCCAATTCCACCGAAAACAGCGGCAATAAATGCTTTTAAACCGGGAACCATTCCCATTAACGGATCAATCGAATTATAATAAATACCAACTAATATACCGGCAACACCAGCCAAAGAACTTCCCAAAAGGAAGGTAAAGGAAATCGTAGTGTCCACATTGATTCCCATCAGTTTGGCCGCATCCTCATCAACACTGACCGCACGCATGGCACGTCCCATCTTTGTCTTTTTGATAATCAGCTGTAAGGCAATCATCAAAACGATCGTAATCGTAAAGATATACACCTGCTGCATGGAAATCGTAACCGGCCCTAAACTAAAGGAAGAATTGCTTAAAAGAGTCGGATACGTCTTAACTTCACTTCCCATAACATATTGTGTCGTATATTCCAGCACATAGCTGACACCGATGGCGGTAATCAAAGCCGCAATACGGGTCGCATGTCGCAAAGGCTTATACGCGATTCGTTCAATCAGAACACCTAAAATTCCGCAAACCACCATACTGGCAATCATCGCCGGGAAAAAGCTGAAACCAAAATAGGTCGTTGTGATAAAGGCCACATAGGCCCCCAACATATAAATATCTCCATGGGCAAAGTTGATCAGTTTGATGATTCCATAAACCATGGTATATCCAAGGGCTATCAAAGCATAGATGGAACCCAAAGACAGACCGTTGATAACTTGTTGTAAAAACTGGCTCATAGTTTCTCTCCTTCTACTAGAAAAAAAGGGGAAGTTTGCTTCCCCTGATACATCTGGATTACTGTTCTACTTCGACTTCAGTAGCCGCTGTCTGTACACCGTTTTCCAGTTCAACGATCATAACCGTCTTGATTGGAGAATGTGTATCATCAAATGTGAACGATCCGGTAATTCCAGAGAATTCAATACCTTCTAACGTATTCTTTAGTTCTTCACCGGTAGCTCCGGCTTCTTCTAATGCCTGTAAAGCCAGGTTAGCCGAGTCATAAGCTAATGCAGAAAACATATTTGGCGCTTCACCATATTCTTCTGTATAGGAGTCAATGAAGTTCGTCAATTCATCACTGGCATTCAGTGTTGTATAACATGTTGTGTAGTAAGTATTACTTAAATTATCAGCACCAGCTAACTGAGAAAGAACTTCCGATTCAAATCCATCTGCACCAATGATCGGTGTATCAATTCCCATATCACGAGCCTGCTTAATGATCAAACCAGCTTCCTGATAATATCCGGCAATGTACAGAACATCAAAGTCTTTTGACTTCATATCTGTTAAAATCGATGCGAAATCTGTATCTCCGGAGTTGTAGCTTTGTTCCGCAACAACTTCTCCACCCTTTTCCGTAAATACATCTTTGAATGTGGAAACAAGCCCTTGTCCATAATCACTTACTTCATTGATAATGGCCGCTTTTTTGACGCCCAGGGTATCATAAGCATATTGTGCCATGGCAGCACCCTGATAAGAATCCTCGAAACAAATTCGGAATGCATATGGATACGTTTCGCCATTATCATTAGTTGTCGCATCAATCTGTGTAGCTGATGGTGAAATAACCGGAACGGCATTGTCGCTGGATACCTGATATGTCGCAATGGATGTACCGCTGGTTGCAGGTCCGATAAGAATAGAAGCACCATCTTCGGTAATCAGACGAGTAGCCGCTGTTGTACTTTCCGCGTTATCTCCTTTGTTGTCCTGTTCGGCAATTTCAATTTTATATTTGGCATCATCACTGGCATTGTATTGATCAATGGCAAGTTTTGCTCCGTTATACTCGGCAGTACCATAGCTTGCGGTTCCACCACTTAACTCAAAGTTCAATCCAATCGTTACTGTATCGCCATCTGCCAATGTCTTTCCGGCACCGGCACCTCCGCCAGAACTACATCCGGCTAATAATCCTACGGCTAAAGCTGAGGATGTAAAGACCTTAAAAACTCTTCCCTTCATATCGTTTCCTCCTGTACAATCATTAAATATGTTTATATTCTAAACACATTCTCACATATTTTCAAGAGATTTGTGAAAATATTTTGAAAATAGAGAAAAATCTATGAAAAAAGTTTCAAAGGCAATAAAAATACTGGGATCATAGTCCCAGTATCATAGAAGAAATATTGATAAAGAATTGAAGGATGTTATTCTGTAACATCGCCAATGGAACATTTAACACATTCATATAGATCAACAAGATCAACACCAGCATAAAGAACGGAGAGCCTTCGATAAAGCGGTAATACTGCTCATCCGGTAAAAACGCGAATAAGATCTTCGATCCATCTAATGGTGGAACCGGAATCAGGTTAAAAAGGCCAAATCCAACATTTAAGGTTGCCGATGTTGATAAAGTAGATACGATAAAGCTTCCGATACCGCTATAGACAAATTGCGGCAAAAAAACAATAAGCAAAATGTAAATAAAGACACATATGAAGGCCAGTAAGAAGTTGGCAAGTGGACCGGCAAAGCTGGTCCAGATGATTCCGGTCTTTCTATCTTTATAATAACTGGCATCGATAGGTACCGGCTTGGCCCATCCAAAATGAAACAGTAACAGACATAGCACACCTAACCAATCTACATGGGCAAATGGGTTTAATGAGATTCTTCCCTGCATTTTGGCCGTAGGATCGCCCAGCCAGTACGATACCAGGCCATGTGCCATTTCATGAATGGACATAGCCAATACGACCGCAATAACTAAAGACAACAAGCCTTCCAAATCTATATTAAACATAATTATACATTAAACCGGAAGTGCATGACATCCCCATCCTGCACGACATAATCCTTTCCTTCCAATCGAAGCTTGCCGGCTTCCTTGATCGCATGCTCACTGCCCAGCTCATCCATATCGCTAAAGGCATAAACTTCAGCACGAATAAAGCCTTTTTTGAAGTCTGTGTGAATTACACCGGCACAATCCGGTGCCTTCATTCCCTTTTTAAAGGTCCAGGCACGGCATTCATCTTCACCGGCTGTCAGGAAAGTACAAAGATTCAAGATATGGTATGCTTTCTGAATCAGCGTATCCAGACCACTGGTTGAAATTCCTAACTCTTCTAAGAAAGCAGCTCTTTCGTCTGGTTCCAATCCGCTCAGTTCTTCTTCCATTTTGGCACATAGGCTTACAACTTCGCTGTTTTCCTGCGCTGCATATTCTTTTACCTTTTGATAATACGCATTGGATTCTGGATCCATAGCTCCTTCTTCATCCAGGTTGCAGACATAGATGACCGGTTTTGCCGTCAGCAGGTTATACATCTTCATCAACGCCTGCTCATCTTCTGTTAATTCTAAAGAACGAACTGGTTTCCCTTCTTCCAGACATGGCTTTAACTTGGCCAAAAGTTCCATTTCCATCTTAGCTTCTTTATCCGAAGTCGTCTTGGCCTTACGCTCCACTTTCGCAATACGATTTTCGATCGTCTGCAAGTCTGCCAGCGTTAATTCCAAATTGATGATTTCAATATCTCGAATAGGATCGATGGAATTTTCCACATGCGTGATGTTGGGATCATCAAAACAACGAACGACCTGACAAATCGCATCTGTCAGACGAATATTGGATAAAAACTGGTTTCCTAACCCTTCTCCTTTGGAAGCTCCTTTAACCAAACCGGCGATATCCGTAAACTCAAAGGTCGTATAGATCGTTTTTTTCGGATGAAAGATTTCGACTAAACGATCAACTCTTTTGTCCGGCACTTCGACGACACCCACATTTGGCTGAATCGTCGCAAACGGATAATTGGCAGCCTCCACCTGACTCTTTGTAATGGCATTAAACAAAGTTGATTTTCCGACATTGGGCAAGCCCACGATTCCTGCAGTTAATGGCATTCTTATTCACTCCCTTTCGATACGATCCGCTTTAGCTTCTTTTCAAACTTACTACGGGGCATCAGCACACTGGCACCACAGCCTAAACATTTGATTCGAATATCAGCACCCATGCGGATGATCTTCCATTGTTTTGATTTATGACACGGGTGTTCCTTTTTCATTTCGATGATATCATTTAAATCATAACTTTTTTCATCCATAGATTTTCTCATGCTCCTTATACGCTTTCAATGTATTCTTCAGTAACATACATACCGTCATTGGCCCTACACCTTTGGGTACCGGTGTAATGGCTTTGGTCTTTTCTTTGACCGCTTCAAAATCCACATCTCCGCAAAGCTTTCCATCCTCCATGCGATTGATGCCAACATCGATCACAACGGCTCCTTCCTTGATATAATCAGCCGTGATCTTCTTTGGTTTTCCAATCGCCGCAATCAAGATATCCGCCTGTTGACAAAGCTCTTTTAAATGCGCTGTTCGCGAATGAGCCATCATGACTGTCGCATTTTGTTTTTGCAGTAGTAAGGATAATGGCTTGCCGACCAGGTTGCTGCGACCGATCACCACGGCATTTAAACCACTTAAATCAGTATAACCGATAGAAGCTAACATCTCCATGACACCTAATGGTGTACAAGGCACAAAACCATCTCTTCCCGTCAGCAGCTTACCGGCATTCACAGGATGCAATCCATCCACATCTTTATCCGATGATATCGCATCGATAACGCTGACTTCATCTAAATGAGATGGCAAAGGCAGCTGAACCAGGATTCCATCCACTTCCGGATCTTCATTCTGTCTTTTGACCTCTTCCAACAACTCTTGTTGTGTTGTTGAACCTGGCATACAAATGGTTCGATTTTCCATGCCTATGGACGCACAGGCATTGGCCTTGCTTTTGACATAACTTTGACTGGCCGGATTATCGCCTACCAGGATTACACTTAAAACCGGAAGTCGTTTTCCTTCCTTTTGCAGCTTTTCAATTTCCTGTTTTAGTTCTTCTTTTATCTTTTGTGATAACTCACTTCCATAAATGATTTCCATTACAATTCCTCGCTATCTAATACGATGGTAACCGGTCCATCATTACACAATTCGATCTGCATATCAGCACCAAATACACCTGTTTCTACATGTAACCCATTATTTCTTAATTCTTCATTAAAATAATCGTATAAGGGAATGGCCAGGTCCGGTTTGGCCGCATCCGTAAAGCCGGGACGATTTCCTTTTTTACAGGAGGCATATAAAGTGAATTGAGAGATAGATAAAATCGAGCCTTGTATATCTTGAATAGATCGATTCATCTTTCCCTGTTCATCAGAAAATATACGAAGACCGCATATTTTCTTAACAACCTTATCCACAATCGCTTTCGTATCGGTATGTGTAAACCCTACAAGGATACAAAAACCCTGATGAATCTGTCCGGTGATCTCCTGATTGATCGTGCATTTCGCATAGTTTGCTCTTTGAATTACGACTCTCATTTTACTTCCTCCAACAGGCAGACCGAGAATGCCGCCGCCCCTTCTTCATGACCGATAAAACCCATTTTTTCTCCCCTTGTCGCTTTGATGGATATTTGATCCAATCTACAATGAAGAATCTGAGCTATATTATTTCGCATCTGTTCTATATAAGGTGCAAGCTTGGGTCTTTCCATCACAATGGTCGCATCCACATTGCCGACTTTATACCCCTTTTGTACCATCATTTCATAAACACAAGTACAGAGCTGTAAGCTATTGGCTCCTTTATAGCTTGGATCTGTATCCGGAAAATGTTTTCCTAAATCACCCAGACTTAAAGCACCCAAGATACTTTCCATGATCGCATGTGTCAACACATCCGCATCTGAATGCCCATCTAATCCTTTTTCGTGTTCAATAGAAACACCACCTAAAATCAGTGGTCTTCCTTGTTTGAGTTGATGTATATCGATTGATTGTCCTATACGCATGTCGTCACCTCAGCTTAACAGAATCCATTATACAAAAAAAGACCTGACTTTCAAAGTCAGGTTCTAAACAATTATCGAGTTACCTGAATAAACTGAGGAGCACCTCCACCGCCATTATAAACGCTGGAGATAATGGTCTTGCTGGTGCCGTCTGCTGTCCAGAAGTTTCCATGTACACACAGTCCATTTCCGATATAGATCGCAATATGGTCAACTCCACGACCACCATTGTTGTAGTAAACTAAGTTACCAGCCTGTGGTGTATCTGTGTAATATCCATACATAATGTATTGATCCGGCCATAATTGATAAGCATCACTTACACCGGCTAAAGCCAATGCCTGCTGTACAACTTGTGTACACTGCTGTCCATCCGTTACACCAACCAATGTTTGTGCAGCTGCCGCAATACGTGCGTTCAAATCAGCATAAGCCCCTGTTGTATCACCCGATCCCGGTGTTGTAGTATCCTGGGCCGGAGGTGTTACTGGCTGAGATGGTGTTTCTTCTACCGGTGTACTTGGCGTTTCTTCCACTGCCGGCGGCGTTGTTGTAGTATCCTGAGCCGGAGGTGTTACCGGCTGAGATGGTGTTTCCTGTGCCGGATCGCTTGGTGTTTGATCAACCACTGGTGTTGTTGTGTCTGCAGGTGGTGTCTGCACAGTTGTATCTTCAGTATAAGTTGGCTGTGATACATCCGCTGTTGTATCTTCCACTACAGTTACGCTTTCCTGTGCTGCAGCCTGTTCCTGCGCTAAAGCTTCCTGTGCGGCTTTTTCTTCAGCTTCTTTCTGTGCATCTACTGCTTTTACTTCTTCTGTAACAACTTCTTTAGTAACAGTTGATACATTTTTCTGCACCGACTGCGATACATCTTGTGATACAGTGGCAACAGTGGCCTGCTGTGTCGTTTCTTCGTCCACTTCACCGCTTTCATCAAAGTAATAACTTTTTCCTTCGATTTCCTGCCATCCAACAGCTACGGTTGCATCTGTATTAATATAACGGTCTCCGTGCCAGCCTGGCTCCGTTTCCATCGCGTATACGGCTGCTACAACCGGAAAACAACTTGCGACACATAGAACGGCTGCCACTTTTTTACCATGCTCTTCAATGTAATTCATAGAATAACCCCCTTAGTTAATCCAATAGTTACCATAAATTTATCATAAAAAAAGAGGGCATTCAACCCTCTTTTTAAACAATCTGTTATACTTTTTAATAATTACTTTGTTTTTTCGATGATTTCCATGAAAGAATCTGCTTTTAAGCTGGCTCCACCGATCAAAGCACCGTCGATATCCGGGCATGCCATGTATTCAACGATGTTTCCTGGTTTTACACTTCCACCATACTGTACACGTACAGAATCAGCAGCTTCCTGACCATACATTACTTTAACCTGATCACGAACGATGGCACAGCAGTTTTGTGCATCTTCTTTTGTAGCTGATTTACCGGTACCGATAGCCCAGATTGGTTCATAAGCGATAACCATGTTAGCTACATCTTTGGCATCCAAATCAGCAATGGAACCTGTCAACTGATCACGAATGACTTTTTCAGTTTCTCCGGCATCGTACTGTGCTTCCGTTTCACCGATACAAAGAATTGGTGTCATTCCGGCAGCAATCAGACGTTTTGCCTTTTTGTTGACTGTTTCATCCGTATCACCAAACATCTGACGACGTTCACTGTGTCCGATGATGCAGTATTTGATTCCTAATTCTTCCAACATAGGAACGCTGACTTCTCCGGTGAAAGCTCCACTGTCTTCAAAGTGGCAGTTTTCAGCGGCAACGATCAAGTTTTTGGCATTGTTGGCAGCCGTTCTTAAATCAGTAAACGGACAACCGATTCCATATGTTGCGTTTTCACTTGCGGCAGCAGCATCTACTTCCTTGAAGAAAGCCTCTGTCTCCGCATTGTTTTTGTTCATTTTCCAGTTTCCAACAATAATTGGTTTTCTCATTTTTATTTCCTCTTTTCTTACTTCTCACTGATGATTGCGATACCTGGCAATGTCTTACCTTCCATGTATTCCAAAGAAGCTCCACCACCGGTAGAAACATGAGAGAATTTATCGGCATAGCCTAACTGTTTGGCTGCAGCGGCAGAATCACCACCACCGATAACAGTGATCGCATCCGGCAATTCCGAAATAGCCTGGCATACTAATTCTGTACCCTTGGCAAATTTCTTCATTTCGAATACACCCATTGGACCATTCCATACAACAGTCTTAGCTCCGGCCAGTGTTTCCTTGAACAATTCTACAGAAGCAGGACCGATATCCAATCCCATCCATCCTTCAGGGATTTCTCCGGATTTACATACCTGTGTATTAGCTTCTTCACTGAAAGCATCTGCACAAACGTTATCCACCGGCAATACCAGCTTGTCACCGGCTTTTTCTAAATATTCTTTAGCCAGCTCTAATTTGTCATCTTCTACTAAAGAAGTACCGATGCTTCCACCCTGTGCTTTCATGAAGGTATAAGCCATACCACCACCGATGATAACTTTGTCGGCTTTCTTCAATAAGTTGTCGATAACATCGATCTTGCTGGAAACTTTTGATCCACCGATGATCGCAACAAATGGATGTGCTGGATTATCGACTGCTTTTCCAAGCATTGTAACTTCTTTTTCCACAAGGAAACCTAAACCGTTTTCTTTGATGTTTGTTGGGATTCCGACAGTCGATGCATGAGCACGATGAACAGAACCAAAGGCATCTTCTACAAAGACTTCACCAAGGCTTGCCCAGTAAGCACCTAATTCAGGATCGTTTTTGCTTTCGCCCTTTTCATAACGCGTATTCTGCATCAAAACGATTTCTCCGTCTTTTAAATTATTGACAGCTTCTTCCAATTCTGGTCCACGAGTTACCGGACAGAAAGAAACTTTTGTATCTGGTAACAGTTCCTGTAAACGAACAGCTACACATTCTAAGTTATTTTTAGCTTTATCTTCTTCTGTTTTTACTTTACCTAAATGTGACATCAAAATGATCTTTGCGTTATTTTCCACTAAGTATTTAATGGTTGGTAAAGCCATGACGATACGGTTGTCGTCTGTGATCACACCGTCTTTTCTAGGTACGTTAAAATCGCAACGTACGATGACCTTTTTTCCAGAAACCTGAAGGTCTTTTACAGTTCTTTTAGACATTTCCATTCCTCCTACTGTACTAAACGTTTTTATTATATCACTTGATTTTTTGATTTCCTAGATTTTGTTTTTAATTCCCTGATAAAAACGCCCTTACTTGTGGTAAGAGCGTCCATTTTGAATCATAAAAGCACGATAGATCTGTTCTAAGACAAGAATTCTTGTCATCAGATGGGTAAAAGTCAGATCACTGAGCTTCCAGCGAACATTGGCTCGTTTGACCAAATCGTTGCTTGGTCCAAGAGAACCGGCAATCACAAAAACTAAATCCGACGATTTCATAAACCAGCTTTCCAGCTGATTAGAAAACGAAATGGAATCCGGCATCTTGCCATGCAGATCCAACAAGATCACGAAATCCTGTGGACGAATCTTCTCCAGGATGCGTTTTCCTTCTTTTTCCCTGATCAATTCAGCTTCCTTATCTCGTTCCATATGTACATTGGATTCGTCCTTGACCTCAATGACCTGAAGCTTTGAAAACGGCTGGATACGCTTTACATACTCATTTTCCAGCTGGCACAGCGCTTTTTCTTTGTTTTTCCCAACACAAAGAAGCGTGATCAAATTTGTGCCTCCACCGGATAGTTGGCTGTCAAAGCCTGCACTTCTTCTTTAACACGGGCACAAACAGCCTCATCACCGGCCTTTAAGACTTCAATGATCCAGTCTGTCACTTTTTCAAATTCAGCTTCTTTAAAACCACGGCTTGTCATGGCAGCCGAACCAATACGGATACCACTTGTCACAAACGGTTTTTGTGTATCATATGGAATCGTATTTTTATTGACCGTGATGCCCGCCAGATCCAACAATCTTTCCGCTTCTTTTCCAGTCATACCGATACTGGACATCACATCCAACATCAACAGATGGTTATCACTGCCGTTAGATACAACTCTAAAGCCCGCTTTCTGGAAACCAGTTACCATCACTTGCACATTTTTAACAACCTGCTGCATATATTCTTTGTATTCCGGCTGCATAGCTTCATACAGGCAGATGCCCTTAGCAGCAATCACATGTTCCAACGGTCCGCCCTGCATACCCGGGAATACTTTGGAATCCAATTTTTTGGCAAATTCTTTTTTGCAGAAAACCATACCTCCACGAGGTCCGCGCAATGTTTTGTGTGTTGTTGTCGTCACAAAATCGGCATAAGGGATCGGACTGGGATGTAAACCGGTAGCCACAAGACCGGCAATGTGTGCCATATCGACCATCAAATAAGCACCACAGGCTTTGGCAATCTTACCAAATCGTTCAAAATCGATGATACGAGAATAGGCGCTGGCGCCGGCTACGATCAGCTTTGGCTTTACTTCCATAGCCTTTTTTTCTAACGCATCATAATCGATTTCTTCCGTTTCTTTATCCACCATATAAGGTACAAAGTTATACAGCGTACCTGAAAAATTCATCGGATGTCCATGTGTCAGATGCCCACCGGCCGCAAGATCCATTCCCATCACCGTATCGCCCGGCTCTAATAATGTATTGTACACTGCCATATTGGCCTGCGAGCCGGAATGTGGCTGTACGTTGACGTGTTGGGCCCCAAACAATTCACAGGCTCTTTGTCTTGTAAGCTCTTCGGCTTCATCAACATGAACACAGCCGCCATAATAACGCTTGCCCGGATAGCCTTCGGCATATTTATTGGTCAGCACACTACCTTGTGCTTCCCGTACTTCTTTGGATACAAAATTTTCACTGGCAATCAATTCAATATTTCTTTTTTGTCTTTGTTCTTCCTTTTCAATGATCGAAAACATTGTCGCATCTCTCATAGCGCACCTCCATTTTTTGTCATTCTACCACAAGGAGCAAAAAAAAAGAAAGAGCGGCGCTCTTTCTTCAAATGTTTTTCATTTCTTTATCAATCAACCCTAGTGCAATCATCAAAGCTTTGATCCTTCTATGGGCCAGCGTGATCTGTGATCGATAGCGTTGTGGTTCTTCTTTTGATTCTATAGTTTGTACTGTTTTCTCTAATTTATGTACGATCGAATCAATTTGCCGCCTGGCCTCTGCCAATTCTTCGATCGATGGCTCTTTACTACTGTCGCACATGCACATAACCAATCAACGAGTTGGAACAATTTACGGAAAAAATCTGTGTGGTATAACCATTCCATCCACCATGGACAGCCTGACCATTGCCAATATAGATCGCCACATGTCCCTGATACACACAAATATCACCCGGTACCGGATCGTTTGTCAAATCACCCAATGATAAATAGGCACTTGGAGCTCCATGAAAGTTGATTCCCACGGCCTTTAAAGAATTGGTCACCAACATCGTACAATCTTGATGGACACCGATCTGTGCCAAAGCCGCATCCGCAATCTTCTGATAGAAGTTTGAATCTTCTTTTTTATCGACCACTACCTGCACTTCCTTACTGGTTTGATTTCCGGCATCGTCGGTTGCGATAATCGTTGCCGTATAAGAACCAGCTGTTGTGGTATCGATCGTGCCTTGTACATCGACAGAAACATCTTCTGTTTCATCACTGACTTTAATTTCTTTAGAAAGATCAAAATCATCTCCCTGCAGGATATCATAACGATCCTGTACCTGAATCTGCGGGGCTGTAGTATCTTGTACATCCAAAGTTGTCTGAATGATAAAATCGCTGGATACACCTTCCAGAGCCTTACCACCCATCTTTTCAAACATCGCCTTGGAATCCTTTAAGGAATACGTAATGGAAACCGGTTGTTTTCCGGTCTGCATCAAATCCAGACCATTAACCTTAATTTCCATCTGATCGTTTTCATAGACCAACGTATCGCCAATTGTCTTTTTGTATGTTAGTTCTGAACCCATAAAAGCATAACGGTTTGTGATCGCATCAATTACAGAATCTTTATCCTTGACCTGACAAGTTTCAACAGTTTCTTTTATCTGTGCCTCTACAGTTTGTCCCTGTATACCAAGAGTGAACAGTAGTCCTAGACTCAATGCGATAAATTTCGTATTTTTCAAGAGTTCTTCCTCCATTCTATTCATGATTTGTGAACATTTTTTTGCACACAATTTGGCATGATACACAAAAGTTGATGATTTGTAAAGTTTTTTGGCAATTTCACAAATTTCCCACATTTTCATTCAAAGTGCTTTATCTATCGCATTTTTAAGCCATTTTGACAAACAAAAAAGACCTTTCTATAGTCTAAAAAGGTCTAAGAAAAAACTATTTTAATTCGTCTAAAAGACTGGAACCAATCGTTCCTTCCGGCATGGAAACGCCAAAGTTATCGGCAATTGTGGCACCGATCACCGCAAATGTTTGTGCATCCGGTAATACACCCATACCCTTCATGGACGGTGAATAGGCCAGTAAAGGAACCATTTCACGCGTATGATCCGTTCCTTTATATGTTGGATCGTTACCATGATCAGCTGTCACCAAAACCAGGTCATCCTCATGCAGCTGTTCTAATAAAGTACCTAAAGCTGTATCAAATTTTTCCAGCTCTTCACCATATCCAATCGGATTTCTTCGATGCCCCCATAAAGCATCAAAATCCACCAGATTCACAAAACACAAGCCAGTAAAATCTTCTTTGACAATTTCATTGGTCTGCTCCATGCCATGTACGCTGCTCTCGGATTTATAAGCCTTGGTAATGCCTTCTCCATCAAAGATATCTCGAATCTTGCCAACGCTGATCACATCATAACCTGCTGCTTTTAAGGCATCTAAAGCGGTCTTGCCATAAAGCTTTAATGCATAATCATGGCGATTGGAGGTTCGTACGAATTCTCCTTTTTTCTTTCCGGTATAAGGGCGGGCAATGACACGTCCTACCTTCCATTCCGGTTTCATAGTAAGATCTCTTGCAGCTTCACAATAGCGATACAAAGTATCGACACCCATTGTTTCCTCATTTCCACAAATCTGTAATACAGAATCGGCAGATGTATAAACGATCAGATCTCCATTGTGGATTTCCTGTTCTGCCAGTTCATCCAGGATTTCGGTACCGCTGGCCGCTTTGTTTCCAATGATCTTACGACCATCACAGCGTTTGCTTAATTCATCCAACAATTCTTTTGGGAAACCGGTTTCGGTAAATGTCTGAAACGGTGTTGTGATATGCAATCCCATCATTTCCCAGTGGCCTGTCATCGTATCTTTTCCGGCACTGGCTTCCTGTAAGCGCAAGGCATAGCCCATCGTCTGTGTATCTTTTTGAATGCCGATATTGCCAAGCCCTAACTTCATCATATTCGGAATTTTCAAATCCGGCATCTTTTCTAAGATATGTCCAAATGTATGCGCTCCTTCATCATCGAATTCTTTGGCATCCGGCGCATGACCGATCCCAAAAGAATCGACAACGATCGTAAAAACTCTCTTGTATTTCATAACTACCTCATGATGGCAGCTTCTAAAGCCACTTCCATCATCTGCGCAAAAGAAGTCTGTCTTACCTTGGCACTGGCATGTTCATTGGTCACTAAAGAATCGGAAATTGTCAAGATACAGGCGGCATTCTTGCCTAAGATCTTCGCATTGTGGAATAAGGCAAAGCTTTCCATCTCCACACAGACACATCCATGTTCATTATAAAAATCATTATGATCCGGCGCATTGGCTTCATGATAGAAAACATCACTGGAATGAATGCGTTCTTCTCGCAGCTTGATACCTAATTTGTCGGCGGCTTCTTTGATGGTTTCGTTTAATTCCGGACTTGGATACTGAATGTCCCCTTTTACACCGGCCTGTGCCATGCAGTAAGTGGATTCACTCCAGCAGCTGTTGGCCAACACCAGATCAAAAATATGAAGATCGCTTGTATAAGCGCCGGCACTACCGATACGGATGATATTTTCTACACCATATTCATGAAACAACTCATAAGAATAGATGCCGATGCTTGGCATTCCCATGCCGCTTCCCATAACGGAAATTCTTTTTCCTTTATAGTCCCCGGTATAACCAAACATATTGCGCACGGTATTAAACTGTACGATATTTTTCAGATATGTCTCGGCGATAAATTTCGCACGAAGCGGATCACCGGGCATCAAAACGGTTTTGGCGATATCGCCAGGATTTGCATTGTTGTGTGCTGTTGCCATAAACATTCCTCCTCTACTTGGCTTTTTTCAGTAAAATTCTTTTTATAGGCTGACTTGTCAGCAGCTTCAAACACAGTTGAATACCGCTTCCCATACATACGATGGCAAGCAAAGTACCAATCGCAGCCGGCGCACCTAATACGATTCCCAGGATCACAAAGAAGATATCCGCACTGGTTCGAACGATACCGACAGCCAGATGAAAACGATCGCATAACGTAAAGACTAACGCTTCATAAGCTCCCTTGCCATAATCCGCAAGGGCATAAAACGCAATTCCAAAGGCAAGGATCAACAATCCCAATACCATCAGAATGATTCGAAGCAGATAGCTGGCCCCTTCAAAATTCAAATTCACAAACGCATCTGTTGTCAGTGCAATCACAATTGGATTTAAAAGGCTTCCCAAATGAATTTGTTTTCGATCCATGAAAAATACGATCACAAGAAGCACGGCACAGACTAACAGATTGGCCTGTCCGACCGTAATGTGTAAGTGATTGGCGATTCCGATCCAAAATAAGGTCATCGGATCGCTTCCCAGATTCACGGCGATCGTTATGCTGATTCCTACTCCCATGATAAAGGAACCTACGATTACAAGCAACAATTTCCTTAGATCCATACTCTCTCCTTTCCCAAAAAAAGATACCGCAAAGATTTTCTTTACAGTATCTTTTGTGGCTTTTCTTTTGACAACATTACTATAAAAGAAAGCTGGAAAGGCTTCAAATAATCTTTTTCCTATCTTTTCGGAAATGTTCCATAAACCTTAGGCAAAGGAAGTTAATGTATCTAACGCAATCTGAATCATCGCATCAAAGTTTTGTTCACGCTCGGCTACGCTCAACTTTTCTTTTTTCAAAGAATGATCACTGACCGTTAAGATCGTAGCCGCCTTTTTCTGTGCCTGATCGGCATTGTGTAATAACGCAAAGCTTTCCATATCGACGGCCAGACAATGCTTCTGTTCACAGATCAAATGCTTATCTTCTTTTTTCTTATAGTAAAAACAATCACTGGTATGCAGACGACCGGTTTTGTAGTTTTGGGCATGCTCACAAAGCGATTTCCAAAGCGTTGGATCCGGTTCTACAATATCTTTTTCATAACCGCTGTACGTATGGGCATAGGTCGATTGACTCCAGCAGGAATCCGGAATAAAGATATCCTTTAAATCTAAATCCATGGTATAGGCTCCGCAGGAACCGGCCCGCACAATGACTTCAACATCGTATTTATTAAACAGTTCGTGCGAATAGATTCCCATTGAACCACATCCCATACCACTTCCCATGACGGTGATACGTTTTCCTTTATACATGCCGGTATAAGCCAACATGCCGCGAACTTCATTAACCAAAGCGGCATTTTCTAAAAACTTACCGGCGATATAACGAGCACGATACGGATCACCCGGCATTAAGACCACCGAAGCAATCTGTTCTTTATCCGCTGAATTATGTACCGTTGCCATTTACCATTGCCATCCATTGAATGTAAAGGTGGTTTCGGCCACATCGCTAGGATCGTATTCTTCCAAGAGCTTGGCATAGCGATCTTTATAATCATTATCCACCTGGACCTGTGGAATGACGATGCTGGCTTCGTTTAAGAAATGGAAAGAATCTCTTCCCATGGCTTTTCCACGTTTTGTATGCTTGTCCAAAGCCACATCCGGAATTTCCGGTAATTTACCCATCGCAAAGCTTTTCATCACGATGTTTTTCAGTAAATCACTGGAGCGATCCTTTTCGCTTTGGCACATATAACGAATTGCGTGAATGAAGTAGATCGTACGATCATTATCCCCATAATCAAAATTTAAACGGGCCTGTGATAAGGCGTTGACCACAACGGCAGCCAGGGGATTGCCCATGCCGATATCTTCTACAGAAATTGTCAAAAGACGACGCCACATTTTTTCTTCCAGCTGTGGTGAAGAAATATACAGCTCATAGGCAAACATACAGGCCTCTTCTTCTTTTCCTCTTCGAATACATTTTTGTAATGAGCTGATCACTTCATCGCAGGCATAACCGTTGCGTGTAGTGATCTGTGCCCATGGATCGTATGAAAATGCCATATTATGCTTCCTTTCCTAATTTTTTATAAATCTCGATAATTTCAAGAACCAGAACCTTGATGGTTTCACAACTCATAAACTGGTCTTCCGCATGTAATACCAACATGGAAACCTGCGGTGTGTTTTCCGCCGCTTCCTTTTGAAGCAGCTGCATATGTGTTTCATGTGCTGTCTTTAGCACTTCGTCCCCTTGAAGGATTTGTTCCTGTGCTTGTTCAAAATTTCCTTCTCTTGCCAAACGGGCCGCTTCAATATAAGTCGATTTGGCCACACCCGAATAGGCAATGATCTCCATGGCAATCTGTGAAAGACGTTCCAGATCCGCCATAACTTACCCCTTTAAAGCTTTCGCCTGTTCAAAGGCAGCCTTACCATCAGCCATCGCATACACACGCATATCGACACAATCGGTTGGTACACCAACTTTAGCTTTGATATCGTTGACCATATAACGAATCTGTGGAGCCACCAGGCATACATCCCATTTTCCGGCTTCATCAGAAGCACTGGCAGAGCTTACCGCCTGCACGGATGCATCCTCTCCGATACTCTGTGCATATTCTGCGATCTTCTTAACTAAGATGGAACTGGACATTCCGGCATTGCATACGACTAAGATTTTCATATTTTTTCCTCACTCTCTATAAGACTTGAACGATACGTTCCAAATAATCAATCAGTTCTCCGGAATTTTCAATCTGGGTCAGGACGTTGACCAGTCTTTCCGAAGCCGCGATCTTATTGATAAGATCATAGATATGAATCATTTCTTTATTGATTTTAGGCTCATGCGCCCCTACAAATACGATACGAACCGGTTTTTGCGCATGCGTAAGCGAGTTTTTTATGATTGCCACACAAATTCCTGTTTTCTTTGCCTGATTTTCCAAAGGGTGTGAAAAGTAAACCCCGTTACGAATATGTGTGGAATAAATCTGTTCTCGCTGCAGCGTCATCGTGGAAAAGAGATCCGGATCCTCGATGTTTTGTTGTTGGTAAAGATTGAAAGCACAAGCTTCGATCACCTGTGCAAAAGAAGTCGCCTGATCAAAGAAAAGCACTCGTTTTCGATCAAAGACCTCATGGAAGATCACTTCACTGGAAGTTAATGTCATCGTTTTGACAATAAAAGTTTCCAGACGTTTTCTTTCGCTTTCTCCCGGTAATTGCGTGATTTCTACGATCGGAATGCCGATTTTTGCTTCAATGGGCATATCCGAAATGACCAGATCCGCACTTCCCTGCTTTAACTGCTCTTTGAGCTGATATAAAGGAATCTGTGAAATAATTTCGATTCGTGAGCCAAATTCCTGATGCAGCCAAACATGCAACATATTGGCAAAGCTCTGGGAAGTGCCACTGACCAAAATCGCCTGTACCCTTGCCTTTTGAGCCCTTAAAAACGGCATGACATACATTGTTAAAAACGATATTTCATCTTCGCTCAAATACAGTCCGTAGCGCTCATGAATAATTGGTACGATCAACATCGTGATCTCATACGCAAACGCATATTTGACCTTGACCTCCTGTAACAGAGGATTGGTCAGCTGATAGTCCATCAATAAGCGCTTGATAGTAAACTGCAGATGAATCTTAAAGTTCTCAAACAATGATGGAATCTGAGTAAAATCCATATTGTATTTTGCCTTCATCTGTAAGGTGAATTCTTCGACGATCTCATCGACTTCCGTGCCCGATACCACATTTTGTTTACTGCTGTAAAAGCCAAGTGTTTCAATGTAGTTTTGAAGCAGGTGACAATCCATTGTCGTCAGATCAAAGCGAAGATCCTGCAACAGGCTGGTCAACATGCGAACCAGCACTTCATTAGGCTGAAACAGTTCTACTTTTTTTGTCAGTGCATATCCGTTTTCTGAACGAAGCATGGTAAAGAAGACCATCCATGCGATCACAAACAACATCTGATCAGAAAGGACAATGGAATTGCTTCGACAAAAGCTGCTGATATAATCTGTAATATCGCTTAATTCTTCCATGTCCGCATCTTCTTTGACCATCTGATATAAATGAATATCTACCAGTTGATTGGAGCGATAGCTCTCTTCCTTTGCCAAACGATAGAAAAGCGTTCGAATTTCCACTTCATCACTTTTTAACTGTAATTTACCATTTTCTAGTGTTAAAGAGCAGAAATGATACTTCTGCTCTAGATAATGAATCATACTGTTTAGATCCTTGTATATGGTTTGTTCCGAAACATACAACATATCCGCCATATCACCCAAGCTGATCTGTGGCTGATGAATCAATTTTCCCAGCATAAAATATTTACGCTGTTTGGAAGAAGCGGCAACCTGCGAACGGTTAAACGAATCCATCACCTTTACACATTCTTTGATACGACTGATATTTTCCTGCATGATAAAGTAACCAGAACGCTTGCTGGACTGAATCTGACACTGCGCATTTTTCAAGACCAGATTGATAGCCGCAATATCATTGCGGATCGTTCGGGTACTGACCTGCATTTTTTCGGCGATCTCATTGGCATAGATGCCCCGGCTGTGATTTAAGATCATCTTGATTACATTTTTCTGACGGTCACTTAACAACGGGCATCTCTCTTTTCCATTTTACTGATTCGTTTATGCGTTTTGTGCTTCTTTCTGTGCTTCGATCTCGCGTTCTTTTCTGACCTCATCGGCTTCCATAGCTTTAAAGAACGGATAATAGAAGACACCCATCAAGACGACATTGAAGATTGCCAATACAGCTGCCTTCCAATCCATCGTCAATAAGAAAGCCTGGAATCCCGGAGGCAAAAAGCCTGGTGCTTCACCTAATGGCAAAGAAACTAAACCAGTAGCCATCGCTTCATAAGAAATAACCGCACAAATCACTGGTCCCAATACAAATGGCACTAACATGTAAGGGTTCATGATCATTGGCAAACCAAAGATGATTGGCTCATTGATACCAAAAATAGAAGGAACGATACCAACTTTACCGATAGAGCTTAATGATTTTGCCTTGGAGCGACACATCATGATGACTAACAACAAAGTCATACCGGAACCGGAAACTTGCAGGAATCCAAAATAGAATCCATACGTAAAGATATGTTCCGGTGTTGCGCCGGCTGCAACGGCAGCCGCATTTTCAGCAGCATAAGTGATCGCAAACGGTGCCCAAACACTCTGTGTGATGGCAGCACCATGTAAACCAAATACCCACAATAGCTGTGTTAAGAAGATAATGATCGCCACAGCCCAAACAGAATCCATCGAAGAAATGGCCGGTGCCAACAAACTGATGATGATCTTAGGGAATGTCGTTCCCGCATATGTCTGGCACAACAAAGCAACCGCAACAGCCAAAATAACGTTGACCGCAAATGGAATCAAAGACATGAAACTTTCAGATACCATTGGAGGTACGCTGTCCGGCATACGAATCGTCCAGTTATGTTTCACAAACATACGAGTAATTTCTACTACCAGTAAACCAAAAATAATACTTACGAATAAACCTTCTGATCCTAAAGAAGTAATGTCGAAGATCATACTGTTTTCGGCATCCACCTTCACACAAAGTACTACCTGGCAAAGCATAGCCATAATTCCAAGCATGCTTGGAGATTTCATCTCATATCGTTTAGCTAACGATTCAGCGATGAAAAAGGCCGAGAATAATGACATGATGTTAGTCGTAAAATAAGTTGGAAAGTTAAAAATGAGAATGTGATCATTGACCCAGGCTCCAAAACCTCCCCCGAAAAGGTTTCCTAAGCCTACCGGAATCATACAGAATGAACCGATGATGATGATCGGAATGATCGCAACCACACCGTCTTTCACTGACTGCAGATGTCGCTGTTGTTCCAATTTCTGTGCAATCGGAAACAACCACTTCTGCAGCGCATTTTGAATTGCTTGCATTTTGTTTCTCCTCTCTCTTTACTAAGTCCACTATGTCATGGTACTCTCTATTTTATGTGATTTTTGTAGGAAAACAAATAATTTATTTCCTTTTTCCTTAGGAAATTGAAAAAAAAGTACCCCCAATCAACTTTCCTAAGCCATGGGAAATTGTTTAGTTGAACAAAAAATAGCTCGTGCTTATAATAAATTCCGTAAAACAAAACATATTTAAGGAGGTACTTTCATGAGTAAAGATTATAGCTTATGGGCAGAAGCCAAAACAAAACACGGTTTAATGGCCGATGAAGTCATTTCCGGATTACAGAAATCCATTCGTCGTTCCATGACAGAACTTGCATGCCGTTATGCGTATGAGCTTTACACAACAAGCCCTGTATTATTGGAAAAGCTGTGGAGTCGTTTGTTAACAATCTCTGTTGAAGATGTCGGATTCGGAAATTTAGATGCCGCAAGACATATGTATGTATTAAATCAGATGCGTAAAGAATATGCCTATGATGATCCAGATCAGCCAATGTATTTCATCCATGCGATTCGTATTTTATGTTCCAGCCAAAAAGATCGTTCCAGCGATTTCTTAAAGAACATCGTCATTAAAACGGCTGCAATGGGTGAAGTTCCGGAAATCATCGATTTGGCATTGGATAAACACACAAAGCGCGGTAAAGCAATGGGACGTGACTCAAAACACTTCTTCAATGAAGCCTGCAAGGTCATTCCACAGGCAGAAGTTGATAATGACTATCGTGAACGCTATGGAAAAATCCTGGAAGAATACGATCCAAGCAAAGTCGAAGAGGATGCTTTCCAATATGCGATCGGCCGTGTATAAAATCAAATAAACAAATTTCTACTATCAAAAAAAGTGTGCATTCCACAAACTGATTCGTTCAGCTACGTGATCTGCACACTTTTTAAATTAAGATTTGTGATTGCATTAAAAGTCAATTTTCGTGAAAATAGCAATATTAGTAGGCTTATAACGCTTTTATTACCTCTTTTAACGATTTAAACTTATATTTCATCTCATCCTCAAATACCATATATTTTGTTAACCTATTCTCTATAATTGCCACATCCAAGCCTGCCTTGACTGCACTTTTCAGTCCACTTGGCGAATCTTCTAAGACCAATATTTCTTCAGGTTTAGAATCATAAAATCTCATTAATTTTTTATACATAAGAGATGATGGTTTCATTTCATCTCTTATCAATGGAGTTATGATAAGATCAAATTTATCTAATATCTCGTTTCTAATTAGATGGGGTATACTCCATGATTTTGGTGAATTGGAAACAATACTGCACACAATACTTTTACTTTTGGCGTAGTTTAACAATTCATATACGCCATCCATAGGTGATAGAGTAGAACATAGATCGAATAAAATTCTATTTGTCTCCTCTTTAAATTGTTTTGGATCAATGTTTACTTCCAGTAATCTAGAACATTCTTCTAAAAATTTATGATTCGTCGTTCCTACACAACTGATAAATAGATTTAAATCTAATTCAAATTGATAATATTCCATAAACCATTGTTTATATGCTAAGTACCAAGCATACTCAGTATCCAAAATCAGTCCATCAAAATCAAAGATTAAATATTTTTTCATACATCCTCCACTATCTAATTAGTATGCACATATTAAAACTTTAAATCTCCTCTAAATGTTTTTACTTTGTCCATAAACTCCTTTACTCTATTTGCATCAACATGATTTTCGAAGATCCCATCCTTCTTGAAAGTTGTTCCAACCACTGCACCATCCGCAATTTTCAACTGCTCTTCTACATTTGACAATCGTACTCCTGTATTTGCAAATACAACCGTATCAGATACTGTATCCTTAACTTGTTTTAGAATGGCGCTGTCTGTTTCTACACCTGCCGTCAATCCTGAAACACACAATGCATCTGGCTTGTTATTAAAAACAGTTGACTTTGCAATCGAGGTTATTGTTCTATTTCCTAAATATGCAGCAGCTTCGGGAACAATATTAAACAAAAGTTTTACATTTTCGGCGCCAATTGCTCTTTGATGCCTAATTGTATCCCCTACATTAGTATTCCAAAGTCCAAAGTCACTTCCATACACACCTGTAAAAATCTCGCGTACGAATTTGGCATCGACTGCAACAGCCAAGTCCAAAGACTTCACTGGATCCCACAATACATTTACTCCATACGGGACTTTTATATATGGCCGTAATTCACCAATTACTCGTGCCATTGATGCTACAGTTTCTGTTTTTACATCAGTAAGGTATGGCAAAGAAAACTCATTCGAAAACATAATTCCATCTACGCCACCTTCTTGTAGTGCTAACAAATCTCTCTTTGCGTTTTCTATTACTTTATCCATGCCTCCCTTTTTATCATAATATGGATCTCCAGGCAGAGGATCCAAATGACACATTGCAATAATGGCTTTCTCTGTACCAAAAATATCTTTTAACCAACTCATATTTAATTTTATAGACTTTTTAAGTCCATAATCTCCTTTCTCTATTCTTAAATTAGTCTTTTAAACTATGTTTTCTAACCCATAAAATAACAGGAATTGTTGCCAGTATAAGTAGTCCTACACCTAATATTCCAAAGCTTCCAAATTTTGCAATAATTGCCATGAAAACATTTCCTGCCCATAATGCACTGACACTCTGTCCAGTCTCAGCTAAACCACCTTTAATAGCTAAATCTGTAAACTGTGGTGCAAACCAAGTTGCTAAATACAATATTCCTATCATATTAATTGTTCCACTAATAAGTGTTTTTAAAATATTTCCCTTATGTATGATAGTAGCCATGCAGAGGAAAAAAGCCGCAAATGCTAAATCTGCTAAAGGCAAAACTTTATTCCCAGGAAGTATAGCAGCCAGAATAAGTGTAATCGGTATCAATAATGTACCAATTATTACTGTAGTTGGATGTCCTAAGGTGATAGCCGAATCCAAACCGATATAAAGATCTTTTCCAGAAAAGTGTTTTCCGAAAAATGTTTTTGCAGATTCTGAAAGTGGTAATAACCCCTCTACAATAATTTTTATCATTCGAGGGAACAGAACCAAAATCGCACAAACATTCATTACTAAACTTGCCAACTGTTGAAAATTATATCCAGCAAGCAATCCAATAATAATGCCAAGAGCAACACCGATAATAACTGGATCCCCCATCATACCAATCTTTGATTGCAATCCCTTTATATCTAATGTAGAATTCTTTAGTGCAGGGATATGATCATATAGCTTATCTAAAATAGCGAATAAAGGTACACTACTAGATGCATATCCTTGCGGTATTGATATCGCCTCCACTCCTAGTTCGTTTTGGACTCTCTTTGCTGTGTAATCAGCAGACAACAAAGACCAAGTTGCCTGTATTAATGCGCAAGCCATACCTAAAGGTAAACTGCCTGTGATATTATGAACTACTGCGCCTGAAAAAGCGTAATGCGAGTAGTTAAAGATATCAATATTCATCGTCTTAGTCGCACCAATCACAATCAGCACAATATTCAGTAAGAATACAGCAGGTATAATCAGCGCACCTACCATCGTTGAAAAAGCAACGCCTGCTCCGGCTCCACTTCCCAAATCAATAACTGTTAAATTAAAACCAAATCTTTCCACAATAAGCTGTACCGCAGGACTTAGAGCAGATGAAATCAACCCAACAGCTAAATTGAATCCAATAAAACCTACACCTACCGTTATACCTGATTTTAAAGATTTAAAAAAACCTTGACCGAAAATCAAACCAATAATAAATAATACAATAGGAACAAACACTGTAGATCCTAATCCCAGAATATACTGTAAAACATTCTCCATGATCTTCTCCTCTTTACTATTCTTTTAGTATGCTCAGTATCTTTTCTTCTGCTGCCTTTTCTCCAATACCAGCCAAAAATGGTGTTCCAACAACCACAGGCACCCCATAATCAGTTGAAATTTTCATTGCAGTGACAAACAAATCGGCATTATCTTTATAAGAATCTAACTCACTTAATTGACATTGACTTAGAATATAATCAATATGATTTTCCTCTAAGAGATTTCTTACTTTTTCTGCCATCATTGTCGAGGTTGCCATACCTGTACCACATGCAACTACAACTCTCTTACTCATTTTCTCCCTCCTTTCTTCTTTAAATCTTGGTGTTTACCAAAGTTTAGACAATCATTATAGCTATATGCAATTGACTTTATTAACGCTCCGATTTGCTCCAAATCAATTAAGCTAATTATTTCCACAGGAGTATGGGTATATCTCGTTGGCAATGAAATATTGGCTACAATTATCTTTTCATTTTCAATTGATAAATAGGCAGTTTCTGTTAAAATTCCAGTTGCCACCTCTTTTTGAATTTGAAATGATTTTTCATTGGCCAGATTCTCTATATATTTCAAAAGCTTATTATTTGGCACAATTCCAGCTAAAGTTCCTCTACTATGATGATTCATATAAGTTAGGGCTGGCCCTTCACCGATCTTGATTTCAGAATATCCTAATAAATCTGGAGAGTCTGTTGCCGGAGTAACATCTAATCCAATTGCTAAATCAGGATTAATCTTTCGCGCCATCGGAAGAATACCGCGGGTATTAAATTCTTCTTGCACTCCAAAAACAAAATATAAATCGCAGTCAATCTGATTCACATCTAATTCTTGAAGTGTATATAATAAAATCGCGACTAAAGCTCTATCATCCATTGATTTGTTAGCAACACAATTGTTCAACAACTGTACAAATTGTGATTTATAAGAAACCCGTGCTCCTACATCGATACCCGCCTCTAAAACTTGTTCTCGATTTTTGGCACCAACATCTAAAAAATAATCTTGCGCTGCTTTCTGCTTTCGATCTTCAGATCCCACTTTAGAAAAATGATGTGATTTCACACCTATTACAGCATCAAATTTTTTTCCATCATTCTCAATTTCCATCTTCAATCCAGCTAAACAATTTGGATTAAGTGAACCTAATTTTTCGCAGTAAATAAACCCATTTGAATCTATTTTCCTAACCATCATTCCCACTTCATCACTATGAGCAAAAAACATTACCTTCTTTTTACCCGTATTTTCAGGAGTTAAATGCACACTTATATTACCTATATTATCTACTGTCGCCTCATAGTTTAAATTATCTGTAAAGTCGATTATATAGCTAATAACATTTTCTTCATACCCTACATTCCCCTGAATAGAAGTAAGTTCCTTTACAATCTCTATCAACTTTTTCATATAGTCTCCTTTAAATATTTTGTCATTAATTCACACAGCTCTTCTTTTGAATCCGCTGCAATAAACTCATTTCTTATTTGTTCACTCGATAGTACTTGTGCCACTTTTTTTAGTGCAGATAAATGTGAATTTCCATTAGAGAAAACTAATCCAAAAATCAAGCTAACAGGAATATCAGTCAAGTCTTCAGAATTTTTAAAAATAATCGTTTTTTCAGGTTTCACTATATAGATGACATTTTTTAAAGCATATGTTGGGTCTGTATGGCATATCGCAATATTGCATTTTTCTAATTTTATTCCTGTTGGATATTTGCTTTCTCTTTCAATTAACTTCTCTTCATATTCCTTTAAAACATATCCTTTTTTATAAAGAATGTTAGAAACTCTATGAAACATTTCAAATTTATCATTATAATTTTCCCCAAATATAATTAATTCCTTATCTATCATTTGCTTATCTCCTTAAGAAAATAATCAGCTAAATCTTTTTTCGATGTTAACTGTTTCAAATTTTTATATAAATCTTTATTATTAGACAACTCCTCACATTTTAGTACCGTTGAAATTAGCTCAGCTTTATTTTTTGACGCTATGAATATTAACAATTTTACAATCTGCCCATCAGGAAATATTATTCCTTTTGGAGAAAATACAATGCTTATTCCATTAGAAATGGCACCACTTTCGATTCTGGCATGTGGTATACCTATGTTATTTTTAATAATAAAGTGAGGCCCATAATCGGCAATTAATGTAAATATCTCATTTATATAACTTTCTGTGATTTTATTTGTATCCATTAAATGCTTTCCCGCAATATAAATCATCTGATCCCAACGTATATCTTGATCTATCAAGAAAATATCTTCTACATTTATTTGTTCAAATAAATTCCTGGTTCTAGAAATTTTCGAAAAAGTATTTTTGAACAAATCACTCAAATCTTCATTTAATTTTTCTTCATTGATTACAACACAATTATTTTTAATTATATTGATTAGTTGCTTAACATCTACATCTGGTTTATTTCTTCGCTTTGTAATTCCATAGTCTCTTAAAATTTGTACATCTTTGAAATTCAAAAACGGCGAAATATATATTACAGGAATCTTCTTATCTATAGTAATATCCAATGAACTATTAACAGTACTTACGAGAATATCAACATTTCTCAAATCAATATCCTTCAGCTTATAAATAGAAACCGAACCTAAAACTTCTAAATTATAATTATTTTGAAGAATATTTTTTAATAGTACTGACGTTGAATATCCTGAATTACATATAAGCAGAGCCCGCTTTATTATCTTATTCTGTTCTTCTAATCGTTGCAGAGCACCTAAGAAATGAAATGTAAACAACGCAATTTCTTCATCATTCAATTCAGCTCCCATAAAATCAGCTAATGTTTCTAATCCTGATTTTACAATTAAAAATATTTCATTGTGTTTTCCAATATCTACATCAACAGAATTTATAGAATTAGCAAAATGATGATTCAATCTATACATTGTAGCTTTAGTGTGTTCATATAGTCCTTCGAGTAATATGTTATCCTCCTCAAAAGATACATTTAAATTATTTTCTACATAAGCAATTAAACTGGCAACAAACAAATTTGATTTTATAGAATTTTCTTCAAATAATTGATTATAATAAAAATTATTATAACCAATCAAAACACCTGTTAAATCCTGTATTTCATGAGTTGTTAAATTAACACAAAACTCCTTCTCCACCTTATTAATATGATCTTTAATAAATTGATATAATTTAACGTCAACAGGATTGTTATCTTTATTGTCTGAAATATAATAATCATGCATTAATCTATGAATCATGATTATAGTATATAAATAAAATATTTCTGACAAATCTTTATTGTTTGTAAATGAAATCACTTCATCAACAAATTCTTCTATATATGATATTTTTTTATCTCTAAAGTCATTAGATATTCTTTGAAATAAAATATCATCTGCACCTTTTTTTAGTTTTTTTTCCCTTAAAATATTAAATTGATTTTTCCATCTGTTAAAAATAAAAGTTCTTATCTCCCTCTCTTGATTAAGGCAAATCTTATAGCCCTCCATATGGATAGACTCGCTTTCCAACTCTTCTTTTAAAAAAGTTAAATCTGATTTAACAGTATTTCTACTAACATCCAGCAAATTCATCATGTGAGTGATATTTAACTTATTCCTATATGCAAGCTCATAAAACAAAACATTTTTTCTTTCATCAGGAGACATTTTATATATCGAGCTAAGTGATTTAATCAACGCGTCATAATCCCTTATATCTGAAATATAATTTCCATCCTTCTTATATATCAATGGTAAATTTAATAATTCAAGATAATCGTTTAGGTTTTCAATTTCATAACGTATCACGTTTTCATTTAAATTTAGTTCTGCTTGTAGGTGCTCTAAATTAACAACTGGGGATCGTTCAAAATATTCAACTAATCTAAGAATTCTCCTGTTTGTTTTCATGTAGACTCACCTCTCTTTATTTTTGAATATGGCTCTACCCATAACACACACATCAACATTTATTTTTTCTAATTTTTCTAGCATCTCTGTATCAATTCCACCATCACACCATAATTCGCCTCCAAATTTATTGCGTACATCTATAATTTTTTGTAACATACTGCTAATAAATCTTTCGCCTGCATAATCCGGCTCACTAGTCATTATCAAAATCGCATCCACTTTATCAAAAAGATATTCGTATGATTCAATTGGAGTTATAGGGTTAAAGGCTATTCCAACTTTCATCCCTAATTTATGAATTAAATTTACATAACGCATTATGTACATTGATGCTTCGACATGTATAAATATGACGTTGCATTTTTGAGTAGACAACATATATATATAATCCAATGGATTGGTAACCATCAAATGCACTGAAAATGGTAAATCTGTTGCAGTTCTTATTTGCATTACCATCCTATTTCCAAATGTAATATTTGGAACAAAATTCCCATCCTCTATATCAATATGTATGTCTTGATAATTACATTCTAGTTTTTTCAATTCGTCACCTATATTCAATAAATTTGATGATGAAATAGATGGTGATATTTTCATGTGGATCTCCTCTTATTTACATCCTTAATATATCTAGTTATGTTAATTTCAACAATTATCAATATTTATTTTTTTTTGATAAAAAAATTGACGAACGATTTATCGTGCCCTACGCTTCAAAATATTCGGTTCTATCTTAATCACTCAAAATAAACTTTCGTGTTTCGCCTATTATCTTCATTTTCAAATTGAGAATAATTAAAAGTACGTGAGTATACTAAAAGACCAGATACCTCTGATCTGGTCCCTGTCAAGTGGACACATTAAATAAGTAAAAATTCTTGCCCAATTGGTATTATGCTGATTGGGCTTTGTTTTTAAGTGATTCCTTATATTTTGATATTCTAGGATTGAATGCAATTGGATACTGATTTGGTGACTCATTGCCCAGTACTTCATTCCTTACTTCCATAGGCGTTTTGGAGTCGAATCTCGATTGATAACGACGATTGTTATAAAAGTCGATATATTTGCCAATAGCTTCAATTAAATCTTCTTTATCGTGAATCTCGTACATTTGATACATCTCCGTTTTAATGATTCCCCATAGGCCTTCCGTAGGGCCATTATCCAAACAACAGGCCACTCTTGACATCGATTGCTCCATTCCCTGTTCTTTCAACTTACTTTGAAATATCGGACTTGTATATTGATATCCTCGATCTGAATGAAATAACGGATGCGCGCCTGGATTATTCTTGATTGCCTGCTCAAACGTATCGAATACTAGCGCATTGTCATTTCGCTTACTAATTGCCCACGCAATGATCGAACGATCATACAGGTCCATAAATGCGCTCAGATAAAGCTTATCTGTTGTATGTGGCACCTTGAATTCTGTCACATCCGTGGTCCACTTTTCGTTCGGCTTCGATGCTTCAAATTCTCGATGAAGTATGTTCGCAGCTGTTTGATCCGCTTTATTTGCGACTGTGCAACATGTTCTTGTTCTTCGAATGGTTGAATGAATATTTTTGATCTTCATGATTCGGTGAATCCGTTTCACGTTATAGTGCTTATCATAATCGCGATTGATGAACATACACATTCTGCGATACCCCAGGATGCTGCCATACCTTTCATCATATTCTGCGATGATATCTGATAACTCGATATCTTCCTGTTCATTGTCGGAAATCGAGCGATTTAGCCATTTGTAATATGAGGAGCGCCTGATACCTAAGCATTTGCACATCCATTGAATGCTGTAATTTTTTTCCTCGTGAAGTTCCTTGACTGCTAGATATTTCGCTTCGTTCTTTGCCTTGGAGAAGATCGCCTCCTTTCGATTTCCTGCACTTTTTTTAATAGCTCGTTCTCCATTTCTTTTTCCTTGAGCTGGCGCTCAAGGAACTTGACTTTGCATTCCAATATTTCGATGTCACTTAATTGATCTTCGCTCTTGTGCTGTCCACGACGATCGACAAGACCATCATCTCCAAGGGACTGGTACTTCTTGACCCATTGATACACCTGCGTGTAAGAAACATCAAATACTTCGGCAGTCTTCTTATAGTTTGTTTCATGCTCCAAACAATACTTTACGATTTCAATGCGTTCATCTAGTGTTGTGTTTCTGCTACGATCTTTCATATATACCTCCGGCTTAGGGTCGTAATCCTTAAGCATTTCAAGGTTATTATACTTCATGATCCATCGTCGTAGCGTTTCTCTTGAAGGAATATCATATCGAATAGCCAAATCTTCCATAGAGCCTCCGCCGTTCAAATAAGCTTCAACCACTTGTTGTTTAAACTCTTTCGTATAGGCAGCATTATGTAATTTTATATCAAATGCACTAGCACCCTTTGATTGGTATGATTTTGCCCATCTATGAATCGTATTACAATAAATACCATATTCCTGAGAGAGCTCTGCTGCACTTTTCTCTCCATCTAGATATTGTTTGCAGATACATACCTTCATATCAGCAGATAATTTTGGCTTTCTTCCCATAGAAAAATCCCACCTCCATAGATACACGTTTATTTATTTCGTGTGTCCACTTTAGTGGGATCATATCACTCTATATTCAGCATCTGGTCTTTTTTCTTTTAAAACAATGTCATCTGATTTTCATCGTCCAAACCTTCCAAAGCATTCATCATATCTAAGCGATCTAATAATGATTTTGAAAGCTGGGTACGTTTTAAAACATCTTCCTTCGATAAGAACGGTCTTTCTTCTCTTGCCTTTACAATGGATTTTCCTACGTTATCCCCCAGACCATCCAAACTGGTAAATGGCGGAATAATGCTATTATCGTCATCAGGATCCATGATAAATTCATTGGCAGCTGAACGATTGATCGAAACATTGGCAAAGCGATAGCCACGACAAGCCATCTCCAGGGCAAGCTCCAATGTGTCATAGATCGCAAGCTCCTTATCACTGACCTTCTGTGTCTTATCTTCTCTGGCTCTGCGAATATCGGTCATCCGTTGTCGAATGGCCTCCTCACCGGCAATCATTGTCGAAATATCATAGGCATCACAACGAATACTAAAGAACATGCAGTAATAAGCTCTTGGCATATGAACCTTAAACCAGGCGATGCGCACGGCCATCATTACATACGCAACCGCATGTGCTTTTGGGAACATGTACTTGATCTTTAAACAAGAATCAATATACCAGTCCGGCACATTATTGGCCTTCATCGATTCGATCCATTCATCTTTTAAACCCTTTCCCTTACGAACACTTTCCATGATGGTAAAGGCTTGTTTGGGTTCCAGACCCATTTGAATTAAATCGACCATGATATCATCACGACAACCGATAACTTCACTTAACACACATGTCCCATTATTGATCAATTCCTCGGCATTTCCCAACCATACGTCCGTTCCATGGCTTAATCCGGAAATACTGACAAGCTCCGCAAATGTCGTCGGTTTAGTCTTTTCCAGGATACCCCGGACAAATTTGGTGCCGAACTCCGGAATACCGGCCGCCCCGGTTACTTCATTGTAGCGTGTCGTATCGATATTCAAAGAATCCAAGCCGGAGAAAATTGCCATCGTTGCTTCGTCATTCATCGGAATCGTACGCACATCTTTTCCGGTAATTCTTTCCAACATTTTCATAGCGGTTGGATCGACATGGCCTAAAATATCAAATTTCAAGATATTATCATGAATCTGATGGAAATCGAAGTGCGTTGTCTTCCACTCCGCATGAGGGTTGTTGGCCGGATACTGCACCGGTGTAAAATCATGAACATCCATATCCAGCGGAACTACAACGATTCCTCCCGGATGCTGACCGGTCGTTCTTTTTACTCCTTCACATTCTTTGGCAAGGTCGATTCGTTTTGCTTCACTGAATGGTTCAATCCCCATTTCTTCTTCATAGCCTTTGATATATCCATAAGCTGTTTTTTCCTGTACCGTACCTACCGTACCGGCTCGGAAAACATGATCCTCCCCAAAAATCTCTTTGGTGAAGGCATGCGCATTGGCCTGGTAATCCCCGGAAAAGTTCAAATCGATATCCGGAACCTTATCGCCTTCAAACCCAAGGAAGGTTTCAAATGGAATATCCTGCCCATCTCCACGCATGATGGTTCCACATTCAGGGCACGGTTTATCCGGCAAATCAAAACCGGATTTGACTTCTTCACCTTCAATAAATTCATAATGATGACACTTTGGGCAAACATAATGTGGCTGTAATGGATTCACTTCGGTAATGTTGCTCATGGTCGCCACAAAGCTGGAACCAACCGACCCTCGACTTCCTACAAGGTAGCCATCTTCGTTACTTTTCTTCACCAACAAATGAGAAATGTAATAAACTACGTAGTACCCGTGTCCGATGATACTATCCAGTTCACGGTTTAATCGCTTTTCTACGATTTCCGGTAATTGCTCTCCATACATCTTATGCGCTGTTTCAAAACAGATGTCTCGCAATTTCTGATCGGATCCTTCGATATCCGGTGGATACAGTTTATCTTTGATCGGATAGATCGGTTCTGTCATTTTCTTGAGTTTGTTGGTATTTGTTACTACGATTTCATAGGCTAGATCTTCCCCTAACCACGAGAATGCCTGCAGCATTTCATCCGTTGTCAACAAATGCTGGTTCGGTGCACTGGTGGCCTTACGCTGTTGTTGATCATACAGATATAAAGGATGTCTGGCATTACCAATGGCCTTGGCATTGATGTAAATATCACGTACTCGCTTTTGATGTGGGTGTACATAATGTGCATCACTGGAAGCAATCACCAGCTTATTCTTCTTTTTGGCTGCATCCAAAATAAATCCAATGATCTTTTTTAGATCATCCACGCTTTGAATGGCTTTACCACGTCTTCGCATCTGAAGAAGATTGCGGTAACAATCCAAAGGCTGCAGTTCAATGTAATCATAAAAATCCATGGCCTCTTCCAACATCTGAGCATCCCTTGTATGTGCCAAATCAAATATTTCTCCGTTTTGGCAACTGGAACCAATCAACAAGTTTCCGTTCTTTCTTTTGGCTTCCAGTTCAAACCGCGGAATTCTCGGTTCACCGGCGGCCGTTTCCGCAGAAAGATATTTAGTATGACTTAACGTAATCAATTCAAACAGCTCTTTTAAGCCATCCTTATTTTTGGCATAGACTGTCGTATGATAATTTCTAACTTTTGTATAGCTGTTTTCATTCTTTAAGACCGCCAGATCATCCAAGGTGACTTCGCTGTCATATTCGTTGAGCATATGGCATAAAACCTGCGAGAGTACCTCGGCATCATAATCGGCACGGTGTGCACCCTCTCCATCATAGCTGACACCATAATGACGACACACACTTCCCAGGTTGTAACGCTTGGCATCCGGAATCATGGCCTGGGCCAATGGCCAGGTGTCAATCACAGGATTAGTTAAATGCCCTTTATTGCACTTTTGACAGGCGGCATTCATAAAGCCAACGTCAAAGGATGCGTTATGGGCTACCAGGATAGAATCGCCGATAAACTCCAACAATTCATCAATGGCTTGTTCAATCGTCTTTTGTCCATCTACATCGTGTTGTGAAATATGCGTTAATGACGTGATACTGGCAGGAATGGTACGCTTGGGATCGATAAACATCTGTTTTCGATCGATGACCTCACGATGCTTCATCTTAACAGCACCGAATTCAATGATCTCATCTAAGCGGTTGGAAAGACCGGTCGTTTCCAGGTCAAATACGACAAAGGTGGCATCTTCCAACTTACGATGATCATTATTAAAAATGATCTTATACTCTGGATCGACCATGCTCATCTCACAGCCATACAACATTTTAAAATTACGGTCTGGATCTTGTTTATTTAAAGCTGTGACCTTATGTTGCGCCATAGGAAAAGCCTGTACGACTTGATGATCACAGATACCAATCGCATCCATGCCCCAATCATACGCCGTTTGAATGTATTCCTCGATAGAACATACTCCATCCATTTCCGAAAAGTTGGAATGCACATGCCATTCCGTACGCTTTTCACTCGCTTTATCCTTTCGCTTAGCTGGCTGTATTTCTTCTAAGCTCTGGATCATAAAGGAATCGCATTTAGAAAAACTGTCATAGACAACTTCCCCTTTTAAGCGAACACTCATGCCTTTTTTCACACTGTTGATCTCATCAATGGAACAACGCGCATTTTCAAATCGCTTACAGACAATCGCATCCTGATAATCCGATACATACAACATCTGTAACGTCTTTCCGGATTTCATGACACGATTATCGACCGAGAAAATATGACCTTCGATGATCACCGAGCGCATACCCACCTGCAGCTCCGCAATGGCGCAGGAAACGGCTTCTTCTTTACGATATGTCTTTCGTACCGGTTCTTCTTTAGGCGCATGGATTTCCGGTAATTCGATATGTTGTGTTTCAATGACTTTGTCATCCTCGATTTTTTTACACATCATCTCCATTCGAATCCCGACATTTTTAAGATTTTCAATCAATGAAGGGAGTTTACGATTCATCTTGGTAAGTCTTGTTTCATCTTTTGTCGAAAAATATACCATATCTTCTTCTATAAACGGATGAAGAAAACGAAAATCTTTAAACTGTGTATCTTTTTCCACAAAATAACTGACATATTGATCCAGATTGACCATATCCACCTGCGTATCTTTGGAATGAACAATCAAATCCACATGCACATGTGTCTTTACTTTTAATGTATGCAACAAGCGGGAATACACCTCAAATGGAAGTACGTGCTCCAGTAACAGTGTCATTTCCAGCTGTTCTTTTTTCACATGAAAAACAGGCCCTTTTTCAAAAAGAGCATGTTCAAAATAGTTTTTAAATTCTTCCGGCAAAAAATTGCCTATGCTTTCCCAAACCATCGGATCACTCCTTATCTGACCATTTTGCCAAACGCATCTTTAGCCGCCAGCTGCTCGGCTTTTTTCTTTGTCGAGCTTGTTCCGGTTCCCAACAATATATCATCCAAATATACACCCATCGTAAATGTCGGAGCGTTGCTTGGCCCAATTTCCTGCAGACAGCGATATTGAATGGTCTTACGTGTATCTGCCTGAATGACTTCCTGTAAATGGGTTTTATAATCCTTTACATCTTCACTTTTTTCTGCTTTGAACAAAGGAGACATATGCTCTTTTAAGATCGCATCGCAGGCGCCATACCCCTGATCGATATAAATAGCACCCAGACAGGCCTCAAATTGATCCGCTAAAATACTGGCACGATGACGCCCTCCGTTTTTTTCTTCACCGACACCAAGCTTTAAATATTCATACCAGCCCAGCTTCTGATTTAACTTCGCCAGGGTTGCTTCACAAACTGTTTGGGCACGCAAGGTTGTCATTTGCCCTTCCCGCATGACCGGTTCCATATGAAACAGTTGATCGGCACTCCATATCTGTAAGACTGCATCGCCCATAAACTCCAGGCGCTCATTATCCTTGCCTTTTTTATGATGTTCATTCGCAAAGCTTGAATGTGTACAGGCTTCCTGATAAATTTGCGGATCCTTTATCTGAAATCCATTTTCTGTCATCCATTCTGTAAATTCCTTCATCTTTTCACCTTCTTTAAATCTTGCCATACACATTCCGGCACCATATGGGATACATCTTGTCCGTACCGAAGAAGTTCACGAACATTGGAGCTGGAACAATACAGATGTGCCGGATCACTCATCAAAAATACCGTTTCGATCTCCGGTGCCATTTGATGATTCATCGCTTCCATATTCTGCTCATATTGAAAATCGATAGAGTTACGCAATCCGCGAACCAAAACTCTGGCACCTTCTTTTCTACAAGCTTCTACGACCAGACCTGTCTGTATGACACAACGTACATTTTTTAAGTGAGATGTTGCCTGTTTGATCCAATACATCCGCTGTTCCTTAGAAAACTGCTCTTTCTTTTCACTGTTTACGGATACAAAGACAATCACTTCCTCAAAAATACCGGCAGCTCTTTCAATAATATCTATATGGCCTTTGGTCAAAGGATCAAAGGTTCCGCAAAAACAAGCTTTTGTCATGATTTAGTTTCCTTTCTATAATACGTTATTTTTGTATCCCGATATGTTTTTTCTTTATATTTATAAAAATGACCTACCTGATCCGACCAGGTTTGTGTGGCAAGGCTTTCAATAACCACGTGTCCATCTTCATTGACCAGATTGTAAGAATCCAGTGCTTCCAATAGCTTCATATTTTCTTCTTTTTTATAAGGTGGATCGACATAGACCAAATCAAATGTCGTTTGCAGCTGTGACAAAACAGAAAAGATATTTCCCGAAATCACCTTAACTTGATCCGATACACCTAGATTTTTGACATTGGTGCGAATCACCTGCACAGCCTTTTTATTGATCTCTACACATACCGCATGATCCATTCCTCGTGAGATAGCTTCCAATGCCATATTTCCTGTACCGCTGTAACAATCCAACATAGTACCGCCTGAAAATTGATTTCCTAAACTGGAGAAAATGGCACCCTTAACTTTATCCGATGTTGGTCTGGTCGTCATTCCATCCACGCTGACCAGTTTTCGAGAGCCAAATTTACCGGATACGATACGCATTCGATTTCATCTCCTTTAACCGAATTTGGGAAATACACTGCTGGCATAACCCGACAGTGATAAAAGCCGCCATCAAGGAAGAACCACCACTACTGATAAACAAAAGCGGAACACCGGTCGATGGGATCAAGCCGGAAACACCACCTACATTCAGTACAAAATGGATAAATAAATAAGCACTGGAACCCACAAGCACGGTCTTATAGGTAAATTCATTGGTCTTAAATGCATAGTAGAAAAAGCGATAGATCAACAATCCATATAATAAAGAAAGAATTCCCAAACCAAAAATTCCGGTTTCTTCAATAATGACCGCTAAAATGTAATCATTATCTGCCTGTGTCAAATACCCATATTTACGCAGCGAACCACCAATTCCACGACCAAATAAGCCGCCGCTTCCAATTCCATATAAGGCATTAGCCGGCTGATATCCACTTCCGTAAACATCTGTATAAGGATTTTTCGCATTTTCAATACGCGTGGCAATATGTGCCAGAGGTGTATGCGACAAAATGGATGTACCGATGTCCGTCACCCAGAACAAAACAAGTGCCACGATAAAAACCGTACCGATGATCCGTCGCAGCCATTTTTGAAATGTCTCCATTTGCGGGTACGCCGGAATCATCAAACAGATAAAGAATATAAAGGAAATGATAAAGCCGGTTCCATAGTCATGTTGCAGAACAATTCCTACCATCAACATCGCCCAGCAAATGAACGGCTTTCGAAACAAGATCTGCCAATGTCTTGTCATGCTCGCATCCTTTCTGGCCTGATACAAGGAAGTTGCGAACACAAGGATCAACAAAGGTTTTGCGAATTCTGCCGGCTGTATCGTCACACCTCCCGGCAAACGGATCCAGGCATGGGAACCTCCGGATGCAGCAAACGCTAATGGCATCAACATAAAAATAAACGCAAAGATCAGAATCATATTTTGTGCCTTACTGAACCATTTAAAATTAAAAATATGATTGGCTGCCCACATAAACAAAAATGAGATGACCAAATAGACTACTTGTCGAATTGTTGTCGTCAAAACAATATTGGCATTTGAAGTCGTACCACCAACATTGGTGGAAATGATCATGACCGTTCCACACAGCACTAACAAAAGCACCGCTAATGTTACGATCCTGTCACTTTTAGGTGTTAAAGAAAAAAAGTGACGTACTTTATCAAAAAACAGCCCCCATTGCGGTTTTCGCTTCTTTTTTTCTTTTTGTTGTTTCTGCACTTTTTTTACTTTTCTTTTAAACATAGATCCCCCTGACTGGGTTATTTTATCACAATACCAGGCACAACCAAAGCCTATCAGTTCTTATGTGAAAATAAGAAGTAATGAATTTCCGGGTCGGCATTTAAACGCGCATCCACCTTTGTGCATCCCACACCAGCTGAAAGAATCGTTTCAAACGGCAGATTCACAGATTGTGCCCGATTCAAGGAAGTCGCTCCTTCTACGCTTCGGTAAGCACCGAGGAATGGATACGTTAACTGCGTTCCATGTGCATGTCCTGCCAAAGCCAAGGATATCGCAGTCGATTGCAGGCTCTGATCCAACAAAACATCGGGATAGTGACTGACTACGATATTATATTCTTGTGCCGCATTCGCGCTCAAAATGGAATAATCCGGTGTTGTTGCTAAACCGGTCAAACGAATACAGTTTAAAAGCCGAACAGACGTATTGGATAGAATCTCAAAGCCACTGTTATTTAAGATGCTCTGTACCGACTGTGCCTTTGTTTCATCCTGATCTTTTTCACCCAACACACAAAACTTACCTAATGGTGCCTCGATCTGATTGAAATACTGTATCAACTTTTGATTGGATTCTTCACTAGGCGTATAAGAATCATCATAGAGATCGCCGCCAAAGATCACAATGCCGGGATCTAAATCCTGTATCGTATGAATCAACTTTTCCATACGGGCATCATCTTGAAATTTGCCATATTGCACATCTGTAAAATACACCATGGAAACTACGCCAATGTCTTGTGAAATCTTTGTATCTTCAACGCTTTGATAGCGTACATAAAGCTGATCTGGATTGATCATAAAGGCCATAAACAGACTGGATGCGACAAAAACCATAAAAGCTGTCAAAATACTGATCACAACTAAAAGTCGTTTTTGTAATGTTGTCATGTTATCACCAGTATCCATTCTACCATAGATTTAACAAAAGAACGTGAATATACCTGCAAAATGAAAAAGCATGGACTTTCTAAGTCAATCTAAACTTCTACTGATTTCTCATTTTATTCCCAAAAATATAGATAAATTTGATGTTTTTTATTCACCTTTACACCCTTAACAAAAAAACTTGTTTAAAAAGGATTACCCGTCATTTTTTAGTAAGATTCTCTATTTAGAATTTTCTTTAAGAAAAAATTTTTATTTTCTAGAAGGAGAATCACATGACAAATGATATTGTAGTATTTAAAAATGGTGAATTGGAATTAGAAGTAACTGTAAGTGAAAATCGTGAGGATGTTTGGCTATCACAAGACCAGATGGCCACACTATTTGATGTAGATCGATCAAGAATCACTCGTCACATTCGAAACATTTATAATGACAAAGAACTTGATGAAACTTCAACATGTGCGGAAAACGCACATGTTCAATTTGAAGGAAAACGAAAAGTCAAACGTAATCTTAGAATCTATAACCTTGATATGATTTTAGCGGTTGGTTATCGTGTTAAATCACCCAACGGCATCATCTTTCGCAAATGGGCAACCTCTGTTTTAAAGGACTATATGATCAAAGGCTATACCATAAATCAAAAACGATTAAATCGGTTAAACAAAACGATAAAGATTCAAAATCGTATGTTGGCTTCTACTTTGGAAATCGATGAAACGGAAGTCTTTAACGTCATTGAAGCCTATCAAAGCGCTTTATCTTTGCTGGATGATTATGACCATAATTCTATCTCTAAACCAAAAGGGACAGATTCTATTTATCGCCTAACGTATGAAGAATGTAGAGCTCTAATTGATACGATGAAATTTGAATCCGATGTATTTGGTGTGGAAAAAGAAGAAGGAAAACTAAAAGGAATTCTTGAAGCGATCTATCAAAATGTCTTTGGTCAGGAGCTTATCCAAGCATGGAAGAATAAGCGGCTCACCTTCTCTATTTTTTGATCAAAGATCATCCATTTGTGGATGGTTGTAAAAGAATTGGGGTGACAATATTTCTAGAATTTTTAAACAAGAACCATCATCTCTTTGTCGATGGCAAACAAATTATTTCCAATAGTACTCTGGTTGCGATTACTTTGATGATTGCTCAATCTGTGCCAGAAGAAAAAGAAACCATGGTGAATCTAGTCATGCATTTTCTATCTACATAAAAATTTGATATCCTTTGTATCTATTTTTAACTTATATTTATTAAAATCAAGTCTTAAAAAAGGAGAGCGTTTCTTGCTCTCCCAGACTACATTTTTATGCTTCTTCCTTCTTACGAACCCGTTGTTTTGCCAAACGCTTCTGTTGAATTTCTTCCATCGTTTGGCGTGAATTGATGATGACCGGAATCACGATTGGATTTCGATGTGTCTTCTTATACAAATAAGGTTCCAAGGTAGAACGAACACAGTTTTTAATTTCTGAGAATGTCGTCTTTTCCTTCATTTTCTCTTGTAAGGAATTATGTACGATAAATTCAGCCTCTTTAATCAACCCCTGTGAGTCTTTAATGAAGACAAAGCCTCGACTCACAATAACCGGACGCATCAAAATTTTATTTGTTTTTGAATCAATCGCGATAATAACAGACACTAAACCATTGTCGGCCAATATGCGACGATCCTTTAATACAGCTGTTGATAAACCGGAAATATCATTTCCATCTACATAAATATCGTCCCCTTGATATCGCCAATCACTTTGAAGGACCTCATGGTTTCGTAAAATCAGGATATCTCCATTGGCGCAGACAAAGATCTTTTCTTTGGGAACACCGACTTCCATAGCTGTCTGTCGGTGCTGCATCAACATCTTATATTCGCCATGGATCGGCATAAAGTAACGTGGTTTGATCAGCTGCAACATCAGCTTTTGTTCTTCTTTAGAAGCATGTCCTGTTGTATGCAGATTGTTTAATATCGACTTTGTCAACACAGTCGCACCGCTTCTAAACAAGTTATCGATCACTTTATTAACGCTGGAAGCATTGCCCGGAATCGGATTGGAACTAAACACAATCGTATCTCCCGGTTTGATATGGATATAGCGATGCGTTCCGTTACTAATACGGCTTAAAGCTGCTAACGGTTCTCCCTGCGATCCGGTACAAATAATGCAGACCTTCTCATCCGGTATATGGGCTAATTCATCCGGACTTAAAAAATCACTGTTTTTTACTTTGATCGTACCCATCTTTCGACCAATATCGACAACATTTTCCATGCTTCGACCAAAGACAATGACCTTACGTCCGCACTTGATAGCCGCTTCTAATATTTGCGAAACACGATGAACGTTAGAAGCAAATGTCGCAACGATCAATCGCTGTTTGGTTTTACGCATAATATCCAGAATTTCATTGGCGACCTTCTTTTCCGAAATCGAAAAATCTTCTACGCCGGAGTTTGTTGAATCGGACATCAAAAGATCCGGCTTCAATACACCGATATATGCCATTTTTTGATAGTCGGCATTGGTTCCAACCGGTGTCAAATCAAATTTGAAATCTCCAGTATGCACGATCGAGCCATTTGGCGTTGTGATCAAAACGCCTAAAGAATCCGGAATGGAATGAATCGTATTAAAGAAACCTACGGTAAAATACTTTGTATGAATGCGGGATTCATCATTGATCTCAATGATTTTTGTACGCTCCAGTCCTTTATGTTCCGAAAGTTTTTTCTGTATCAAAGCTTTGGCAAATCGCGGTGCATAAATGGCATCGATATTGACCTGCTTCAATAAGAAGGGGATACCTCCGATATGATCTTCATGACCATGGGTAATCACTAAAAATTTTCTTTTTTTGTTCATGCGAATCAAATGATGGTAATCCGGAATGACGTAATCAACACCTAAAAGATCATCTCCGGGAAATAACACACCACAGTCAACGATACAAATTTCATTCTCATGTTCGTAACAATACATATTTTTTCCGACTTCACCCAGTCCCCCCAGGGCGTAAATCAATGTATCGTTTTTTTCAACACGATTCTTTGTATGATATGTTTTCTTTGATTGAGCATGACCAAAACTACTGTTCATCTGTTTTGGCATAAATTCCTCTTTTCTATACAATAAACATATGTTAATCTTTCTTAAATTATAACAAAACCCCTATACCTTAACAATTAAAAAAGCAGAGTATTAGATAACTTCTGCTTCTGGATCTTCTTTCCATGGATCGTTTTCATCAATGCGATCATAGAATAAAATACCGGATAGATGATCAATTTCATGTTGAAGGGCTATCGCAAAATAACCTTCTGCACTGATCGTTACATTTTTATCCTGAATCAGATCATAGCCACGTACTTTGATGCGGGCATGACGGAACACATGTCCGGGATGCTCATCTTTAACCGATAAACAACCTTCGCCATTTTCCAAATATCCGTTTTGTACCGATTCGGAAACGATTCTCGGATTGGCTAATGCAGCTTCCTGTACCCCATCTTCTTCCGGCACAACAACCGCAATCAACTGCTTAGGGATCCCCAACTGGATTGCCGCAATTCCTACAGCCGGCTGTAACCCCTCTGCCTGCGCAATCTCATCATTCTGAGAATGGCGAACATAGGTCAGCATATCTTCCAATAACTGACGATCCTGCGCCGATAATGGCAGTTCTACTTTCTCGCTTTTTGTACGAATTCTTGGATCACTGTCTAATATAATGGTTTCACTATTAATTTTCATGAAACTATTCTAATCCATTTCGGTCTGTTTCGCAAATAATTTAAACTCTACACCTGTAAATCTGTATAAATGGACTTCAAAAGTGCAGCCGATTCCAACAAGGCTTTCTTTTCCTTTTCATCTAAGCGAATTTCAACCGTTTCCTTAGCACCGGAACCATTTAAAATGGTCGGCACCGATAAATACACATTCTCAATACCATAAATACCATTGACCAAAACACTGACTGGTAAAATTCGGTTTTCATTAAATAAGATGGATTTTACGATAGCTGTCGTAGAAGCGGCAATCCCATAGCACGTATTTCCTTTGCGGCTGAAAATTTCCCAACCTGCCTGTTTGGTCTGTTCCAATAAACTCTCTTCTGTCTCATTTTGGGTGCGCTCTGCATTATCACTCAATACATCGGATAACAGCTTTCCACCGATCGTAGAAGAAGACCAGGCAACCATCTCACTATCACCATGTTCGCCCAAAATATAGGCATGTACGCTTTTTGAATCCAGATCATACATTGAAGCCAGGCTGCAGCAAAGCCTTGCCGTATCTAAAGCGGTGCCGCTTCCAATGACCTGACTGGCAGGAAGTCCTGAAAATTTCCATACCAGATACGTCATGATATCGACCGGATTGGACACAACAATAAAAATTCCATTGAAGCCGCTTCCCATCACAGATGAAACAATATCTTTCATAATATGAATGCTTGGCTGCAACATTTCTAAACGATCATTCGAATCTTTTGGCATTGGTGCACTAGCCGTAATGATGACAATATCCGCATCCTTACAATCTGCATACTCTCCGGCACGTACCACCATGTTTCGATTCATAAAATGAATGGCCTGCTGCATATCCAGTGCTTCCCCCACTGCTTTTTCTTTATTGACATCGATCAGTACGATTTCTTCGCAGAGTCCCTGATTGATAATACTATAAGCCGTCGTTGCTCCTACATTGCCAACACCAACGATCACAACCTTTGATTTTTGAAATTTCATATTGAACCTCTTTTCTGTTTCGTATTGTATCATTCTTTCATTGTTATATCTATTTATAGGCTTTATATCCTTTATTTCCATGGTATAAAAAAAGATTAATAAGGATAATAAGCATTACATAAAAAAGCAATATCGGCTGTATCGCCGGCACTACATCTTCTAAGGCCGACCAGTCCTGATGCCGGACCCATTCTAAGATTTGATTATAGAGCGATAATAGATTAAAGGTTACAGATAAAAGTGAAAGAACTAACAACAGTGCAGAACCTTTCCTTTTTGATGCTCTATGCCAAATATGAGCTACTGTAAATATCAGACTGAATGCTGTACATAAGATCCACATACAAACTCCTTTTCCTTTCGATTCTTCATTTTCTGCATGCCCTTATTCTTCTGCCGTGGTTTGCAGGGCCGTTTCACTGCTTCGATACACTGTCCAATCTGACATTAGTTTTGCACCCAGAGAAAGATAAAAATCAACACTGGATTGATTCCAATCCAAACGCTCACATCCTCACTACCGCAATGCGAGTTAATTCTCTTAGGATTGCTTTTCCATATTCCTTATTACGATATTATGATTGCAGATACAAGTCTTCATAATCAGCCAGTTCACGCATAAAGTATAAAAGGATTGAAACTGCTCTCTTTGTATCTTTTGAGACATTAACGGTAGCGTATACAAAACCTTCTTAGTGTACGATTTTGATTATACCATAAAAAAATATGAATCTAGTATTATAAAGCTACAAAAAAAATGCTTTAAAATCAATTTCTTTTCGATTATAATATACAAGTCAAGACAGGGGCGCCTATTTAGGCTGAGATGTAGTCATACGGTCCCTTATGACCTGATCTAGGTAATTCTAGCGTAGGGAGTCTTCAAAGTTTTTTTGAATTCCTTACGCCTCAAATGGAGGTGTTTTTTTATGGGAAAGAATTTATCAGTCAGAGATGTTGTGTTGATGGCTTTTTATGTAGCCCTCTTTATGGTATTGGATACTTTTATTAATACCATGCCGATCCTGCAAATGCCTAATGGTGGAAGCTTAGGTGTATCCACACTGGCTTTGTTGATTGCCAGCTATCATTTAGGATGGCAAAAAGGATTATTTGTTGCGGTAGTTGCGGTATTTGCCCAATTTATTACCGGGCCTATGTACACACCAACACTCATCGGATTTCTTTTGGATTATCTGCTTGCCTTTGCAGCCTATGGCTTAGCCAGCCTATTTCCAAACTTTGGCTATTTCTATTCCGGTGTCCTTGTAACAAATGCGATCCGCTTTATCTGTTCAACGATCAGCGGTGTTGTGGTTTGGGAAACACCACTTTGGGGTTCCATCACATATCAGGCAACCTACATGATTCCAACCTTTATTCTAGGTATCGTTCTGGTTCCTTTGATGATGAAGCTTTTAGAACCTCATATGAAAAAACAGAAGTAACAAAAAAAGATCAGCCAGATACGCTTTTGTATCCTGCTGATCATTTTTTTATTCATCTTTTGATTCGATATCCTTGGTTCGGAATACAAATCGAACGATGTTTTCCGAATTATCCGGTGTACCCGCAAACGACTTATGTTCCTTGTTTAATGCATCGATTTGATCAAACACAGTTTGTAGTGTGTTAAATTCCGTTGTTGTCAAATCGTTTTAGTTTTCAGTTTGTAACCTTTCTTTAAGTTCTTTTTTAGCCAGTTCTATTAAATTAGGCTTTTGATATAGTCTAATAATAGATTGCGCCATTGCTTTGCTAGCTATTTGAATACATCTTAATCCAGAATCAGATATAGCTAATTCTCTAAACTTGTCTGTATGCCCTGAGATCTTTCTATCAGGATAAATAGTCACATAAGGATTACATATTGGAATATAATGGGAAACATTACCCAAATCCTCACCACCATAATCGTCTACCAAGCCATCCATTAAAGGCTCATCAAGCTTTACAAATTCTTCCCTACAAATATCAGACAAAACACAATTTGGAACTCTTCCTTGATATCCTTCTTCCATTGCAATTTCCACCGTACATTCCATAGCATCAGCACATTTAATTGCACAATTCTTAATTAATCTCACTAATTTTTCAAGATTACTAGCACTAAAACACCTAACATTTGATTTTATGACTACTTTATCAGGAACAATGTTTGTTCTTATTCCTCCCTGTTCTATTATTTGATTTATTCTTGTATCCATAGACAATTGCTGTTTCCATAAGCCACATGCAGTTAAATAAAGATTAGCAGCACTCAAAGCACTTCTACCTTCCTCAGGATGACTTGCAGCTTGAGCTGATTGTCCGTAAAAAGTAATCTTTAAATCATAAACCGAAAGGCATCGTCCTGCTAGCTTTGTTTTATAACTTGTTGGATGCATCATAAAAACAGAATCTATATTCTCGAATACACCTTTTTTTAGAAGCTTTATCTTTCCGCCACCGCCTTCCTCAGCAGGTGTTCCAATCACTTTAACACACCCTTGATCAGGATGCTTGGATAAATACTCTCTAATAACATCTCCAGTTAAAATTGATGTTGCGCAAATTAAATTGTGTCCACAAGCATGCCCCATTCCTTCTAATGCATCATATTCTGAGACTATACAAATAGCAGGTTTGCCACTGCCATACGTAGCAACAAAAGCAGTGTCTAATTCATCAACTCCTTGTTGAACTTCAAATCCTTGCTTTCGTAAAAAATCACATTGGATCTTTGATGCCTTATACTCTTTAAAGCCAATCTCGGGGTTTAAATGAATGTACTTGGAAATTTTCCAAACATCTTCTAATTTTTCGTCTATATATTGATTATAATAATCTTGTTCCATATTCATTATCCAAGAATTCCAAAGAAGCCGGCAATCATCGAGAAAATTAAGATACCAAAAATAACTTTATTATAGTTTGCTCCTTTATGCGTAAAGTACCAATATATTCCAAATATGCAACCAAGAGGTAATATACCTTTCAGTATTTGGTCTAAGATATCCTGCAATACTATAGGATTGGCGTTTTGCATAACAAATTGTAGACCTGTTGACACTTTAACGTATGAACTAGATAAAGCCCCCATCATAAACAAACCTAAAATACTTGCTCCAGTTATAATATTATTAATCATTCCAGATTTCATTAATTTCATAACTGAATCTTTTCCTAATCTATATCCAAATCTTAAACACCACATTCCTATCCCTATGCAAATTATTGGAATAAGAAATGGAATAAATGCTCCTAACGTACTTCCTTGTAGAGCAAAAGTACAAGCCAAAGCAAGAATAATCGGCTTTAATGTTCCATGAATTAAAGTATCTCCAATACCAGCTATCGGACCCATCAAACCTGTTTTTATCCCTGTAATAACTTCTCCAGTTATCGGTACACCATTTGCCTTTTCTTCTTCCATAGATAAAGCAATCCCATGTATGACAGATCCCGTAATTCCTTCAGAATTGTAAAATTCCATATGTCGAACTAATGCTTTTTTATATTCTTCACTATCTTTTCCATATAATTTTTCTAAGTTTTTTGCCAATGCGTTACAAAATGCCAACCCTTGTAAACGATCATACGAATTACTTAGTTCTGTAGTTGCCCACCACATCATAAAAGTCTTTTTCAAGTCTTTTTTGTCTAATGTTACTTTTTTATTTACATTGTTTTCCATGTTAAGCCTCTTCTTTTTTCATTGAATTAAAAATAACTAATAATGAGATACATACCCCAAAAACAGCTGCAGCCATAGTATTAATTCCTAAGTATTGGACCGCAAAAAAACCGATAAAGAAGTAAGGTAGCAATTTTGGTTTTCCAATAGTAACAATAATGATAGCAAACCCCATAGCAGGTAAGATTCCACCTGCCACAGAGAATCCTGTAATCACCCAACCAGGTAACACTTTTAATAGAGATGAGACCGCATCTGTACCAAATAATGTCAAGACAAAGACTGGTACAAATCTTAATAAGATGGTCATTAATTCTGGATATAGAAATGCACATTTGAAAATTCCCTTTCTATCTCCCATTAAAGCATACTTATCTCCCATTCTGACCCATATTGAATTTGTGGTTCTACGAATCTGATCTAAAAATACTCCTAAAACTCCAAATGGTACTGCTAGAGCAACAGCAGCGTCTGTATCAATACCGGTTTTTAGTGCAATAGGTATTGCTATTACTGCAGCTAAGGCTGCATCTGCTGGAACATTACCTCCTGTCATTATGATTCCAAGGTAAACCAGCTGAATCGAAGCACCTATAGCCAATCCTTTAGTTACATCTCCAAAGTATAATCCTAAAACAAAACCAATAAATACTCCCGAGCCTAGAGCTGATGCCAAAGTATAACCAACACGATTAGTTCCTGCAAAATATAGCAAACCACATAGTATAGCTAGTGCAATATCCATATTATATCCTTTCCTAAATATCAAAATTATTCTTTTTTAAGACGTCAATTAATTCAGCAGATCCTTCTTCCGGAACTTGATGAAGATAAACTCGAACGTTATTATCATTCATTTGTTTTAATTTTTTAGCATCTTCATCATTTAAAGTAATCGGGCCAAATACTACTTTACGCCCCGGAGCACTACCTAGTCCTCCAATCTGTATTTCTTTAAATGGGAACCCTAGTTCCCATGCAGAGTATATTTGATTCACATTTTTGAAGAGGACTAATAGCTTACCATCTCCTAATTGATTCTTATTCCACTCTTCAACAGCTTTTTCAACCGAAAAAACTGTAACTTTCGCGCCCGGAGGAGCTGACATCTCGTAAATACTTGCCATGAATGGATCTTTAGATAATTCATCGTCAATAATTATAATTTGATTTGCCCTTGTAGTACCAAACCATTTTGTAATTACTTGTCCGTGTATTAATCTAAAATCAACTCTTACTAATCTAATATCTGCCATATTATAAACGCTCCTTCTGATTGCTTAACAATTCCGACTTTACATTCTTGATATTATTAATAGATGTTGTTATCGCCAATTCCCCAAGCAATTTGATTGGCATTCTATTTACATTAGAATACACTTCGATTAGCATTGCCAAGTTTAGTCCTGAAACAATCTCTATATTAAAGTCTTTTACGAATGTACTTGCCATATTTGACGGAGTACCGCCAAATAAATCCACGAGAAATAGAAAATAATCTTGTTCATGCTGTTTCAAATAATTTTCAATTCTTTTTTTATAGTCGTAAGGATCTTCTCCTGGACTTAAACATAAAATTTCAATGTCTTTTATTGGACCTACTATTAATTCGGCTGATTCTTTAAGAGTTCTACCAAACTCTCCATGTGTACATATCACTAATCTATTCATATAATTTTTCCTTTATTACTGTGTGACCTCCAAATCCATTTCGCAATGCTGAAACAACCTTGCATGAAAACTTTTCCTCATCTTTTGAATTATTTCTCACCATAAGCGATAATGCTATGATGGGAATACTTATGCCCAGACTCAATGCCTCCTCAACTGCCCATTTGGCTTCACCTGTGGCATCAACAACCCCTTTTACATCTTTTAGACCCGGATGGGTATTAAATTGTTCCTGTGCTAATTCCATTAACCACCCTCGAATCACAGATCCATTATTCCAATTTTTTGCAACCAATTTTAGATCATAATTATATTCACTCTCCTTTAGTAGTTGAAACCCCTCTCCAATAGATTCCATCATTCCATACTCGATGGCATTATGTATCATTTTCATATAATGACCGCTGCCAGAACTACCAGTATACAACTGACCGTCAGTTACTGAGATATCTTCAAAAACCCCTTTTAAATATTCATATGCACGTTTATCACCACCAATCATTAAACATGCTCCTGTTCTTGCACCTTTCATTCCACCTGATGTACCTACGTCCAAATAAAATATTTCTTTTTGTTTTAAGGATTTCGCTCTAGAAACAGAATCCTTATAGTAGGAATTTCCCCCATCTATTAAAATGTCATCCTTCATCAGATATGGAGTTAATTGATTAATACAGTCATCGATTGTTTCCCCGCTTGGAAGCATCAACCATACTACTTTTCTATCATCTAAAGCGGATAATAATTCTCTGATATTCTCTTTCACTTCAATACCCTGATTCTTCGAAAAATTTCTTGCGGAAACACTTGTATCAAAACCAACTACTCCATAGCCATGGGATTGTAAATTCATCGCAATATTTACACCCATTTTTCCTAATCCTATAACACCTATCTTCAATGTAAGCGCCTCCATTTCTTAATTTAATTATACAAAAATTATTTTTATTTTCAATCATTAAATAAAAAATATTTTTTTTATTTAATGATTTGACTGTTTAATACCAACGTTTGCTGAGGTTTTAAAATATCGACACAAAAATATTTTCATGGTACTATTCATTTGTAAAAAAATTGTTTGGAGAATTAAATGAAAACCAAAACTATTAGCCTAAAAATTAAGTCAATTTATAGAGATTTGAGCAAAAAAGAAAAAACTATTGCAAACTTTATACTTCATGATCCAAAAAATGTTTCGCACATGACTATTACTGAAATTGCAAAATATTTGGGATTTGCCGATTCAACCATTTTTCAGTTCACTAAAAAACTTGGATACTCTGGGTTTAGAGATTTTCGTAACGATCTGCTTACAGAGACTTTCGACCCCGAAATATCCATACATGAGAACATAAAACAAAGTGATAGTTATTACACTATCGCACAAAAAGTGTTTGATTCCAGTATACAGTCTTTAAAGGACACAAAATCCCTTATTGACCCTAAAACTGTCGAAAGAGCTGCTAAAATGATCCTATCCTCCGATTCTATAAATTTTTTTGGTGTTGGTGGATCAAATGTTGTTTCTTATGATGCGTATCATAAATTCCTCAGGTCTCCAATACCTTGTCGCTATAATAGTGATTTTCACATTCAATTAATGCAGGCATCCCTTTTAACCTCTAAAGACTGTGCCATTATTATCTCTCACACAGGCTTAACGCATGAATCAATAAAAATTGCCCAGACTCTAAAAAAGGCCAACGCAAAAATTATTATCATTACTAGTTATAATCTAAGCCCACTAACGAAGTATTCAGATATTTTACTCATTTCATCATCTGAAGAAACGGGCTTTCGATCTGAATCTTTATCTAGCAGAATTGCTCAATTAGCAATTATAGATTGTTTGTTTACAATTGTGATGTTTGATAACGAACAGAAATCTAGAGAATCTCTATACAAAATTAGGGAAATAATAAGTTCCACAAAAGGATAATACCCAGTTTCTAAATAAAGAACTATGGATATTGCTAATCATTTGATAATTTAACTTATCGTGTGGACAAATTTCTATCATTACAGAACAAAAAAAAGATCAGCCAGATGAGGCCGCTGAAAAAATAGGAGATTTTAAAATCCAAAAAAATGAAAACAGTGAGAACATCAGAAAAAAATTCTGTCTCTCACTGTTTTTTTTGATAATGCTATAAAATCGGTTAAAATCAGAGGGCTTTAAACTCCTTTATACTTCATTAATTTGAAAATTCGCTTCATATTGACCATAAACATCGTACTGGCCCCTTGTATGTTCATGCTTAAAAGACCGCATCCTTGTGCAGTATCATAACCATATTCACTTTTTAACTCTCCATTCTTTGCCTCGATTTTATATCGGTGTGCATACAACTCTTCAAATTCTTTTGTCTTCATGTAATCCATATACTCAATATGAATATCCGATTTGACTTTGACAGAATACGTTTTTGTTTTTGCCCCTTCTTTATAACAGCCTTTCCGTTTTGGACAGTATTTACATTTCTCTACATTAAAAAAATAAAGTTCTACTCTTGTATCTACACCGTTTTTATCTTTTTTTGTACCTGTTTTCACCTTTTTGTAAGCCATATGCCCCTGTGGACATACATACATCCCGGCATCCTTGTTATATTCAAAGCGTTTACTATTTCTTCGGTTGCCATGGAGTACGGTTCTACTTAATTTTGACGCCAGTTTTATTTCTTTCTCTTTACAGTATTCAATATTTTCCTTTTCAGAATAAGCTCCATCTCCTATCACTGCTTCTACCTCAATTCCTGCCGCTTCACTCTTTTCTGCCAATTCCTGCATTTGTTTACCGTCATGTTTTTCACCCGATGTAATGACGGCTGCCGTTATGATTCTCTCTTCACTCATCGCAATATGTGTCTTATACCCAAAAAAATTCGTATCCGCTGTTTTATGTCCTATTCTGGCATCCCTGTCTTTTGAATATTCTATTTCGGTTTCTGTATCCTCAATCCCTTCTCTTAGATAGTCCGTGCGTTCATTAACGGCTACACAATTTTCAAATCCACCTTCTGTCTCTACCGCTTTTATGACTTCTTTTGTATATTCAATCGTATCTTCTAAAAGTCCACTGTTCGCTTTTCGTTTGGAAGGCATTTTTTCTTTCATCCCTTCGTCAACCGCATAAACGGCTTTGCGTAAATCTTTGGCTCGTTTTAGAAGTTCTTCTCTGGGTGATACCTGTTGATAAAGGGCATGGGTATGCGTGGAATCTTGGATCAATTTGTTTCTGACGTTCATCACACCTTTACTGAGTGCGATCTCGACGGTTTTGTTTAATAAAAGATCCACTAAGTCTAGATCCTTCAATCGTATATGCCGAAACTTTGATAAAAGAGAAGGGTCAATAAAATTCGTTTCTTCCGGCGCGTAACCAAGGAAATACTTCATCTCCATATCCACACGGGTTTTACGTATGAGATCCCTATCCGATAATTTCATGGCCGATTTCAACAAGACATATTTGAACATCAAAATAGGGTCCTGTGCTGGACGGCCCATATTGGCGCAATCATTTTTTTGGACTTCGTTGTAGATAAAAGATAAATCCACAGTCTCATTAAGCATTCTCCAAAAATTATCTTTATCGATCTAAATGTCATATAAATCACCGAAAGGACTTAAACTCAAACCATCCTGGATTACTGTTTTTAGCACACATATCACCTTTATTTCTACATTGTCTATTTTATCATTTTCGAGCACAGGAAGGGATGAAAAAAGAGGTTAAATAAGCATACTGTGATCACTTATTCTAACCTCTTTATATTTTGCTTTTTCGAAAGATTCTTTTCTATTCATCTCTTGAAGACTTTTTCAGCAGCCTCAGCCAGATACGCTTTTGTATCCTGCTGATCATTTTTTTATTCATCTTTTGATTCGATATCCTTGGTTCGGAATACAAATCGAACGATGTTTTCCGAATTATCCGGTGTACCCGCAAACGACTTATGTTCCTTGTTTAATGCATCGATTTGATCAAACACAGTTTGTAGTGTGTTAAATTCCGTTGTTGTCAAATCGACCGTTTCTTTTAATTGATTCATACCCTGCTCATTGAACTGACTTTGTCCGTCATAAAGCTGTTTGGCACCATTCTCCAATGTATCAAAAGCACTTTGCAGCTGTACAAGACCATCGCTCATCTCCATTAATTTTGATTTTTGTCCTTCCAACTGTGCTGTTCCGTCATTTAATAAGGAGGCACCACTGATCAATTCTTCATTTTTAGATACGATTTGTTGAGAACCGGCATTTAACTGATCAACAGCTGTCTTGGATTCACTTTGAATCTGTTGCAGACCTGATTCCAAAGCTACTGAGCCCGTATGAAGCTGATCAGCCCCTGCTTTTAACTGACTGACTCCACCCTGCAGCTTCGTGATGAGTTGAACAAAATCTTGATCGCTCATATTCTGATGAACACCTGCCATAATTTGTTCTAAGGTAGCCATGGACTGAGCGGCTGTCTGCATAGATGTCTGCAGCTTTTGCATATCTGATTTCGTACCTTCCATGACCTTTGACAGACCTTCCAAAGACTGCTTAGTCTGAGAAAGCAAGACTTGCAGCTGCGTTTTTTGTGCATCTAATGTTTCCAGTGTATAACCCTGAACATCAATACTTTGAACAACTTGTAATTGAGTCTGCAGACTGGCAATCTGTTCATCAATCTTAGAAGCGGCTCCTGTTGTATCTTCCTGTGGAATTGCAGACTTACTGGCTTGTAAGGCCTGAATCGAAGACTGCAGTGCCTGCACCTGCGCCTGTTTTGCACTTTCTAACTGAGCATTAAAACTTTGAATCTTGCTTTGATCGCTCTCTACAGTTTGATTTACCGAAGCCACCAGAGCTTCAAACTGTGTCTGGAAAGTATCCAAACCGGCCATAGCCTGCTGAACCGTTTGTAAACTGTTCTCTAATGAAGTCAAAGCTTCTTTTGAAGTCGAAAGCTGTGTTTGTAATGTTGTTAATTCTTGCTTGGTCGTATCCATCGCCTGTGTCAGTTTTGCTAAGGTGTTTTTATCCAGCCCATTTACCTGTTCTTCCAGTTGTGCAAGACCGGCCTGCAGTTTTTGGGCACCTTGCGATAAGGATGTGCTACCCTGCACAGTTTGCTGCATAGCGGTTGGTATAGCTGTTAACTTTTGATTTCCCTTATCCAGCTGTGTTACTCCCTGTGTATATGCTTTGATTCCATCCAACAATAAGCTGGAGCCTGTATGTAATTGTGTTGATGCATCAGCCAGCTGTTGAATCTGGGGTGTAGCACTCGTTAAAGGTTTAGCCCCTTCCTTTAGTTCTGTCGTACCTTCATACAACTGTTTAGAACCATCTAACAACTGATCGGAAGCCGACACCAGCTGATCGATACCGCCTGTCAGATCCCCGATGGATAATTGACCAGCCAATTCATCTAAAGATATTTCATTGCTCATGGCAATCATGATCGATCCTAAATCAAAATCCTTTACATCGGTCTCAATCACTGTATCATCACTGATATGTAACTGATCGATGACCTTGTTTAATCCGGCGTCCTGTAAAGTACCAGCCAATCCCGGTACATTGGCAAAGGCCAGCACTTCATTTGTACCATCATTCACGATTTTTCCATTGGAACACGATACATTATCGTAATGATTCGCATCCAAAGTTAAAAGACCTCCGGCTAAAAAGCTGGGATGAACAGTAATAGCTTTTCCATCCGCATAGACCGTCTTTGATTCCAAATTTTCAAAGTGAATCGTCAATTTCAAATGTCCGCTTTGCCCAGCAACTTCTTTTGCGCTTAATTGACGTCCATCCAACTCATATGTAATTTTTATTTCAATGGGAAGCTGTTTTGTTGTTTTACCCTGATAGTAAATATCATTGCCCTTGCTGTTCCATGTATAGACATTTCCATCTACTTTTGGTTCCTCATCGGTTTTAACATTTTCTACATCGGTTTCATCTAAGGTTTCTTTGATGTTATGGATGCCGTCATCATCGTGCAGCCAGCTGGATACGATTGTATCCGATATCGATCCATCGGCATTTAAAACCGCATAGACAGTTTCTGTTTTCTGGGTCGGATTTTCATCCTCTAACGCATACACATGAAATGGAAGCATCGATTGTGCCAATACGGCACTTAAGATCAAACTGCCCATTACCTTAATATTTTTATTCATACTGATCCTCCTTAGCTGTCGGCCATTTTTTCGTTGTTTTTTCAATAAGCTTATGTCCTAATAAAAGCATGCTTGGCAAGATGAAAATAATACTGATGACAGAAATGATGGCTCCTCTTGCCAAAAGCTCACAAAGGCTGGAAATCAAATCCATACGTGAAATCAAAGACACTCCAATACAAGCCGCAAAGAAGGAGCAACCACTGGTAATAATCGAAGGGGATGTCTTTTGAATCGCAACTCGTATAGCCTCTTTTCCACTCTTATTTAAACTGAGTTCTTCTCTAAATCGCGTTGTCATCAAGATCGCATAATCCACACAGGCCCCTAACTGAATCGTACTGATCACAATACCGGCAATAAACGGCAATGTCGTATGTGTCAGATAAGGAATACCCATGTTGATCGTGATTGCCAATTCAATCGCCAGCACTAAGATAAACGGTAACGCAATTGATTTAAACGTAATCAAGATGATCACAAAAATTGCCAAAATCGATAATACATTTACGACCTTAAAGTCTTCATTGGTCGTGGTAATCAAATCCTTTGACAACATGCCCTCACCAGTGATCAGCGCTTTTTTGTCATATTGATCCAAAATTTCATGGATCTTGTCCAACTGCTCATTTTCTTCATCCGTAGCCGCATGATAATCACTGTTGGCAATCAACAGTTTATAGCCGCCATTTTCAAAAATATCTTTAATGGCTTCCGGCTCAAATGTGCCGGGAACACCACCACCGACAAAATTTTCATAAGCTAGTACATTTTCAATCCCCTCAATGTTTTCAATTTTTTTGGAAAGTTCCTGGATATCCTTTGTCGGCAATGTATCACTGACCAAAATAAAGTGAGTCGTATTCATATTAAATTTATCTTTCAGCTCTTCCGTTCCCTTCATACTGGAAAGATCAGATGGCAATGTACTGGTCAAATCATAGTATTGCTTGACATGAGCCTGTGCAAAACCCATAGGAATAAAGATACAAATTCCAATCAGCAGCAAAAACTTGGCATGTCGAACTACAAAGCCAGGCACTTTTTTGAGTTCATGAATCAATGTCCGATGTGTATATTTTTCAATTTGGCGATCAAAGATCATCAATAGACTAGGTAGAACAAAAATCGTACAAATGACTCCCAGCACAACCCCTTTAGCCATAACGATACCAATATCGCCACCCAGTCTTAACTGCATGAAACAAAGTGTTAAAAAGCCGGCTATCGTTGTCACTGAACTGGATGTGATGGAAACAAAAGTAGCCTGAATGGCCTTAGCCATGGCCATATCATTGTTCGTATTCTCTGCTTTTTTCTTTTCTTCCTGATAGCGATGTAAAAGGAAAATCGAATAATCCATTGTTACTGCTAACTGTAAGATCATCGCCAAAGCCTGTGTAATATAAGAAATCTTTCCTAAGAAGATGTTGGTTCCAAAGTTATAGATAATGGGAAAAGCCATACCCAACATAAAGATCAAAGGTGCTACAGAAGATTCAAGTCCTAAATACAGCACAACCAGACTTAACAAAACGGCAATCACTGCATATTTGACAGTCTCTGAATTAGCCAGATCCTTGGTATCCTGCGCAATAGCACTCATTCCCCCTAAATAACAATCCTTGTTTGATACTTCTTTGATCTTCGCAATCGCATCCATCGTTTTCTCCGAAGCTGTATCTTCTTCAAAGGTGACGATCATCAAAGTTGAATCTTTGGAATATAACTGTTTTTGAAGGGCTTCCGGTATCATTTCCTTAGGAAAGGTGATATCCAAAACATCATCTCGCCAGAAGACTTTTTTGACCCCGTCGATCTTTTCAATCTTATCTTTTAAAGAAACAACCTCTTTGTCCGAGAGATCATTGGTTACCATCATTCCTACACTGGCCAGATTAAAATCCTTATCCAGGACTTCCTGTCCCTTCATCGATTCCGCTTCTTTAGGCAGGTAGGAAAGAATATCATAATTGATTCCCGTATTTAAATAACCGATCACACTGGGAATCAAGAGCAGTACAGCAACAAGTAAAATCTTGTTTCTGTATCTGACAATAAACTTAGAAATTCTATCCATATTCTCTATCCTTTCTCAACATGGACATGAGTATAGTACAAAAATGACTATTAGTCAATTATTTAAAATAATTTTTAATATAACCTTTATATTAAGAAATAAAAATTGACCAAACGTATATTTTTGTCTATACTGTACGTGGTGATAGTATGAAATCCAAAGTATTGGAAAATAAAAGAAATAAAGAAACAGCGCTTTTAGACAGCGCTTTTGACCTGTTCACAAAAAAAGATATCCATTCCGTAACCGTTCAGGATATCGTAAAAAAAGCCAATGTAGCGAAAGGAACCTTTTATCTGTACTTTAAAGATAAATACCAGATTCGTGACGTACTGATTCAAAAAGAAGCAGCTCGTTTGTTTCAGGAAGCCAGAGAAAAGCTGGAGAAAAATGATATTCAAAATTTTGAAGATGCGATCATTTTCATCATTAATCAGGTTTTGTTGAGCTTAGAAGATAATCCGGCTATTTTAAAATTTATCGAACGTAACCTATCCTGGGGCATTTTTCATGAACAACTACAGACAACTATGGATAATGAAGAAATCGGTATGCTTCAACAGTTTACTTTATTAGCCAAAAAAAGTGGCTATACCTTTAAAAGACCGGATATTATCTTATTCATTATCATCGAAACTGTAGGAAGCACTTGTTACAACTCTATTCTGTATCAAAAACCCCTTCCTTTTCAGGAATACAAGCCTTATTTATTCAAGGTCATTCGAGCCATACTCAAAAATTATAAAGACTGATGATTTTAAAAGCAGGAGGATGTCTTTTCAGAATACTCCTGCTTTACTTATTTGAAACTACATCTTGCATGTTTCGATATTTTTAAAGTAATCTTTATTGAGCTTCTCAATTACCTTTGAATCCATTCGATTGATGATTTTATCTGCCATTGCGATCCCTTCTTCTAATCGAATCAATTCTTGGATGATGTCTTGTTTTTTATCGTCTGCATAGTATTTGATAAAGAAACACCATTTTTGCAGCAAGCTCATCTGATCAGGATCCATTACAGGAACTTTGACCAGTTGAATTATCTTTAATACTATGATTTCTAGATCTCTGCCAAGCGGCTGTCCTTTTTTATTTCGTAAGTCAAATTCTGTCAACAACCCCTCAAAGTCAGGATCCACTACAAAATCCGCAATCCCAATCTTATATGAACTCTTCAAGCCCAGATCGAGTTCATCCCCTTTAAGCTCCTGATTGCCATAAATCGCATATAGATCAAGCATCATCTCATACATGATATCCTCTCGTGGATTGACCATCTCCAACTCAACAATAACTTTTCGACCGCTCTGCAGTTGAGCAACAAGGTTCACACACGATTTACTATTATCTATGAATCTATTATCCGTGATTTGAACAAACTTCACCTTCTTACCCAACAATGCATACAACAATGAACATAAAACAATCTGATTTTTTTCATCATCCGATCCAAAGACCGTCTTAAAAGCCACATCATGCTTTAACACTAATTTTGACACCATAAATTATCTCCTTATTCGACTATTGATACAATGTTGTAAAAGAAGGCAGATTTATTTTAATTTCACTCTACTGTATCAATAGCCTCACTATTAGATACGCAAAAAAAATCAAAAAACTATTAAAATTTGTTTATCTTTTCGTTAGGTGCAGATAACTTATAGGCTCATTTGCCATTGCATAATAAAAGATCATCAGCCAGAGCCAATGATCTATGATTTCATATTTCTGATGTTTTTCATCTAAAAATGTAAGCTTATTCACCTTGTTCTAAAGCCAAAGTTTTTGTAGTGATGTCACATACATCAGCCGGTCCATAATACTGGATAGCACCTGGATATACATAACATGTGTTTTCAGCCCATTCTTCACGATGTGCTTCAAAATATTTAAATGGTTTTCCTTCCAATTCAACTAACGCTTTTTTGATAACTGGTTTGTCTTCTCCATGACGTCTTTCGATGTTCATCATCTTAGTGATCGGCATACCTCCGGCAACCCATTCATTAGCTGGTTTTGACAAGTTGGAAATCTTAGATAAGTATCCAGTGTAACCATACTGAATTAACATAAAGGCATTGTATCCTAATGAATAACAATAGTCCGCATCAAAGTTAGATGGGAATGCACAACGTCCTTCATATCCGAAGAAATGATGTAAGGCACTAAATTTACCTGTGTAAGTTCCGGCTTCTTTTCTTTGTGCCAGTTTATCGGCAACCAGAGCAGAGAACAATTTTTCAGATTCAATCAAAGAAACCTGTACGTTTCCATGAGGGTCACGTTCTAAGAATAACTGCTGCTGAATACTTTCCGGTAAAATCGCAAATACATCCATCGATTCTTTTGTCAAACCATTTTCGATGAAAGCATATTTATCTTTCCATGCAGGTAAAGCATTAAATTCATCAGCTTTGCTTCCGGCTAACAATTCGTTAATTTCCGCAATCAATTTAGAGAATTCAGGTACAAATTCTACTACACCTTCCGGAATGATGGCAACACCAAAGTTCATACCTTTGGCAGCACGTTTTTCTACTGAATCAGCAATGTAATCGGCAATCTGTGATAAAGACATTTTCTTGGCAGAAACTTCTTCAGATACCAAACAGATATTCGGCTGTGTTTCCAGAGCACATTCCAAAGCAACATGAGAAGCAGAGCGTCCCATAACTTTAATGAAGTGCCAATATTTCTTAGCGGAATTGGCATCACGTTCGATATTTCCAATCAGTTCGCTATATGTCTTAGTGGCCGTATCAAAACCAAAAGAACATTCGATATCTTCATTTTTCAAGTCACCGTCAATCGTTTTTGGACAACCGATAACCTGTACACCAGTGTTATTAGCTGCAAAATATTCCGCTAATACAGCTGCATTGGTGTTAGAGTCATCTCCACCGATGATTACGATAGCTGTAATACCATGTTTTTTGCAGACCTCAGCAGCTACGGCAAACTGTTCCTGTGTTTCCAGTTTTGTACGACCGGAACCGATGATATCAAATCCTCCGGTATTTCTGTATTCATCAATATATTCATCATCAAAGATCAAATAATCATCTTCGATCAACCCGCTGGGACCATTCTTAAATCCATATAATTCATTTTCCGGATTTGTTGCCTTTAAAGCGTCATACAAGCCACAAATGACATTGTGTCCACCTGGAGCCTGACCACCGGAAAGGATAACACCGACAACCTGTTTTTTAGCTTCCGATGTATTTTCACCTTTTTCAAAAGTGATTTCTTTTTTCCCATAAGTATTTGGGAACAATGCTTTAATCGTTTCCTGATCGGCAACGCTTTGTGTTTCTTCACCTTCCTTGACACAGATGGCAGAAATTCCATGTCTTAACATTCCAGGAAGTTTTGGCGAATATTCATATCTTGCCTTTTGTAATGATGAAATTTTCATACTAGATCTCCTTTTTTTCAACGTCTAAATTATAGAATATACATCAAGAAAAGTAAACTGTCACCGCATGGATTCTGGCTACATTCACTTCATGATTTTTATCATTTTTTAAAAAGTTTTCTAAAAAAAACATAGTTTTGATTCTTGTTTACGTATATATAAGCAGGAGGTATTTTTGTATATCACAATTAAATGAACTGGGGACCGTGCTTGAAATGGAAAAGCATTATTTTGATACCCAGTCAAAAATCATTCTCTCTTTTAAGTCGGTTCAGGCTGCTCTTCTTCAACAGTGTCTGGACGAATGTAAGCATCTGTCCCTGCACGAAATAGTTCCTCTGATTCAGCCAAGCTCTTCCCATTCCAAGATCATTACCTTGAATCCGGAAGATTTTCGTATGCCTGGGGCCAGAATCATCTATGATCTGTTGTATGTCCTTCAACATCCCTTACATCCGGATCGATCCATTTTGATCCATATTGAAGCACAGGGAGAGGAATCCTATAAGTATCATCTGCCTCGCCGAAGCCTTTATTATGCATACCGACTCATTGCCGGTCAACAAAATCATTCCCTGGGATTTCAGGATGACTCTTACGATGATATTCTGGATCTTCGATCTTTCTGGATTTGTTTACATCATGCGAAAAAGAAAGACAACTGTTGGCTGGAATATGAAACAAAAGAAACACTGAAAAGAGGACATTTTCGCTTTAAGCCGGAGGTCTATGGGATATCCAAGATCCAGATTTTATATCCCGGTATCCAATCCAGGAAAGACAAATCCATCGAGGAAATACTGGAAGGTCCCAAAGACATTATGGAGCTATTGTCATTGTTGTTTTTATCGGATAGAGAATTCGAACAAATTCTATTAATCCTAGAAAATAAGCATGATATACTGTTGACGAAAGAGGAAAGAAAGGAGGTTGAAGAAATGTGTACGTTTGGTCAGGGTGCTTTTCTGGCTTGGAAGGATTATGGATTAAAAAAAGGTCGTGAAGAAGGAATAGCGAAAGGGATTCAAAAAGGCCATAAACAAGGTCGAAAAGAAGGTAGAAAACAGGGAGCTTATGAAACCCTTGTTCAAAATATCACATTCCTACTGAGTGTAATATAAACCGTGTAAGTTGAGAGCGTACGGCTCAGCTCACACGGTTTTTTATAGCTTCATGCTATCATAGAAGGAGAAAAGGAAATATGGAAATGGCAAGAAAGAAAAGAGATCCAAAAAAAGTAGCTCTGGCACAGGCTATCCTGGAGGCCTATCAGCCTGAAACCGCTGAAGATATGAACAACGCTCTCAAAGATTTGTTTGGCCCTATGTTTGAGGCCATGCTTCAGGGAGAAATGAATCATCACCTGGGTTATGACTCTAACGACAAAGGGCCAAAAAAAGATGACAATCGAAGAAACGGTTATGGAAAGAAGACCCTGAAGACAACACAGGGTGAGGTGGAAATTGAAGTGCCCAGAGATCGGGATGGTTCGTTTGAACCGCAGGTCGTTCCAAAACGAACAAAAGATGTATCTGCCATCGAAAATAAAGTATTGGCCATGTATGCCCGTGGCATGTCGCAACGTGACATTTCATCCACGATCGAAGATATCTATGGTTTTCAAATGTCGCATGACATGATATCCGATATTACAGACTGTATCATACCGGAACTGGAAGAATGGAAAAATCGACCTCTAAAAAAATGCTATGCCTTTGTATTTGTGGATTGTCTTTATGTAACACTGAGAAACGATTATGAAGTTAAGGAATGCGCTGTCTATGTGATACTGGGATATGATCTAAATGGGCGAAAGGAAATCCTGGGGCTCTGGATCAGTGAAAGCGAAAGTAAGAACTACTGGATGCAGATATTTGATGAGATCAAGTCCCGGGGAGTGGAAGACATCTTCTTTATCTCGATGGATGGAGTTTCCGGATTGGAAGCCGGTGCAAAGGCTATCTTCCCCAAAGTCGTTGTACAACGCTGCATCGTTCACTTGATTCGAAATTCAATCAAATATGTACCAACCAAGGATTATAAAAAATTCACACAGAGTTTGAAAAAAGTATATGGAGCTCCCACTCTCAAATCGGCCAATTCTGCATTTGAGATCTTCTGTAAAGAATGGAGCCAATACCCCGGAGCTGTAGATGTATGGAAAAGAAATTATTCACATGTTGAACAGCTGTTCGATTACGGAAGCGCAGTTCGAAAAGTGATGTATACCACCAACGCAATTGAAGCTGTGAACTCCAGTTTCCGCAAAGTTACGAAGAAAGGTGCATTTCCTAACGAAACAGCACTTTTCAAACTTCTGTATCTTCGTATCAAAGAATTGGAAAAGAAATGGTCTACCGGCTATATTCCGAACTGGTCCATGGTATTGAATCAACTCATGGTCAATGATTTATTCAAGGATCGTATCGATCAGTACATACGGCTTTAAGATAAAAGCTCTATAAAAAGTAGCCAGGCAACTCTGAAAGAGCTACCTGGCTTTTGGTGCATATGTAAGATTGATTTGTTCAAGATAAGATGCTTTTGAGAGTGTCAACAGGTAATTAAAAATTACTTACACACTTTTCTTGACAACCCTTCCTACTTGAAAGTGGTACGATTTCGGATATCCAACAAGCCTTTTCTATTCTTCATGTCAAAAAAGAATTACAACCTAAAATTTTAAAAATATTAAATCTTAATTAATTGTCTCGATTAATTTGTGTATTTTCTAGCATTGAAATCCATTTCTACCATTTTTTTAAAGGCAGTTATTTAACAAGTTGCCTTTTTGTAATCACTTAATGAAATGTTCAGTAATCGCCTGAACAATGGTTGAAATATAAGCTTGAAAGTATATTTTATTCATTAAATACTAAAAAATAAGCCCTGTGTTCTCCAAACCATAAGGGCTTATTCTTTAGGACATAGACTCCAACAATTCCATCTTTTCTTCCCATTCTTGTGTATAGTGTGCTATTTCATTATGCTTATCATCAATTTGCTGATCCAACTCTTCCATTTTCTGATAGTCTTGATAGTACTCTGGTTCATATCGTAATTCTCGAAGAGCCTCTAAATCTTCCTGTGCCGCTTCAAGGAGCTGCTCCAGTCGATCCACTCGATTTTTCAAAGCTTTTCGATCTTTAAATGACTGCACAGACACATTCGATTTTTCTATCTGCGGCTGTGCTTCCAACAAAGTTCCCGCTTCTTTTTTCTCAATATACTCAGCATAAGTACAATCATATACTTTGCAGTCTTGTCCCATTTCTAGCACTCGATTGGCCATTTTAGATAAAAACATACGATCATGCGAAACAAATAAAATCGTTCCATCATATTTTTCCAAAGCCTTTTCCAAAGCCTCTTTTGTAGGGATATCTAAATGGTTGGTTGGCTCATCCAGCAAAAGCAAATTGTCTTCCATCAACATCAGTTCTGCTAAAGCAAGACGCACTTTTTCTCCTCCGGAAAGCGTATTGATCTCTTTAAAGACCTCTTCCTGTGTAAATAGAAAACTGGCCAGGGTATTGCGAATCTGTGTCTGTGTCAAATCCGGAGATACATCCCATAAAGTATCGATAACCGTCTTATTCGATTTTCGATGAGCACTGTCCTGATCAAAATAACCAACATCAATTTGATATCCAAAATGAAACTGTCCGGATAACGCCGGTACTTTATGCATCAATGTCTTGATCAAAGTACTCTTTCCTATTCCATTAGGTCCTACAATAGCCATTCTTTGTCCTTTGATCAATGAGAAGCTAACAGTCGATAGAGGTTTATCATACCCGATTTTTAGATTTTCAACCTCCAGCACCTGTTTTCCACCTTTTCTGGCACATTGAAATGTCGCATGCATGGATGATGTATCCGCTTTTCGATCTTGTATGCGATCCATTCTTTCCAGATATTTAATTTTACTTTGGGCAAAGGCTGCCTTATTTTTCTTATAGCGAAATTTTTCGATCAACTCTTCCAGACGTTGAATTTGTGCCTGCTGACGCAAAAACGCCTCATGATTTTTTTTGATAAATTCTTCTTTGGCTTTCACATAATGTGAATAATTCCCCACATAACGTGTTGTCACACCGTATTCGATCTCAATAATTTCATCGACCACATGGTCTAGAAACATTCGATCATGACTGACCAGAACGATCGCACTTGGATAATGTCGGACATAATTTTCCAGCCATTCGATACTTTCAATATCTAAATGGTTGGTTGGCTCATCCAGCAAAAGCACATCCGGCTTTGACAACAACAACTTAACTAACGCAATTCGTGTTCTTTGTCCGGAACTGAATTCGTCTAATGTTTTATACAGATCGTCTTCTTCAAAGCCAAAATGGAAAAATACGTTTTTTAATTCCACTTCATATTGATATCCATTCAATGCCTCAAACTCACTTTGTAAGCGAGCATAGCGCTCCATCTGTTTTTCGCTGGCATCGGTTTCCAAGATACTCGCCTGCTCATGAAGCTTCGTTTCCAATTCTTTTACTCTGGCAAAGGCATCACTTAATTCCTGGTACACCGTATGTTCGGTGTTCGAAAAAGTAATCTGTGCCAAATATCCAATACGCACTCCATTTTGGACAACACGACTTCCCTGGTCAGGTTGTTCTTTATCACAAATTATTTTCAACAAGGTTGTTTTACCGCATCCATTTTTCCCAACCAATGCGATTTTTTCTTTATCTCGGATGCTTAAAGTAGCTTTTTCTAAAACATCCTGCGCCCCATAGCTCTTTTTTATATTACTGACTTGCAGTTTCACTGTTCTCACCTATTCCATAATAATTGCATATCGCATCGGCAATTGTCTTTGCCATCTGCTCTTTATTTTTCTGATAATACTGAACACTTTCTTCATTGCTTCCATTTGCCAGCATGAAAACAATGCTCTCCATTCCAAACACATCTTTATAGCTTTGATTGGCCGATGAATTCTCCAACACACCGGTAAAAGTCTGTTTTCCACCGGTTTCTCTTAACTGTGGATATACATCATACACACGATCCTGTCCTTCCTCACTCTGTCCGGGATCGATTACGACCGCACTGTTTTGTACGCTGTTACTGGTAATGGATGCCATCTTTAGATCTTGTGATCGAAAAGCATATGCGATTTCATTGGCTAAAAGTCCTTTCGTATAATTCGATGTCAAAATATAAGGATACTGCAGTTCATCATCTTCATACACTTCAAAACTGATAAAAGCCTTGGCCTTAGCCTTATATCCCACACCTACACGCGAAGAGGAACCATAATAGCTGTCAAAATCATCAGCTTCTCTGGTCAATAAGACTTTTAATCCTCTAGATTCCAATTCCTTTTGGACAAGTACGGCAAAACTGGATGTTTCCTGCGGCTCATTGATCCAATCGGTAATGATACCCGGTTCATTCTGCATACTAAACTCGTTATAAATATTTCCACCTGGATCTAAAACCACATCCGCAACCTTAACTTGCGGTATATTCTCATTGACTTCCAAAAAAGCGTAATTCAGTTTATAAGAAATACCAAAGTCTGATAAATACTCTTTGGAAGCATGTAATGTGATATCCTTTACATGCTTATCATTTCGCATCGTACTAAATGTTTCACTATCAAAAGAATCTTCAAAATAGACTCTTTTCTTCTCATAGTTTTCATAAATATAGATTTCATATAATCCCGGATCCAAAGTACCTAGCTGAATACCTGAATCAATACTTTCTCCGATCGCAAAGCCCAGTTCCTTTTTGGTTTCCACATTCCGTAAAACGACCATGGTTCCAATCAATGAATCTGTCTTTTTTTGTCCATATTTTCCCTGATAGAAGGATAGAGTCTGACCATAAATGCCATAATCCTGGATTTCAAATGTTTCTGTAAACCCTTTTTTCACATTGTCTTCAATAACATCGGAATCCATTTTTTCTAACACCGTCATCTGTAAACGATCAATATCCGTAGGACGACTCATATATAGAAAAAGAGCAGCACTGATCAAAGAGATCACTACGACAATCGCAATGATCATTCTAGGGTGTTTAAATCGTGAATGCAGTTTTCTTTTTGTCATGCCCTAAGTATATCAAAAAATGAAAAGAGCGCAAAGAGCGCCCTAGTTATTGACTCCATGATGTGGGGCAAAAGAATCTATCTCTATTGCCTTAAACACATAGCCTTCTGATTTGTAATGTTCAATGATTTTAGGTAATGCCTCTACAGTCGTATCTTTAGCTGCTGTATCATGCATCAAAATATTGATATATTGACTTTGACAGGCTGTTGCATTCTGAATCAAAGTATCTGCCGGAATATTATTTCCACTGGCATCCCCTGAATCACAATTCCAGTCAAAGTACTGATAACCTTTATCCTGAAGGGACTTTGTCAAGATCGTCATGATCTTGGGCGAATATTGTTTAGAAATTGTATTGGAGGATCCACCGGGAAACCGGACTAATTTGACTTCTTCACTTATTATGTCCTTGACCATATCTTGTATCTTTCGCAAATCGTCATAGTAAGCATCGGTTGAAGAATAAACGCTGGCAAAATCATGTGTAAAGGTATGCAAGCCAATCGTATGTCCTTTTTCATGAGCTACTTTTAGCCAATCGTTATAAGAAGGTTGATTCCCCGTCACAAAGAATGTAGCCTTGACATCGTACTGATCAAGAATCTTTAAAATTCGCTCTGTATTTTTACTTGGTCCGTCATCAAAAGTTAAATAAACGATTTTTTGGTTTAATTCCTCATTTTTTAAGATTGTCAAACTTCTTGTTTTCTGTGTTTCATTACCGGAACGATCCCTACCGATATAAATGAGGGTATAATCACCCGGCTGATCAAAATTAACTTGTGAAGTATCCGTATCTAATGAAGGATTTTCATCAAAATCATCTTTGATGGATACATCTTCCAAAAAATCAGGAAGCAGCCCTTGTTTAAATTCGATCCTTTTATCCGAATGTTCAATCGTCGGACCTTGTTTGTCTTCACAGCGCTCTAAGATAGCGCTTGTTTTTGTTTCATTTTTTCCTTGATCTGTGGCAATAATTTGAACTTCATACCGCCCCGGTTTGGAAAAATCTTCTTGATTCGCAAAATGATAGGTAACTTCTGTTGCATCCTCACATTTTTCAATAAAGGAAGCTGGCTCAATGTCCTGTATCATATCTGTTTTCAGATTTTTGGTTGTTATAGAAGGAGCTTTGGTGTCTTGTACCTTGATCTTTACTTCCTTTTGATATTGATGAAACTTGTAGTTAAGCGTATATTCACCTAACTTCGATGTATCGACCTCTCCATCTATTTTTACTTCTTTATCATCGCCGAGTACAAATAAAATCTGATCTTCCGGTTTAAACTCAGAATTGATTTCCACCTCTATAGTGGAGGCTTTTAACAGGACAGGGTGAAACAATAAATAGAGAAACGAGATACCGGTAAACAAAATAGCCGCGGCAAAAAAGACTCTTTTATATCGAATCTTATATGTCCGCGGTTGTTTCTTCATAATCTATTCCTTCCATCGATATTCTTATTATACAATAGTAAACCGAAAATAGAAAGGTTATTAAATTATTTAGATTCATAAACTATTTGTACGAATTTCTTGATTCGCAAAATAAAAGAGTCTTTCGACTCTTTAGAAAATAAGATTTCGTGGTGTACGTGGATATGGTTCTACATCACGGATGTTTTGGATACCGCTTAAATACATCAACATACGATCAAATCCTAATCCAAATCCACTGTGTTTGCAGCCGCCGAAACGACGAAGATCCAAATACCATTGTAGAGGTTCCTGTGAGATATTTAATTCTTTTAATTTCTCTACCAATACATCATATCGTTCTTCACGTTGTGAGCCGCCAACCAGTTCTCCAACATACGGCACCAGTAAATCACAGGCAGCCACAGTCTTTTGATCCTCGTTGACACGCATATAGAAGGCTTTGATATCTTTTGGATAATCAATCAGGAAGACCGGTCCGTTGACAACCTTTTCGCAGATATAGCGTTCATGTTCACTTTGCAGATCCATACCCCAGTATATGTTTTTATTTTCAAACTGGTCTTTGGCCTTTTCCAAATGTTCAATGGCTTCGGTATAAGTCATACGTTTAAAGTGGGAAGTGGCAACAGCTTTGATTCGTTTGATACAATCTTTGTCGATCATCTTTTCAAAAAAAGCCATTTCTTCCGGTGCATGCTCCAGACAATAATTGATACAATACTTGATCATTTCTTCAATGCAGTCCATATTATCGCTTAGATCCGCAAAAGCAAGTTCCGGTTCGATCATCCAGAATTCACTGGCGTGTCGTGTTGTATTTGAGTTTTCCGCCCGGAATGTAGGCCCAAAGGTATAAACGTTACGATACGTCAAGGCAAATGGTTCGACGTGAAGCTGTCCGGAAACGGTCAACTGTGCATGTTTACCAAAGAAGTCTTCCTCGTACTTATTATCTTCTCTAGTTGTGACCGTAAAACATTCGCCGGCACCTTCGGCATCGTTACCGGTAATGATTGGTGTATGCACATAGACAAATCCTCTATCCTGAAAGAATGTATGAATGGCCATGGACAAAACACTGCGCAAGCGGAAGATCGCATAATAGGTATTGGCACGAGGACGTACATGAGGAATCTCACGCATATACTCAAAGCTGTGGCGCTTCTTCTGCAGAGGATAGTCATGATCACTTAAGCCAAGCACTTCGATCGATTCAGCCTGTATTTCAAAAGGTTGTTTGGAATCCGGTGTACACACCAGCTTTCCTTTAACCTCAATCGCAGAGCCTAATGTGATCTTACTGATCGCTTCATAATTTTTTGTACTTTCCTGATAATAGACAACTTGTACATTGCCAAAGCAGGAACCATCATTCAGTTCGATAAATCCTAAAGCTTTCGAATTTCGATTGGTTCTAACCCATCCCTGCAATGTGATATCTTGTCCATCAAAACTCTGAAAATCTTCTTTTAACTTTTTGACTAACATCTTTTCTCCTCCTGTAAAATAAAAAAATCGTCCCGTTAGGAACGATATATAACCGCGGTACCATCCTGTTTCAAAAAAGCCCTCTTGAGATTAACGCACTCCAACGAGGCTGACTACTGCTATTTCTCCAGCCCGGCTCCGCAGTTGTTTGTGCTTATAAGCTATCGGTTCTTTTTCACCATACAGAACTCTCTTTTGACGCATCACTTATGGCAACTACTGTTTCTTAGCCTTTGTATCCATGGAATTGGTGATAAAAACCAACTCTTGAATTGATGATACCACATCCACAACTTTCACGGCAACCCCTTTTGGCACCAGAAAATGTTCATGGGTAAAATCCACAAGTCCGGTAATGCCACAAGCCACCAAACGATCTACCGTTTCCTGTATCATATGGGAAATCGTCAAAATGGCAATATGACAGCCTTCCGGAATTTTTTCTTCTAATTGTGTCATTGGATAAATCTGTACACCGAACTGGACTCCGGCTTTGGTTTCATCCATATCAAAGGCGCAGGCAATTTCTCCAACCACATGATCCCATTTATTATAATTCATCAAGGCCCGCCCTAAGTTACCGGCTCCCACCAAAATGATCTTTTCATCAAAATCGACTCCAAGCTCCGCATTAAAAATCTCTATCAGTCGATCTACATCATAACCATATCCTTGTTTCCCCAAATTCCCTAAAAAGGAAAAATCTCTACGAATCGTTGTGGATTCGATATCTACAAACGTTGATAATTCTTTGGACATGATTCTTTGTACGCCATTCTTTTTTAGACGGCGCAGTGCTTTTAAATATAACGGATATCTCTGCAAGGTCGCTTTTGGTACTTTTTTAGTCGCCATGTCTAATCACTCCTACAAGTATTTTAGCATTTTTTTATGCTTTGTGAAGATGTTAACAAGTCTTTTAGAAAATTTTCTTTCGCTTCTTTTGTTTCTTCATGACACAACGATCCAATCTTTGACAGAGCGTATCTAAATCAGGATACAGTTTTTGAATCTGTTTCTCCATCAGGAAGCCGATTCCTTTTTGTTTACCAAAAAACCATACACCTCCATAAAAGGCGATAGATACCAGCCATCCGATCAAAAACGGAACTTGAAAGACCAGAACACTGAGAACTAAAATGGCAATCGTAACAGTCAGTAAAATCAATAAAAATACCCGCGTATATTCATATACCACATTTTGATAATACGATTTATGAGCTTTTAAAAATTCTTGTACCTCGCTACCCCCATCCGATGTAAACTCCAGATAACGCCAGTTCTCTTGTCTTTTTCGTTCATTTTTTAACTGCATGATCTGCTGCATGCGAAGGATACAAAAGTACATGCCTTTATGGTTTTCAAACCGTTGGTATTTTTTATAGTACAGCTCCAATGTCTTTAAATAATCGTTATCGGAAATCTTTTGATAGATCATTGATTCTACCAAAGCATCCAAACGCTCTGTCAAGACGTCTGAAAAGATCAGTACATTATCTTTAGAGCGTCTTTCCAGCGCTTTTAAAGCCCCTAAAAAATAATCAGCCATTTTCTTTTACATACACCTGCAAAGCTTTAGAAATCTGATCCGGACATGATGTGCTCTTTATGCCACAAGTTACTCCTTCCAGATCCTCCATGACTTCCTTTACATCTCTTCCCTTTAACAGACGTCCGATTCCTTTCAAATTGCCATTGCATCCGCCAATGGCTTCAAAAGACTGGATTACGCCATCTTGAATCTCAAAATGAAATTCACGAGAACATACACCTTGTGGTTTATAAACAAACATCATATACTTTTTCTTCCTTTCCATCGATTCATCATAAGCTGGCTCAAAGCGCCGATGCATAAGCCGCTTACAATAGACAATGCCAGTAAAACCGGCAAAAACAACTGCATAAAAAACTGTTGATAGATCCATGTCACCATCAAAACCTGGCCAATGCTGTGAAAGGCCGCACCTAGAACACTGATTCCTAAAATGGAAAACCAACCGGTTTTATAGCCAATGCTCATAGCGCATAATGCCAGAAAAGCGCCGCTTGCCGACAGCCAGAAAGAAACCGAAAACAAAGTTCCCTGTAAAAGACTTGCCAGAAAAACCCGCATGGCACTGACTAACCACATTGATTGGATACCGTACATCTTTAATACAAACAAAGCCGTGATATTGGCAAACCCGATCTTGAATCCGGGAATGATCCAGGAGGTAGGCAGAAAGCTTTCCAGTATCTGTAAAACAATCCCAATAGCACACAAAAAGGATAACTCTACAATTTTTTCTGTTTTCATTGTATCACCGTGTCTTCCTTTGTGTCACCTTCGATTTGAATGACTGTCTCATTGGGCAGGCATACGATCGGCACATTTGAATCCGAAACAAAGCCTTGTTTAGAACAAAGATGATGCGGACTGTTTTCCTGTGTTACACGTACCGCATGGTCTTTTACTTCGATGTTGACTTTGCCATTGGTTCCCTCTACGCTATATTGTCCATCCTGATTTAAGTCAATTGATAAAACCTTTTCTTCCTTGACATACACATCCGCCCTGTTGGCTTGTGTCGTATGTCCCAATAAAAAGAAAAGGCTTGAAAGGGATATCAACATCAAGATCACGATCAAGATACGATCGGCTTTTGTCAGTTTCATATTCTACCCCAAAGCCGTATCCAGGATCATCATGCAGGCAAAACCAATCGCAAAGGCAATCGTGGCAATATTCGAATGCTGCCCGTGCTGAGATTGCGGAATCAGCTCCTCTACACAGACATAGACCATAGCTCCGGCCGCAAACGCTAACAACCAGGGCAAAACCGGCTGCAAGACCGCCGAAAACAAGATCGTCAAAAACGCACCAATCGGTTCTACGATGCCCGAAGCGGTTCCTAAAAGAAATGATTTCATCCTGGACATTCCCTGTGAATGTAACGGCAAAGATATAACGGCTCCTTCCGGAAAGTTTTGAATGGCAATTCCCATAGAAAGCGCCAAAGCCCCTTCAATGGTCAAGGCCGTATTGGCACTGTATAATCCGGCAAAAACGATGCCTAATGACATCCCTTCGGGAATATTATGCAATGTCATCGCAAAGAATAGCTTTGTAGTTTTCTTCCAGGAAGTATGGATTCCTTCTTCCTGATCCGAATCTACATGTATATGCGGTATTACTTCATCTAACACCAATAAAAAGAAGATTCCCAACAAAAAGCCAACAGATGTCACCAGCCAGCTGTTTTGATGTAAACGTTCGACTTCTTCCATCGCCGGCAATAATAAGCTGAAGACACTGGCTGCGATCATAACACCGGCCGCAAAGCCAAGCATAAATTTTTCAACCAGTGGCGGCACACCTTTTTTTAAGAAGAAAACGACCGCTGCTCCCAACATCGTTCCCAAAAAAGGAATTCCCAATCCTAAAAACATTTCTAAATCCATCTCTATCTCCTTATGTTACATTGACATGGACTTCTCGTGTTACCGCATTGCCAAAACGATCGGATACGCGTACTGATACATCCTGCGATCCGGCAACTGAAGCATTAAAATCCGATGTCGTTGAAAATGAAACTCCACTTAAATCACTGGCTTTGATAAAAGCCGACCAATCTATGCTTTGTCCTGCCGAAATATCGATCTCTGTCGGACAGGATAATATCGTTGGCGGTTGCGTATCTTTTACGGAAATGGAAAAATCGATATCCCGATTTCCCGCATGGATCACAAAATCATACACTCCAACCACCAGATAATCCATATTCTCGGAAGTAAAACGATTTTGTGCCTTCACAACACCGGAGCTTTTGGCCTCCACTTCCCAGTCATCCGTTGGATAATTTTGCGCATTCTTAATATATAAGGCCGCATTGGCATAAATATCCTGCCCTAATTCAACCGTAAATGTCTGTCTTTGCAGTGCGGGACCAGAACAACCCGTCAATACCAACAGACACATCATAATCCATCCTAGTTTACGCATCTGCATCCTCCAAAAACGGCTTTGCCATTTCTTTGATTTTTCCCAGACGATGCTTCATCCCCGATTTGGAAATGATCTCACCATACGCCAGATAACATTGTTCACACAGCTCATTCATACTGGCTTCCGGGAATTTCTTCCGTATTTCCATCACATGTCGTATCTTGGAAGAAATCTCAACCTTATTCTCATTTTGTTCCAATGCATATATATAATCCAACTGTTTTTTTCCTGCTTTTAACGCCTTCATTTCATTAGCCAGCTCGCAATTATCCAAACGCTTTAAATTGTTGTAGAAATCACGCTGAATTCGTGAATCCTCAAAGTCAAACAAAGCCTGGGATGCGTTACAGAGCTTTAAAAAATCGGCAATCTTGTCACCGGCTTTTAGATAGACGATATACGCATTCTTTCGGCGTATAGTCTTAGCCGGCAAATAAAATCGCTGCATCATCTTTTGTATGCTTTGGGCCATCTGTTCTTCATGTGTACTGATCTCACAATGATAATTTGTCGTTTTAGGATCATTGATGCTGCCACCGGCTAAAAAACATCCCTGAAGATAGGCACGAGCGTTTTTCTCTGAACGTGTATATTGGATCGGTGGTGCAAAATGCAGGCCACTTTCCGTCAAAATCTTTAGATCCGAGAGAATTGTCTGCGCCTTGTCATAGACTTGAATACGATAGACATTGTTCTTTTTTAACTGCATCTTTCGCAAAACAGAAAGACGAGGATCCACCTGATACAGCTCTTTCATCCTTTGAAAGACATGCTTGGCAATCGTCGCATTTTCGGTTTGAAACGATAAGTACATTCCCTGCCAGTTCATATGCAAAGAGGCCCGCATTTGTAACAGAGCACAAAGCTGTGCTTTGGCAGCACTTGTATCCAGTACATCATCACAGATCTGTTTTTTTACCTCGCTTGTAAATGACATGCCAAACCTCCTTTTTTGCGCTAGTTATTATACCATGAGATTTTTAATTGTATTCTAAAGAGCCTTTAAAATTTCTTCTACGACTTCCCGAACAGCTTTGGGATCATGACGAATACGTCCCTTTTCATCAAAATAAATCATGCTTCGTTTTAAAATCTGATACGAATGTTCCTTTTCCTGCACTTGAATCGGATATGAGTTCATATGCGCATACTTATCCAGAATTGATTGTGGGATATAACTTTGATCAACCACGACAAGATCCACTGGATTTTTAAACGCATGTTTTTCAATAGCACGAATGTGGTCTTCCATGCTGTAGTTATCCGTTTCTCCAGGCTGTGACATCGCATTGCAGAAATAAATATGCGGACATGTCGTTCTTTGAATTGCCTCTGAAATCTCTTTTATGATCAAATTGGGCATGATCGATGTATATAGTGAACCAATCCCGTAAATTAGAATATCCGCATTTTCAATGGCTTGAATGGCCGGCAAATACGGAGTGACTTTCTTTTGATAAAACACGTGATCGATACTGTTATCCAATGTAGGAATGTTTTTTTCTCCCCGGACCAGCGTTCCATCCTTCATCATCGCATACAGAGTTACAATATCCAGTGTACTGGGTACGATCGTTCCTTTGACCTTCAAAACCTTGCTGATGGCCTGAATGGCACCAATAAAAGAACCCGTCAGATTCATCAAAGCTAAAAAGATCAAGTTTCCCAGGTTATGACCGCCGATATCTTTATCGCCTTCAAAGCGATAATTCATCAGATCGCTGAACAAATGATTTTCATCATCCTGTGCCATGGCACAGAGCACATGACGGATATCCCCGACTGCCGGTACATTATAAATATCTCGGATACGACCGGTACTTCCGCCATCATCCGCCACCGTTACAATAGCGGTAATATTGGCATTCTGAATACTTTTCATTCCCATAAGCATGCTGGAAAGTCCGGTTCCACCACCAATGACTACGATATTTTTCATTCTTCATCCACTCCTATATCCCGATGGGATTTAAAACAACGATACGTATCCTTATATATATCATATAACCAGTTACATATGGATACGGAACGATGCTGTCCACCGGTACAGCCTATCGCAACGATCATATGGTTTTTATTTTGGTGATCATAGCTTTCAAAAACAAAATCTGTGTAATTTTTTAACCGAACGATAAAATCCTGAGTTTCCGGCTTCTCCATGACATAGTTATAGACTTCTTTTTGATTACCGGTCTTATCCCGCAACTCGGGTTCATAAAACGGGTTGGGCAAAAAACGTACATCGATGACCATATCTGCATCTAGAGGAACACCATGTTTAAAGCCAAACGATTGAAACGTCAAGGTAAACTGACTTTTTTCCTGCATCTTAAAGCGATGACGAATGCGACTAGCCAAAGATGTCGGTGTGATCTTTGTCGTATCAATATGGATCATATCCGGAGCACTATCTTGTAAATGATCAAATAAATCTCTTTCCATTTCGATAGCTTCTTCGATTGTTGTCGCTTTGCCTATGGCAATCATCGGATGATGTCGTCGGGTAAAACGATAACGAAGCAGCAGCTCTTCATCACTGCAATCCAGAAAAACGATAGATACAGGTTCCGGCATATTTTTAAAATACGTCACAAAATCTAAATAATCGATGGCACTAACAGATAACGCAACATACTGATAATGATCTTCTTTTTCCAGTAATGTTTCTAAATTTGGTAAAAGCTCTTTTGGAAAGTTATCGATACAATAATATCCCATATCTTCCAAAGCATTCATGGCACTGGATTTTCCGGCACCTGACATACCGGTGACCAGAACAACTTTTTGTTTCATAAGGAAGCCTCCTTTTGTCTTTCATTGTATCATATCTTGTCCCTGACTTTTGTATTTTGTACAATAAGGGCAGGAGGA
>ENA-ORUM01000250-ORUM01000250.1-human-gut-metagenome-genome-assembly--contig:-NODE-250-length-76514-cov-49.897841_pt1 | contig 76514 bp, 66 predicted proteins | sample MGYA00242083_ERZ509217 | MGnify/ENA primary metagenome ERZ509217 (study PRJEB26280, sample SAMEA2338831) | human gut metagenome | biome: human gut; feature: human-associated habitat; material: faeces...
ATGTATCTTTGCCATAGTATAAATTCTTATGCCTAAAGATACAAAATCTTCAGGTAATAACAAAGCCCCAGCTTGTGAAAGTCGGGGCTTTGGGCATAAAAAAGAAGGTGAGAATTTTGACACACCTTCATTTTACCCTCATTTATGAACATGATTGCGACAGGAAGAGACACATAATCTTTATCTCCGATTTCATGATGTTTAGCCTTAATATAGGTAACTTCATATACATCCGAAGGTTCAAACCTGTAACTCTTTGCATCATTTTTATTTACTTTTCCTCTTTTCATTATATTAACCTCCTATTCCTTTAGATGAATCAATAGCTTCTTTGATAGTGGCATAAGAACCCTTGACGAATGCAGTCTTGTAATTCGACTTAATATAAGCCAACAATCTTTTTTCGCCGATCATTGTCACTTGGTTCTTCTGGAAATCGTCATTGACCCAACCGAACGTAATAGATAATCCTACATAGTCACGGATGTTCAGATATCTAAAATCGCCCAATACAAATTCACCTTCCGTGATGGAAGTGGATGGCCGGATCTGGACTCCCGAAATAAGAGATCCATCCTGTAATGTAAAAGGCGGGAAGAGATACTGGCCATTAGCATCTTTTGTCAGCTTCATATTCGCCAAATCAATAGGATTAACGCGGACGACATTTGGAGCATAATTCATTTTAGATGTCGAAACAACTTGTGTATAAGCTGCTATAATAGCATCAAAGTTGTTCGGTTTGTCCACCTTGATACTGGTTAATGAATATTCGGGGATATCTGTGAAAACACCTTTTATTTCTCCATCAGAGCCAGAACCATATAAAATCCCATTTTCCTCTTCAATACCGATTTTATTAATAATTTCAGCTTGAACCTCTGCCACTAACTGGGGAAGATCAGTTAATGTTTCTTCCGTCAGCGTAGCTGTCAATGCCACCTTCCCTGCATTAACAACAACTTCCTTGATTGTTGCAGTCATTGAAGGCTTTAATCCGCCTTCAGGAACCCATTCGGCATCTCCTGTAGGATCCTTAAGCTCTGTATATACCAATGTCCGAGCATTGATAGTCGCGACATTAGCGAATTGTCTGATTTCGCTTTCAGCCATAGGCGGCGCGGAAATAGTAGGATCAAATACAACTCCAGGACTCAGCGTCACACCGGATGCGGCCGTCACAGTTGATGTTATAGGCGTATTAGCCTTAACAACAAGATTAAATTGTTTTTTATAGCCAGGAGAAGATTTGCAAGCCGCCTTTAAGTCCACCATTTCTCTTCCGCTTTGATCTTTTGTGATATATTCTTTCACCTGTTCCCGGATCTGCTCATCTATTGATTTTAAACGAAATTCTCCAGACGGGGTTTTATCCATAGCTCCTTTGATTCTAACAAGCTGTTCACAAACCTCTTTCTTGAAGTTTTCAAAGTCTTTCTTATCAATCTTATCCGACATGTTCTTTTCATTCAATTGCTTGAACTCATTTATCAAATCGTTAATCTGCTTGAGATATTCCGGTTTTCCTAGCTCGTCTTTCAAAAACTTCACATTCAACTCTTCCAGTTTGTCATCCAGCCCCTTGAAAAACTTTTTCTGATCATCATCAAGCGTAGATTCGTCGATAAAAGCCATTAAACCAAGACCAGACAACAACACACCACCAGCCACAGGATTAGCTGCAAGAGTAAATACCGCAATTAGTGACAATGCCATAATTGCAAATAAAGAACAGGAAAGTTTAAATCTTTCTTTTCTTCCTCTCATGCTGTTTTGAAACAGTACTCTTAAATACTTTCTCATCTTTCTACTTCTTTTAGTTGTTATTTAAATTTCACATTATGGAATAAGCTTTTCTTTGGGTTTACGGCGGCTTGATCTTGTGCAAGTGAACGAAGCCTACTTTTCATATCTTCCTCCGGCTTGATTAGCATAAGTGCCTTAAACTTTGAGAATAAGCCCAATATTTCTGTTTTCTTTTTAATGGATAATCCCTGCAAACTATTTTCAATTTCGCTATGTAGTTCAATAACTTTATCTTCTACTTCTTCCACAGTTTTTAAACCTGTATAATAAGTTTCTCCATTACAACCTATAGAAACAGCAGATATTTCATACAATACGACTTCTTTTACAATAAAGGCATCTTTCTCCGAATCATAGTCTACTTTGTCCCAAACGTAAGAATAGCCGATAGAAAATTGATTGATTGTGCCAGATTCTAGCTGGGTAATTTCTCTATCCCCTAAATCAATTTTATCAATATCTGCCTCAAAATATAATCCTTTATCATCCTCAATTAATGTAACAATTTTACCTACCGGTTCATTCATGTTATGCATCCATAGGTGGATGATCTTATCATTTGCATTACTTTGAGGCCCTCTTTCTTGTATACTTTTTGAGAAACATCCTTTTATTAAGATATCGCCAGCTTTATCCTTGTTCCCAAAAATAGCAGCATATCCAGAAATTCTGCGACTCTCAGAATTGATCGTTATATCTTTGGTCTCAAAAGAAAAAGCCTTATACTGCATTCCTATCGATTCTTTTTTCTTAGTTTTCAATTTGTGTGCCATTATGTATATTATTTTCTATTGATTGAGATTCTTGTTTAAAGTCACCTTCAGGATTGTCCGGATCTATATCTATATAATTAGCTACTTCTTTCCTGGATTCGGACAATGTTATGATACCATCATTGTATAAATTACGAACCGCATTAGAAGCAAGAGATAAAGCACTTGCAGCACTTTTCTTATCTTCCTGGAGCACGGATATATGAGAATAATCCAATCTTATAATTATCTCATCATCCCCTACTATAGCCTTTGTTAGGGCTTCGCAATAATTCTCAGAATCAGGTATGATCAAGTCTTGATAGGCATCTCGTTTTGCCCCGTTCTGATTGTCGTATGTGCTATCTGATATCAAAACATTAGGATTTATCCCTAATGAATTGCAGATGGTATTGCGACACTCTTTATCTTCTTGATATAATTTTAAATCTTCCGAATTGCCCGTAATTGGAACCCATTTTACATTTGCGGTAGTAACAAGGACTGAAAAAAGTTTACCTACAACACCATATTTACGTTTAAAACTTTCGTTTAGTTTTTCAATCTCTCCTGGGGTAAGAGAATTATCCCCATATATATCACCATTGGCATCGTTACACAATACGCCTTTTGGACCACCATCAACGATCAATGTGCCTCTTGCAATCATTTGAGCAATCCAATTGTTAACCGGCCTAGTAAGAGAGTCTGTTATATGGATATAAGACAACTCTTTTTCAGTTACATTAATATTAGCACTCGCATCAGATACAACAAAATATTCATCACTCTCTATATAGATATTCTCACTCCCCCATTCAATCCATGCCTTTTTTATAACTTCCTCTAATCTTGATTTTTTCCATATGTTAGCATCTACTTCAGCGTGGAAAAGTTCAGGGGGAATAATCCACATCGAAACCGGTATTTCAGATCTCAAAGCTCTAAATGTATAAATAGGGCAAAAGCCAAAAGTTTTGAGGGTGATTTCAACCTGCTTATTAAATTGCTTTCCACTTTGAATTTGGTTAGGCTGTTTAAGCAAGGTCCTTATCTTATTGTATTTATTATCTCCATCCAAATGCTCATTATCCTCTTTATCCGTCACATAAAATCGCCCGTTAGAAAACATAGAACCGCATCTCTCAACAACAGTTGCAAAAGGAGTGCAGGCTATTAAGGCCTTTCTTTTGTCAGCAAGGTTAAGCATATCAAAAACGTCAGATTTGCCACCAATAATTTGTTGTAGTCCTTTTGATAATGCATTTATATACCAAATGTTCCCTGCTTGATCTTTTTCTACGGCATTCACATTACCTACCATAGAAAAAGATTTCGAACTGCTATTCCAGTTAGATTTCCAAAAAGCAAGTTTTTGTAATAAAGGATATTTCATTTTTGTACAAACAAAAAGAGCCATCCCCAGTATTTCTACTGAGAATGGCTCTTAGGCTCTTTATTTTCTTTTATACGCTACAAATATAGTGCTTATTTTCAGATGAACAAACAATTAAGAATAAAATCTATCCGACATATAAGCCCCTCTTAACCCTTTCTGATAATGCCGCTAATGAATTTATAGCTTCTATGTTATTCTTATCCTTGTAGTCAAGGATGTTTTCAATAAACGCTTCAAAAAGAATATCCGTATCATAATCACTTGGGATGAATATGTTGTTCAGGATATAATCGATATGAGCAGATATCCTTTTTTGAGGATCATGGAAAGGCTTTCTGCCTCTAACATCTTGGACATGATCCTTTAAATTTTTGACATAGGCCGCAAGTGAAGGATCGCATTCCACCTGAACTCTATCACCTGGAACAATCAACGAGGATACCTCAAGCTCATCTATAATGGTATCAGATAACATTGCCCTTGTGACATAGCATTTGTTATCTTTAAATATAACTCTGACAAACACGGATTGCGAATTGATGGAAGGGTTGATTTCGACCATGCCATATCCTTCAGACAAGTCGACCTTTGACTTGTCATAATACTTTATAGAGGTATCAGAAATCTTATTTCTACTTCTTCTAAGAGAAAACTTCGTGTACTCTTTATTAAAAGCCTCCGTTATAAAATATCGCTTCGTATCACTAAAATGGCCGTATTGCTCATATGTCTGCCCTGTATCTTTATTTTTAACCCTCTGTTTCAAGATTGCTCCGTTCACATCCTTCTTTACACGAGAGTAGTCATTTATCGAAACCTTGCAACTTTCATCTATTCTAATATCTATACTTTTTATAGCGCCAGCATAAATGGCATTGATAAATTCCCCCGACATGGCGACAGATGGATTTACTCTGGGCATCCTCTCTTCGACGACAAATGATTTTTCCAGACCATCCTTAAATTTGTCAAAAAAAGAGAGTTTATCATCATCGATTGTATTACCGCTCTTTGTCGACACATCCCCATATAGATACACCTTGTCGTTATAACCAATATCCTCGAGGTATTCCACCGCTGCCTCAGAAGCTTTAGAAGCCGTATTAAAAGGATCTTCTGCCGGTATCTCATGAACTTGTCTTGCGCTATTTACATCGCCCGTAATAATTTGCCAAAATCCGATTGATATATATGGTAGCACATTGTTGTCTATAGTTATATGGATAGGATAACGTTCATCGTACTCGAAACGACCGACGTGCTTGCCAATCTCGAAGTTTCTGAAGAACTCCCCTCCGGTCTTAACGGTCCCCCATTCCCCCAGCGCGTATACTTGATAATACGCGTAATCATTTACTTTATCTTTTTCAAAGTCGGCTATCACTTGGGCATCATAAAAACCATAGCCCCCATCAGGAGAACCTACTACCCAGAAATTATTAAGATAAGTAGACCGCATAATCACTATATCAGGGTTATGTGTATCGTATTCTTTTGTTCGAGGATTAAATATTAGCTTAGCGGAATTAGTCCATTTCTGGGCGATTTCAGAATATTCTTTTTTTAATATCTTCCCTGTTAGATTATCTTTTAATTTCCCGTAAAGATGATTGTCAACTTCCACCAATTTCTCCTGCTCAAATATATTCTTCTTAATCCAGTGGTCTTCGGATATGGGGTTAAATGCAGCAATGATCTTTTGTCCCTTCCTACCTCTAAGGCGCTTCCTTATCTGCTTAAAGTCACTTTCATCAAATTCGGATATTTCTTCGCAGAATACATATTGGTAACTTTCAAGGCCTTTTATTTTTTCGGGGTCATCCAAGCCTTTGAAAGTGATATATGAACCATTAAAGCACCTTATCTGCCCCTCTACCGGCTTAAAGAATGCGCCAAGTTTTAAGCCTCCTATAGCCTCCTGAATACTCTTATATATACTATCCGATATAGTAGCTCCAGTTTTTCTAAACACCATCGTGTTATATCCATTCTCAATACACTCCAACACAATAGCTTGCGAAATCGAAAAAGATTTAGCAGAAGAAGATCCACCGTATAGGAAGATAAACCTATTGTCATCATTCTTAAGAGCAACTCTTAAATGATGAAAATTGGGATTGAACCTCTTATAGCTTATTACCTTCTTATCCACAAAAATCTAAAATTTAGAATACATATAAAATTATAAACCCCGATATTTTTCTAAAAAAGCGAATACAAATCTTAAATAATAGAACATTAATCAATACCGGTATCAATCTGGACAAGGGCATTTCTTAAATCCAAAACGGTTGGTTCGTCATATCCGAGCATCTTGCAAATACGCTCTATAGCTTTAATCTTATCATATAATTCGACCTTAACATATTCCACATCTATAATTTCGGGATCTTCATTAGTTCCGACATTTTTCTTTAATATTTTGGTGGATATACTTTTGATCGAAGACTTTTGCTTTTCGGTAAGTAACTCAAAGTCCTTACGTTCTATCCATGTGTTATGCAGATGAGCTATAGAGGAAAATGCAATGTTTGATAGTTCTGCCAATATTCTATCTTTTGTAAGATCAGATTGTTCTTTTTGCTCATCTTGTAACTCTTTAACCCTTGTAGCAACCTTGTTGTCTTTAAGCAATTTAGAAGACACTTCCCATATCGTTTTATCTGACATTTTACCGCACGAATAAGCCCGCCGATAAGCCTCCGAAGCGTTGCCACATTCTATGTAGTAATTACAAAAGTTTTCTTGTTTGATTGTAAGTTTCATTTTCCCATTACGATTTTGATTTCTTTTTTACACTTTTTGCACCAGCAGTAATAAGATCCAATACTGCCATAATCATAATGCCCTATCCAGTTGCCATGAATAGGACAAAACACATCAACTTGCTTCTTTTGGGGTATAAAAGGCCCTTGCTGTGAAGACATAAAATACTATTTTAAAATTAGGCCTTTGCACAAAATTACAAATTAATCCTCATATCAACAATACATTGTTGATAAAATATCTTTTCGTAGTTACCTTTGCCCGGAAAACACCATGAGCGAAGAATTAAAACAACTAATAACCTGGTTTGAAAACTACCAAGTGACGTTTAACGAGATCCGGTTAAGCGAGTGTGAGAATATATTTGATTTAAGCAAGTACATTGATGTGCATGTCAGATCGGTTAAGAGGAATTGGGATAATCCGACCTTTGCAAGTGATATACTGAGGTTGCAAAGGCTTAAAAAGGTGTTGGAGGAAAGAGGATAAAGTGATACAAAATGTTAAATATTTGGTATTACAAAAACTTTTAGCCTATAAAATTTGGTATTACTTAAACTTTTCATATCTTTGTAGTGTAATAAAAAACAAGTAATAACAATTAAAAATAAATAGCCATGAAACTGTATCACGCATCGCCTATAGAGAATAAAGAAAATATATTAGAATATGGCATTTATTCAAATGAAAGTGATAAAATTTCGAATGACGAAAGATTATCTGGATCTTACGTTTTCGGGTTCAACAACATGGCTGATGCCATTAATTTTATCACCGACAACACCTCTGATTATGTTATATTTTCATTCGAAGTGCCAGATTACGATGTTATCCAGGATACAGAATATGAAGATGGATGCGCATTCGCAATAGAATATGATATCACCCCTGACAAATTAGTTGTTGAAAAAGAAGTATTTTAAATCTACAATCATGAGAACAAAAAAGGAAGTTATAGAATTTGCAAAGAGTGAATTGTCAAGCAATAATTCTTTGGTATTGGCAACATTGGGCAACGGTGGCTCCGGGCTTGATCTTATGCAGAATCAAGGCGACGATTCCATCGACAACTTTGTCTCTGAATTAGAAGGATTTTTATTTGATGGGCTTGTCGACGCTTGCGATGACATAAAAGAGTCCGAATATTACAATGAAAATTGCGAAGTATACCAATTTTCAGATAATAATGGCTACAAACTCCAAATTGTTGTTTTTTAATTATGATAAGAGATATTGTAAAAGAAGCTATGAAGCTCCGCAAAGTAAAAAGCAAAGACCTTGCGGAACACATTGGGCTTTCGGAAAGCTCTATGTCCTTATTCCTTAATGGGAAAATGAATTTGGGGCAGAATAAAATTGAATCTATATTGGAAGCTCTTAATATAGAGCTTGTTATAAAATAGTACCATGAAAGTTGCAAGCATCAAATTATACACGGTCAATTCGACGAAAGCTAAAGCCTTGAATCGAAAAATAGATATCGTATAATCGGAGGGCGGAACCCCTACGAGGCAATCGGAGGGCGGAACCCCTACGAGGCAATCGGAGGGCGTGGTGGATAAAAATAAAGCCGGAGACTATTCCGGCCTTTCTGCATTATTCCTATTTGATAAATTCAAAGTGGGAAGAATTATTGGATTAATTCCTGATAATCCCGTTAAAGTAGTTATGTACGCCCTTAGGTATGGGAATAAAATAGCAGGAGCACTTGAATTAAAGAAAATAAATTTTGTCTTATCGTCTATCTCTGAATCAAACTCAAACCATCCTGTTATTTTAACATCTGCGACAATTGATCTATCTTTATTCGAAATCTTAACAACCAAAGTATGTTGATATGTATTCATGCCAACATCCTCTGTTCCTGTTTGTTCAAACACAACATTTAATTTACCATCGAGATTGTCATCATCTTTTATCTCAATATTAGATGACAAGATTTTATACCTTTTAAATCTAAATTTTGCAATTGCTTCCGCCATAATATTATGCTGCTAACTGTTGTTCATTACTTATAGTCTCCATTCCTAACCATGAAGAATGAAATTCATTAAATGTATAACTCTTTTCTTTTCCCCCAAAGATATCAAAGCTTTCCTTACTATACAATGTATTACTCATATCATGAAATTTTTTAGGGTATCCAATAATGATATCTTCGTTTGGAAACGTGTTTCGTATTTGTACACGATAAAGATGCATTATATCCTTAAACTTTGTTGCAGACTCATCGTTACCTTCAAAAGATGTTTTTATTTCAACAATGTGAAAAGATGTTAGTTCTTCAAATGCATAACTTACACTTACACCATTAAATTCTGAACAAATGGTGTCCATCATATCCTTTATAAAATTAGCGACATATTCATTCATAATATATTATAGCACTCTTTCAAATCAGTTAATAACTCATCAGCATAGTCGATACATGCCTGCGCTTCATCTTTTGTGATCTCCGCATCTTCATAATCGGCAAGGACTCGCATTCTTTTCATCTCAGACATTTTATCATCATAACTATCAAATAGATCTTGTTCCCCTCTTGAGGTTAAATTGTTTTCAATTTCTCCTATTATATAATTATGAGATCCGTATCCATTTTTACTTTCTTTCTTTTGCTTACTATACGAAACATAACATTTATGATGCAATATATGTTTTGATATTTGAAGTATAGAATAATAAGCATTATGTACCGAAGCAGCATGCATTCCTTTATTGTACAAAAGGTGAGCAGCCTTAAAATTTTCTATAGATTTTGCTTTTACTTTTGACATAACCGCATACTATACAACAAAACCTCCACCAGGACTGTTTACCCAGCGAGGTTGCTTTGTTTTCTTTTGTGATGCAAAATTCGCTTTTATATTTCAAACTTGCAAGGATTTTAACATCATATTTGCAGTCAAGGGCAAAGCGACATTTTACCTATAGCCTATAGCCGGAATGGCTATCTAAAAAACAGTCATTAATATCCTGCTCCGCAAGTTTTGAGGTATAAAAAAGCCCCGTTAAAGGATCGGGGCTAAAGGCGATGTCTAAGTTTCCCCATGGTCATTAAGTATTATTTCAACTTAACGGCAACACCTGAAACTTCCCAACTTTGATATTTGGCTTCCGGTATCGGTTTCATATTAAAGTTTATAATACCGTTAGCACCCATTTTTTTACATTCACTGACTATTTTTTCCAACATTCTATCTGGGGTTGCACAGTAAAATTTCGTTTGTACAGATTTGTCGTATATATTTATAATTCCGTTTTCATTTTTAAAGACACCTTTCAATTTTTCTCCTGAATAAAATGAAACACTTATCATAGAAATAGGTTCAAAATCCATTCCTGAAGATGTGGGGTTTATAACAAAGCCATTTTCTGTATATTTTCTAAAATCCAGAACATTGCTTTGTTCAGAGTAATAAGTTCTACAGCTGGTTGTTAGGACAACAATCATTAAAAGCAAATACTTTTTCATTATTATTTATTTTTTGGGGTTATATTTGTTTACAAAGGTATTAGTTAAATCGAACAAAGGCTAATATTACTATATTTTTAACAATATACTATTCAACTTTTATGCTAATATCCTTGCCACAGTGAGGACAGGTAAGGGATAGAAAATCTTTCTTGGGGTGCTCGAATAGTTCAGATACATCACAGCCGATTGCATCAGCGATACGTTGTAAGACTTCAACAGAGGGATTGCCATTTATATGTTGAGATAGCCCTGTTGGAGATATTTCCATTCTCTTGGCAACCTCTCTAACTTCCAACCCATAATCTTTGATTGTCTTCTTAATATTTAAACCCATAGCTTTATTTATTGATTTGATGCAAAAATATAGAGAAAAGATCAATCAAAGTGATAGCTTTGATTAAATAAGGTTAAAACTAAGTTATCGGTTCATTTTTCAATTGTACAATCAAAGTGATAGCTTTATATTTGCAGCATCAAATTAAAGCAATAACTAATAAACAATATACAGAAATGGAAGCACCAAAGTACAACAAAGCAAGAATCATGAAATCCGCTTGGTCAATGTTCAAGGCTGGCAAGAAGTACCGCAATCACGTATTGACGTTCGTAGAATGCCTTAAGGAGGCTTGGAAGGACGAAAGAAGTTCTTATGACAAGGCGATGAAGATGTACCAGCTTTTCAACTTGAATAAGAAGCAATGCGAAAGCCGGGATGCTAAACGCAATGTTGGTACTTGTTCTATGGCTTTCATGGCTAACACACTGACAAATTACTATGCTAACAATAGATATAATGGAGATTAATATTATGACAACATTAGATGTACTGAAAGGAATCCAGCGAATCATGATCGAGAAACTGATCGCAAAGAGTGACATTATAATATCTGTCTCTTCCCGGCCGGAAAGATCGGAGTTATCTATCTATGTACAGAATACCGATTATGTGGTTCTGGCGCATGAAATATTTATCGACGATACCGGGATTGACTTTAAAGAAGAAAATCGAAAGGCGTACGTTCGAATCTGGGAAACAATCAATAAGCATACAAGAATATCTGTCGCTTCATAATATTGCTACATAAAACAAGATAAATCTGCATGTTGGGGCTTCGTACCCAACGTATCACGTTTGGATGTCCCGCCGGTAATGTCGCCGGCGGGTTATGTAAAATTGAATATATAATCTAAAACCGACTTATTAACCTTGTTAATAATCGAAAAGTCCTTCTTTATATACAAATCTGTAACTGAAAGGTTCTTATCAACATGGTTCAAGGCTTCATCTATGGTTGACTTATCAGTATTCAAATCATTTCTTGCTATCGTGGCCCAAGAATGGCGGGCTGCATAAAATTCAAGATCGGGAATACCAATCTTTTTTCCAACAGCTTTCAATCCTTTATTTAGAGCGGCATTAAATGTCGACTGATCGGCATACATTTGATAAAACCTAAAAACTCTTTTTCCTGTTTTATCCATGTACTTTTTAATTATGGGCAATATGAGGGGATGTATCTTTATTCGAATCTTTGCGTTGTCACTTCTGCGATCCTTTGTTTTAGTCCGACAATATACAATTTCGCTATTCTCGCATATTTCCGCATTGTACAAATCAACAGAGTTCATTCCAATAAGACAGAATGATAGTATAAAGCAGTCCTTTGCCAGATTATAACGATTTTCTTTATTATTTCCCCTACTTGTAGTGTCATAGGGCAATTTTATTATCTCCCGGACAAGATCAGCACTAATCGCTCTTTTTTCAGCAATATTCTGACGAGGAACCTTATATCTTGAAAATGGAGAATAAGGTATCAATATCCTTTTTGCATCTTCGTCGTTGTATTTTTGTTTCGCATAAAAATAAACATGCCTCATACTGCCAAGATACAAAGACACCGCACGGCCTTTCCCAAGATAAGTCTCATATTTTTCCAGAAAAGCAACAGTTATTTCCGAAACATCCAACCTATCCCTTCCTATGAATTTAATAAGAGAGTTTAGCGCCGATCTGTAATTTTTCAAACCTTTCTTATCCGCATTCTCATCTATGTAATCACGAAACACTTCTATAAAATCAATAGAGGCTATTTCCGGCTCACACAGATAATCTGCCAATTTATCTATAGTCATGGTATTAATTGCAATAGAAAGTTCATTTGCTTTTTTTCTGTATAGCCTTATCAAATCATCTATCTGATCTAATACTTTCTGGTTTTTGATTTTGCCTGATCGCGTCATATCATCTTTGGTGATATAAATGCCAGTCGGCAATCTCTTCAACTGTCTGTTATGAGTGACAAGTATCTTTACATTAAAAGTACCGTCCTTCCGCTGCTTTTGTACTTCATGCTTAAATGTGGCCATACCTCTATATTTTTGCGAAACTATTGCGAAACATTTTCAAGCAAAAGTAGCGATTTCAAGCAAAAGTAAGCAAAATAAAAGCCGTAAATCTATAAAAGAAATACGGCTTAAACTTCTAAAATACTGATTTTTAGGCTTGTGACCAGGGTGGGATTCAAACCCACGACCTTCAGAACCGGAATCTGACGCTCTATTCAGCTAAGCTACCCAGCCAAAGACAGCGCAAAAGTATATATAATCTTGCAGGAAAACAAATGAACGGGCAAAAAAAGATTACTTTTGATATTTTGCAAGCATCCTAACGACAATCACTTCCATTTTGCAAATAAAAAAAGGCACATAATTGCTATTTTGCCATTAATTAGTATCTTTGCCACGCATTATTCACAAACATAAAGCACAACAAGTATATGAGTTACTTAATTAAACCAGCAGGATATAAGGCTTTATTGAACTTATCGCAGACCGAGATGGGTATCAAAAAGATCAAAGACTTTTTCCAGCAAAACCTGTCTTCCGAATTACGGTTGCGGCGCGTCACTGCTCCGTTGTTCGTTTTAAAAGGGATGGGTATCAATGACGACCTGAACGGAACGGAACGTGCGGTCACGTTTCCGATCAAGGATTTGGACGATGCCAAAGCTGAAATCGTCCATTCGCTTGCCAAATGGAAACGCCTTACTCTTGCTGATTATCAAATCGAAAAAGGCTACGGTATCTATACCGACATGAACGCTATCCGCTCTGACGAAGAGTTGGGAAACCTACATTCTTTATATGTCGACCAATGGGACTGGGAACGCGTCATGGGAGCCGAAGAACGGAATGTAGATTTTCTGAAAGAAATCGTACGTCGCATCTACGCAGCCATGGTACGTACCGAATATCTGGTCTATGAGATGTTCCCTGAAATCCGTCCTACATTGCCCCAGCAAATCCATTTCATACACTCCGAAGATTTATTGCAAAAATATCCGACCTTCACGCCGAAAGAACGGGAAGATGCGATTACGAAAGAATACGGAGCCGTTTTCATTATCGGTATCGGTTGTAAGTTAAGCAACGGAGAGAAACATGACGGACGCGCTCCGGACTATGACGACTGGTCGACAATTGCAGAAAACGGACAAGTCGGATTAAACGGCGACCTGCTCGTCTGGGACGAAGTACTGAACCGTTCGCTCGAACTGTCCTCCATGGGTATTCGTGTGGATAAGGAAGCCTTGCTCCGCCAGTTGGAGATTTGCAACGCGGAAGAAAAAAAAGAACTATATTTCCACAAACGCTTGCTAAACAACGAACTGCCTCTAAGTATCGGGGGAGGTATCGGACAAAGTCGCTTGTGTATGTTTTACCTCCGCAAAGCCCATATCGGTGAAATTCAAGCAAGTATATGGCCGGAAGAAATGCGTCGTGAAGCCCGTGCTGCCGGTATGTACTTGATCTAATTGATAATTAAAAATTGAAAATTGAAAATTAAGGATGGATTATTGATAATTATTTCTGATATTCGCGTAATAAAGAGAATTTCCAATTTCTAATTTTCAATTTTCAATTACCATTATGGACGTCAAGATAGAACAGAGCTGGAAAGAACGATTAAGTTCTGAGTTTGAAAAGGATTATTTCAGCCAGTTGATCACCTTTGTTAAAGAAGAATACCGCCAAAGAACCGTCTATCCTCCTGGTCCCTGTATCTTCAGTGCGTTCGAACACTGTCCGTTCGACAAAGTCAAAGTAGTCATTCTCGGACAAGACCCCTATCATGAACCCGGACAGGCACACGGACTTTGTTTCTCCGTCCAAGACGGGACACCCTTTCCCCCGTCGCTCGTCAACATCTTCAAAGAAATCGAAAGCGATTTAGGCAAACCCATGCCGCAAACCGGCAATCTGCTCCGTTGGGCGGACCAGGGCGTCCTGCTTCTCAATGCAACCCTGACGGTTCGTGCACACCAAGCCGGCTCACACCAGAATAAAGGTTGGGAAGAATTCACGGATGCCGTAATCCACCGCCTGACAGAAGAGCGAAGCCATATCGTTTACATCCTGTGGGGGTCGTATGCACAACGGAAAGGCGCTTTCATCGACGCCTCCCGCAACCTGATATTGAAATCGGCTCATCCGTCTCCCCTCTCCGCTTACCGCGGATTCTTCGGGAACAAGCATTTCAGCAAAGCAAATGATTATCTGATCGCAACCGGACAGACACCAATAGATTGGTAATTATCAATTGACAATTGGAATTACTCCCATTTCTGCCCGTCACGATAGTTGCTGCTCTGGCGCCATTTCAGGTCTTTCAGCAAAGACGAACTTACTGCAATATTGAAGGTATAGGACTTATAAGGTCCCACCGGCACAAAACTGGCAGTCATCTGCCAGCAATGCAGGTCGCGAGTGATATTGCAAGTCATATAGGATATCTTATGCGTATCGAAGTCATAGGTGGCATTAAAGTTAAAACGCCAGTTCTTCGTCGGCTGGATATTACCGTTAAAGCTCAATGCATGTGTAAGCTTGTACTTATATTCGAGCTTGCTCGGGTCAAAGTCTCCATAACGCAATTGCATGCTATAGCTGAACGAAAGGCTCCAGGGCACTTTATTGACCATATAGCCATACGAATCGAACTCACCCGTATCTTTCTTGGCACCACGCAATCGGCCTCCTTCCATTTTACCCTGCTGGTCCCCTTCCTCTCCCGAAGAGATTTGTTCGAATTCCGGATCGTTCGATGCATTGGGGTCTGTCGGAGGGTTGTTGGAATCGTCGTTATTATCTTTCTTGCCGAACAATTTGCCGAACGTATCATTATTAAAGGTATAAGAGAAACTCGTACCGGTCTGGCGCAAACGGCCTAATCCTTTACCGGCCTGCCAACGCGGAATATCCAACCGGCGAACGGTCTTCGTCGCTTCATCGTAGCCATAGGTATAGGTATCGAACGTACCGTTCAGGTTCAATGTATAGCTCTTCGAAAACTTGAGACGCAAGCCTACACTCAAGTCACTCCACTTGAACGAATCGGCCGCCATATTATAACTCATCCCCAACGACAACTTATCGATCAGACTGATCTTACGCTCACCTGTCGAATCGCGATCCGACTTGATCTTCATTTCGAGATTGTTATCTAACTGAAAACTCACGCTCCCCGACTTCCCGTTAGGGGCCGTCCCAAACATACCGCCTTCAAACGGCGAATAAGAGATCTGCTGCGTCTGTCCATATTGATCTTCATACATAAGATCTTTCCAGAAACCATATTTGGAAGCTCCAAAATCAGGCGTATAACTCAACGTTACCGAAGGTTCGAAACGATGACGAATCATCTTGATCTTGTCACCCAAAAACGGCAACGGTTTATAGAAACCATATAGCGTGGTGGAAGCTGAAACGGATGTGCTGTAATCGAATACGCGGTAGAAACCATAAGTCGTATCACGCGCAACCACCTGCTTCTTCTGCATGTCGTATGCTTTTTCCACCTTATTGGTGTACCAACGTTCGGTATAATTGAACGACGGCGAGATATTCAAATACTTGAACAAAGAGAAAGTAGCACTCACCGGAATCTGGTGCTGCATGGCATTCCGCCAATCCTTCACCAAGCTCGACTTGAACAATTTGTCTTCTTTCGTATCGATACTATTACGCAGGTAACCGTTGTAACTCATGGAAATCTTCTCATACCAACGTTCTTTTCCGACCGCATTCTTCCGCTTGAACGGGAAGATACGACTCATCGTAATTGTAATATCAGGCAATGTCAGCGAGATCGTCGAGTCTTTCGAACGCTGGTTCACATTCATGGTAGCCGAAATACTGAACGGATTATTCGGGAAACGCTGTGTTATACTGATACTGGACCCTTTGGTATTCTGGTTCGCATCTGCAAAACCTTGCGAGCCAGGATAGAAGCTGTTCAGGTTATTACGGTCATAACTGCTGGTCGCAAAGTTCACACTCGCCGAGAAAGTCCGGTACGGATTTGCCTTCGGGTCCTGCGAGTGTGTCCAGTTCAGCTTGAAGTCCTTAGACAAGCTATAATCGGGAAGTCCCTTGTCGCCCAAACGGGTAACCAGATAGGAGGCATTGAAACTGCCCGAAAACTTATACCGTTTCCGATAAGAAGAACGAGCCGACAGTCCCCAAGAACCTTTCGTATAGATTTCACCGGTCAAGGCCAGGTCCATATAATCGCTCAACGCAAAATAATACCCGCCGTCGCGCAGATAGAAACCACGCGAACTTTCATCCCCGAAAGTGGGCATGATAATGCCCGAAGAATAAGAGCTCGAAAACGGGAAGAAACAGAAAGGCAGACCGATCGGATAAAGCGGGACGTCCTCAAACACCATATAGACGGGACCCGTCACGATATTTTTCTTCGGGCGGACTTTCGCCTTCGTCATCTGGATATAGAAATGGGGGTGATCATGCTCGTCGCAAGTCGTATACCGTCCCCCCTTCATATTCAGGACATCGTTGTCCATCTTTTTGGTACGTCCGGCCGTCACATAACCTTCGCCTTGTTGCGTGATCACATCTGTGATATATCCTTTTTTCGTACCGAAATTATAGCGCATCGTCTTGGATTCATACTGTTGGTCGCCATCTTTGAAAAGAGGATAGCCGAATTCCTCCCCGATCGAGTCGAGGCCGAAAGTGGCATACACCAGGCTACTGTCCATATTCATCTCGATTTTCTCGGACTGAAGTTCGATTTGTTGATATTTCACATCGCTTTCCCCAAATAGATAAGCCCAGTTCGCTCCCGTCATGATGATGGAGTCTTTCGCCTGGTAAGAAACCGGAGCGTCCAGCCCTGTCTGCTTCTTCGGTACACTGTCTAACGCAAGCACACTATCTTGTCCGGCAGATACGACCGTATCGCCCACAACGGCCATCACGGTATCGGTCGGGGCTATAAGTTCCTGCGCCTCAGTCATCATGTTTCCAGTAAGGAAAAGCAACAAAATAATCAGGCATTTGTATTTCAAAAACATTCCGTCGTTATTTGCAGTGTGTTACAGCGGGCAAATGTATAACAATTTAGCGAGCCAATCCCTTTTTATTCCCCTAAAAAGAGTTTACACCAGTTATCAAACCGTTCGACAGTTTCGTTTCCATACTTCGAAAGGCCCTGTTTTACCTTTTCGACAGATTTTTCTTTGTCCAGTTTCGTTTTGCTGTAAAACTTGTCGGCGTAGCAAATCAGTTGTTCTTCCAAGGTTTCCGGCATAAAGTCCCGGTGCGGAAGAGGCAAACCTCGTTCTTCAATCATTGCCAGCGTAATACCTGTTCCCGTATGCCGTTCGCACACGCGGGCATGGCGGGGATAACCTTCCGCCCGCATCAATTCGGCCCCCAGATAACCGTGGCAAATATATTCCGCATCTCCATGACAATCGATATCGGGAGCATTACAACGGAAAATACCGATATCGTGCAGCATAGCTGCCTCTTCTACAAAGGTAAGGTCAAGATTCATCTCCGGATGCATCCGGGCTATAGCCAAAGCTTTATCTGCCACACTTCTACTATGAATAACCAAAATCCGGTACGCCTCCGAACCTACCGGATAATATTTGGCAATAATATCTAAAGGGTTCATAACAATCAATCGCTTTATTGAGAGACAAAGATACGCAATAAACAAAAAGAATCGTTACTTTTGCAGAAACAAATAGTAAGGAATGAGTCTATGAGAACAGTTATCAGGTATGCCTTCTGGCTGTTAAGCCTGTTCTTAATGTCTGAAATCCAGGCCGTCACTCCACAGAAAGCCCCTCTAAAATTGGGAGCCGAACGTATGGACGTCGTTACCCGTCTGTTGAAAGACAAACAGGTCGGATTAGTAGTGAACCAAACCTCCATCCTCGAAAAGCAGCAGAAGCATTTGCTGGACGCCTTGTTGGAAGAGGGTATCAACATAAAGAAAGTGTTCGCCCCTGAACATGGTTTCCGCGGGACGGCCGATGCGGGAGCCGAGATCAAAGACAGCCGTGACGTAAAAACAGGAGTCCCCATCATATCCCTATACGGAAAGAACAAGAAGCCGACAGCCGAGCAGTTGGCCGGCTTGGACGTGGTCGTGTTCGACATTCAGGATGTCGGAGTCCGCTTTTATACTTACATCAGCACCATGCATTATGTGATGGAAGCCTGTGCCGAAAACGATGTCGAATTTATCGTCCTGGATCGCCCTAACCCGAACGACTTCGTTGACGGTCCTGTCCGCCAGAAAGGATTCGAATCCTTTGTCGGCGTTGACCCATTACCCATACTGCACGGTCTGACGGTTGGCGAACTGGCTTGGATGATCAACAAGGAAGGTTGGCTGAAAAGTACTCCCGACACCTGTAAACTGCATATCGTCAAGATGGAAAACTGGCGTCACGGAGATCCGTACTGGTTACCGGTAAAGCCCTCTCCCAACCTGCCGAACGACCAGTCGATCCGTCTCTACCCTTCACTCTGTTTCTTCGAAGGGACCAATATCAGTGTCGGTCGCGGGACCTATTATCCATTCCAGATATTGGGAGCACCCGATGCCAGATACGGAGATTTCACCTTTACGCCCACCTCCTTGCCAGGTTTCGACACGAAACCGTTGCATAAGGACAAGGAATGCTACGGCACGGACTTGAGAGAATATCCCTTTACCGGGGGATTGACGCTGAAATTCCTCCTTGATTTCTATAATAAAGCAGGCAACGACCAAGCTTTTTTCTTCACCCGCCCACAATGGTTCGACCTGCTTGCCGGGACAAAAGAATTACGTTTCCAGATTGTCCGCGGCTTAAAGGAGAACGAAATACGCGCAAGTTGGCAACCGGCATTAAATAAATATAAGAAAATCAGAAAGAAGTACTTGTTATATCCCGATTATCGTTAACTTTGAACGGTTTTTTAAAACATACGGGTACAATTGATAAGTGCTTCTTCCTTGAAAATACATATATACATAGCGATATTGATATTGGCCCTTTGTTTTCCGCGTGAAGCAAAGGGTTCCTCCGATAAAAAAGGGAAGGAACTGTTTAATGTCCTTGTCATACAGTCATACAATCAAAGCCTGAGTGCCTACTCCAAGTTCGACAAGCTGCTGCACGAGGAACTGGAGGAAAAGCAGATATACTCTTCCATCCACACATTCTACCTGGACTGCGAACGCTATAATGCCACAGACGAAGAAGCCCGGATGTACTCCTTTCTCGACACTTTAAGTTTCAAACCGGACATCATCATTTCCAATGACGATCAGGCTACCTATACTTTAATGGCCTGCAACCATCCGCTCGGCAAGACGATTCCGGTTGTCTTTTCAGGTGTCAACTTTCCCAACTGGGAACTATTGGAACAGCATCCCAACTTCACGGGTTATTGGGACAAGCCTGAATATCTGAAAAACATACAACTGATCGAAAAACTATACGGAAGATCAAAAATACTGATCTTCAAAACGAAAGAATTCATCGGCAGAAAAGCGTTCGAAACGTTGATGGACAATATCCAGGGACATGGAATAGCTGTTTACGAAGGATTGTATCAAACAAGGCCCCAAACTACTTCCACGGAAATCCAGCCCGGCAAAGAAGGCGCTTCTGCCTTATATACGACCTCAACAGCCAACCTGACCGCCCGCCAGCTTCTTTGGGTATTTGAAGACAAGCCTTACACCGCCTGCATACAAATCATTCTCGACTTCAATGTCCTGACCGTCGGACGCCTGGCCAATGTGCCGAACTTCACAGTCATTAACAACGGGTTCAACGACAACAGAGGGATCACCGGTGGCTATTTCACTACCTTGCAAATCCAGGCTGATTGTGTTGCCCAAACAGCTGCCCGCATCCTGAAAGGCACTTCTCCAAATGACATTCCTATCGTAGAAAGCCCCAAAACATTTGCTTTCGACTGGAAAGAGATGCAACGTTTCAACATACGGTTGAGCGATCTGCCACAGGGAAGCATCATCTATAACATGCCACTGGAAGTCCGTTACCTAAACTATATTATTGCAGGCGGAATCCTGCTCGTCATAGCAATCGTCTATATCATCCTTCACCTCATTTACATGTACTACCGCGAAAGCGAACGGAAAAGGCAGGTGCAACTCCGGTTGATCGAAGAGAAAGAGCGAGCCGAAGAAGCCAATAAGATGAAATCGGCATTCCTCGCCAACATGAGCCATGAGATACGCACACCGTTAAATGCGATAGTCGGTTTCACCAACCTATTACAAGACGAAAAGGAATTGACCGATGAAGAAAAAGACCTTTTCCGCAATACGATCAACAAAAACAGTAATCTGCTGCTGAAACTGATTAATGATATCCTGGAACTCTCGCGCATTGAGTCGGGACGGATGTCTTTCGCTTTCGACGATTGCTCTCTAAACGAACTGTTAGAAGAGATCTACCAGACACATCACCTGCTTATGCCGTCGAATATCCGTTTCCTGAAAGAATTCCAAGAAACGGAACTTATCATTCATGTAGACCGTTTCCGGTTCACGCAAGTGATTACGAATTTCATCAACAATGCCGTCAAGTTCACCACTAAAGGGCACATCCTGTTAGGAGCTGTCTATAAGAAGGAGGAGAAAGAAGTTCATGTCTTTGTCGAAGATACAGGAAAAGGCATGTCGGAAGAGGCCCAGAAGAAAGTGTTCGAACGTTTCTTCAAGGTGGACGAATTTGCACAAGGTACCGGACTGGGCCTATCGATCTGTCAAACCATCGCCGAGCGCCTGGAGGGGCGAATCACCCTTTCTTCCCAGGAAGGAAAAGGCAGCCGCTTCACCCTGATCATCCCTTGCAGGCCGAAATAAAAAAGGCGGCCCGTCACAACCGGAACCGCCTTCCAAACATTTCACAATGAAAGTCACTTCTTTTCAATTACCATCAATTTGGTATTGTCCGTGCCATATAAAGCGATTTTATTGACCGGTTTCACCTCACCTACTGCATCAAAGCGAACGACTTTATCCAAAGCCTGCAACAATTCACGCTCACCACTCATATCCGGACAAGCCATACGCGTTGTCGCAACCTGCGGGAATTTAATGATATTCTTGCGGGAATCGCTGTATTCGATCTGCCCCATCATCCGATTGCATCCAGCTCTTCCGGAAAGGGAATGGCGAGCCACGTCGAACTCGATGACTTGATTCGTCTCGGCAGGATTCAACACCTTGCCGTTCAATTCGACAATATTCCAACTACCATCCAGGTCGGAGAAAGTCGCTTCCACACCTTTTTTCGCCTTACAAGAAGCAAAGATACCGATACTCAACGCCGCAAGACAAAGATACATGTACTTCTTCATTTCTATCCAATTAGTTTTTTGACAAAACCATCAACACGTTACCGTCAGCATCGACCAGCAACATTTCATTTTCGGACTGGCCGGCCTTCACACCTTTCACGTTTCCCATAGCTTTCAAGATCGCATCTTCGATCTCCATATCCGGACAAGCCATCATGGTAGTGGCTGCGGGGTTGATCGTGATGGAAGAAATATCCTGGTCGTCCAGCACGACAGTCGAATTAAAGATATTACATCCGGCATTACCGTGAACTTTATTATCTTTCATATCAAACTCCATATTGGGCAAACCTTCTTTCAGTATTTTTTCTCCTTTTACTTCCACAATATTCCATTTACCTTCCAACTTCTTTGCATCCGTTTTGACTTCAGAGCAAGAAAACAACATCCCGACAAAAGCAGGAATCATCAAAAGTGTCAAAATAGCTTTTTTCATTTTTTACTTTTTCATTTATAATAATCACTCGTAAATATAAGACGCCGAATCATTGCAAAAAGTTCCCGACAAGCTCATTATTTAATATTCATTAACCATTCTTACACCCCATTCACAGCTTGTATTGTATTTAAAGGGGTTAAAAAACCACAGAGGAACCGGCAAAGCCGGGAACAATCATCTATTCATCAGCTAAAGCAGACGGCAAAAGAGAGCTTGCGGCACGAGGTTCAGCCTTACCCGTTAGTTCACCGGTAAATCTGCATTTACGGTTCAAACTTATCAGTACTATAATGAATTAAAAAAAACAACTATCATACTATCATGTTTCTTGTATATAACTTGAACATCATAACATATAGGCATGACAGTTTCCTTTTTAACTATCATGCAACTATCATAAATCAGCAGTTTAACCATCATTTTAGCCGTTTTACCCGAAACAGATACACTCCAAAAGTGTTAAAAACAGAATGTTTTCAGGAAAGCATAAGCCTTTTTTGCCGGAACACGTTACTTTTTTATAAGAAAGACGTTAGATTTTTTCCTCAAAATGCCCGTATCAGAGCCATTTACACCTCCATCTGAGCGGTCTTGAGACCCGGGTCTGCAGACGTCTGACACCCGGGTCTCGACAAAAAAATGTAACTATATTGCTGAAAATATGCTATATGTTACATGTGAAAAAGTTATTGTTTTCATGATGGTATGATAGTTGAAAAAACATCCATCATGCCTACTATCATTCCACATAAGTATTGATATTCATACTGCCAAAAGCAAAGTATGATAGTATGACAGTTGTTTTCACAATCAATAATAAGTTTGTAGAATAATAATCCGAATGATGATTTACCGGTATCAACATTTATGCTTCGCCAATATCCGGACCACCGACAAAGGAGTTGGTCAATTAATAAGGCTTACAGATTAATTTTGTATATTTGTTGCAACGTATAAAATAGTATGATATGGACACAAAAGATTTATTGAACGACAGCAGCATACATCACGGACGCAACCTCGTTTGCCTTATGAATAGAAAAGGATTTAAAGTGGAAGACCTGGAAAAGGCACTTCAATTGTCACAAAAACAGGTAGAAGAACTAACAGAGATGAAAAAAGAAGCCGGAGAATGAATAAGAGCATCGTCCTATATTTGTTACTCGCAGGACTGCTTACCTGCTTTTCCTGCACACATACGAAACAACAACCCGAAGAAGAAGGAGTCGACAGCGAATGGCTGGACAGCCTGCAACACGTATATCAATATGGCATCTGCATCGACTCGTTGGACGTGACGGAGTACAAGATGAGAAACGGCGATAATCCCGCCGCAATCTTTTCAGCCCTCGGTTTCTCCGCCTTGAAAGCAGACAGCATTACGAAAGCCTCCATCCATGTTCTGAACCCGACCAAACTCCGTGCGGGTATGAACTATTATACATTTACAACTCAGGACAGCGTTGCCGATATACGTTATATCGCCTTTGCCAAATCACTTGTCGATTATGCCGTCATCGACCTGACAGGCGATTCGATCCTGGCATACGAATTCAACAAGCCTATTACCATCAAACGCCATTACACAGAAGGGACAATCAATTCTTCCCTTTGGAACGTGATCAAGGCAAGTGGAGCGGACCCGTTACTGGCGATCAAGATTTCGGATGTATATGCCTGGCAGATCGACTTTTTCGATGTAAAAGAAGGAGACTCATTCCGGGTGTTGTACGACGTTGCCTATATAGACGACACGACAGCCCTGAATATCACCTCCATCGAGGGAGCCGTCTTCACGCATCAAGGAAAAGATTTTACAGCCATACCATTCACCCAGGATAGCGTTTTCGAATATTTCGATCTTGAAGGGAACAGCCTCAGGAAGGCTTTCCTGAAGGCTCCGTTGGACTTCTTCCGCATCACATCGCGTTTCACGAACGCCCGCTTCCATCCGATCCTGAAACGCTATCGGGCACATCATGGAGTAGACTATGCGGCTCCCGTCGGAACGGAAGTCAAGAGTATCGGAGCGGGGACCGTCATCGCCAAAGGCTATATGGGCGGAGGAGGCCATACGCTGAAAGTAAAACATAACTCCGTATATACGACTTCCTATATGCACCTGAGCAAATATGCCAAAGACATACAAGTCGGCAGCCATGTCGAGCAGGGACAGGTTATCGGCTACGTTGGCTCGACAGGGCTTTCGACAGGGCCTCACCTCGATTTCCGGGTATATAAGAACGGACAGCCGATCAACCCGTTACAGATGGAAGCTCCGCCTTCGCTGCCGGTCAAACCGGAACTGCGCGACAGCTTTGCCATCGTGAAGCAGACGGTGTTGGCAGAATTGGACAGCATGAGAGTAAAAAATAATTTATAATATTGATGCTATGAAATTTTTGGGTAATATCATTTGGCTTATCTGCGGCGGGTTGCTTACCGCTGTGGAATATCTGATATCCAGCTTGCTGCTGATGATTACGATAATCGGTATCCCTTTCGGGTTGCAGACATTGAAATTAGGAATGCTGGCCCTTTGGCCCTTCGGCAGCCGGGTGACGGACAACGGTAATTCAGGTGGTTGCCTGTGCCTGGTCATGAACGTGATCTGGATCTTCATCGGTGGCTTCTGGATCTGCCTGACACACCTGTTTTTCGGGTTACTGCTGTGCATCACGATTATCGGCATTCCTTTCGGCAGACAGCATTTCAAGATGGCCGCACTGGCTCTTTCGCCGTTCGGAAAAAATATCGTTTAAGAGAAAAGGACAGTCTATCACCAGATAGTCCAGTCGTGCTTCCACACACAAGTGCAAGCATCGATTGGCAGATTATTCATTCAACCAATCGAATCTGTTCCACCTCTACCGGATGATTCAAGAAAACAGAGGCGGCATCGGAGAATTTGGCAGCGGACTCGGTGGTCAGGAAACGACAGTTTCCCTGCTTTGTCAAACGGATATCCATTTCGGGATGACGGCGTAGATAGTCGGTCAGGCTCGCGGCTACGTATTCTCCCTGCGAGAATAAAGTAATTCCCTCAGGCAGGAATGCCTTGATCTTTTCGATCAGCAACGGATAATGCGTGCAGCCCAAGACGAGCGTATCGATCTCCGGATCGGCAGCCAAAATATGTTCCAAATGCTTCCGCACGAAATAATCCGCTCCCGGTGAATCGAACTCATTATTCTCAACCAGCGGAACCCACATCGGGCAGGCTTCACCCGTCACCGTCATATGAGGAAACATCTTTTTTATTTCCAGCGAATAGGAGTCGGAAGTAATGGTGCCGGTCGTCCCTAAAATACCGACATGCTTGCTCTTACTGATCTTATCCATCAGCTCCACCGTCGGACGGATTACGCCCAACACCCGACGAGCCGGGTCCCACTGTGGCAAGTCCCGCTGTTGGATCGTACGCAATGCCTTTGCCGATGCCGTATTGCAAGCCAAGATTACAAGCTGGCATCCCTCATTGAAAAGCGTCTCCACAGCCTGCTTTGTAAAACGATACACGACTTCGAACGAACGCGTACCATAGGGAGAACGGGCATTATCGCCCAAATAAATATAATCATACCCCGGCATTGCTGCTCTGATCTTATCAAAAATGGTAAGCCCCCCGTAACCGGAGTCGAAGATACCAATCGGACCTGGTACTGATGAAAACATGAGAGAAGTTGTTTATTTATATATAATTCAAGCACGGATTTCACTGAAAACGCGGAAAGAAAATAAATTTATCCGTGTAAATACGTGAAATCCGTGCCTTAAAAGATAATAGCGAGGACTTCAGTCTTCGCTATTTTATGTTTGCTAATTATATTAGTTAATACCTAACTTAGCTTTTACGAACTGAGTTGCGTCAACAGCAGTATTACCCTGATAAAGAACAATCTGAGGATCCAGAATATAAGTATATCCTTTTTCGTCACCGACTGCCTTGATTGCATTTTTCAGTTTGTCCTGGATCGGAGTAAACAACTCACCCTGCTTCTTCTGGAAATCCTGCTGAGAAATCTGGATGAAGTTCTGTGTACGCTGTTCCATATCCTGCAATTCCTGCATTCTTCTCATTTTGATATTTTCTGTCAATGAATCCTGCTGTGCAACAAAATCGGAATACTTCTTATTGTATTCATCCTGCATCACCTGCATTTCGTTTTTATATTTGGCTTCCATATCAGCCATTTGTTTCTGCATCGTTGCAAATTCCGGCATAGCCTGGATCACTTCCTGCGTATTTACAATCGCAATCTTAGATTCTTGAGCAAAAACGCCCAACGGGAGCATCATCAACAAAAAAATAATCAGTTTCTTCATTTTCCTATAAAATATTACTTGTTATTAATCATATTCTTAATTTGCTTCATTAAAGCGCACAAATGTAAGCATTTATTTTGAATATCCTAACTTTATCAGGACTTCATTGCTTATATCGATCTTCGGAGAAGCAAAAATGATATTCATTGACGACGCCCGGTCCATGACCATCTGATAACCTTTGTCTTCGGAGATTTCCTTCACGGCATTGTAGATCTCATCCTGTATCGGCTTCATCAGGCTTTCACGTTTTTTAAACAGTTCGCCTTCAGGACCAAAATATTTACGTTTCAAATCCTGTGCCTCCTGTTCTTTCTGAACGATCGCTTCTTCACGTTTCGACTTCATCTCGGCAGACAGAAATACAAGATCGCTCTGGTAAGTCTTGTACATGTTCTGCGCTTCCTGCTGGATAGCATCCACTTCGTTCTGCCATTTTTTGGAAACCTGACTCAACTGCTCATTCGTCATTTCATAAGCCGGAATATTTTTCAATATATATTCCATATCTATTAATGCAAACTTTTGTGCGTGCCCTGCAAACGAGCAGAGGAACAACAGACAGCTTAAGGCAATAATCTTTTTCATACACATGTCATTTATAGTTACACCTTCTGACTGCAAAGATAAGAGAATTGAAATTTGAAAGTTGAAAATTGAAAATTAATAAGATACAATTAACAATTTAACAGACTTGCCAAGTACGGTTCAAAGAATGCCCAAACGCAAAAAAGACAACCGGAAACAAATCCGATTGTCTTTTCTATCTCATATTGAACATTCAATATTCAATTTTCTAAAATTCCTGACCGATAATGAAGTGGAAGTTGCTACCACCTCTCTGATCGTATCCATCAGGACGGTCGAAACCGTAAGCCCAGTCGATACCCATCAAACCGATCATCGGGAGGAAGATACGGACACCGACACCGGCAGAACGCTTCAATTGGAACGGATTGAAATCTTTCAAATCTCTCCAAGCATTACCCGCTTCCACAAATACCAGACCGTAGATCGTCGAAGACGGTTCCAACAGGAACGGATAGCGCAACTCCATCGACAGACGGGAGTAAGCGTAACCATAGGAATTGTAGCCACCGTTACCGGCAATACTACCATTCTCGTAACCTCTCAAACCGATCGTTTCGGTTGCATAGGTACTTGAGTATCCACTCATACCGTCACCCCCCATATAGAAGGTTTCGAACGGCGATTTCTTATACTTGTTGTAAGAACCCAGAAATCCGTATTCGACACGTGTCATCAATACCGGCGTACGTTTTACTGTCAGAGGAGCCAGCGGAGAGAATATCTTCGCTTTGAATTTCCATTTATGATATTCGATCATACGGAACTTGGCTTCATCTTGATCGCTCATATTCTTATAGTCCTTGCCGTCCCATAAAGACCAAGGAGGAGTGGCGGCAACCGAGAACATGAACTGGGAGCCTTTACGTGTGTACAGCGGATTGTCAATAGAGTTACGCTGCAAATTCAATTCCAAGTTGATGTTATGACAGTTACCGTTATTTACCAGGAAGTAATCCCAGTCTTTCATCATATACAACTGATAGTTCAGAGTCGCCATAAACTGGAAGTAATCATCCGGCCAGTTCAAACGCTTACCATAACCGGCAGAAAGTCCGAACATCATGATCGACTTATCCGGGTCATAGGCCAGCTCATAGTTACCATAATTGCCATAACCGTAACCGTAGCCATAACCATAGCCACCGTAGCCGCCATAGTATGGATAGCCGCCATAACCGTAATACGGGTTATAACCATAACTGTTATTGCTCAAATAATTACTACTGATATCCGTCTGTTTGGAGAAGTAGGCGCTCACGGACAATGTATTCGGTCGTTTGCCTCCGAACCACGGATCCATAAACGATATGCTGTATGCCTGATAGTAACGTCCATTTGTCTGACCGCTCAACGTCAGCGTCTGTCCTTCACCCTGCGGAATAATGCCTTTATATGTACTCGGATTCAGCAGGTTCTTCATGGAGAAGTTCGTAAACTTCAAACTCAATTTACCGATCACACCAGTTTGTCCCCAACCGGCAGAGAACTCGATCTGGTCATTTGCCTTGGACACAAGGTTGTATTGGATATCCACCGTTCCGTTATCTGGATCGGGTATTGGTTGCGGAACCAAGTTTTCCGGGTCGAAATGTCCCATCTGTGCTATTTCACGGGTTGAACGCATCAAGTCGTCACGACTGAACAACATACCCGGCTTCGTACGGAGTTCACGGCGCACGATATCTTCATACAGGCGGTCGTTACCGTTAATGATCACTCGGTTGATAGTCGCCTGAGGACCTTCCTGAATACGTACTTCCAAAGAGATGGAGTCGTTTTCGACATCCACTTCTACCGGGTCCGCCCCAAAGAAAATGTAACCGTTGTTATAATACAAGTTGGAAACGGCATCCTCGTCGGTCGTCAATCGTTCATTCAGTTTCTTCTGGTTGTAAACATCGCCAGGTTTCATTCCTAAAATATATAACAACTGTTCCGTCGGATATTTCGTATTACCGACAAAGTTGATATCCTTCAGGTAATATTTGTCACCTTCTTCCACTTTCAGGAAGATATCCACACGTTTATCGTTATAGTTCACAACACTGTCTTCCACAAGAACAGCATCGCGATATCCCTTTTCATTATATTTCTCGATAATGTGTTTCTTATCGTTTTCGTATTCTTCAGTCGTAAATTTCTTCGTGCTGAATGCTTCCAAGATACTGCTCTTCCAGTCGTTAAACAGGCTGAACTTCTCGTTCGTCTTTTTCATCGCCTTTTTCAAGTCGCGATCAGTCAACGCACTGTTTCCTTCGAAATGGATCTTGTGGATTTTGGTCTTTTCGTTCTTGTTGATGTTGATATCTACGATCACTTCACCTTCATGTGCGATATCGTCTTTCTGAAGGATTTCGACATCCACATTCTTAAAGCCTTTGCCATCGAAGAACTTCTTGATCAGCGTGGTCGCACGATCGATCAGGTTAGGAGTCACCTGGTATCCTTTACGCAACCCCAGACGGGCTTCCAGATCTTCACGTTCCCCCTTCTTGATACCATGATAGTTGACTTCCGAAATACGCGGACGCTGTTTCAATCGGATTTCCAACCAAACCTGATCTCCCTCTATTTTAGTTGCCAAAATCTTTACATCCGAGAATAGTCCATGTTTCCAGAAACGCTTTACAGCATCTGTAATCGCCCCGCCCGGCTCAGGTATAGTAACCTCATCCCCTACCGACAAACCGGAAAAGCCTATTAACACGAAATCATCATAATTCTTAATCCCCGTCACCTTGATATCCGCAATTTTATACTTTTTGGGAGGTGACGAATAGGAAATGACCGGCACTTCTGCCGGCTCTTCAACCTTGGTAGTGTCAGTTTCCTGAGCAAAAGCCCCGAAAGCAAATCCCAGAAACATGAAAAACAGCACTATTCTTTTGTACATATAACAGCTATTGTTTATAAGATTAATTGCTCGCTTGTCTTACCGAAGCGCCGTTCACGCTGCTGGTAATACAATATAGCTCCATACAACTCTTCTTCTCTAAAATCCGGCCAATACACATCGGTAAAGAAGAATTCGGCATATGACAACTGCCAAAGCAGGAAGTTGCTGACGCGTTGTTCTCCTCCGGTACGGATCAATAAATCCGGATCGGGAATACCTTTGGTCGTCAAATAATCCGAGACGACAGCCTCGGTTATATCGTCAGGGTTTATTTTTTTCTCCACCGCCTCCCTGGCCAGACGTTTCACGGCTTCGGTTATTTCCCAACGGGCCGAATAACTTAAAGCCAATATGAGCGTAACACCCGTATTGGCTGAAGTCTGTGCAATACAATCCTGCAAAGTGGCATATGCATCTGCCGGCAAGCGATCCAGATTGCCGATCGCCATCAGACGGACGTTATTTTTCATCAGATCGGGAGTCTCGCGATGGATGGCTGCGACCAGCAAGCTCATCAACGCCTGTACCTCCGCCTCCGGACGATTCCAGTTTTCTGTCGAAAACGTGTACATCGTCAGATATTTCAAACCCACGGTTGTAGCGGCTTCCACGACTTTACGGACAGAGACAACGCCCTCCTGGTGTCCATAGCTCCGGTCTTTTCCCTTCGCTTTGGCCCAACGTCCGTTACCGTCCATAATAATCGCCACATGCTGCGGCAATCGATTTTTATCTATTTGTTCAATCAGCGACATAGTGTTTTCATCTATAACTACTGTATATTATCTATATTCTTCGCATTGTTGCAAGTCCTGCACCGCGGACCGAAATCCCAAGTAACCGTAAACAACAAAAAAGAATACCAATCTTTATTCTTCAAAAAACTACCTTTCATATGGTAGGGATCATCCAAAAACGCATTGCTGTCGTCCGTCACGTCCAGACCGTCGCCAAATAGCTTACGGAACGAGAACTCGCATCCCAGGTTGATCCTGTTCTTAACCTTGTATTTCAAACCTACACCGAGCGGAATGTTCGGACCGGCAAAAGTCTTCCCGCTACCCGGCGCTACCGTCACCCCCAATCCCATAAAAATATAGGGAGTGAAACGTCTTGCGTTTGAATACGCAAATTTATCACTGTACGGAAAGAAGTTGAACTCCATCTGCCCGCCCAGTTCGATCAGGCTCCGACTGAAAGAACCTTGTGCATGGTCCGGAAAAACATTCTGCTGCCCTTCCGTCGTACCTGAAACCTGCCCCCACATCAGATTGGTCTTTAAAGCCCACCTGAAATTGGGATTATAGCGAAAAACGGCTCCGAACGCGGGATTCAACCCTTTGAAAAAAGCGTTCTTGTTGACATCGCCCATATAAAAGGCTCCGCCTGCCATTCCTCCGATCTCATATTTATATTCTTGTGCGTGAAGACCGGTCATGCAACCGGCCAAAAGGACTAATAAGAGTATGCGCTGAAAGAAAGTTGAAGTCATAATCGTTTTCTGTTATAATCTATACCTTCTTTTCTAACGCCGAATCACTCATAAAATTATACGGTCCTCCACGAACTTTCTTTATACTTAAAAACCCAGACGGTTAATACGGCCGCGCCAGATTTGATTTAATACATTCGAACTATTGGTTTCTTTTCCACCGAAAAGATACATATAATTATCCTTATCCACGTAGATAGAAGAGAACCCTCTTGCCTTGAATTCCTGCGGCATTACAACCAATGTATCCGACAGACTCCAGTTTACGCCGCCGTCACGTGACAGGTAAATGTCAGAAGAGGCCTTACCTGCTTCATCGATACCACTCAACATAAACATTTTATCGTCATATTCCGCTACAGCGACCCCCTCCTGTTTATCAAAAGGCGCCGTTTCATCGTCCGTCAACTTCGCCCAGACTCTTCCGTCTTCCGTCGCCCAGGCCGTATTCGTCAGTTTATTATCCTTATCTCTTCCGGCAACCACTAACAAGCGGGCACGGAACATCGAATTATAGGAAAGATTACCGAATCCGGTCAAAGGGAAACCTTCGTTCAGAAGAGTTCCTTCGTTCCATACCTTCGCTTCATTCATATACCCGTAAACCAACGTGCCATTCTTGTCGATAACCACACTAAGGGCTGACGGCTGCTTACCGGTTGCCGTAAAATCATCTTCCACATCTATAGTTCCCAAAAGGGCTTTTATCACCGGTGCATTTTCGACTAGCGACCAAGTCTGGCCATCGGCTGAACTATAAAGGATACCTTTCGTCGTAACGGCATAAAACGCATCTTCATAAGCAGTAATCTGTGACAAACGGATTTCTCCGGCAGGAAGCCCCGATACAGACAGTTCCGTCCAGTTCTTTCCATCCGTAACGGCCGAACGGTACAACCGGTAGCCTTCGTTTACGTTTACAGGCTGCGTATACATATAATAAGACTCGCCACTTCCTTCACCGAAAACAACTACCTTTTCTTCCTTGACAGCACCGTTCGTAATACCTTCCTTGTAAACACCCCAGACCATCGAGTCGGGAACAACCTGGTGAATATTGACTTGCGCGATGTATGTCTTTGTCGTTTGGCCGTCCCACAATGTGTTCACGAACTTAACCGGTTTGGAGAAATCCAGCGAGTCTTCCAGGTTCCAGTAGCTTAACGTATCACTGATAGCTTCCTGCATGACCTGACAAGTATACACCGTAGAAGCCAGCTTAACCGTACAAATCACTTTTTCATCCAGCTTTGTTCCATAAGGCATTGAATCGATATTAAATATTTTCCCTTCCACCTGATCAATCGTGAAAACGACATCTTTCAAACCCGGGATAGAATCATTCGACAAAGAAAAAGATAGAATCTGACAATCTTTACTCAACTCATATTGCGTATCATCCGAACCCAAACAAGACGACAATAACAGAGCACAACATCCGGCTATAAACAGTACTATTCTATTTTTCATCAAAAAATAAGTTTGTTGCATATAAAGGCACAAAAGTAGAAACATTTTTTGCTTTATACCCCATATAGGAGAATATTTATAATATTTTAGTGTCGTTACGAATTATAAAGTTCATTTTAAGCCTTTTGTTTCCAGGTTTCCAAAAGATGTCCGTGCCTCTGTTCCGTACCGGTCAACACGCCAGGAACAGCAGGCGCTTTTACACCCGCACCCAAAACGACCGGAGCCGTCTCAACCCAGGCCTCGTCCCACAGGCCGGCATCAAGGAAGCTTTCCAGCAGTTCCGCACCTCCTTCGACCATCAACGAATTCAAATTCTGTCCATACAAATATTGCAAGACTTGCGACAAGACCTCCTGCCCGAAATCAATCTGCACATACTCGACATTCGGTCGGCTTTCGACTTCGACAGCTGTAAATACGAGCGTAGGCACCGCGCCATCCAGCAGATGCGAACCGACCGGCAACTTCAACGTCCGGTCGAGAACCACCCGGACTGGAGAACGGCCAGCCCAATGCCGCACAGTCAGCGACGGATTGTCTAACAACGCCGTACGTGTCCCGACCATAATAGCCGCCACTTCGGAACGAAGCCGATGAACCCTTCGGAGAGTCTCGGCTGAAGACAAAAGCACCGAAGGTACAGAAGCATCTTCCCTCCGGATATCGATAAACCCATCTGCGCTCTGGGCCCATTTCAGATAGACATAAGGGCGTTTCCGTATCTGGAAAGTCATAAAAGCAGGATTCAAGGCACGGGCCTCTTCTTCCAGCACACCCGTCACGACTTCGATACCCGCCTCGCGCAACATGCGTACTCCTCGTCCCGACACTTCTGGAAACGGGTCCAAAGTGCCGACCACGACGCGCGGGATACCTTTCCTTATAATCAACTCCGCACAAGGAGGTGTCTTTCCGTAGTGGGAACAGGGTTCGAGACTTACATAGATAGTAGAATCCCGCAAAAGCGCTTCATCCCGAACGGAAGCCACCGCATTCACTTCGGCATGCGCTTCGCCACATTTGCGATGAAACCCTTCCCCTATGATCTTCCCTTTATGCACAATCACCGCACCGACCATCGGATTCGGAGCCGTATTGCCTTCTCCACCCCGTGCAAGCTCGATGCAGCGGGCCATATATTTCTCTTCGACAACCATCTTCTTTTGTTCTTTATTCAACAAAAGTACAAAGATTATGAAAAACCAGCGGGAAAATATATTTTCACCGTAGAAAAATTTTTGTTTCACTGTTTGGAAACCTTTGTTTCGATATCGGAAAATTCTTTCTTTGTTTGGTTGCAATTTATCTTATGCTTACTTTTGCCCAAAAACAAAATATGACTGAAACCATCGCATACATTAAGGAATCATTGAGGGATCTATACCCATCCTCCGAGGTCAGCAGCCTAGTTCGTTTAATTATGGAGCGGGTTTGTAATATTCAGCCGCATCATTTTTTATTTTGTAAAGACAAAGAACTGCCAGAAAGCGAAAAAAGCCGAATTCATGACATAGTCGAACGTTTGAAGCAGATGGAGCCTATCCAATACATATTAGGAACGGCCGATTTCTACAGCCTTCAGTTCGAAGTAGACCCGTCCGTCCTGATACCACGTCCGGAAACAGAAGAACTGGTCGAGCAGGTCATCCTCGACAATGCAGACCAAAAGATCAAGATATTGGATATCGGAACGGGAAGCGGCTGCATAGCCGTCACACTCCGGAAGCATCTGAAAAAAGCAAGCGTGATTGCGACGGACATTTCGGCGGAAGCGCTCGCGACCGCCCGCCGGAATGCCAAACGCAACAACACAACGGTCACTTTCATCCAGACAGATATCCTAGACCCGGAGAAAGCGGAAATGGACATTCCGTTCATTCTGGACGTCATCGTCAGCAATCCGCCCTACATCAAGGAGGAAGAAAAAAAAGACATGGAGCGGAACGTGCTGGACTACGAACCACACCTGGCTCTTTTCGTCCCGGACAACGACCCGCTGCTCTATTATTGGCATATTGCCCATTTCGGAAAGAAAAAACTGAGAAGAAACGGCCATCTCTACTTCGAAATCAATGCGGCATGCGGCAATATGGTTGTTGAGATGCTGGAGGAAGAAGGCTACAAGAATATCGAATTGATCCAAGACTTGTCTGGCAAGGACCGGATTATAAAAGCACGCAAATGAAACAAATCAGTGAATCTGAAATGCTTCACCGGGCAGCCGCCTACTGTTCTGCCAGCGAACGCTGCATCCAGGATGTCGAAAAGAAAATCAAAGCGGCGGGATTGGCCGGGGAAGAAAGCGACCGGATCGTCTCCCGCCTGCTACAAGAACGTTTCATCGACGAAAGCCGTTTTGCACGCTATTTCGTAAACGACAAATTACGCTTCAACAAATGGGGACGTGTCAAGATCAACTACGAGATGCAGCGGAAAGGCATTCCATCCAGTATCCGCTCGGAAGCACTGGAAGGTATCGACGAACAAGAATATCGCTCCATCCTCCTTTCTCTCCTGAAAAGCAAAAAGAAAGTAACCCGTGGTAAGGACGATCGGGAGGTTTACGCCAAACTGCTCCGCTTCGCCGCCGGACGCGGTTTCGAAACAAGGGAAACAAGCCGCTGCCTGAAACAACTGTTCAACGGGAATGACTACGAGGATGATTTTGAATGACCTCCTCAACCTTTTCTATCCTCGCCTCTGCCTGCTTTGCCAGAGGTCTTTAGTGGAAGGGGAAGAGCATATTTGCCTGCATTGTTCGAATCATTTGCCCTACACGCATTTTACGGATATGGAGACGAATCCGGTCTGTCTGCTTTTACAGGGAAAAACATCTTTCGTCGCCGCCACCGCTCTGCTCCACTTCACGAAAGGGGGAAGCGGGCAAAAGCTAATCCATTCCTTAAAATATCATGGAAACAAAAAACTCGGATACGAACTGGGACGCATGGCTGCTACCACCTACCGGGAGACAGGGCTGTTCGACACCGTCGATCTCCTTTTGCCGGTCCCGCTCCACCCGAAAAGAATGAGGCAAAGAGGTTATAACCAGTCGGAATGGATCGCATACGGCATCCGTTCCGCCACTGGAATCGCGGTCGACACCTCATCCTTGTCCCGCATAAAAAAGACCGAAAGTCAAACCCGCAAGCAGATATTCGAACGATCGGAAAATGTAGAGGACATCTTCCGTGTAGAGAACACCGACACGTTGAAAAACAAACACATTCTACTGGTGGACGATGTTATTACGACCGGTTCCACCATGAATGCCTGTGCAGAAGCCATGAAAGCCATATCCGGCATCCGGATCAGTATTTTAGGCATAGCTGTGGCATAAACTCTCCTTAAACCTGCTATACAATATGTATAGCTTATTTTTTTGAAGAACTACAAGGTTATCTCATTCCCTTTGTCTACCTTTGCAGACTGATATAAACATTTTTATTAGGTTGTATGAAAACACTGGAAAGATTAGTAGCAGAGAGATTATTAAAGATTAAGGCGGTCAAATTGCAGCCGGCCAATCCTTTCACATGGGCATCCGGTTGGAAATCACCAATCTACAACGACAACAGAAAGACACTTTCCTATCCGGAAATCAGAAGTTTCATTAAACTGGAGCTGGCTCGCACAATCAGCGAAAAGTATGAAAATGCCGATGCTATTGCTGGTGTTGCAACCGGAGCAATCGCCCAGGGTGCATTAGTTGCCGACCTACTGGGTCTGCCGTTCGTGTACATCCGTTCAACTCCTAAAGATCATGGATTGGAAAACCTGATTGAAGGCGAACTGAAACCGGGTTCAAAAGTAGTGATTGTAGAAGATTTGGTTTCTACAGGTGGTAGTAGTTTGAAAGCCGTACAGGCTGTCCGTAATTTCGGTTGTGACGTTGCCGGTATGGTTGCCATTTTCACGTATGGTTTCCCTGTTGCAGTAGAGGCTTTCAAAGAGGCAAAAGTTACATTGACGACTCTAAGTAACTATGATGCCGTGCTGGAAGAAGCATTGCGTACAGATTACATTGACGAATCCGAAATCGCAGTCCTTCAGGAATGGCGCAAAGATCCGGCAAACTGGAATCCCGAAACAAAGTAAGTGAAAATGACTGAATTTGTTAGCGAAGTGAAAACGATCCCCTTTAACGAGGATCGTATTTTTAATATGCTGTCCGACCTATCCAACTTAGGAAAGGTGCAGGACCGCATACCTCAAGATAAGATTCAAGATTTCGAGTTCGATAAAGACTCTTGCAGTTTTTCCGTCGCACCGGTAGGCAAGATAACCTTCCAGATCGTGGAACGTGAACCGAACAAGACGATCAAATTCACGACCACGAACTCGCCTGTTCCCCTGTTCCTTTGGATTCAGCTAAAACAGGTAGAAGAGAACGACACACGGATGAAAATAACCGTCCGCGCCGAACTGAATCCGTTTATCAAACCAATGGTATCAAAACCATTGCAGGATGCGATCGATAAAATATCGACCATGTTGGCATCCCTGCCTTATTAAATGTTTTTTTGATGGCTCAGAAACTTTGGGAAAAGAATGTTCAGGTAGACCAGGAAGTGGATACCTTTACGGTAGGCAAAGACCGTGAGATGGATCTCTATCTCGCCAAGTACGACGTGCTCGGCTCGATGGCTCACATCACCATGCTGGAAAGCATCGGGCTGCTTACCAAAGAGGAACTGACGATCTTGCTTGCCGAACTGAAAAATATCTATGCCGTTGCCGACTGTGGCCGGTTTGTAATTGAAGAGGGCGTGGAAGACGTCCACTCGCAGGTGGAACTGATGCTGACACGCAGCCTGGGTGACACAGGGAAAAAGATACACAGCGGACGTTCACGTAACGACCAAGTGCTGCTGGATCTGAAGCTGTTCACCCGCGCACAGATTCAGGAAATCGTAGAGTTGGTATCCGACCTGTTCGAGGTGTTGATCTCGCAGAGTAACCGTTATAAGGACGTGCTGCTTCCCGGATATACACATTTACAGATTGCCATGCCGTCATCATTCGGACTTTGGTTCGGCGCCTATGCCGAAAGCCTGACCGATGATTTGCAGATGATGCAGGCTGCTTATAAAGTTTGCAACCGCAACCCGTTGGGCTCTGCGGCCGGATATGGCTCTTCTTTCCCGCTGAGACGCCAGATGACAACAGATCTGCTCGGCTTCGACTCGCTCGATTATAATGTCGTTTACGCCCAGATGGGACGTGGCAAAATGGAACGTACCGTAGCTTTTGCCATGGCCGGCATTGCGGCAACCCTTTCCAAACTAGCTTTCGATGCTTGTATGTTCAACAGCCAGAACTTCGGTTTCATCAAGTTGCCGGACCAGTTCACAACAGGATCCAGTATCATGCCGCATAAAAAGAATCCGGACGTGTTCGAGCTGACGCGTGCCAAATGCAACAAGCTGCAAGGATTGCCCCAGCAGATCACACTGATCAGCAACAACCTTCCATCAGGCTATTTCCGCGACCTGCAGATCATAAAGGAAGTATTCCTCCCCTCTTTCGACGAGTTGAAGGATTGCCTCCGCATGGTTACGCACATGATGCGGGAAGTAAAGGTGAACGAGCAGATCTTAGACGATGACAAATATGCACTCCTCTTTAGTGTGGAAGAGGTAAACCGCCTCGTTTTGGAAGGTATGCCTTTCCGTGACGCTTACAAGCAGGTAGGATTGAACATCGAAGCTGGTAAATTCGTCCCTGTCAAGAAAGTTCACCATACGCACGAAGGAAGTATCGGAAATTTATGCAATGACCAGATTTCCGCCTTGATGCAAAATATCATGGACGGTTTCGCGTTTAATAGAGTAAACGAGGCTGAGCAACAGCTGTTATCCTAATAAACGATGAAACGGTTTTTATTTTGCTTACTTATATCATTAGTTTGTTCGTGTTCCAAATTCGAAGAATCGGATATACCCTATGCACCGGTATATTTAGAACTAGACCTGCGCTTCGGCGACAAAGATCTAGTAGGCATATACAATCACAAATCCATCACTAAAGCCCGTACTGCCGGAGAAAAGACGGGCTTTTCCGGTGTTTTGGTTGTATGCGGAATCGACAATTACGGAAATGCGACCTACTATGCATTTGATCTGTGCTGTCCCCACGAAGCCAAAAAGAATATCATCATAGAAGCCGACAATGCAGGAAAAGCAATTTGCCCGGAATGCGGAACTGAATATGATATCGGCTATGGGACCGGAGCACCGACAAAGGGCGTATCGCAATTTCCATTAAGAAAATATTACATGACTCCAGTATCGTCCGACAGACAGGAATGGGTTGTGAGAAACTAAAAAAATGCGTTGCCCTGCATTTTTTTATTCCAAATATTTGCAGAAACAAAAATTTCATCTACCTTTGCACTCGCAAACGAAAACAATGCAACAATGCGGAAGTAGCTCAGTTGGTAGAGCATAACCTTGCCAAGGTTAGGGTCGCGGGTTCGAGTCCCGTCTTCCGCTCATCTCTTAAGAGAAAGGGATGCTCGAATGGTGGAATCGGTAGACACGAAGGACTTAAAATCCTTTGGCCATTGCGGCTGTGCGGGTTCAAGTCCCGCTTCGAGTACACAAGTTTGAGCAAACAATATTTTGCGGAAGTAGCTCAGTTGGTAGAGCATAACCTTGCCAAGGTTAGGGTCGCGGGTTCGAGTCCCGTCTTCCGCTCGCTTCCAAAAGGCCTCGTTATTCTTAGGAATAGCGGGGCTTTTTATTTTCCTACCATTTGCTTTTGCCACAAGAGAATGCGTATCTTTTAAATACCGAGCGCACACAGATATATGCAAAATAGGTATTGAATGTTAAAAACAACTTGAACAGCCTCTCGAAACTCGGGAGGTAAGAGACGTACAGAGCCAAATATCTGCACAACCGACCATGTGGTGATCCGGCAACATACGTGGTTTTAATACAAAAAAGAACGTTGCATCTCACTATAATAAACAAACTATAGTTCTTGAGGAACTATGGAATTCCACCATAATAACAAAAAGCTTTCAGAAAAAAAACTTAATAATAGAGTATATTAAATACTACGTTTTTGCAAACGTAAACAATCCATTTAACATGAGCAACTTTTTTTACAAAATAAATTCAACATTTAAAACAATAGGAATAAAATAATTTTCTCCTATGTCAAAAAAGACATTGTAATGATAACAATTTCCACTCCTCATACATTTAAGACATTGAATAATAAGATTCTTTCTATATATAAGTTCCATAGTTCCTCAAGGACTATGGAGACATCATTTAGATAATTAGTTAAATAATATGCTTAAAGTAGAAATTCATAATCAATAAAAAATAGCCTATGGGATAAAAACAAAAAAAGAACACAGTTAAAAGTAACAACAGTTAACGTAAAATCTATAATTCCGTAAAAAACATGATCAAAAATGAATTAAATCAAAAATTGCAATTAACATGTATCGTGTGTGCATTGCTATCAGGTACAAATTATCTTCATGCCAATGGCAAATGGTTAGATAGACATGAAAAGGAAATAATCCCTACTGTTAAAAAACTCACAGAAGAAGGGATCCATATAAATGGTACAGTACGAGATTCCCAGGGAGAACCACTTTCTGGAGTGAATATTGTAATAAAAGGACAAACGATAGGTACAACAACAGATATAGATGGCAACTATTTTTTAGAAGTTCCAAGTCGAAGTTCTATACTAGTATTCACTTACATTGGATTTGAAGAGCAGGAAATTGTTGTTGGTAACCAAATCAACATAAACTTGAACATGCACGAAATTTCGACAGGCTTGAATGAAGTGGTAGTAGTCGGCTATGGCTCTCAAAAACGTGCATCGATAGTAGGTTCGATTACAACAATCGAGCCTCAGGTATTAAGCCAAGGGACAACACGTGCCTTAAGTAACAACTTGGCGGGAAATGTGGCAGGTGTAATTGCCGTGCAACGATCAGGAGAACCGGGAGCGGACGGTTCCAATTTCTGGATACGAGGTATTTCATCTTTCCAAGGAGCAGGAACCAGTCCTTTAGTATTAGTCGACGGCATCGAACGAACACTCGATGACTTGAACCCTGCTGAAATCGAATCATTTTCTGTGTTAAAAGATGCATCTGCTTCAGCCGTTTATGGTGTACGTGGAGCAAACGGCGTTATTTTGGTGCAAACTAAACGTGGGAAATTAGGAAAACCTACAGTCAATGTCCATTTCGAACAAAGTTTTACTCAACCAACAAAATTACCCCAATACATCGGTTCAGCAGAGTATCTGACATTATTGAATGAAATAGCAAAAGATAACGGTCAACAGCAATCTCCCTATTCGCAAGAAACCATTGATCACTACATAAATCGAACTGATCCGGATTTATACCCGGATGTAAATTGGATGGATCTGATTACGAAAGATTTTGCCATGAATCAACGTGCAGATATTACTGTCAACGGAGGTTCTGACATTTTACGCTATGCAGTGGTCGGATCATATTATGGCGAACAAGGTATTTTCGAACGCGACAAGAGTCAAAGTTGGAACAGTGGAACACATCTAAACAAATTCAACTTACGCTCGAATGTAGACATCAATATCACAAAAACAACGCAATTGACAGTCAGTGTCGGTGGCTATTTACAGGAGATGAATAAAATGGCAATATCTTCCGATGATGCATTTTCGGGAGCATTCGAGACCCCTCCATTCATACATCCGGCCTATTATAAAGAAGATGATAATATCTATTTTCCAGTAGTCAATCAACGAGTGAATCCGTACGTACAGGTTACTCAAAAAGGATATGCAACAACCTCTCAAAGTAAAATCGAATCGTTGTTCGCATTAGAGCAAGATTTGAAATTTATTACTCCTGGACTGAAAATAAAGGGTATTTTCTCATTTGATCGCTATTCTTGGTCAGGCGTTACTCGTTCAAAAACACCAGACTTGTATCAACCGGCTACCCAACGCGATGAAAATGGTAATTTAATTTTGAACATATCCAGTTACGGACAACAATTTTTGAGCACTTCCGAAAATAATGATTGGGGAAACAAAGCAACTTATGTAGAACTGAATTTGAATTATGAAAGGACATTCGGGAAACATCAGGTTGAAGGTTTGTTCTTGTATAACCAACGGGATTACCAGCAATTTGAAGAATCGTACGACATCGTACCTTATCGCCGCATGGGTATCGCCGGACGAGCATCTTACACATATGACAATCGATATATTGCAGAATTTAATTTCGGTTATAACGGATCAGAGAATTTTGCCAAAGGATATCGCTTCGGATTTTTCCCGTCCGTAGCAATTGGTTACTTGCTTTCGGAAGAAAAGTTCATGGAACCATACAAAGACACGTTCAGCAAAATCAAGTTTCGTGGTTCATTCGGCTTGACAGGGAACGACCAATTAGACGGACGTCGCTTTGCTTACCAGACAACATTGGGAGAAGACGGAACGGGTTATGACTGGGGAACCAACGGACAATATTATCATCGGAATTCTCGCTTTGAAGGTGATTTCGGAATTCCTAATCTGACATGGGAAACCGTATCGAAAACAAATGCAGGTTTCGAATTGGGCCTCTGGAATATGATCGACTTCCAAGTGGACTATTTCTTTGAACACAGATATAATATCTTTATGAAACGAAATAATATTCCGACATCAGCAGGATTTAGAAATACACCATGGGCTAATTATGGGAAAGTAAATAATCAGGGGATCGACCTAGCATTAAACGTAAACAAACAAATCAATAAAGATTTATACGTCGGCTTCCGGGGATCTTTTACATACGCCCAGAACAAAATCATCGAACAGGATGAGGCATTAGGCGTCATGGGGACGAATCGTCAACGGACAGGCGAAAAAGTCAACCAGTTATTTGGATTAGTCGACGAAGGCCTGTTTACTTTTGATGATTTCCAAAAAGATGCCAACGGAGATTATCTGATTGCCGAGAATGGCGGTTACGTTGTAAACGAGGATATTCCTACCCATACATTCGGTCCGGTTCGCCCCGGTGACATCAAATATAAAGACGTGAATGGGGATGGCGTTGTCAGTTCATTGGACGAGACTGCCATAGGAGGAACATACAACCCTCAGATCGTATACGGCTTCGGTGCCAATTTTCGCTATAAGAATCTAGATTTTAACATATTCTTCCAAGGGAATGGGATGACATACGGATTTAAAGGAGGATGCAGCAACAAGTTTACCCCTGGTGAAACAATGGGGGCCATGGGAAATATCCTGACTAACTATCAAGACCGTTGGACCGTTGAAAATCCAAGCCAAGATGTATATTACCCACGTTTGACATGGGGGAAAAGCGAGAATAATGTTCGAAACTCTACATGGTGGTTGGAAAACATGAGTTTTCTCCGAGTGAAAGATATAGAGATCGGCTATACGCTCCCGAAATCTTGGGTACGACAAATTGGCCTGTCGAACATTCGTTTATATGCAAAAGGTAGTAATCTGTTCACATTCTCAAAATTTGACTTATGGGATCCTGAAGTCGACACATCCGTAGGAACAAAATACCCGATAATGAAATCATTTTCAGCAGGTTTTGATATTAATTTCTAAAAATAAAAAAAATAAAAAAATGAAATTTAGCAAGTATATTGGTTTAGCGACATTATGTATGTGCTTAAATGGATGCACGGATTTTATAGACAATGCACCAGACGATATTATTACAATAGACATGATATTCGACGACAAGACTCGTACGGAAGATTGGCTAGCAGGTGTATACCAAGGCATTCGGGATCCATACTGGGATTATACGCGTTACGATGCGTTCGAGATGCTGGCAAACGATATCACTCCATCGCAAGGCTGGTTACCATATTGGGGTAGTGACTGCGGATTAGGATTTCGCGTAGGACAATGGGAACCTAATTCAGGTTGGAGCGGATCCTATTGGACAATGTCCAAATATATTCGACAAGCCTATATTTTCATGGATAACGTAAAGGCTTTACCAAAACAAAACGTAACGGAGAGTGACGTGGAGACAATGAAAAACGAATGTCGTTTCATGGTTGCGTATTACTATTGGATGATGACCTTGGCTTATGGAGCAGTCCCTTATTTTGAAGATGATATGACTTCGGATTCTCCGGATCTAATGCGCGGTCAGAAAAGCTTTGAATGGATGATCGACTGGCTGGATAATCAATTTTTAGAATTGTCGAAAGTCCTTCCGGACAGTTGGAGTACGTTGTATGGTGGTCGCGCAACTAAATTGGCAGCATTGGCGCTTCGCGCCCGCATATTGCTATTTGCAGCAAGTCCGTTAGTAAATGGAAATGAATGGTATCTCGGCTTTAAAAATTCTGACGGAGAAGAACGTTTCAGCCAAGCTTATGATGCCAACAAATGGAAAAAAGCAGCTGACGCATGTAAGCAGCTGATCGATGAAGCCGAGAAAAAAGGAAAGGGGTTGTATATCGTAAATAACAAAGAAAACGGCAAAGTGGATCCCTTCATGTCCTGTTACGGAGCCACAATGAGAACAGAAGGAGAGGGTAACAATGAAATCATTTGGTTCCGACCTAAAGGAAATTACGGAGATTGGGAACAGCACGGAACTCCTCGCGGTTGCGGCGGTAATGGAGGCTTAGGAGTTACTCAATCACTGGTAGATGCTTTCTTTATGGAAGACGGAACGGAACCTATACTGGGATATAATGCGGACGGTAGTCCGAAAATCAATCCGAATGCGCCATTATATAGTGAGAAGGGATTTTCTACAAAACCCGAATATAGGGCAACCGATTATTATTTAATGGATGGGTACAATGATAGTAATTACCCTGACGTTACACCGGAACGAGACGGGAAACGCTTGATTGTACAACCCAACACATTTAATATGTATTGCCATCGGGAACCTCGTTTTTACCTGACTGTAGTATGGAATGGACAATGGTTCAAATGGGAAAACCGTAATACGAACTTTTTGTATGGACAACCGGACGGAGGACCAACACACGATGCTCCGCAAAACGGTTATTTAAATCGTAGTCGAGTATCATTGGATTATATACCTCGTGATAACAATCACCCTTATCGTCCGGCTATCATTTTCCGCATGGCAGAAGCTTATCTAAGTTATGCTGAAGCATTAAATGAAAGTTCAGAACGCATGAGCCACAAACAAGAAATACTCGACAATTTGAATAAGATTCGCCATCGGGCTGGTATTGCCGAATATGGAACTGGCACGGATGAGAATGGTTTTACCCGCATTAAGATCAATTTCTCAGACCAGAAAGAGGTAAGACGTTTGATACACAAAGAACGCCGAGTAGAATTTGTGGGTGAAGGAGTTCGTTACCATGATTTGCGTCGCTGGAAAACAGCCCATTATGGCATCGGAAACCTAAATGAGCAGGGTGAAAATCCAGATTGGGGTGTCAATGGACCGGATTATGGGATGAATTATTATGGAACCGAATATACTGATCAAGGAGACAACGCCTTCTTCAAACGCACAAAATACATGGATCGTGTTTATCCTCGCAAATTCTATTGGTATCCGATACATCAATCAGAAATAGATAAGGATCCAACATTGGTTCAAGGCCCATTTTGGCTTGGAGAGTAAAAGTGTATAAAGAAGATAAACTGGACGCAGACGTCGCAGAATGCGCTAATTAACGCAGACTTATTTTATATTGTCAATTAATATATCTACGCTTGTCTGCGTAATCTGCGTCCAGTAAATATAACCATGAATTGTGACATAACTGGGCAATGTTTCATGTCCTGGTATACACTTTATTTCTTATTGCAGCAACATTCCACATAACCATACATCGGTGCAAGTATAAATAAATCACTAAAACAGTTTCTAAAAAAAGGATAGCTTCCCGAACCCCGAAAAGCTATCCTCAAAAGTCAAAATATTGAAAAAATACCACACTATCCCCTCAATGCTTCATCCATTGCAGCAGCAGCCTTACGACCGTCACCCATTGCCAGGATTACGGTTGCACCGCCACGGACGATATCACCACCCGCATATACATCAGGCAAGGCTGAGCGCATATTTTCTTCATTCACCACGATCGTTCCCTTTTTGCTTACTTCCAATCCCTGGAAAGCACGCGGGATAAGCGGATTGGGAGAAACACCGACGCTGACAATCACTTCATCCACATCAATTGTTTCGATCGCTCCTTCGACTGGTACAGGACGACGACGTCCGGAAGCATCCGGTTCACCCAGCTCCATCTTCTGCAAGCGCATCTGTTTGACACGGCCCCGTTCGTCACCAAGATATTCGACCGGATTATGCAAGGTCATAAACTCCACACCTTCCTCTTTGGCATGTTTCACCTCCTCCAAGCGTGCGGGCATCTCTTCTTCACTACGGCGATAAACGATCATGGCACGTTCGGCACCCAAGCGGCGAGCAGTACGGACCGAGTCCATTGCTGTATTGCCACCACCGATGACAGCCACTTTCTTACCCTGCAAGACAGGCGTATCGCTATCCGGATTGGCTGCATCCATCAGATTGACACGTGTCAAGTATTCGTTGGAAGACATCACCCCGACCAGGTTCTCTCCCGGAATATTCATAAAGTTAGGAAGCCCGGCGCCACTGGCAGCGAAGATTCCTTTGAAACCATCCGCATGCAGATCGTCATAACTGATTGTCTTACCGACAATACAGTTTGTCATGAACTTCACACCCATCTTGCGCAGCCCTTCAATCTCTACATCCACAATCTTATTCGGCAGGCGGAATTCGGGAATACCGTATTTCAACACACCACCGATTTCGTGCAAAGCTTCGAACACCGTCACATCATAGCCACGCTTTGCCATATCACCGGCAAACGAAAGGCCGGCGGGACCTGAACCGACAACGGCAATCTTAATGCCGTTCTTCTCCGCTACTTCCGGGATGGAAATGTTTCCGCTTTCCCGTTCATAATCGGCGGCAAAACGTTCCAAGTAACCGATAGCGACAGCCGGTTTACCCATCTTCAGATGAATGCACTTGCTTTCGCACTGTTTTTCCTGCGGACATACACGGCCGCAGACAGCCGGCAATGCACTTGTTTCCTTCAGCACTCTGGCTGCTTCCAGAAACTCTCCCCGCTCGATGTTCTTCACAAACGTCGGGATATTGATACTTACCGGACATCCTTGCATACAGGTCGGATTCGGACAGTCCAGACAACGCTGGGCTTCCTGCATGGCCTGCTCCTTCGTCAATCCGAGGTTTACCTCTTCGAGGCGGGTATGGCTGCGGTATTCCGCATCCAGCTCATTCATTTCTACACGGGGGATATCCGTACGTTCCTTATTTTTTTTGCTTTTACGCAGTGCTTCTCTCCACGGTTCGGCACGACGGGCAGCGATCAGTTCTTCTGTTGTCATTTGTTTACTGTGGTTTCGTTATTTCTTTTCAATATCTTTATAAGCACCGAGGCGCATCAGCATCTCATCGAAATCTACTTGGTGAGCATCGAATTCCGGTCCGTCCACACAGACGAACTTCGTCTTTCCTCCGACCGTAATACGGCAAGCGCCACACATTCCGGTCCCGTCCACCATAATCGTATTCAAAGAGGCGACTGTCGGGATCTCGTATTTCTTCGTCAGGGCAGAGACGAATTTCATCATGACGGCCGGACCGATCGTGACGCACAAATCCACCTTTTCACGGTTGATCACACTTTCCACGCCATTCGTCACCAAACCTTTTGTACCGTAAGAACCGTCGTCTGTCATCACGATCACCTCATCGGAGTTGGCGCGCATCTGCTCTTCCAAGATAACCAGCTCCTTCGTACGGGCGGCCAGCACTACAATCACACGGTTGCCCGCCTTATGAAAAGCCTCCACGATCGGCAATAAAGGAGCCACACCGACACCACCGCCGGCACACACGACCGTGCCGACTTTCTCGATATGGGTGGCTTGCCCCAGCGGACCGACCAAATCGGTAATATAATCACCGGCATTCAGTTCGCATATCTTTTTTGACGAACCTCCTACAGCCTGGATCACGAGTGTGATAGTTCCTTTCGTCGTATCAGCTCCGGCAATGGTGAGGGGAATGCGTTCACCTTTCTCACCCACCTTCACGATAACAAAGTGGCCTGCCTTACGGGAGCGAGCAATCAAAGGTGCTTCCACTTCCAGTTTCACTACGTTGGCAGAGAAATGTTCTTTACTTACAATTTTATTCATTATAATCGCTACTATTGATAGTTAGTCTTGTTGATTTGGTTGCAAAAATACATCAAAAAACTGGATAGCACAGTATTTTGCCAAACAAAAAGGAGTTATTCGAACAAACCTTCGTCACGAACCAACATCAAAATAGCCGAATGAGGGACGATCAGGAACTTCTCTTCATTAAAATTGATCTCGTAAGCCGCATTCTGTAGAAATACAGCCAAATCGCCTTCATGCGCCTGCAAAGGAAGATAATGCACCTCACCCTCTTTCTTCTTTTCCCATACTTCATGTTCCTCACTCTGGGAAGGAAGCGGGAAACCGGGACCGACCTTGATGATATAGCCGCTCTGAATCTTCTCCTGCTGGACGGTAGGCGGCAGATACAATCCGGATTTTGTCTGACTCTGCGGGTTCTTCGGTTTGATAAGCACCTTGTCACCCACCATCAGGAACTTATCTATGTCTTTCTGATCTATTGCTAATTGCATGACTTTTATGTTTATGATATTTTGACGGACAAAGATATAAAATACGTTGCACAAAAAAAGCTGCTTTCCTTTCCGAAAGCAGCTTTTCCTGAACAAAAGAATCTACACGTCAGATGGCACGCCCCTTAAACACGTTGGACTGATCCGACGGATACAGATAACCGGTAAACGAAATACGGTTGCTGTTGAAGTTCGGACTCACAGTTGCCGTACACTTGTTCGTGCCTTTTACCATACGGATTGTCACATTGGCGGAGACTGCAACACCTTGTACCATCATACTAAACGTGACATTTCCTTTTTTGTCTGTTTTCATCTCTATATTTGAAGCACTGCCATCGACCGTTATCCCCCCGATCCCGTTCGGGCCGGCAGCGGCAGTATTGAAAGCCAACTGGATAGTCGCCCGGTCACCTTTCATGGAAACAAAGTTCGTGCTCGGGGTCACATAGACGAATTGTCCACGCTTAAACTCGACACGTTCGGCTTCCAATACAAAATCTTTCTCCTTCAGTGCTTGTACACCTTGTTCGAACAAGGCCATCTGTTCAGCTGCTTCGGCGGCTTTCTTCGCTTCTTTTTCTGCTTTCTTGGCGGCCTTCTCGGCAGCTTTATCCTGCTGGGCCATCATTGTCCCTGCACTAAATAGCAGGACAGCCAGTAATAATAATACTCTTTTCATACTTCTCATTCTTTTAGTTGAAACCTAATCAATCTACTTTCATATAGTATGACAAACAAGATACTAAAAAGTTCAATCCGAATTCTTACTTTTCATGTTTTTAACATGATACCACAAAAAGAGCCAAGCAGTTACAGCCGCAACAAAATCAGAGAAGGGAGCAGCATACCAGACACCATCCAACCCCCAAAAGCGGGAGAACAGCAACATCGCTGGTATCAGGAACAAGACTTGGCGGCTTAAACTCAAAAACATAGCCTTCCAAGCAATCCCGATGCTTTGGAAAAACTGGCTGATCGAGATCTGCGAACCGACGACCACAAATACCAGCAAACTGATCCGCAAGCCATTTGCCGTCACATCCAATAAATCAGGATCGTTCGTAAAGGCACGGGTGATCAATTTCGGAAACGCCACGCTACAAAAGCAGCCGACTCCCATGATAATGGTAGCGGTTATAATGACCAGACGTAGCGTTTCCTGGACACGCTCGTATTTCTTTGCCCCGAAATTGAAACCGACAATCGGCTGCATCCCCTGCGCGATCCCGATAATCAGCATCACCAAAAGCATTCCGACACTGGTGATAATGCCGTTTGCCCCCAATGCCAAGTCTCCCCCATGCTGTTTGAGTGCATAGTTCTGGATCACCACCACCAAACTTCCCGCCAACTGCATGGCAAAAGGCGAAACACCGATCGTCAGGATATTCCATACCACATGCTTTTCCAGCTTGAACGTCCCTTTATGGAAACGGACGATACTGTCTTTTTGGACAAAATGGTTCATGACAAAAAGAGTACAGAGCAGCATCGAGATGATCGTCGCAATGGCAGCCCCCTTAATCCCCATATCCAGCCAGAAAATGAAAATAGGATCAAGTATCACATTGGTTATCGCCCCGATCAGCATGGTAAACATTGCTTTCTTCGGATAGCCGGAAGCACGCATGACAGCGTTGAAGCCAAAACTGAGGGAGGTCAGGAGCGTCCCCGGAACCACGATATTCAGATAGTCCTGTGCATACGGGATGGTCTGTTCGCTTCCCCCGAAAGCCAGTAATAAATCTTTCATCCAGATCATGCAGGGAACTACTGTCGCAAGCGTTATGATGAATGTCAAGGTGAAAGCATTCCCCAATACCTTTTCCGCCATCTCATTCTCCCTCCGTCCCAGATAGATGGAGACACGCGTCGCAGCCCCCGCCCCTATGAGCATTCCAAACGCTTGGAGGAACAACAGAATAGGGAATGTCAGCGTCAATCCTGCCATTGCCAGCGGACCGACTCCCTGACCGATAAAGATACGGTCGACAATATTATAAAGAGCATTCACCATTGTACCGATCACTGCCGGCATCGCATAATGCAACAACAACCGGCCGATCCTTTCATGCTCCAGCCGCCATGTTATTTCGTTTGCCATATTTATTCCTTTTAATCTTAAACAAAACTTTTATTTCCTACCGGGAAAATTTATTGTCATAAGCGAGAAACGTTGTTTCCATGTCCATAAAAACTTTTTCTCATGCCGATAAGAGAGACAAGCTCCGCCACCGTCCGGAGTTCTTCCTTGCAGCCCTCAGGGAAAGCCACAACCAGTTCATGCGGGCTCTTGCAAGTGATATTCAACTGCCCTTCCTTTACGGGCGAAGGACGGTAACCATTACGGATCAGAGCATTCCCTACCCAATAAGAAGTCAGAAAGTCGCCTTCCACACCGATGGGTGACGTAGGAGCTTCCGTATTCAGCTTTCCGGTTGCCGGATCGAATACGATTCCCTCCTTACCGAAAAAAGATTCAAAAGCTCCACTCATAATCAGGTCTTCGGGAGTTCCGCAAGCCATCGGACGTCCTTTCTCCTGTAGCCAAAGGCAATCCCCCATTTGGATAGCCAGGTCCAGGTCGTGAGTAGAAAGCAGAACCGCTTTCTCTTGCTCGACTGCCAGGCGATGCAACAAAACCATTGTTTCGATACGGCTGGTCACATCCAGAAAGGCGGTCGGTTCGTCCAACAGGATAATCGGGCACTGTTGGGCAAGCGCCTTGGCAATCATAGCCTTCTGCCGTTCACCGTCACTTAGCTCCGAGACATAGTTATTGGCTTTATGAGCTATGCCGGCAGCTTCAAGCGATTGCTCGATGATAACATGATCCCGCTTCTTCAACTGTCCGAAAAAGCCGGTATAAGGATGCCTGCCCAACGAAACCAGTTCATAGACGGTAATTCCTCCTGCATTAGTCTTTTCTGTCAGTACAACACCGACAGTCAAGGAAAAGTTTGCCTGCGAATAACCGGAAAGAGGCTTCCCCATCAAACGTATTTCCCCTCCGAGTGGAGGCTGAAAACCACAAAGCGTACGAAGCAGCGTCGATTTACCGGCACCGTTCAGTCCCAACAAACAAGTCACCTCGCCCGAAACGAGTTGCAGGTTCAAATCCTCATGGACCACTTTCCTCTTACCGCCTTTCAGCAGGTAACCGATACAAAGTCCTTTTGTTTCTATTGCAGCTACTTTTGTCATATATCGGTCAGTCAAAGTATTGGATGTTTTTCCGGTTCACAATTACATAAATGATGACAGGCGCACCGAGCATCGGAGTCACGGCATTCAGCGGCAATATGTTATGCGTACCCGGCAATACCATCAACAGATTACAAAGCAACGCGATGCAAGAACCGGTCAGCAACGTTACAGGAACCAGCATCTTATGATTGGATGAGCCCAACATCAAACGTGCGACATGCGGGACCGCCAGCCCGATAAAGGAGATCGGCCCGCAAAAGGCAGTCGTAGTCGCAGTAAGCAATCCTGTACACAACAGGATCAGAATACGCGTCCGCCTGATCTTGATTCCTAAATTGGCAGCATACATTTCTCCTAAGAGCAATGCATTCAGAGGTTTGATCAAAAGAATGGCCAATAGCAATCCTATACAGGTAAAACCGGCAAAATAAGGCAGCTGTTGCAAGGAAACCCCGGAGAAGTTCCCCAATCCCCACATCACAAATGCATGCACCTTGTCAGTCGATGCATAATAATTCAGAACCGAAATCAATGATGAAGCGAGATAACCGATCATAATACCGATAATCAACAACATGACGTTATTCTTCACCTTCGCCGAGAAATAAATAATCAATCCCAAAATACAGGCCGCACCACTAAATGCGGCCATGATAACCGCCAGATAACCGCTGATCGGCAAATCGGTCACCATACTCAACGAACCGCCGAAATAGAGCATGATCGCAGCGACTCCCAGATTGGCCCCGTCACTGATTCCCAATATGGAAGGACCGGCAAGCGGATTCCTGAACAATGTCTGTAGCAACAATCCACTAACAGCCAGCGAAGCACCTGCTAACAAAGCCGTTACAGCCTGGGGAAAACGGCTCTGCAACACAATATTCTGCCATGCAAGTCGCTCCGTTCCCTCTCCCAGCAATATATTCACCACACTTTCAACGGGTATCGAGACAGCGCCATAAACCAGTCCGCCGGCAAACAACAGCAACAGGAGAACTAACAAAAACGGATAAAAAATGAAGACTTGCTTTTTCATGCCTGCAAAGATAATGCTTTTGGAAAAATTTTTTATCTTAGCCCCTTAAACAACAGAACTGCTAATGTTATATACTATAATACTATGAGAAGAATCATCATATCACTCATACTGCTTGTAGGATTTTGCTCCGGCACATACCCGATATATTTCAAGCATATAGGCATGCAGGAAGGCCTGTCACAACTTTCCGTCATGGCCATCTACCAGGATAATTTGGGTAGAATGTGGTTCGGGACGGAAGAGGGAATCAGCATATACGACGGCGTACAGACCAAAGTATACAAACCATCCGAATTTCATCGCCAAAACGCCAATCCGATAGGTAACCAGACGCACTTCATTGCAGGCGACAAAGATGGAAATGTTTTCTTCGACTCCGATCAATCCTTGATCCGCTATGACATCCAGACACAGAAATTCTCATGCCTACGGAAATCAAACGTATATACCGTCGCTTCTATCAAAGGAACAATATGGGTAGGAATAGCTGACTCCATACTCACCTGGAATCCGGATAAAAACGATTTCGATTTCGTCACGAGGCTGGAAAATCGGAACCAGCGTGCGACCTGTTTGTTGGAAGATTCCGGCGGCCGGTACTGGATCGGCACTACAGACGGACTCTTCAAGATGAATGACGACAAATCCCTGACCTGTATGATCATGGGAGAAGACATTTACGACCTATATGAAGACTCCAAATATAATCTTTGGATATCCATTCGCATGAATGGCATGTACAAAAGGGACGTGCACGGCAATTTCACCCGTTACCGTTACGATCCTTCCAACCCCAACAACATATCGAGCAACCAGGTCCGGGATTTCGTGGAAGACAACTTCGGGAACATCTGGTTCGGCACTTTCACCGGGCTAAACAAATATAATCCGACCAGCAATCAGTTCGAAGTTTATGCCCGCAACCCTCTGCCCGGCAGCATGACCCATTCATCCGTATTCCCCGTTTACAAAGACAGACAAGGCACGATCTGGTTGGGGACCTATTACGGCGGTGTCAATTATTTCAACCCGGAGACAGATATTTTCACGGTTTATGCAGCTAACAACAGCCGGAACGATTGCCTGAATTATCCTTTCGTCGGTAATATGGTGGAAGATAAAGACAATAATATCTGGATCTGTACCGAAGGAGGTGGGTTGAACTTTTTCGACCGGAAAACGAAGAAATTCACCTACTTCATGGCCGATGAGAATCGTAACTCCATTGCTCATAACAACCTGAAGGCAATAGCCTACAGCCCTGAACGCAACAAACTGTATATTGGAACACATACCGGAGGACTATCCATCTACGACATCAAAAACAAACGGTTCAAAAATCCCTATTTCGAAGATCCGTCTTATGCCGTAATAGCAGGCGACCGCATCAACCAGATGAGAATCTACAATGACGAATTGATTTGTACCGGACCGAAAGGAATCTTCAAAATGAATCTATATACAGAAAAAGTATCTCCATTGTTCAAAAGCGGTAAGTATTACGGGAACACCTGCTTCCTAATTGACTCGAAAGGGTACATTTGGTTGGCCTACGGCAAAGGTGTCTGGAAGATCAACCTCGAAAATGAAGAAGACAAGGTACAATACCGTTCTGGTGAAAACGGATTGGGAACATTTCCCATATCTCAAATAATCGAAGACAAAGAGGGACGGATCTTCCTCGGAACCCGTGGCTCCGGCCTGTTCCACTATGACGAGAAGAACAAACGGTTTATCGGATATACAACCGAAAATAGCTTCATCGCCAGTGACTACTGCTATGAACTCACCTTGTCGACCCTGGACCAATTAGTGATAACAGGCGACAAAGGAATTACCTTTTTCGATCCGGATCAAAACCTGTTCAAGGTCGTGGAACTGGGGACGGCCCTGCCTCTGACAGGCATAAACATCGGTTGCGGAATCCTGGTCTGCAAAAACGGAGAAATATTCGTCGGCAGCAGCAATGGCATGGCGACATTCTTTGAACAGCAGTTGTTCAACTCCGCCAAAGACTACCAACTATATTTTTCCGACCTGTTCATTAACAACGAACAAGTTTCTCCCGGCGACCACAACAAGGTGCTGGCCACCGCCCTACCTTTCACTCGAGAAATAGAGCTGGCCTATAATCAAAATAATCTGATTTTCACTTTTACATCGAACAACTATGTCAATACGCTGAAAAAGGCGTCTTACGAATACATGTTGGAAGGTTTCGACAAGAAATGGATACCCAGCAAAGACAACAATATTTTCTATACGAACTTGAACCCCGGAAAGTACACGCTCATCGTCCGGGAAATACAATACGACCCGAATCAGGAACAACCGCGTACCATCAAGATGGACATTCATATCCATTCCCCCTGGTATGCATCCAACTTAGCTTATTTCCTCTACTTCATCTTGATCATTAGTATACTGTACAGCATTTACCGTTTCAAGAAATCACAATACATGTTGCAAACTTCACTGGAAATGGAACGGAAGGAAAAAGAAGCGATCGAAGAGTTGAATCAGGCAAAACTACAGTTCTTCTCCAACATCTCGCATGAGTTCAGGACACCGTTGACACTGATTATCTCCCAGATAGAACTCTTATTACAAAGCAGTTCATTGTCACCTTCCGTATACAACAAACTGCTGAAAGTATATAAAAACACTTATCATATGCGGAACTTGATCAGTGAGTTATTGGATTTCCGTAAACTGGAACAGGGACATATGAAGCTGAAAGTGTACGAGCAAGACATCGTCCCGTTCCTGAAAGAGATTTACCTGTCTTTTTATGAATATGCGTCCAGCCGTTCCATCACATACAATTTCACGGCTCCGCAAGAGAATGTTTTGTGTTATTTCGACCCGAAGCAAATGCAAAAAGTCTTCTATAACCTGCTATCCAATGCTTTCAAGTACACCAAACCGAATGCAGCCATTGAAATGATTTTGGAAAACAAAGAAAATGAAGTTACCATTAAAGTTATCGACAACGGTATCGGTATCAGCAAAGAAGATATAGACAAAATATTCGACCGATTCTATCAGGCTGAAAACGGTATCTCGAATATCACCAAGACTCCCAGCACGGGGATCGGACTTTCATTGACCAAAAGCATAATCGAGTTGCACCACGGAACGATACAAGTGGAAAGTACACCGGGCTACGGTAGTATTTTCATTGTCCATCTCCAGAAAGGCTACACGCATTTTACCGAGGAAGAACTGGCACAAAAGCAGCAAAAAAAGCAAACGGAAAGCCTGATTCCCGACACGGTCGCCTTTTCCGATCACATGGAAGAGTTTTCCGATACGGAACAAAAAGAGCTATTGATCGAAGGAGACGATTCCCCTCATACGATCCTACTGGTCGAAGACAACGAAGAGTTACTCCAGATACTCAACTCCCTGTTCTCACCGACCTACCGCGTCCTACTGGCACGAAACGGTAAAGAAGGATTGGAAAAGGCACGCGCAGAACGACCGGACATCATCGTTAGCGATGTCATGATGCCGGAAATGTCCGGAACAGAGATGTGCTTGAAGATCAAAAATGATTTTGATGTATGCCACATCCCGGTCGTACTGCTTACGGCACTCACTTCCGCCGAGCAAAATATCGAAGGCTTACAACGAGGCGCCGACGACTATATAAACAAACCATTCAATGCAAAGGTATTACTGGCGCGTTGCAATAACCTAGTCCGTAATCGTATTATCCTGCAAAAGAAATTCAGCCAGCAGAAAGATTTCGATGCGCAATCGCTGGCAAGCAACCCGATAGACCAAAAGTTCTTGGATACGGTCAACTCGATCATTGAAAAGAATCTTGATAATATCGACTTCGACATGAATATGATGGCCCGCGAGTTGGGACTCAGTCGAAGTTCATTGTATGCCAAATTCAAGGCACTGACAGGTATGACACCCAATGACTTTGTCCTCAACTGCAAACTGAAGCGGGCCGCAACCATGTTGACGGAAAACCCCGATCTACAGATCGCCGACATCTCCGACCGGCTGGGCTTCGGTTCTCCGCGTTATTTCACCCGCTGTTTCAAAGCCCAGTTTGAAATTACCCCGGCTGAATACAGAAAGAAAACGGTCATTTAAACACCTGGATCATCGGACGTCCGATCCAAACCTGCGGCTGTTTCAACCCGAAGATATAAGCGATTGTCGAAGCACAGTCGAACTGCATCATGCTTTCCTGGAATTCATATCCTTTCTTGATTCCCTTGCCGGCAATAATAAAGGCAGTCTCCATTTCTTCCATGGTCTTGCCGCCATGCCCCTTCTTGATACCACCATGATCGGCTGTGACGATAAAGATAGTCTCATCCAACATACCTGCATCCTTAACCGCCTGAATGATTTGGCCGATATAGCCGTCGAGCTCTTTCAGCTTTTCATAGTAGGCAGGTGTGTCATGACCTTCAGCATGACCGACATGATCGGGTTCGTCGAAAACGATATTGACCAATGCCGGATGTGCACGCTTGATATATTCAACCGCACATTTGGCAGTGGCCGGATTCTGCGGCTTTTCCGTAATATTTTTATCATAACTCAAAGCTAACGTATCGACAACGTAACGGATTCCCGCCCATTCACAGATACAGCCGATTTCAGCTTTCGGATCAGACTCGCGAAGCAAGCTGAACACAGTCGGGAAAATACCGTGCTTATTCACTACACGGGAAGGCAGTTCCGGAGTTTGCGATCCCCATTCCGTGTAACCATGAAGTTCCGGTCCCGCCCCCATATACATGGAAGCCCAGTTTACGGCACTGGAAGACGGAAGTACAGAGCGTTTTTTCAACGTATAAGATCCTTCTTCCATCAACTTCTTCACATTCGGCATTTCGGCCTTGTTCACACTATAAGCGCCCCAGCCGTCCAGACCGATCAAAACTACATGTTTGGCTTTCCACTTGGCAGCCATCGAAGCATCGGCAAACAACATCAGAAATACCAATGCGAAAATCAACTTTCCTGTTTTCATGCTATCTTAAATTAAATATATCAATCCTTCCTATAATATCGTACCTGCCCCACTTTCATCTCCACCGGCAAAGCCAAAGAATCGACTTCGCCAATACAAGCTCCACCCAACAACATATCGATCAGCAAATAATAGGGTTTATCGGACGGAAACTCTCCTTGCCGGTCCCGATACGCGCGGATAAGCAAAGTTATGAATATTATATAAAAAAGAAAAATGATAAGGGAAATAGATATTTAAGCATAATGCATACTCATTAATTAAAGACCTTTCTCGATATCCCGTTTACGTTTTAATGCTTCCAGATAATAGTAATCGGCATAGTTCAATGGGACGTCTATTTCCGAATTGTGAGGAATGCTGCCAACAGAATGCATCAGCAGGAAGTTTCCATTTGTGCCCAATGCAGCCCGATAGGCCGGAGAAGAAAGTGAAACCATGATACTGTCGGCATACATTTTATAGCCGGCTGCATCCGGTACATCCATCGTACTGATCTCATAAAGCGCGGAAGCGATACAGGAAGCCGTCGATACATCGCGTGGTTCGTTCGGGATATTCGGAGCCGACATATCCCAGTAAGGAATCAGATCTTCCGGCATATTCTTCAAATTCTTCATCATTGTGAAAGTTTTCAATGCCTGATCCAGATATTTACGGTCTTTGGTTTCACGATAGCATACCGCATAACCGTAGATAGCCCATGCCTGCCCGCGACTCCAGATAGATTCGTCGGCATATCCTTGTGCCGTCTGGCGATGGCGCACTTTACCATCCTTGATACTGTAGTCAATCACATGGTAACAACTTCCATCCGGGCGAAAATGTTCCTCCATGGTACGATCGGCATGCGACACCGCAATCTTATAGAAAGAAGAGTCGCCGGACAGACGCGTCGCTTCGAACATCAGTTCCAGATTCATCATGTTGTCAATGATAACCGGACATTCCCAACCCCGTTCAGACTGCCATCCACGTTCCACATCCCACGACTGGATAATCCCGGCAGCCGGACGGAAGCGGGTAGACAACGACTTGGCAGCCTGCACCATCACATCTTTATAAGAAGGCGTCCCTGCCAGTCTCAAGCCATTCCCGAAACTGCAATTTACAATAAATCCGATATCATGATGCCAAGTCAGGTTTTTGGCTTCCTCTATGGCATCCGTATATTTGGCGGCCAACGGCAGCAACGTGCTGTCGCCCGTCAGTTCATACAAATACCAGACAGATCCGGGGAAAAAGCCGCTCCGCCAATCCGCATAACCACAATAATAGACAGAACTGTCTGTCTTAAGCGTCACCGGATTCAAGCATTTCCCACTCGCTTCGATCACACCGATCTCATTCCCTATTTGTGCACGGGCAAAATCGATATTCTCGTCAATAAAACTTTTTTCCTCTGTTTTAGGGGCACCTGCACAAGATAGCAGAAATGCCGAAAAAGCAAATGCAATCAAATTTTTCATCATGTACCAATTATTTTATTGTTGTTATTGTATAAGTATAGGAGCCGGAAAGCGGCTGCTTATTAGCGTTCAACGATATCCGGCAGACCTGTTCGCCCCAAACATTCGACAAGCGAGGATCGTCCAGGCGGATCGTTTCGACAGTCGGTGTAAAGGCGCTCTTATTATACGTCATCCGGACTTTCTCACCATTCACTTCAACCGTGACTACTCCCGGAACCGACACATCCACCTCCCCCCAAGTGAGGAAATTGACTTGATTCGGTTTATCCGCCTTGTCCAAAGAGAACGAATCTTCTATTTTCAGGGAGTTCTTTCCCAACTGGTACGAACGGACCCATTTTTTTACATTTGCCTCTGCCGGATAAGCTGTCGCAATATTTGCAGAGAAATACATACGTCTCGAATCAAAGTGCACATCCGTAGCCCTAAATTCCGAACCGAACTGCTGTGGCACACCGTTCACCATAGGCAGGTTGTGATAATTACTCTGCATTGTCCAGATTGAATAGCGTTCGGAACTGAAGGTCTGACGGGTATAGGTCCCGACTCCGGCATCGATAAAAATAGGCGTCGTATTCAAGTAAAGGGAGAAGGTCCCTGCATCGTTATGATTATGGCTTTCATTATTATAGCCTCCTTTCGTTGCCACGAAAAAGCCATTCTTGTTGGTCATATAGCAAAATTCGGTTTCCGGATACCAGGAATAGCCGGGAGCCTGATAATCTGCACTCATTCCTTCCAGTTCTTCACGGGAGAGCAAGGTTTGGAACAGACGGAAAGGGTCACCGGAAGGAATACCGTCCTTATCAGAAAGACTCTTGAGATAAGCAGCATAGTTCATCATAAGAGGGCTTTCGACTGCTTTCCCATACCTGAAAATGAGATCGGCATCCCCTCCTCCTTTGGCAGAAGCATCGGCAAAGTTGACCACCCAGCCGTTCCCCACATAAGAGCGGGCAATATATTCACCCATATTCTTAATGATAGGCTGATCGAATACGGAGACTTTACCACCTGTCCCGTCAGAAAGCATCTGCAGATAATCGTACATCTTTCCAGCAGCATGTCCCCAATAAGAAGGGCCTTCCTCGCAACCTCCGTCTCCATGCGTATAATTGATGAAATGATCCACGGAAGTCATCGTCCGGTAAACCGCTTTTGCCAATTTATCCCGATCATTCTCAAGCAGGAAGAAACATTGCAGCACATTGAAGTTACACCACGGATTCCAGTTATTCACCAATCCGCCAGGCTTCAGGTTGAACGCCATCCACCAGAAATGATCTTCATTCATATAGGTATCGAGGATGCGGACCTGTAATTCATGCCGCAGCCTTTTTGAAATCAAAGGATTTACCTTATCGAACGAAGGTTTCAGGTAATAATAAATCCAAGACAACTGGGAAGCAAGATTTCCTGAACCCAAATCAATCACATGTTCTTCATAGCTCGGAAAGCATCCTCCGACCTTCTGTAATCCCAAATGGGCCGACAATGCCCAGCTCGTCATTTCACAACTTGCAAAAACACCATTGATAATCTGATCGACAAAGCGTCCCTTCCCTTCAGCCATCTCTGCCATGAACAGACTTCCGAGTGCGGAATTGTTTTTACCGAACGGACTCTCCATAATCGCCCGGTCACCACTTCGTCCGAACTCCAGATAATCGGTCGCTTTCACAACCTTCCACTCATAATCCAGATAACTTTCTCCTTTCCGGATATACTTTTCTTTATAATCACCGAGGAGTTTATCCCAACCGGCCCGGTCAGAATAATCAGGATACGGCACCCACTTCTGCTCCATTATCAACGCGGATTTGACTTTCTCAAAATCGACCTCTTTTTGCAACAAGTCGCGTTTTTCATACGCGTGCAAGTGTGCGACTGTCCAAAGCAACAGGCACACGATTGTGATGAATCGTTGTGTTCTCATAGGTATTATTTTTCAATATCGCAAAAATAGAGGTCCCCTCTATGAGAAAGAGACATATTCATCCAATTCATGTGCACGGATTGTCCAAAAGCGGAAATTTAAGGTGTTTCCTGCCACATTATAATTCTCATCCTCCAAAACCGGAACCTTGCATTTTTCTATATGCACCTTTCACAAAAGAGTATTTTTATCGTAGTTCTTCAAGGACTATGGCGTTTCGCCATCATCCGCGAATTGCCTTCACCGCTTATGTTTGCCTTCATCAGAGACCAGGTCGGCCTCGGAAGATTCTATATTAAGTGACAATGGGTATGTTTCTGTTGTCAAACAGCCTGGTCATAGACCTTTTGCCTTTAGTCGAATACCTTTTCGACCAAGGTCAAAAGCCTTTTCGACACTGGTCAAAAACCTTTTCGCCCTTAGTCAAAAAGGTAAGGAGTGGTAGTAATAGCTGTTAATGCCTGTGTATTTGTTTATTAATCAATATTGTAGTCTCCTTGTTTTTCACTTAATTATATAGATGTGAAACCGAGAGGAACATGACCAACCCAAATCAGGACGAGACAGAGTGAAGGCAAATTTTTGAGGTGAAGGCAGTCCGGATATCTGCCTTCACCCTTGTATGACATGACAATCAAAAGGTATCAAAGACGGGTGAAGCTGAATCGGAAATCCATGTTGAACTATCATGATGATAAATCATCATTTATGATTCATATCTGCCAAACTATGAGAATTTGCCTTAGCTGTATCGTTTTTACACTTCAATGTATACCTATGTGAATATTACAAACTGAATTCTAAATAAATATATTGCCAATTAAGCTTAATTTATATGTTATACAAAACATGCAAATCACAATATGTTAATATATAGACATTTAACACATTGCTAAAAACTCACCGTTGGAAGATTAGTGCATATCAAATGGATAAAAATATACATTCATACACATTATTAACATCTAAATTTGCAACGTTTTCATCATAGTTCTTGAAGAACTTAGATCAGTAACACACTTTTGTGAAAAACACAATTGAAAAAACACAAAGTGCCTATTTAGAGAAATGAGAATTATTATCAATTTATTAATCAATCTGGTGTTATTATGACAAAAGATTTTAAACGCTTTTATGTATCGAGAGCGATGTTCCTGGGAGCTACTATGTTCCTGGCATCAATCGGAATGGCCTCCGCTAATCCTTCTACCGATACGTTTGGCTCAAATGAGCCGAATCCTGTTGTAGCTTCTCCTCAACAGGCAAAACACACTATTAAAGGTGTGGTAGAAGATCAGTTTGGACCTATTGCAGGTGCAAACGTGGTGGAAAAAGGGACAACTAATGGAACTATTACCGATATGGATGGTAATTTTTCTCTTGAAGTCGCGCCTAACTCTATTTTAATTGTTTCATTTATCGGATACAAAGAACAACAGATTCCGGTAAATAGCCAGAAAACCGTTACTATCAAACTTACTGAAGACTCACAAGCATTGGAAGAAGTTGTAGTTGTAGGTTATGGTACGCAGAAAAAAGTTAACCTGTCTGGTTCTGTTACATCCGTTAATGTCAGTGAAATGGCAGAAAGCCGCCCATTGACAAACATTTCAACAGCTTTGGCCGGTACTGCTCCCGGTGTGCAAATCACGTCCAGCAACAATATTCCGTCCAATAATGGAGATGCAGATATTAAGGTGCGTGGTCAGGGTACTTTGAACAACTCTTCGCCTCTGGTCATTATCGACGGTGTGGAAGGCAGCCTGAATAGTGTCAGCCCGCAGGATGTCGAAACAGTCAGTGTCTTGAAGGATGCGGCTTCATCTGCGATCTATGGTTCCCGTGCAGCCAACGGTGTTATCTTGATTACGACTAAATCCGGTAAATCCGGTAAAATGAAGTTGGATTATACGGGTTATGTATCTTTCCAAACGTTGGATAAGCCTTATGATGTAGTTTCCGATTATGCAAGCTATATGGAATACCTGAATGAAGGTATGACCAATAGTAATAAGCCGGCTCCTTTCTCTCAGAATGTGATCAATCTTTGGCGTGAAAAATCGAAAGATCCGAACGGATTGAACGAATATGGCATGCCTAACTATCTGGCTTACCCGAACAGTGACATTTTTGATGTCTATGAAACAGGTGTTTCTCATCAACATAATCTGTCTGCATCCGGCGGTTCAGAGAAGATTACCTATTACACCTCGTTCAATTATCTGAATAATCCGGGTATCCTTGAAAATTGTGGCTATGAGCGCTTTAGTCTCCGTGCGAATATTGATTCTCAAATTAAAGATTGGTTGAAGTTGGGAGTTAATCTAAGTGGATATACCGCAAATACGACACCTGTCAGCGAAAATATCAAAGATATTTATACTTATGGTTTAACTGGTGGAAATCCGGGTATTGCATATTTGGATGATCAAAACAGATTAGGTATCAATGCAAATGCGGAAGACGATCCTCAAAATGCAACGAACAATCCTTATAATCGTCTGAGAAACACGACTGGTAATGTCCAGACAAATACATTGAAAACCCGTTTGTATGCCATTCTGACGCCATTGAAAGGTTTAACGATTCAAGGTTCTTATACTTATGATTATTATGATAAGTTTAAAGAGAGCAAACCTAATTTTGTTCCGATGTATAACTTCCAAACGAATACTTTATATACGGACGGAGTGGGACAAACCAGCATTTATAATTATAATGAAAAGACTTTCAGAAACTTTATGGATGCGACTATACGATATGAACGAAACTTCTTTGATGATCGTTTGAGTACGAACTTGATGGTCGGAGCCAGCCAGGAACAGTATAAACGCCAATATTTCAGTGCAACACGCAAAGATCTTATTGATCCATCATTGGGTGTGATCGACGGTGCAATCGGTGAATCTTCTTCAACCGGTAATATTACAGAATGGGCTATGCGTTCTTACTTCGGACGTCTGAATTTAGGATGGGACGACAAATACTTGTTTGAAGCAAACTTACGTGCAGATGGTTCTTCGCGTTTTTTGGCTGATAACCGGTGGGGGTATTTCCCGTCTTTTTCTGCAGCATGGCGTATCTCTGAAGAAGAATTCATGAAGAATATCAGTTGGTTGGATAACTTGAAGATCCGTGCTTCATACGGTTCACTGGGGAACAACACGTTAGGCTCTAACCGCGATAACGATGGCAACTATACTTCACAATCTTTGTATGCACAAACGAACTATGTCTTGGCTCGTGCAGTGGCAATGGGATTGTCGCAAACTGCTATCGCGAATGCAGCCTTGACATGGGAAACTACTTATATCACAAACGTCGGTCTTGACTATAACGTTTTAGGAAACCGTCTGTCCGGAAGTATTGAATTCTTTAACAAGAAGACGGATGGCATCTTGATCGACCTTCCTGCCCCGATGGTACACGGTAATGCTACCATCCCCAAGCAAAACGCAGCGCAAGTAACCAATAAAGGTCTTGAATTCTCTGCAAACTGGAGTGACAGAGCTGGTAAAGATTTCTCTTATAACATCGGATTCAACTTTACCTATATCAAAAATAACGTGGATAAGTTCAAAGGGGATGATCCTTCTTATGATGGTGCAAGAATGTTGAAGGAAGGCCTGCCTATCTGGTCGTTGTATGTTCGCGAAGTAGATCGTATTGTTCAGACAGATGAAGACTTGGCTTTGGTACAGTCTATGTTGGATAATCCGGATGTGAAAGGTAAAGTTGTATTCCCATATGGAACCCCGCAAAAAGGTGATATCCTTTACAAGGATTTGAATGGTGACGGTTTGGTAAATGATGACGACCGTGTTGTTGTCGGTAATGGTAAAAACCCGACATTCACATATGGTATGAACTTGGGATTCAATTGGAAAGGCATCGATTTCTCTGCTCTGCTCCAGGGACAAGCAGGTATAAAAGATGTATATCTGAGTGCCCTGTATAAATCAACAGTCCGTCAGGGCTATCAGTTGAACGCTGATATAATCGAAGGACGTTGGTACGAAGGCCGTACAGATGCGAAATATCCCCGTCTGTTGGACTATAGTGATACGCGTAATGAGCAATATTCTGATTTTTGGGTGGCAAGCAAAGCTTATCTGAAAATACGAAATATTACGTTGGGATATACATTGCCTTCGGCATGGACAAAAGTTGCCTATATGGATAGAGTCAGAATCTACGGTAGTTTGGAAAACTTCTTTACATTCACAAAGTGGAAAGGATATGATCCTGAAATCGACGGCATTACATATCCGACAATGCGACAAGCCGTAATCGGTGTCAATGTAACATTCTGATCATGTTTGTTGAATTTATAAACAGAATTATAAGATGAAAAAATATATTATGCCTTTTTTAGCAGCACTCTTGGCATTGACAAGCTGCTATGATTTAGACAGGGCTCCTTACGACCAGTTAAGTTCTTCAACCTTCTGGCAGACAGAGGATCAATGTAAGTCTGGTTTGATGGGGGTTTATGCGTCCCTAAAAAATACTGATTTGTATGGCAAGATGTTCATGATTGACGTGAATTCTGATGTTGCCGTTGGTTATGACCAGTATGAAGCTCTTCAATTGGGTACTTGTACACCACGTACCGGCTTCTTGAATGGCAAATGGCAGAACGGTTACAATGCCGTCCAGCGTGCCAATCTGGCTATTCGCAGCATTGGTGAAGCACCCATTGCCGAAGACGCAAAAAACAAAATGTTGGGGGAAGCCCATTTCTTACGTGCGTTGATCTATTTCCATCTGATGGACTATTTCGGAGGGCTTCCTTTGTATGACGAGACAACAAACCTGGAACAGGATTTCAACAACTTGATGAAACCCAGAAGTTCTGCAGAAGAAACACGGGCGTTTATTATCAGTGATCTGGAAAAGGCTCTGAATTCAGGGCTGCCTGACAAATGGGATGATGCTAACTATGGCCGTGTAACATTGACAGCTGTCCAGGCATTGCTCGGCAAGGTGTATCTTTATAATAAGAACTACGAAAAGGCTATTGAAAATCTTGAAAAGTCAACAAACGGGCACGAACTGTACAGTAATTTTGCAGATCTGTTCAACCTGACTGGCCATACAAGTTCTGAAATGATTTTCTCCATTATCAATTTGGGAGGTACAGGCAATGACTATGGTATGCCATTGTGTTTCTATGCCGGTACTCGTAATTCTTACGGTAGCTGCTGGAATAATACGTTACCTTCTGTCAACCTGGTGGATATGTACGAATACAAAGATGGACGCCCGTTTGATTGGGACGAATTGTTTCCTGGTTATACGACAGATAACCAGGTTCGTGAACGAGTATTCAGATGCACAGTCGATGATGCCGGTGCCGAAATTCTGGACAGACCGGTCGAAGCGGATAAAGTATTGGAGATGTGGGACCAGCGCGATCCGCGTTTGATGGCTACGGTTATTGCTCCTTATACTACTTATCTGGGATGGAATCGTAATGAGGAGCGTCTAATGACATTCATCTTTGCAAAGAACCAGAAAGGTGATGTTGTGGCAGTAAATGAAAATAATGGTTTCATGCGTAATAATAAAGGGGGTTGGGAAACTTATTTCTGGAGAAAATTTGTTCCCGAAGGTGACTGGAACGGAGCTATTACGAACCGTGAACATACACCTGTCAACTTTCCGATCATCCGTTTGGCGGACGTTTATCTGATGTTGGCCGAATGTTACAATGAAATAGGGAATCAGCCAAAAGCTGTCGAATATATCAATAAAGTCCGTGCCCGTGCCGGCATTGCTTTGTTGAATAGCGGTCCTTCTTATCTGGCTGCAAATAGCAAGGATGAAGTGTTCCAGCGTATTTTCCGTGAAAGAGCTTATGAATTAGCCGGTGAAGGTATTCGTGACAGCGATTTGCGCCGCTGGAAATTATCCCATACTTTATTAAACCGTGAAGAATACGGTATCACCGGTAAACGGTTGTTGACGCGTGTATTCCGTGAAAATCGCGATTATCTGTGGCCGATTCCTGCTACTGAAATCGAAATAAATGGATCTTTAGAACAAAATCCGAACTGGTAATAGTTTTTTAAGATTTTTAGAAGTTACTTTTGTGAAGGGTTCGGCCTTTCCGAAAGTAACTTCGTTTTTTTGTATAATCTGATATCATATTAATATTATGTATAAACGCAATCTTATTTTGACAGGTTTGGCCGTTACGGCTTCTATAAATGTTTGGTCACAACAGAAAACGAATCACGACAGACAAAATATTTTGTTTATCGTTTGCGATGACCTTCGCCCAGAGTTGGGCTGTTATGGCCGGAAGCAGATCAAGTCTCCGAATATTGATCGATGGGCGACACAGAGTGTATTATTTGACCGGGCGTACTGCAATATTGCTGTCTCCGGAGCTTCCCGCGCAAGCCTGTTAACCGGATTGCGTCCGACAAAAAATCTGTTACAGACTTGGAATGCCCGTACCGATGTGGATGTTCCTGACGCAGTTACCATACAGAAATGTTTTAGAGACGCCGGATATATAACGATCGCAAACGGAAAGATTTATCATCACCAGGATGAGGCTTCCATGAAATATTGGGATGATGTCATGCCTCCCGTGCCTGGTACGGCAATGGGATATCATTCGGATGAAAACTTGGCTTTAATGCAGAAACAGCAAAAAACAGGCAAAGGCCGACGCGGGTATTTTTATGAGCATGGAGATTTTCCTGAAAAGGACTATCTGGATTGGCAAATCGCTGATAAAAGCATACAGGATTTGAAAAAACTGAAAAAGCAGGAAAAGCCTTTTTTCCTTGCCGTAGGATTTATTCGTCCTCATTTGCCTTTTGTTGTGCCTCAGAAGTATTGGGATATGTACGATCATTCTGAAATTGAGATTCCTGAGAATTATATATTAAAATCAGGAAACAATATCCCGGAACGTGCTTTGACTAATTGGTCCGAGTTGAGAGCCTATAGCGGTATCCCGGAACAGGGACCGTTGGATGAAGAGACTGCCAAATTAATGATACATGGTTACTATGCTTCTGTCTCTTTTGTGGATGCACAGATCGGTCGGCTGTTAAAAACCCTGGAAGAAGAAGGACTCGATAAAAATACGACTGTCGTATTGATTGGAGATCATGGGTGGAATTTGGGAGAACATGGTACTTGGTGCAAACATAGCATTATGAATACCTGTTTGCATTCGACTCTTATAATCAATTCTCCTGAAATAAAAACACCACACCGTTGTGAACAAATTGTGGAATTTGTCGATTTATATCCGACCATGTGCGATGCTGCCGGAATCGAACGGCCTGCTCAGTTGGAAGGGACCAGCCTGCTTCCTTTGTTAAAATCACCGGAGGCGAAAACAAAGGGGTATGGGGTTTCCCGTTGGGCAAACGGTTTCACTTTTATACAGGATCAGTATTTTTATACAGAATGGAGGGACAAAGACGAACGGATCATAGAACGGATGTTATTTGATCACTCGAATGATGGAGATGAGAATTATAATGTGGCAGGAAAAGAAGAGAATAAAGCGATTATAGAAGAGTTAAGCAAAAAGCTATTGGAGAATAGGGGGGATAATTATGAAAAATAAAAGTCGCTACTTCTATTTAAGTAATTTGATTATATTCTCCTTACTAGGATGTAAAACACAAAAATCAAGTACTCCTAACGTCATCTACATCTTTCCAGACCAAATGCGTAACCATGCGATGGGTTTCTGGAAAGAGGCAGGATTCCGGGATGCGGTGAATTTCGAGGGAGATCCGGTGCATACGCCTAATCTGGACCGGTTTGCGAAAGAATCTGTTGTGCTGACTTCGGCCATGAGCAACTGCCCGCTGAGCAGTCCGCATCGGGGAATATTGTTGACGGGGATGTATCCGGAACATAGCGGAGTACCTCTGAACTGTAATGCCAACCGCCCGATCAGTTCATTGCGCGAAGATGCGACCTGCATTAGCGACGTGTTCAGCCAAGCCGGATATAACTGTGCTTATATCGGGAAACTGCATGTCGACTGCCCGACTCCCAATGACCCGGAACGTCCCGGAAAATACGTGGAAGACCGTGTTCCGGCCTGGGATGCCTATACGCCGGCAGAACGCCGGCATGGTTTCGATTACTGGTATTCGTACGGGACCTATGACGTCCACAAGCATCCGCACTATTGGGATACCGAAGGCGTCAAGCATGAGATAAACGAGTGGTCGCCCGAACATGAAGCAGACAAAGCCATCTCCTATCTGCGGAATGAGGGGAACGTACGGGACCCTGAAAAGCCGTTCTTTATGATGGTCAGCTTCAACCCGCCTCACAGTCCGTACGCCTCACTGGAAGATTGCATGGAGGAAGATTACAACTTATACAAAGACCTACCGCTGGACAGCCTGTTGATTCGTCCGAATGCGAACCGGGAAATGAAAAAAGCACCATCCGTACGTTATTACTTTGCATCGGTGACAGGTGTCGACCGGGCTTTCGGACGAATACTGGACGAACTCGAAAAACAGGGATTGGACAAGAACACCCTCGTTATTTTCTCTTCCGATCATGGAGAAACCATGTGCAGCCAAAATACGGACGATCCCAAAAACTCACCTTATGCAGAAAGCATGAACGTCCCGTTCATAGTTCGTTTTCCTGAAAAAGTAATACCTCGGATCGACAGCGAACTATTGTTGTCTTCTCCTGATATCATGCCGACCATACTCGGACTGTGCGGTCTGGAAAAACAGATTCCGGCCACTGTGGAAGGGCGGAATTATGCGGGACGTTTTACAGGAAAGGATTCTTCCGTCCCTTTGCGTCAGGGAGCCTTGTACATCAAAAATATCGATGGGGAAAAGGATGCCGATGGAAAAGTCATTTCTTATTTTCCGGTGTCGAGAGGGATCAAAACACATCAATATACCATGTCACTCACAATCGACCGAAAGACAAAAGAACTCAAGGACATCCTTTTGTTTAATGACCTGGAAGATCCGTATCAGATGCAGAATCTCCCTTGGCAGGAGAATAAGGGAATCGTATCCGACTTATGCAAACAGATGGTTCCCTTGCTGAAAGAAGCAGACGATCCGTGGTATAAAGAACAAATACTGAAAGAGCTGATCCCTTACGGGAAGGAATAAAAAAGGGGAATGTCAAAAAAAGAAATCTCTCTCTTGTCGGGGGATTAATTCCCGACAAGAGAGAGGAATTTTGGCACCTCCCTTAAAAATTCTAACTATTATTATTTCACCGTCCAGACCACCTTATCATTCACTGGATTCTTCTTTTGGGTGGAACGAGCCTCTATCGTATTCTCCCCATCCTGCAGAGCAACCCCTTTCCACTTGAATGTCGCATATTCATCCGGCTTCTGCCGGCCGAGGCTTTTTCCGTTTACAAACAATTCGACTTCTGGTTGATTAGAAAAGATCATGATGTCCGTAACAGCCAAGGAACGGTCGCGGTGGCGGCGGTTCGTGATGTAAACAAACGGTTCCTCGGTATTCCAGTTTGCCTTATAGAAATAGAAAGCATCTTTTTTCACCTTGCGGTCGAAAGTCACCAGCCCTTTGTCATTGATACCGGGACGATCGCCTTCCACACGATGAGCCGCACCGAAGTCAAACAGGTTCCAAATGAAAGAACCCCAGACGAACGGACGTTCCGCCAATGCTTTCCAGTTTCCGATATGATAATAAGTCTGGTAATTCTCCGGATGCCACCAACCGGAAGCAATCCCCCGTTTCACGGAATCCTGCTGATGGTAGATGCTCGCCCCTGCCCCATATTCGCTGATGGCAATCTTATACTCCGGATGTGCCTTATGATTGGCATCCAGCCATTTCCTCATATCGGAAGGAGAACCGCCATACCAACCGAAATACTGGTTCCAGGCTATCACATCAGTCACCTTATTTATATCATCGTCGTAAGAAAGGAAGCTGGCAGATGTTGTCAGGCGAGTCGGGTCCTCCTGATGGGCCAGGTCGTTCAATTCCTCGATATACTCGGTCGGATTGTCTCCGATGGTCTTCAACTCATTGAACAACCCCCAGAAACAGATCGACGGATGATTATAATGCTGGCGAATCAATTCTTTCAACTGCTCTTTCCCGTTCTCCCGGAAAGAAGGCTGGTTGATGTAGCCCTGGTCCTGGTATCCGCCCGGCCCGATCTGCGGAATTTCAGCCCAGGTGACAATTCCGTATTTATCCATCAGGTCATAAAAGTAAGTCGCTTGCGGATAATGAGCCAGACGAACGGCATTAGCCCCCATCTCGACCATAATGGCCGCATCTTCATCGTGATGCATTTTATAAAGCGCATTTCCCCTTTCCGCCCGATCCTGGTGGCGGCATACTCCTTTCAGTTTCAGATGTTCCCCATTCAGAAAGAAACCTTTCTCGGCATCCACATGATAATAGCGCAAGCCTAATGGCTGTACAATCCGATCTATTATTTGACCCTCGGAAAGAAGAGATATTTCGGCCTTATACATGAACGGATCTTTACGGCCATTCCAAAGACGGGGATTTCGGATTGTCAAATCCATTCCGGTTGTAGCCCAGTCATTGGCATCCACCGTGACTTTTATATCCTGCTGTTGGACAAGCTTGTCGTCCTCCCAGATCTTGATGTCCACTTTTACGGGTTGCACCTTCGCGCTTCCGTTAGAGACGAGCACTTTTGCCTTCACATCGGCCTGCTCTTTCGTCACTTTATTCTGAATCAGATAGACACCAGGAGAAGCATAGTCGGTGAGTGAGATATTAACCGGGTCCGTTATGATCAGATTCACATCCCGGTAAATACCTCCATAGAAATTAAAATCGCCGACTAAAGGCATGACGTCCTGCTGCAAGGCATTGTTGACCTTCACCAATATCCGGTTGTCGGCATCATATTTCACTTTATCGGTAATCTCGAATACAAACGCGCCATATCCGCCGCGATGTTCGCCGATATGCACATCATTAATAAAAACATTCGCTATTGTATTGACTCCTTCAAAACGCAGAAAGAGACGTTTGCCTTTCCATTCAGGTTTTACAAACAGCGTTTTGGTATAGTTACCCATTCCACGATAGTAATCCTGCTTGCCGGAAAGGGCATCGCCACTGTTCCAAGTATGGGGCAGGTTCACCCGTTCTTCACTTTTAAACTGTACCTGATGGGAAAAACGAAACATCCAGTTCTCGTTCAACAGGATTTCTTTACGCGTAGCAAAGGTTGAAGTGCTGATAAAAAAGAGTATCAGACTAAAGATCGTGTGTTTCATGTTTACAAAATTCTTTATATACGAGCCAAAAGTAGGTGATTGGCGGCAGAAAGACAGGCACAATTTGTCTAATTGGATGGATAGATTTGTCCGAGAGCGGAAATTTAAGGAGAGGTTTATGATTTATGAATTCTGATTTATGATTTATTAGAAACCCATAAATCATAAATCAGAATTCATAAATTTCTACATTGCCTGTTCACCGCCACCGGCGTTATTGCCTTCTCCACCGCCTTTAGTATCGTCGTTGCTGATACCGCGGCGCACTTTCTTGATCTGGCCTTTCATCGTACCGAAACGGTAAGAGACGCTCAAACGGAACTCACGGGCATGACGCCAAGTAGTAGAACGGTCCACAAAACCTTCACCTGTCGTAGTCGATTCCATCTTCATGGTTTTCCAGAACGGGTTCTGTGCACCCAAAGAAACGGAGAGTTTCTTTTTCAGGAAATCCTTACTGATATTCAGACCTGCAAAGTAGAAAGGAGATTGTTTTCCCTGCAATTGAATCCACGGACTGAAATAACCACCATGCAAATTAATACGAAAATCTTTCGGCAAATTAAACTGTGTCCCTGCAAAGATTCGGCCAGCCACACCATCCTTTGTCAGTCCCAATGACTTTTTGCTGTCGATATTCGTATAATCCAACCCACCGTTCATATAGATACGGAACAGAGGAACCGGATTCCAACTGCCATACAGGAACAATCCGACCTGCTGACGTTTTCCCATATTTCCATAAGTGCTATAAGAAGCTCCGTTATATTGAGAAAGCGGATCGGATTCCGGGAAGTTGGCAATTATTGTATATCTTTCAATCGCATTATTAACAAATGTATAGCTCAAACTTGCATTTATACTGAACTTCTGTGCAAACTTACTAAAGTTGAAGTTCACATTATTACTCTTTTCCGAATCCAGATTCGGATTACCTTGCGAGATACGCTGCGGGTCGATGTTATTCAAATACGGATTCAGATACCAGATCCCCGGACGCTGGATACGCATATTGTATCCTAAACGTAACTGTGAAGACATGTCTAACTGGTAAGTCAATGTCGCATTCGGGACAACGTCAAAGTAATTTGTTTTGAAGTTTTCTTCCGGCGCCTTGGCAAACTCCGCATTCAAGCTGGTTCCTTCCGCACGGACACCTGCTTTAGCCCCGAATTTATTGAACTTGACCATATATCCCAAATAAGCGGAATAAATATGCTGAGTATGACGGAAGTCACTATTACGCTGCGAAATATCCTGCCAGGCATTTAAAGAATCCTTCACCTGTTCCAATGTATTACTCTTGCTCTGGCGATTTATATATTTCACACCGGCTTCCAATGTCTGATCTTTAAACAAAGGAGTCGTATAATCGACCTGTGCCGTGTGTTCCGTCGTTGAAGCATCATTAATATTCCAGTTAGGATAGCGGTAAGCCTGGCTATAAACCCCTTCCAGATCTTCAAGCCGGGAATGCCCTTCATTGTCATTGGGGGATTGGCTGAAGCGGTAGGACAAAGTCAGCAATTCATCCTTCTTACTGGTTGAATGCTGGAAATCGACATTGACGTCTGTAGAGCCGAATGTTCCTTTTGAATCCGAATAACGTTTATAAGAATACATCGTTGTCGGTTCCCCATTTGTCAGATCGGTCCGATTGACCTTATCCGCAATCAATTCGGAGAGATTAGTTGATTTTCCCCGGAACAAATTGACACCTACACTTAATAAGTTCAACGTATCGATCTCATAGCTACCTTCCAAATAACCGTATTGGAACGGCCCTTTGTTTTTGCTGCGTCCATGCTCATTCAACAAAGAAGACGGACGGGTAAAAGTCTCGTCACCCTGCTGGTATTTCGCTTCTTCCTCATCTCGCATCGAATAGGTATCATTCCAGGGGGAATTACGGTAGTTATAGCCATAATTCGCAGTAATACCGAACTTTCCTGCCTTCATCGAAACATAACCACCGCCACCAAAGCTACCCAGCGTACTGGCATTGGCACGAATCGTTCCCGTATATCCTTGCAATGCGTTCTTGGTCGTAATGATATTGATAATACCTCCAACCCCTTCTGCATCATACTTGGAACCAGGATCGGTAATGACCTCGATGTTCTTGATCGAGCTGGCCGGCATACTTTTCAATACATCGGATGCGTTGTCGCCACTCAATAAATTGGAGGGTTTGCCATTCATATAGATTTTATAATTGGAAGATCCTTTCAACTGGATTTTATCCTCGCCATCCACCGTGACCATCGGAACCTTACGGAACATTTCCAACGCATTGCTGGTTTTAGCTTCCGGGTCGTCTTCCAGGCTATAAGTCAATTTATCGACTTCCACCTTCACCAACGGCTTTTGGGCTGTTACGGTAACCTCTTTTAACTGCTGCGTATCGTCATGCATAAACAACTTACCGAAATTCACGACTTTCTTGCTCTCCGACAATGTAAATGTTTTCTTGGCAGGCACTTTCCCTAAAGATTCCATTGTCATCACATACTTACCCGGCTTGTTCATCGTTGCCGTAAACTTGCCATCATCATCACAAGCCAACAATTTCACAGGATTCTGCGGTGCGGAAGCCAAAGCTATCCTCAACGTGGCATAAGGTACGGACTCATTGGATAGAGAGTCGACTACTTGGCCCTTAATTGTAAAGGCGGCTGATCCACCTCCGGTTTGCGCAAACACTGACGCAGACACAAATAGTATCAGCATTAAGTAGAGTAGTTTTTCTTTCATTAAATTTGAGAATTTAGATATTATCGATTATACATTCACATAAAAACAGTTGCAAATGTAACTTTATCTACGAGCCATTCGTTATTTTACAGTTTAAAGAATTGTAAAAGTTGTATTTTGGTGTTCGATTTCTGCATATTTCACCTATTTTTGTTGAAACCAATCATAAAAAGAATAAGTTTATGAGAAAATTATCATTCATTTTTGCATCATTATTACTCGTCGTCACCATGTATGCACAAGATCTGAAAGCAATCAAATTAAGCTCTCCGGACAAAAACAGAGGCAGTTCCATTATGAAAGCGTTATCCGACCGTCACTCCGACCGGGAATATGCAGCCAAGGAACTCAGTTTACAGGATCTATCGGATCTATTATGGGCAGCAAACGGGATTAACCGCCCGGACGGAAAACGAACGGCTCCCTCAGCGTTGAACAAACAGGATATCGACATTTATGTCATTATGAAAGAGGGCGCTTACCTGTACGATGCCAAGGCAAACAGCCTGCAACCTATTGCTAAAGGAGATCACCGGGCCGCTGTTGCCGGCAGTCAGGATTTTGTCAAATCAGCCCCAGTCAGCTTGGTACTCGTTTCCGATCTTTCACGCTTCGGAAACATTGCCGACCACACCAAACTGATGGCCGCTGTCGATGCCGGCATCGTTTGCCAAAACATCAATATTTTCTGCGCAGCCACCGGTCTGGCAACCGTTCCCCGTGCCACGATGGACCAGGCTGCTTTAAAACGGATCTTGAAACTAACGGACAGCCAATTGCCAATCATGAACAATCCGGTGGGATATCCACGTGAATAAAAAGCGTTTGTTATTTTCTCTATCATAAGCCTTCATTGATTATCAAACGATTATGGTGAAAGATGAAAGATAAAAGGCCTTTTGGCAAAACTTTTAGAGCCTGTTTAAATTTTGCATTTGTTGGTTGTGAGAGTTGTATTGAGGATGTTT